>Ga0209374_1000023_pt1 | contig 153664 bp, 142 predicted proteins | sample SaaInlLV_DNA_10m_FD_184683 | JGI IMG/M metagenome (GOLD analysis project Ga0209374, IMG submission 184683) | Marine microbial communities from expanding oxygen minimum zones in the Saanich Inlet - SI075_LV_DNA_10m (SPAdes) (version 2) | ecosystem: Environmental > Aquatic > Marine >... | reverse complement strand
CAACTAAAGATTTCTGATACCGAATTGACAGGTCAAACAGATTTGCTCCAATCGAATACGTTTGTAGTTTCAGGTGTTTTTATAAGGGTAACTAGAAATGAATTGAAACAATTAATCGAAAAGAATGGTGGACGAGTGGCCAGTTCTATTTCTAAAAAAACGAATTATGTGGTCGCTGGTGATAAAATGGGACCTAGTAAAAGAACAAAGGCTGAAGATTTGGGAATACCAATCCTCTCAGAAGACGAATTTTTGTCTATGATTTCTTAAAATAATGACCATGAGCATTTAAAAAATGTATTTTTGTCACGATAAAAATCTATTCAATGTTTAAACGAATTCAAAAAATATTCCTTCTAAAAAATACCAAGAATTATCTTGAAAACAGAACGACGCGCAATATTAATGATTCTTTAAAAACAATTGGTTTCCTGGTAAATGAGGAAGTAAATATCGATTTTGAAAAATTTTTTGAAATTTCTAGAACCCTAGGGGTTCATCAAAAAGATGTGAAAATATTTTCTTTTTTAGATTTTAAAACGAAAACACCCACTCTTATTCAAAACAGAATTTATAGCAATCATTTTAACTGGAGAGGTCAAATAAATAACAGCAATGCTCTGGATTTTTTAACTATAAATTTAGATGTGTTGGTTGGTTATTATAAAACTAAAAATGAATACTTAAATTTGATGGTTGCAAAAAGTAACGCGAAGTTTAAAGTTGGCTTTACCGGGGTTGATGATCGTTTGTTTGATTTAATAATTAACATCGATCTTCAAAACACGGATGAAGTTAAAAACGAATTAAAAAAATATTTTAAAGTATTAAACAAAATAGATTGATACTTATTTAAAAAAGCATTTATGAAAGAATTAATAGGGATGGGAGTTGCCTTAGTTACTCCATTTAAGGAAGATTTATCGATTGATATCGATGGTTTGCAAAAAGTAATAAATTACAACATCGATAACGGGACTAATTATCTTGTTGTCCTTGGGACCACCGCTGAAAGTGCAACGCTCTCAAAACATGAAAAAGAACTAGTTATTCGTACCGTTGTAACTATTAATAAAGGCAGATTGCCTTTAGTGTTGGGTATAGGAGGGAATGATACAAAAGCAGTTATAGAAGAAATTAAAAACACAGATCTTACAGATTTCGTTGCCATTCTTTCTGTATCTCCGTTTTACAATAAACCTTCTCAAGAGGGAATTTATCAGCATTTTTCAGCAATTTCAAAAAATTCAGCGACCCCGATCATACTCTATAATGTTCCAGGAAGGACTTCTTCAAATATTGCTCCAGAAACTGTAAATAGATTGGCAAATGATCATGCTAATATCGTTGCTATCAAGGAAGCTGCAGGCGATCTTGTTCAAGCTATGAAATTGATAGAAATTTGTCCAAAAGAATTTTTGGTAATTTCTGGTGATGATATGATTACCTTACCCATGATATTAGCCGGTGGCTCGGGGGTTATATCGGTGATAGGAGAAGGGTTTCCAAATGAATTTTCTAAAATGGTAAATTTTGGATTAAAAAAAGAAGTAGACAAAGCATATGCTATTCATTACCGATTGTCTCCAGCCATTGATTATATTTTTAAAGAAGGGAATCCAGCCGGAATAAAAGCGGTATTTAAACAATTGGGAATTTGTGAGGATTTTGTTAGACTCCCACTAGTTTCGATTTCAAACCAGTTACGAACAAAAATTAAATCCTTTGTTTTAAACGCTAAAAAAAATAATTAAATATTCATAAACCCCCTTTAAATCAATAATTATTGAAGAACTTTAGTGCACGAATAAGTTTTATAGTATCTTAATTTTGATTACTTTTGCACGATGTTTTTAAAACTATGAAAAAGACTTTTCAATTAATTTTTTTAATTTTTCTTTTTTCTTCTTGTAGTGAATATCAGAAGATGTTAAAAAATCCAGATTCTGGATTAAAATACGCGTTGTCTGAAGATTTGTACAATAAGGGTAAATATAAAAAAGCTTTAAGGTTGATGGAACAAATTGTACCAGTTTACAGGGGAAAACCGCAGGCTGAAAAGTTAATGTTTATGTATGCAGATACTTATTACCAACTTGAGGATTACTATTTGTCAGGCTATCAGTTCGAACGATTTGCTGCTTCATATCCAAAGAGCGATAGTGTTGAAACAGCTTCTTACTACTCAGCCTCCAGTTATTATGAGCTATCTCCAGTATATTCATTAGATCAAAAAGATACTTATACAGGTTTAGAAAAACTCCAAGAATTTATTGATAAATATCCAAATTCTGAATACAGAAAAGATGCCAATCTAAAAGTAAAGGAGCTTTCTTATAAACTTCAGAAAAAAGACATTGAAGTTGCTAAACAATATTTAAAAACAGGTCTGGCATTAAATAGTTATAAGAATTCCATCGCTAGTTTTGAAAATTTCATTAGCGATCATCCTGGTTCAATTTTAAGAGTAGATGCTTATTTTGGGAGATTTCAGGCCCAATACGAACTAGCGCTGCAAAGTGTTCCTAAAAAGGTTGAAGAACGTTTAAGAAAAGCTATTGAGTTTTATAATGATTTTATGAAATACTATGCCAATAGTGATCTAGCAGAAAAAGCAATAGAAATAAAGAAAGATATAGATAAAAAAATAGAAACAACTATAATTTCCAGTTAATAATCATAATATGAAAGATTTAAAAAATACAGAAGCACCACAAAACACAACGACTATTGATAAGAATTTAGTAGATGCGCCTACTGACAATATTTATGAGGCGATATCTATAATTTCTAAAAGAGCTGTTCAGATAAACGGAGATATCAAAAAAGAATTGTTAGAAAAATTAGATGAGTTTGCAACTTATAATGATAGTTTAGAAGAAATATTTGAAAATAAAGAACAAATTGAAGTTTCTAAATTTTATGAGAAATTACCAAAACCACACGCTATTGCTGTTCAAGAATGGTTGGAAAGTAAAATCTATCACAGAAATACCAAGGATGAAGAATTAGAAAATTAAAAAATGTCAGTTTTAAGTGGTAAAAATATCATACTAGGTGTTACCGCTGGTATCGCTGCTTATAAATCTGCATTTCTAATTAGATTGCTCATTAAAAAAGGTGCCAAGGTCAAAGTGGTAATGACACCCGCCTCAAAAGAATTTGTTACACCCTTAACACTTTCTACACTCTCCAAAAACGAAGTGTTTTCTTCCTTTACATCAGATGATGATGACAATGTCCAATGGAATAATCATGTGGACATTGCAGAATGGGGAGATTTGTTTATTATCGCTCCCGCTACCGCTAACACCATGTCGAAAATGGTGAGCGGAACGTGTGATAACCTTTTATTGGCTGTTTACTTATCTGCAAAATGTCCAGTTTACTACGCTCCAGCTATGGATCTCGATATGTATCAGCATCCGTCTACCAAAGAAACCTTTAAAAAACTTAATGATTTCGGTAATTTTCAAATTCCAGCAGAGATTGGTGAATTAGCGAGTGGGCTCTCTGGAATGGGTAGAATGGCTGAACCAGAAAATATTGTTTCTTTTATTGAAAAAAATATATTAGATCAACTACCATTAAAAAATAAATGCATTTTAATCACTGCAGGACCAACATATGAGTCTATTGATCCTGTTCGATTTATTGGAAATCATTCCAGTGGAAAAATGGGGTATGCGTTAGCAGAAGCAGCTATACATCTCGGCGCTCAAGTAAAATTAATCTCTGGACCTGTAAGTCTGCAGAACTTCAATGAGGCTATTCATGTAATCCATGTCAACACCGCAGAAGAAATGTACAATGCTTCTCATAAATATTTTAAAACTTGTGATATTGCGATTTTAAGTGCAGCAGTAGCTGATTTTACTCCAAAAAGAGTTGCAATTCAAAAAATTAAAAAGGCCGAAGATAGCTTAACGATTGAATTAACAAAAACGAAAGATATTTTAACCTCTTTTGGCAATAGTAAAGACAATCAGTTTTTGGTTGGTTTTGCATTGGAGACAGAAAATGAAATTGAAAATGCAAAAACAAAACTTATAAAAAAGAAGTTAGATTTAATTGTATTAAATTCGCTTAACGATAAAGGAGCCGGTTTTCAGCATGACACCAACAAAGTAACTTTAATTTCTAAAGACAATAAAGTTACTCCTTATGGAGTTAAACCAAAAAGCGAAGTCGCTCACGATATTTTAAACTATATTATAAGAGAAATTCATGTCTAAAAAAATCGTTTTATTTTTTATTTTATTTGCGTCATTGGCCAGCAGCGCTCAAGAACTTAATTGTACAGTTTCTATAAATGCTGAACAAACGGGGCAGCCAAACAATCAAATTTTTAGAACTTTAGAAACTCAACTCACAGAATTTATTAACACTACTTCCTGGACTGATAAAAATTATAAGAATCAAGAAAAGATAGATTGCAATATGTCAATAATTATAAATTCTTTTGATGCAAATATTTTTAACGCAACTATTCAAATACAAGCTTCTAGACCTGTTTACCAATCTACCTATTCGAGTCCTATTTACAACTACAACGATAAACAATTTAATTTTTCATATGTCGAATTTCAGCCATTGGTATTCAATATTAATAGTTTTGATTCTAATTTAGTTTCTGTGATTGCATTTCATGTGTACACCATAATTGGTTTAGATTCGGATACCTTTGAATTGAATGGTGGAGAGCCTTATTTTTCCGTTGCAAAACAGATTGTAAATACTGCCGCTACCGGGGGATCTAAAGGTTGGAAGTCTACAGATGGAAAACAATCGCGTTATTCATTTAATGATGCCCTTGTGTCTCAAGTTTATAAAGAATTTCATTCGGTAATGTATAACTATCACCGACTGGGAATGGATAAAATGCACAATTCTCCTAAAGTTGCAAAATTAAGTATTTCAGCTGCGATTAATACGTTAAAGGGAATAAACGATAGAAGACCTAATTCTTATTTATTGAGAACTTTTTTTGATGCTAAATCAAATGAAATAGAAAATATATTTTCTGATGGTCCAGCCGTAAATATTACTTCATTAGTCGATAATCTAAACCGAATTGCTCCAACTAAGAGAGCTAATTGGTCCAAAATTAGATATTAATTTTTTTTTAAAAAGTCCTAATTTATAGTATTTTAGTTTCATTAATTATTTTCAAACAAAATTATATTGATTACCAGGTTATCCATAAAAAACTTTGCTCTTATCGAGGATATTACTGTTGATTTTAAATCTGGTTTAACATCAATTTCGGGCGAAACAGGAGCAGGTAAATCTATTTTGCTTGGTGCATTAGAGTTGGTTTTAGGGAAACGGGCAGATTTAAACGCTGTTAGAAATAATTCTCTTAAATGTATTATTGAAGCTGACTTTTTGTTGGAGGATAGTATGTTTAAAGATTTATTTAAAAAATACAATTTAGATTTCGACTCTCATACAATCATAAGAAGAGAGTTATTGCCATCAAGTAAATCAAGAGCATTTATTAATGACTCACCGGTTTCATTGTCTCAATTGCAAGCTATCTCAAGTTATTTAGTTGATATACATAGTCAACATGAAACGCTATCGCTATTCTCTGAAAAATATCAGTTAGATGTTTTAGATATTTTAGCTGGTAATACTGTGCTTTTAAAAAAATACATCGATAAACTTAATCAATTTAATGAGCTTAGTGAGACCATTACCGAATTGATTTATAAGAAAGAATCGGCTATTAAAGAATTGGATTACAATACCTTTTTATATGATGAACTAAATAAGGCGGATTTATATCAAATAAATCAAGATGAAATTGAAAAAAAATATAAACGATTAAATAACGTAGAAGAAATTCAGGAAATATTAGTAGGCGTAAATCACCTATTTAATGAGGATGATTTTGGATCCCTAAATTCACTTAAAAACGCTTTAAATTCCTTGTTGAAATTGAAAAGTTTATCAACTGAATTCAATGATTTATATGAACGCCTCAATAGCGTGGTTCTAGAATTAGAAGACATCGCATATGAGACCTTAGGAATGACCGATTCGATTGAGTCAGATCCAACTTCACTTCATGAAATCCACCGTAAGCTTCAAACAATTTATAAATTACAACAAAAACACGCTGTTTCTTCCATTGTTGAGTTAATAGATATTCAAGAATCGTTGCAGGAAAAAGTTTCTATCACTAACAATTTAGATAGTGAAATAGAGAAATTAAAAAATAGACAAAACAAATTAAAAAAAACACTGATTGAGTTTTCTGAAAAAATTCATTTGGGTAGAAAAGGCGTAATTTATACACTTAAAGAAAAACTCGCTACTATTCTTAACGAACTTGGAATGCCCAATGCCGCCTTTGAATTTAAATTGTCTAAAAGTGATGTATTTAAAAGAAATGGAACTGATATATTAGAATTGTTATTTACCGCTAATAAAGGTCATAGTTTTGGGCCCATAAATAAAATGGTTTCTGGTGGTGAGTTAAGTAGGATTATGCTAGCAGTAAAAGCTGTAGTCGCTCACTATAAACAATTGTCTACGTCAATTTTTGACGAAATTGATTCAGGAATATCTGGTGAAGTTGCCTATAAAATGGCTGCTATTTTAAAATCAATGAGCATGACCATGCAGATAATTACGATTACTCATTTGCCTCAAATTGCTGCTATCGGTAATCAGCATATTAAAATATTTAAAGAAGACGTAAATAATGTTACCGAGACGAATATGTTGGTATTAAATGATCAGCAACGAATAGATGAAATAGCAGAGATGATTGGCGGTAAAAACAAATCAATTTCTGCCATTAATCAAGCAAAAGAATTACTAAATTAAAACGTATATTTACCAATTAGCAATAAAACAAAAACATGGGATATAATTTATTAAAAGGAAAACGAGGTATTATTTTTGGAGCATTAGATGAAAATTCCATAGCCTGGAAAACTGCAGAACAAGTTCATGAAGAAGGAGGGAAGTTTGTTTTAACAAATGCACCAATTGCAATGAGAATGGGACAAATTAATGAATTAGCAAAGACCACTAATTCTGAAATTATTCCTGCTGATGCAACCAATTTAGAGGACTTAGAAAATTTAATTGATAAGTCAATGGAAATTTTAGGCGGTAAAATAGATTTTGTACTTCATTCGATTGGAATGTCCGTTAATGTTAGAAAAGGAAATGCATACACCAGTCAAAACTATTCGTTCACTCAAAAAGGATGGGATGTTTCCGCAGGTTCTTTTCATAAAGTTATGCAAGTATTATATCAGAAAGATGCTATGAATAAGTGGGGGAGTATCGTGGCGTTGACCTACATGGCTGCTCAAAGAGTTTTTCCTGATTATAATGACATGGCAGATAATAAAGCCTACTTAGAATCTATAGCTCGTAGTTTTGGATATTTTTTCGGAAGAGACAAAAATGTTCGGGTAAACACCATTTCACAATCGCCAACACCAACCACAGCTGGACAAGGAGTTAAAGGTTTTGATGGATTCATTGCATATGCCGAAAAAATGTCTCCTTTAGGAAATGCGACTGCTTTGGATTGTGCTAATTATACTGTTGCTATGTTTAGTGATTTGACAAAAAGAGTTACGTTACAAAACCTATATAACGACGGAGGTTTTTCCAATATGGGTGTGAGTAACGAAGTAATGGAAACCTTTATGAAATAATTTATTTCCAAATCAAAAAAACACTATTTTAAAAATAAGATGTTTTTTATTTTTTTTAAATACGTTGAATGCTTAACCCGATTAAATATTCCTTTATAATTCCAGTATTTAACAGGCCTGAAGAAATTTTTGAGTTGCTTAAAAGTGTTGAAAATTTAGATTTTTCAGATGATTTTGAAATTGTTATTATTGAAGATGGCTCATCAAAAAAATGTAAGAAAGTAGTATCTTTTTTTAATTCTAAATTAAATATTTCTTATTACTATAAAGATAACTCTGGACCCGGATCATCTAGGAATTACGGGATGAAGCTAGCGAAGGGTAATTACTTTATTATTTTAGATTCAGACTGTATTTTACCCCCTCACTATTTAAAAACAGTAGATCAATTTTTAAAAAAAAAATTTTATCATTGTTTTGGAGGCGCAGATACCTCAGATAGTAGTTTTTCCTCCCTGCAACTCGCTATCAATTATACGATGACTTCTATGCTTACAACAGGTGGAATTAGAGGGCATAAAAGAGCCATTCAAAAATTTGAACCTAGGAGTTTTAATATGGGGATGTCAAAAGAAGTTTTTGAAATAACGAAGGGCTTTTCAAACATTCATCCAGGGGAAGATCCTGATTTATCATTTCGAATACTAAAACATAATTACGCAACGGTATTTATTCCTGATGCATTTGTAGTTCATAAGCGGAGATTATCTTTGAATAAATTTTACCATCAAATATCAAAGTTTGGTTTGGTGAGACCTATTTTAAATAAATGGCATCCTAATACTGCTAAAATCACCTTTTGGTTTCCAACTTTTTTTATATTTTTTACTTTTTGTTCACTGCTTTTTAGCTATTTCAATGGATTGTTTTTAATTCCACTAGCGAGTTATTTAACACTAATTGTTATAGATTCAACACTGAAAAATAAAAACATACTCATCGGTTTTTATACACTTATCGCTCTTTTTATTCAGTTTACAGCTTATGGTTTTTCCTTTTTAAAGTCCACATTTTATATCAACTATTTAAAAAGAGATCCCGAAAAGCAATTTCCTAAACTATTTTTTAAGTAAATTTATAGGTAGTAAATTTTACAATGACTAACATCGATAAAAACAACCAGAAAAAAGGAAAGCCAAAAATGTTTTTGCTGTTTTTATTTGTTGCAGCTTTTATATGGTTTCTTTCAAAGTACTCACGTGATTTTATGGCTAGTGTAGTTGTAAAAATTGAATATGTTAATGTACCCCCAGGAGTTGTAGTTACAGAAAAAAACAAAAAGCATATTTCATTAGACTTGATTACTAGTGGCTTTGATTTTCTCTTCTATAAAATTAATAACCCCGTCATTTATGTTGATATTGGAGCGTATTATACTTTAGATGAAACAACTCTTTTAATACCGCCTGAAGATTTTAAAAGGTTATTAATAAATCAGCTTAATAATGATGTCTTGATAAAGGATATTTCTATCAATAAATTCGAGATATTTTTGGATACCTTAGATATAAAAAAAGTAAAAGTAACCCTAAGAGAGAATATAACTTTTGCTGAGGGATTTAAACCTGTTGGTGCTCACAGGATTATTCCAGATTCGATTAAGGTCTCTGGTCCAGCTCATCAATTAGACACGTTAAATGAAATTTTCACAAGCTTGTTATCAATTTCTAATGTTGCTGAAGATATAGCAACAACAATAACTCTTACTACTGCACTTGGTGAAAATCTCACTTTTGAAAAAAACGAAGTGGTAGTAAATTGTCAGGTAAAGGAATTCACACAAAAATCGTTATTAATCCCACTGACTTTAAAAAACTTACCTACACCTCTGAAAATTAAATTGTTACTTGAAAATATAGCGGTTGTTTTTGAGGTGTCCGTCGAGAATTTTAATAAAATTGATGAATCTGATTTTTTAATTGAAATTGATTATGACCGCAAAAATGAAGTAGAAAATTATATGATTCCGCAGCTGATTAAATTTCCTGAAACTGTTTTGAATATTGAATTACGTCAAGAAAAAGTAAATTACTTAATATTAAAATGAAAATAGTTGGATTAACAGGAGGAATTGGTAGCGGAAAAACAAGGGTTGCCTTGTTTTTTGAGAATAAGGGAGTCCCAATTTACATTGCGGACGAAAAAGCAAAAATACTCACGAACTCCTCAAAATTTATTCGAAAAAAAATGATAGCATTGCTAGGGAAAGATGCTTATATAAGTGATAAAATAAACCCTGATTATATTGCCAAAAGAATATTTAGTGATAAAATTTTGCTTCAAAAAGTCAATGCAATAATTCATCCTAAAGTTACTGAAGATTTTCTGAAATGGTGTAGTAAACAAAAAGGGCCCTATTGTATAAAAGAAAGTGCTATTTTGTTTGAAAATGGAAATTATAAATCATGTGATCACACCATTTTGGTTACTGCCCCGGAAACAATTAGAATAAATCGGGTTAAAAAGCGAGACCAACTTACGGAATTTGAAATAAGAAATAGAATGAAAAATCAGTGGAGTGACCATAAAAAAAGTCTTTTGGCTGACAGTATCATTGAAAATATTGAATTAAAACAAACTGAAGATGCAGTAAACCAAATGCATCTTTTTTTGTTGAAAAGCCTTTAAAATAAAGGGCATTTAATTTTGTTAACATTTGGTTAAATAGACTTATCTCTAAATGTTAAAATTATATTTTTGGTAAATGAACAACAGGCTTTTTCCTTTATTGATTGTTTTGATGACCCTTTCTTTATTGGGCATTATGTTTTTGCAAGGATATTGGATAAAGAATTCATATCAAAGTCGCGAAGAGCAATTTACACTGAATGTTCGTCAACTTTTAATAGCTGTTTCAAATGAAATTCAGTTAGAAGAGATTGAGAAGTATTACAATGTCTATAACAGTATTATAGACACTATACAAGTTCCAGATCAGGCAAGTTTTAATGAACTTATTTATACCATCACGAACGAAAGGGAAAATGAAACTTATATTTTTTCTGATGGCGTTCTAGAAGAAAATTATAAGTTATCGACTAGTGCATTGGATTTAGAAATGGACAGTATCCAATTCAAAAAAATTACGAGTAGAAAGATTACCACCAAAATAACACCAGGTATTGATGGTAGTAAGAATATACAATCCAAAACGGAATCCTTTAAAAGACTAAAAGATTACGAAAAAAATCAATTTGAAAATGCTTACAAAAATATATTGACTAAAACTCCCATCCATAAAAGGGTTTCAGAAAAAAAAATCGAGGAATTAATTAGTGCTCAACTCAACAAATTGGGTTTAAGTACTAGTTTTGAATATGCGGTATACAGTAATGATCTCGCCACCAATATACATTCAAGAGATTTTTCGTTAGATCCCTCAATTACGTATGGGGTTCCATTATTTGTAAACAATGATTTAAATACGAACTTTCAACTTTATGTAAATTTTTCTGATAAGAAAAATCTTGTTTTAAGCTCTATCATTGGAATGGCAATCCTCTCTCTGATGTTTACTGGATTTATAGTTTTTACCTACGCCAGTGCCCTGAAACAACTTTTAAAACAACGTCAAATTTCTCAAATAAAAACGGATTTTATAAATAATATGACCCATGAGTTTAAAACACCTATTGCCACAATAAACTTGGCGCTCGATGCTCTAAAAAACCCAAAAGTCATTGATAATAAGGAATTTATTTCAAGGTATCACAAGATGATACGAGAAGAAAATAGACGAATGCACACGCAAGTAGAAAACGTTTTAAGAATTTCCAAATTAGAAAAAGACGAGCTAGATTTAGAAAAGAGCGAAATTAATATGCAAGAAATCATTACCGATGCGGTGACGCACGTATGTTTGATTGTAGAAAATAAAGGGGGGTATATCAAAACTCATTTTTTTGCTGAAAATTCAAATATATTTGGAAGTGATATTCATTTAACCAATATTATTGTGAATATAATAGATAACGGGATAAAATATACCGAAGGCCCTCCTGAAATAGATATCTATACCGAGAACGATAGTAATTACATTATTGTAAAAGTTGTCGATAAAGGAATTGGCATGAGTAAAGGAGTGCAAAAGAAAATATTTGAGAAATTTTACAGAGAGCAAATGGGTAATATCCACAACGTAAAAGGTCATGGTTTAGGACTTTCGTATGTTAAACGGATATTGGACGACCATGATGCTGAAATAAATGTCGAAAGTGAAAAGGGGAACGGAAGTACCTTTATCATTAAATTAGAATTAATAACTTGAAATTATGGAAACTGAAAACAAAAAAATTCTTTTAGTAGAGGATGATCCAAATTTTGGAACCGTTCTTAAAGATTATCTAGTAATGAACGATTACAATGTAACTCATGCTAAAAATGGAATGGAAGGTTTTGAAAAATTTAAAAGAGAAGATTTTGATCTTTGTATATTGGATGTAATGATGCCTTATAAAGATGGATTTACGTTAGCAAAAGAAATTAGAGAAAAAAACACAGATGTTCCAATCATTTTTTTAACCGCCAAAGCACTTAAGGAGGATGTGTTAAAAGGGTATAAGGTTGGTGCTGATGACTACCTTAATAAACCTTTTGACAGTGAGGTTCTGTTGATGAAAATTAAAGCTATAATCCAACGAAAAGCAACTGACAAGGTATCAGAAAGTAAAGAGTTTGAATTTAAAATAGGTAATTTTTTCTTAAATTCAAGACTTCGTTTTTTGAAGTATAATAATGAAAATCCGATAAAACTTTCTCCAAAAGAAAATGACTTATTAAGGCTTTTGGTATTGCACAAGAATGATTTAATGCCTCGTGAACTAGCCCTGACTAAAATATGGAGGGATGATAACTATTTTACCTCACGTAGTATGGATGTTTACATAGCAAAATTAAGAAAGTATTTAGGTAAAGACGAAGAAGTCGAAATAATAAATATACATGGGGAGGGATTTCGTTTGGTGATAAAGAGTGAAGTGGATCATTAAGTTCATGCATTTGCGAACGTAATGGTATTCTATGAAATAGGATGGATATGCTCTATATAGTTAAAAATTTTAAGAGTACTTGTTTTGTAATTAAACCAATTAATATTTTTATTTTTTCGAAACCAAGTACCTTGCCTTTTAGCAAATCTTCGAGTATTTTTTTTAATATTTAGGATTGTCTCTTCCTTGGTTGTATTTCCTTCCATAAAATCAAACACTTCTTTATAACCAACCGTTTGTAGTGCATTTTTGTTTTTGTGGATAAATAAGCTTTTTGCTTCTTCAATTAATCCATCTGTGATCATCTGGTCTACTCTTCGATTGATTCTGTCATAAATAACTTCTCTTGGAGCTTCGAGACCAATATAGATAGTTTTAAATGCTCTTAATTTAGGTGTTGACTTTAAGAAAGAGGAATACGTTTTGTTTTGAGATCTACAAATTTCTAAAGCCCGAATAATCCTATGATGATTATTTAAATCAACCTTGTTGAAATATTCAGCGTCTTTTTTTTGCAATTCATTCTGTAAATATTCAATTCCTTTTTCTTGGAAATCTCTATTTAATACTTCTCTTATGTTTTGCGGAACCTCTGGGAATTCATCTAAACCCTTTACCACGGCATCGATATAAAGTCCAGATCCTCCAACCATTACAGCAATAGCGTTTTTTTTAAACAAATCATCCAATTTTTTAATTGCATCTTTCTCAAAATCACCCACAGAATAGGGATTCAAAATAGATCTATCTTGTATAAAATGATGTTTAACTGCCTCTAATTCTTCTTGTTTAGGTACCGCAGTCCCAATAGTCATCTCTTTGTAAAACTGTCTAGAATCTGCTGATATTATATCACAAGAAAAATGTTCCGCTACTTTTATAGACAATGCGGTTTTTCCAATTGCAGTCGGGCCAACAATACAAATAAGTAATGGTTTTTTTTGCACGTATTAATTTTATTTTTGATCCAGTTTTCTACCACACTGGTGACAAAAATTAGAATTATCAGTGTGAAGCTCTTCATTACAATTATAGCATACCTGAGTATTTAAGTGAACTTCATCATCACTTTTCATGTATTCTGAGCTAACAATACCTGTAGGTACAGCGATTATTCCATATCCTAAAATCATTAATAAAGAGGCAATAAACTGTCCTATAGGAGATACAGGGTGAATATCCCCGTACCCAACAGTGGTTAAGGTAACGATACTCCAATAAACACTAACTGGTATGTTTTTAAAACCACTCTCTTCGCCTTCAATTAAATACATTAAAGTGCCCGAAATAATGGCAATAATAATTACAGCAAATAAAAAAATGAATATTTTTATTCTACTATTCTTTAAGGCATTTAATAACTTATTAGATTCACCTATATAACGTGTAACTTTTAATATTCTAAATACTCTTAAAAGCCTTAAAGCTCTCACTGTTAAAAGGCTCTGCGAGCCAATTATAAAAAATGATAGATACAATGGAATCGTCGATACAAAGTCAATGATTCCATAAAAACTAAAAATATATTTTGATGGTTTTTTTACAGTAATAACTCTGGCTACATACTCAACTGTAAAAAAAATAGTGATTACCCACTCTCCATAATAGAGTGTATCATGATATATTTTATCAATTTCCTTTACACTTTCTAGCATAACGAGAATAATACTGAAGATAATCAGCAGTAAAAGCGTCAAGTCAAATAGTTTTCCCAAAGGGGTATCTGCTTCATATATGATTTTATGAAGTTTAGTGCGCCATGTATTTTCGTTATGGTGTTTAATTTTTTTATAAATATTTATAAATTTAAGTAAAAAACTGTTAGAAGCTATTCTAAGTTTATGATTTTTTGAACTTTATACTTACGTAAGTAGCCTTGAATGATGTGTTGGGTGTCGCTATTATTTTCCATTGGGTTAATAATAGTCTTTAATACATCTGGATTATTAATTTGAAAATTTAAATTATAAAACCCATAGCCCTTATAAACTCCATTTTCGATTAAAATTACAGATCTTTCCTCTAAAGATCGACCTTTGTCTATTATCATCATATGGTTATATTGATAACTGCTTTTGTCAATAAACTTTTGCACTCTAAGGTTATATTCTGATATATTTTCTTTATTTACACAAGCACCGTTACAGGTTTTTAAACCATAATTAAAACAAGTGCTATCACATTTTTCTAGGTGATTTAATTTTTGGCACAAATGAAATTCATCGGTTATTTTATATAAAAATCTCTTTGCTTGCGGGTAATCGTTAAATGTTGTAATAATTTTATTCTCTGGAGTTTTATCAGTGCTTTTTTCTATTTTTAAATTTAGATAACCATTTTTATCATAGAAACAAATTAAGTAATTGTTGAAAATAGTTCTTTTTAATGCGTGATTAAAAATTGGTTTTAATGTTTTAATCTCTTGACTCTCTTTTAATTGCGCTATTAAATCAATTCCAGTTTCTTCATAGCTTACTGACACTACTTCCGATTGAATTTTTTTTGATTTCTTATTGTCATTCGTAAAATGTTGAATCAGTCTTTTTCGAATATTCTTACTCTTACCGACATAAATTATATTTCCATTTTTGCGGTGCATATAATATACCCCTGTTGAAGTAGGTAATGTTTCTATAATTTCTAATAACTTCGGTTCTAATTGTCTTTTAGAATTTTTTCTTACGATACTAGATATAATTTCTTTTTTGGTGTCTTTTTCAAGCAATAGCTTAAATAGCTCAACAGTAGCTTTTGCGTCACCTTGAGCTCGGTGCCTATCCGCTATAGGAATTCCTAAAGACCTAACTAGTTTACCTAGACTATAGGAGGGTAAATCAGGTATTAATTTTTTGGATAATTCTACGGTACACAATATTGCTTTTTCAAACGAATAACCAAGTCTGTCAAATTCTGTAGTTAAAATTCTATTATCAAATTGCGCATTGTGTGCGACAAGGATACACCCTTCGGTAATTTCAATTATACGCTTAGCAACCTCATAAAATTTTGGTGCATTGTATAGCATTTTATTATTAATGCCAGTTAAATTTACTACAAAGGGTTGAATTTTTTTTTCAGGATTCACAAGGCTACAGAACTGGTCCAATATTTCGTGACCGTCAAATTTGTAGATAGCTATTTCAGTAATACCTTCCTCATTGTATTTACCACCAGTGGTTTCAATATCTAAAATTGCATACAAATTATTCTTATTTTAAGTAGGCCCTTTTGCCAAAAATGGAACTTCCTAATCGAATCATAGTACTTCCCTCGCGAATAGCAATTTCATAATCACCACTCATTCCCATTGATAGTATATTGATTTGATTTTTTGAGGCATTCACTTTATCAAAAAAAGTTTTTAATAAACGAAATTCTTGATTAATTATATTTTGATCATTTGTAAATGTAGCCATTCCCATTAAACCGACTATCTTAATGTTTTTTAAAGATTTGCACTCTTCAGAATTCAAAAATTCAAAGACTTCATTCTCAGTAAAACCAAACTTGCTTTGTTCTGTTGCAATTTTGATCTGAAGTAAACAATTAATAATTCTATTATTAATTTTTCCTTGCTTGTTAACTTCCCTTATTAATTTTAAACTGTCAATCGAATGAATTAAGCTCACAAATGGAGCCATATACTTTACCTTATTTCGTTGGACATGCCCAATCATATGCCATTCGATGTCTTTTGGTAATTGAAAATGTTTTTCAACTAATTCTTGAATTTTATTTTCACCAAAAATTCGTTGTCCACTGTTGTAAGCCTCTAAAATATCACCCAAGGGTTTCGTTTTTGAAACCGCCACTAGTGCAACTTTAGAGGGAATTTTTAAATATATTTTTTCTAGATTACTTTTTATGCTCATTTTTTAAAATTCATAAATGGTAAGTCCGCTACGCAATTTAGGTTCAATAAAAGTACTTTTTGGAGGCATCGCTAAGTCCTCATTGGCAACATTTTTTAATTCCTGAATCGTAACTGGTAGTAAATTAAACCCAACCAAGAAATCACCAGAATCAATCTTTGATTTTAAATAGGCTAAATCTGAATTTCCATGAGGATATTCGATTCGGTCATTATTTCGCAAATCGTCTATACCTAATATGGGTTTTAGTATTGTATTGTACAAAATTTGAACATCTAAGCTGTCTAATGAATCCTTAATTTCATATTCTTCTTTTCGTAAATAGAGCGAATAATACTCACCATCTAAATACATGCTAAAATGGTGTTTTTTTGTGGGTTTATAATAAATAGTACCACGATTTTCAATTCTGTAATAGGTATCTAATGAAATTAAAAACTCTTCCTTACTTAATCCATTTAAATCTTTTATCAGTCTATTAAATTCATAAATTCTCAAATCACTTTCAGGAATGAGATAACTCATAAAGTAATTGTATGATTCTTCGCCCGTATGATTTGGATTTTCTTTTTTGAGATCTCCAGCCAAAAGACTTGAAGAAGCAGATCTGTGGTGTCCATCAGCTATATATAGCTTGTTCATTTCAGAAAAAATACTTTTGACTTTATTAATTATTGATTTATCATCAATAGTCCATAAATAATGCGTGTCTCTGTATGTAGTTGTAAATTCATACTCAGGCCTAGTTTGCATACCCACTTGTATGATTTGCTTTAATTCTTCATTATCAGGATAAGTGAGTAAGACAGGTTCTGAATTAAATCCCACGATTTTAAGATATTGTTCAAATAGTTCTTCTTTTTTTTGTAAAGTATTTTCGTGTTTCTTGATAGTGTTGTTTTGATAATCTAATACACTTGCTCCAGCGATAATACCATTAAATTCATGACCATCTTTATTAATAATTTTATAAAAATAAAAACTCGGAAGAGTGTCTTTAACAAAGCTACCTTCTTCTTTAAATTCCTTGTATCGATTTCTTACCATTGCATATCGACGTTCGCCTTTAATGCGTTTCTGATATTTATACCCTGGATTTACAATGTGTAAAAAAGAAAATGGGTTGTCGCGAAGTCTTGCATTTTTTTCCTTTGTAGAGTAACTTTCATAGGACCTTGATGCTATCAAACTAACCTTGTCACGCGTGGGACGAACAGCTTTAAATGGAATTATTTTTGCCATTATTTAGAAGGAATAAAGTAGATTATAAAAATTGTTTTGAAACCTTTTCAGCTTTTCTATTTTCACTATAATCGTAAAATCCTTCTCCACTTTTCACACCTAATTTTCCAGCAGTTACCATATTAACTAAAAGTGGACAGGGAGCATATTTAGGATTTTTAAAACCATCGTACATAACGTTTAAAATAGATAAACAAACATCTAAACCTATAAAATCTGCTAATTGTAGTGGCCCCATTGGATGCGCCATTCCCAATTTCATTACGGTGTCTATTTCCTTTACTCCTGCTACGCCGTTATAAAATGTTTCAATGGCTTCGTTAAGCATCGGCATTAAAATTCGATTAGCAACAAAACCAGGATAATCATTAACCGCCACAGGGATTTTATTTAGCTTTTCTGAAATCTTTTGGACCATATCGAAGGTTTCCTGGCTTGTATTGTAACCTTTGATGACTTCTACTAATTTCATTACGGGAACTGGATTCATGAAATGCATTCCTACTACCATTTCTGGTCTGGATGTAACTGAAGCAATTTGAGTGATAGAGATGGATGAGGTATTACTAGCTAGTATGGTGTCTTCAGGACAAAATTTTTCTAAATCTCTAAATATTTTTAACTTTAATTCTAAATTTTCAGTTGCGGCCTCTACCACAAGACTTGCATATTCAACACCTTCTTCTAAATTGGTGTAAGTGGTTATGTTATTTAACGTACGACGTTTATCTTCCTCAGATATTTTTTCTTTAGCTACCATTCTATCTAAATTTTTAGATATGGTGGAAATCCCTTTCTTTAAAGCTTGTGCTGAGATGTCAATCAATTGTACTTTGTAATCAAATTGAGCAAAAGTATGCGCAATTCCATTTCCCATAGCTCCTGCTCCTATAACTGCAACGTTTTTCATATGTATAGACCGATATCGGTAGTTTAAATTAGTTTATAAGGTTTTAAAATTTTCTATTATTTGCATTGCAACCCTTAAAGCTTCAGCTCCTTGAGATAGAGTAACAATAGGCGTAGTATTATTATTTATTGCATCTGCAAAAGTTTCTAATTCATCTAATATGGCATTATTATCATGGATCGCAGGATTTTCAAAGTAAATTTGTTTTTGAATTCCTTCTGCATTGGTTAAAACCATTGCGAAATCATCTGGGTTTTTTGGAGCATCCTTCATTTTTACCACTTCGCAGTTTTTTTCTAAAAAGTCTATAGAAATGTAGGCATCTTTTTGAAAAAACCTTGATTTTCTCATATTTTTCATAGAAATCCTACTAGCTGTTAAGTTAGCCACACATCCGTTTTCGAACTCTATACGTGCATTTGCAATATCTGGGGTTTGGCTGATTACGGATACACCATTAGCAGTAACTGTTTTAACTTTAGAGTCAACCACACTTAAAATAGCATCTATATCATGAATCATTAAATCTAGAACTACCGAAACATCAGTTCCCCGAGGATTAAATTCTGCCAACCGGTGAGCTTCAATAAACATTGGGTTACATATTTGTTGATTAACCGCAGTAAAAGCTGGATTAAATCGTTCTACTTGCCCCACTTGTCCTTGAACGCTATTTTTTTTCGCTAATTCTATTATTTCTTCTGCTTCTCGAACTGTTTTAGTTATCGGTTTTTCAATAAATAAATGTTTACCCGCATTTAAAACTTTTTTAGCACAATCAAAATGATAGAGAGTGGGCGTTACCACATCAATCATGTCACAAGCTTCAATTAAAGCTTCCATAGATTTAAAACTTTTATATCCAAATTCTTTAGAAATGTTTTTTACTGCTTCAGGATCGGAATCGTAAAACCCAACTAAATGATAGTTATCCGATTGATTTAAAAGTTTTAAATGAATTTTTCCTAAGTGACCAGCACCTATAACGCCTGCATTTAACATCGATAATGATTTTACGCAAATATAACTGTTTTTCAGCTTTTTTTATTTTAAATTTTCTGAAACTATTTTTAATATATTTCATCAATTTGATTCTTGATTTCCTATTTTTGATTGGAATTAAATTTGAATTTTGCAAGACACTTTTACTCATAAAGGAAAAAGAAAACAATTGGTGGAAGCTCTTGTTAAAAAAGGAATTATCAATAAAGAAGTATTACGAGCAATTGGTGTAATTCCTAGACATTTATTCATGGATTCAGGTTTTATTGATCATGCTTATATCGATAAAGCTTTTCCAATAGGAGCAGAGCAAACCATATCTCAACCCTTTACTGTTGCAAGACAAACAGAACTTCTCGATATAGAGAAAGGAGCAAAAGTACTAGAAATTGGAACTGGAAGTGGTTTTCAGACGGCAGTTCTCATCGAAATGGGGATGAACGTTTTTTCCATTGAACGCCAAAATGAATTGTTCAAAAAAACCAAACTTTTTTTACCCAAATTAGGTTACAGACCAAAAAAATTAATATTTGGCGATGGCTACAAAGGGTTAAAAACGGAAGCACCCTTTGATGGAATTGTGGTGACTGCTGGAGCTCCATTTGTTCCTAAACCGTTATTATCACAATTAAAAATAGGAGGTAGGCTAGTGATACCTATTGGATCGGAAAACCAAATCATGACGCTAATTACTAGAGTTTCTATGACTAAATTTAAAAAAGAAGAATTTGGTGAGTTTCGTTTTGTTCCATTATTAGAAAATAAAAATTAGATAGTTTCAAATCCATCTAAGCTTTTTGTATTGTGATCTTTCCAATATTGTTTGATTCCATCTCTTCCTTTTTTCAAATCCGATTCATTTAATTGAGTTCGTTCTTGTTTGTATTCCATAAATGGAACTGCATAACCACAAGAAGTTTGAACTTGATTAATATCCATACCAATAATTTGTCGAGCACCCGTAAAATTTTTAAATAATTTTTTTAGCTTGATGTATTCTTGATCGCTCTCATGATATATGTTAGCATTCCCATACAATCGTAAAATGAGCGGTGTTTCATCAAAAGAACAGAACATAATGGTCATTCGCTTGTTTTTTAATAGGTGGGCAGCTGTTTCGTTTCCACTACCTGTAAGGTTTAGCCACACAATTTTTTTTGTGTCGATAACTCTAAAAGTGTCCATGCCCTTTGGAGATACATTAACGGTCCCTTCACTTCTTGCAGTACCTACAAAAAATATTTTTTGATTTTCTATAAACTTTTGTAATGCAGGATTGAGTTCTTTAAGTAATTTCCCCATACTATTTGTTAAAATTCTTTTTAATTCTACTTAAATCTCTCTGGTTATCACGATCTTTAATAGACTCTCTTTTGTCGAATAATTTTTTTCCTTTACAAATAGCAATTTCAACTTTTGCTAAACCCTTGTCTGTGGTAAATAATAGGAGGGGAATGATAGTTAAACCAGAATTTTTAACTTGTTTTTCAAGTTTTCTTAATTCGTTACGATTTAATAATAATTTCCGTTCACTTTTAGGAGTGTGATTAAAATGTACTGCATGTGAATATTCTTGTATCGTCATATTGATCACGAATAGCTCATTATTATTAAACTCACAAAAGGCTTCAGTTATAGAGGCTTTACCTTCTCTAATAGCTTTGATTTCAGTTCCTTGCAAAACTATTCCAGCAACAAACTTATCCAAGATTTCATATTCAAATCTTGCTTTTTTATTTTTTATTTTGATAGTTTTTTGTAAAGCCATAAGTTATAAAAGTAAGTAAACTATTTGTTATTTTCTAAACATTAAATCATAGTATTTTTATACAGTAGCCACTTTGAACTTTTTAAAAAAAGTCACCCTATCTTCAAAACGTAAGGCATCAACAGGCTTATGCACTCTTTCAAATAATTTCATAATTTGATCAGAATGATTCTCTCTCTTTTGTTTAATTAAATTAAAATGAACAAAACGACTCCACATGATTGCTTTTATTTTCGTCTGGTCGTGGTTCCACATTCTTAATTCCACAAATAAACTGGTAGTATTATAGTTGAGTAATTGTGATTCGATTACAATTTCTTCCATTAAAAAAGCTGGGGTTATATAAGCAATTTGATTGCTTCCAACCACCCAACTAACTCCAAGTTCTTTAGCCATTTTATAGATGTCAATTCCATAATTTTCATTTATTTGATCCTCTCGAGCGTTGGTAAAATAATTAAGATAAGCAGCATTATTTAAGTGATTAAATGGATCGCAATCCTGAAATCTTATTTTTGTATTACTTTTTAAAACCTTTGGTAATTCTTTCATTAATTTTCCAATTCATTTTTAATAATTAAGTTCATGTCTTCTACTGCTATATCTAAGTAGTTGGCTTCATTCATCGTAAAAGCCATAAAAACAGCTCCCTGAATATGACTGTAAAGTCTTTTTGCAAATTTTTTTGAATTAACGGTTCTTTTAATGACTCCATTTTTTATTCCTTGCTCTATTAATTTTGCAATATTTGTTTGTGTTTTGTTGATAATTAGTACTACCTCATTGTGTAAATTAGTATTTTGATTTTTTGCATCAACGCCATTATTAAGAATTGGACAGCCCCCAAGTTTTTTACTGAAATTATAGTAATTCTTATAAAAATCTGTAATTAAATATAGTTTTTGTAGTGAGGATTTATTTTTATTTTGATGCGTGCTAATACTTTTTAAAACTTGATTAACACTAAAGTTAAAGGATTTAATAGCGAGTTCTTCTTTATTTTGAAAATTACCATAAATCGCTCCCTTTGTAAGTCCGGTAGCTGTTGTTAAATCAGACATAGAAGTAGCTGCATATCCCTTTTGGTTAAATAATGGTGCTACTTTTTCAATAATATATTTAGCAGTTTTTTCAGATTTTGAAATCATTTAAAATTTAGTTTATTCCAATTTTCAAACAAATATACCAAATGGTATAAATTTTTCTAATTAAAATTTTAATTAATTATTCAAAACGTTTTTTTATATTGTGATTAATAATTAACCTAAAACAATCCCATGAAAAAAATTACTTCCCTATTTTTGATATTACTATTTTCAATAGTAACTCTTGCTCAAACTAACAACTACAATGTTGGAGATGTTGTAGATGATTTTACAGTAACCGATGTCTACGGTATTGAACACAATCTTTACGAATATGCTGATGCTGGAAAGCACATCTATCTAGATTTTTTTTACGATACCTGTGGTCCTTGTCAGACATGGCAGTCAACTTTTAGCGAATTCTATGATAAATATGGATGTAATGACGGTGATTTGGTAATGATATCAATAAATAATGGTACCGATTCAGATGAAGAGGTTCTTTTGTATGGGGAGACTTACGGAGGTCCTTTTAATCTTCCCCCTGCTGTAAGTGCAGATGGAGGATCCGGTAGTGTAAACACTAACTTTGGTGTTAGTGCCTTTCCAACTTTTTGTTTGATTGGTCCGGATAGAACTCTTTTGAATCGTGATATTTGGCCTTTAACAGATATTACAACTTTTGAAGCAACTTTCCCTAATGGTGTTGAGCCTGAAGTTATGGAATGTACAATTTTAGAAGTAACAGAAACTCAAAATGTTGAATTTACAATTGTACCTTCTGTTTCAAATGGAAAGAATATTTCACTAGTAATGGACCATCAATCAGCGAGTTTGATTCAAGTGTTTGATTTAACAGGAAGAGAAGTGTATTCGCAAAATGTAAATACTAACAATATGGTTTTTAGCCTAAATGTAAGCTCAGGAACTTATTTAGTTAAAGTAACTAATGAAACTAGCTCAGCAACAAAAAAGATAATCATTAGATAAAATAATCGTACTTATAACAAAAAAACCTTCAGATTACTTTGAAGGTTTTTTTGTCTTAACAACTAACTACTTACTAAATCATTTTGATTTCTAAATACTAGTTTCTCGTTAAAACTATCTAGTAGAATGATACTATTAACAGTTACTTTCCCAGATAAAATTTCCTTAGAAAGAGTATTTAAAACTTCCTTCTGAATAACTCTTTTTACGGGTCTTGCACCATATTGTGGGTCATATCCTATTTTTGCTAAATAATCTATAGCTTCTTCTGTAGCATCTAAAGTAATATGTTGTTTAGACAGCATTTTTGTTAATCCTTTTAATTGAAGACGAACAATTTGTTTGATGTCTTCTTCCGAAAGAGGTGTAAACATAATAATATCATCAATTCTATTTAAAAACTCTGGACGAACCGATTGTTTAAGTAACCCAATTACTTCTACTTTGGCACTTTCCATAGCGGAATCTATGTCTTTTAAGCTTTCAAATTTTTCCTGAATAATATGTGAACCTATATTACTAGTCATAATAATAACCGTGTTTTTAAAATCTGCAATACGCCCTTTATTATCTGTTAATCTTCCCTCATCTAACACTTGAAGTAAAATATTAAACGTATCCGGATGTGCTTTTTCAATTTCGTCGAGTAGTATTACAGAATAAGGTTTGTTTCTTACCGCTTCAGTTAGTTGTCCACCTTCGTCATAACCAATATACCCAGGAGGGGCACCAACTAACCTACTTACACTATGTGACTCTTGATATTCACTCATGTCAATTCTAGTCAAGGCGTTTTCGTTATCAAACATATACGCTGCCAACGCTTTTGCAAGTTCAGTCTTACCCACTCCAGTTGTACCTAGAAATAAAAAGGTGCCAATTGGCTTTTTTTGATCTTGCAAACCAGCTCTACTTCTACGTATTGAATCACTGACTGCAATTATTGCTTCATTTTGACCAACAATTCTTTGATGTAATTTTTCTTCAAGTTTTAAAAGTTTTTCACGATCACTTTGGAGCATCTTAGTAACAGGAATTCCAGTCCACTTCGCTACTACTTCTGCAATATCCTCAGTTGTTACCTCTTCTTTAATTAGTGAATTTTCGTTTTCATTACTTTTTAAATCAAGTTCTAATTCAAATAGGTTGTTATTTGCCTCTTTGATTTTTCCATATCTAAGTTCAGCAACTTTACCAAAATCACCTTCCCGCTCGGCAACATCTGCCTCTTGTTTATATGTTTCAATTTTAATTTTAGTATTCTGAATGGCATCTACGATCACCTTTTCGCTTTTCCATTTAGCATGCAGTGAGTTACGTTCTTCTTTTATATTAGCTAAATCACTTCGTAAAGTTTTTAGTTTGACTTCATCTTTTTCTCTTTTTATGGCTTCAATCTCAATCTCAAGCTGCATTATTTTACGATCTAAAATATCTAATTCCTCAGGTTTTGAGTTTATTTCTATTCTAATTTTAGCAGCAGCCTCGTCCATTAAATCAATCGCTTTATCTGGTAAGAATCGATTGGTTATATATCTTTGTGATAATTCTACAGAAGCAATAATAGCTTCGTCTTTGATTCTAACCTTATGATGTGTCTCGTATTTTTCTTTGATCCCTCTGAGTATTGAAATAGCACTTTCTGTATCAGGTTCATGAACTATGACCTTTTGGAATCGACGCTCTAAAGCTTTGTCTTTTTCAAAATATTTTTGATATTCGTCAAGAGTCGTAGCTCCCACTGCTCTTAATTCACCTCTAGCCAATGCTGGCTTTAGTATATTTGCTGCATCCATTGCACCTTGGCCACCACCGGCTCCAACTAGGGTATGAATTTCATCAATAAATAAGACTATATTCCCATTACTTTTAGTTACTTCTTTAATGACAGCTTTTAGACGTTCTTCAAATTCTCCTTTGAATTTAGCTCCTGCTATTAATGCGCCCATATCTAAAGAAAATATTTGTTTTTCTTTTAGATTTTCTGGTATATCACCCGCAATTATTCGGTGGGCCAAACCCTCTGCTATTGCTGTTTTTCCTGTGCCTGGTTCTCCCACTAACATTGGATTGTTTTTAGTTCTCCTAGATAAAATCTGTAATATTCGTCTTATTTCATCATCTCTACCTATAACTGGATCAAGTTTTCCAGTAGCAGCTAATTGATTTAGATTTCTTGCATATTTATCTAGAGAATTATAGGTTTCTTCAGCATTTTGAGAGTTTACGCTAGAACCTTTCCTTACCTCATCAATGGCTTTTTTAATTTCTTTTTCTGTTATCCCTTGATCTTTTATACTTTGTGCTATTTTACTTTTTGACCTAAAGATTGCTAACAGTAAGTGTTCAATCGAAACATACTCATCACTCATTTTTTGAGCGATGATGATGGCTTCATTTAGCATTTTACTTGTAATTGTTGAAAGCATTATGTTAGCACCTGATACTTTTGAAAAACTCTCTAATTGTTTATCTAGTATCTTACTTAATAATTCAATATTGATATTCAGTTTGTTTAAAATAAACGGAATAACATTTTTATCGATGGTAAGAATTGCTTTAAAAATATGTTCATTTTCAATGTGTTGATGTCCAAATCTCTGAGCAATTAATTGAGCTTCTTGAATCGCTTCTTGTGACTTTATAGTATATTTATTAAAATTCATCAGTTAATTATTTTATTTTTATAGCATCAAAATGTAAACCATTTAAAAATGCAGTCAAAATGTCGTTTAAACAACCCGTTCATCCGACAAAATGACGTTATTTTAAATGGATTTGAAAATAAGTAATAACTATATTTTTTGATTTAACACCTATGAACTTTTTTAAAAAAATATTTACAGAAAACAAAAAAACAAGAGAATCAAAAAAGCAGATTCCTTGGATTCAACTGACGTCTTTAAATCAATTAGATGAAATTTTAAAGGAATCTGATGAAAAACCAATTGCTATTTTTAAACATTCTACACGATGCGGAATTAGTCGTATGGCTTTACGTCAATTTGAGAAACAATTAAACATAGATATGAATTCTGTGAGACTCTATTTTTTAGATTTACTTGTATACAGAGAAATATCAAACGAAGTTGCTTCACGTTTTAAGGTTTACCATCAAAGCCCACAACTGATCATATTTAAAAATGGAACCGCTATTCATCAGAGCTCTCATCATGAAATAGACGCTACGATTCTAGGTAATTACATTTAATTTTCTAGCGCAGGTAGTATTTTTCCGATACACTCGCCAAATCCGATTCGTAATCCATTTTTTTCTGAATGTGCTCGCATGATGACCGTATCGTTATCTTGAATAAATTTTCGTTCCTTACCATTTTTTAAAGAAATAGGATTTTGACCTCTCCAACTTAATTCTAACATGGAGCCATAACTATCTTTTGTAGGGCCAGAAATTGTACCACTTCCCATCATATCACCAGATCGCAAATTACAACCATTGACCGTATGATGTGTTAATTGTTGTGCCATTGACCAATACATATACTTAAAATTAGAATTAGCAACTACAGTCTCTTCGTCATCTTTGGGCTGAATAGCCACCTGTAACTTTATATCAAAATTCTTATTATCGCCATGTGCTAAATAGGGTAGTGGGGTTGGATCTTGCTTTGGACCGTTAGTTCTAAATGGCTCTAACGCGTCTAAGGTAACTATCCAAGGTGAAATGGTAGAGGCAAAGTTTTTACCTAAAAAAGGGCCTAAAGGCACATATTCCCATGCTTGAATGTCACGTGCACTCCAATCATTAAACAATACCAAGCCAAAAATATAGTCTTCAGCTTCATGAATAGGAATTCTATGACCCAAATGATTTGAGTCCATTGTAATAAAAGCCATTTCTAATTCAAAATCAACTAATTTAGAGGGGCCAAACCCAGGTATACCATCTTCTCCTGGTTTGGTCTGCCCATAAGGTCTATGCACGGGAGTTCCAGAAGGGATAATTGAAGAACTTCGCCCATGATAGCCAATAGGAATTCTGAGCCAGTTAGGTAACAATGCATTTTCTGGATCTCGGAAAAGCGAGCCAACATTCGTGGCATGTTCCTTACTAGCATAGAAATCGGTATAATCACCAACATCTACTGGTAACTGCATTTCAATTTCTTCCAAACTAAATAAAACTATTTTTTTATGTTCTTCATTGTCACGAAGTTTACTGTTGGTTTCGGTAAAAATATCAGCTATACGGTTGCGAACCAACCTCCAGGTTTTTCTGCCATCAGCAATAAAATCATTCAGACTATCTTGCATAAAAATATCATCCGTTAAATCTATTCCTTCAAAATATCCAAGTTGATGTAGGGCACCAAGATCAATTGCGCAATCGCCAATTCGAGTACCAATAGTAATGATGTCATCTCTAGTAAGAAAAACTCCAAAAGGAATGTTTTGAATAGGAAAGTCGGTATTTGATGGGGTTTCAATCCAAGTCTTTCTTGAAGGATCATTTGCAGAAAGTGGCATAGGTATTGTTATTTTTTTGTTAGTAAAAACTTTATCAAAGATATAATTTTAGTTAAAAAATCAGGTAAGCTTTTTGTATTTTTGATTTTAATTTTTTAACCACATACTTATGACTAGAGATGAGCAAATATTTGACTTAATACAAGAAGAGGAGCAAAGACAATTTCAGGGTTTAGAGCTTATAGCTTCTGAGAATTTTGTGAGTGATCAAGTCCTTGAAGCAACAGGGTCCGTTCTCACTAACAAATATGCAGAAGGTTACCCAGGAAAACGATATTATGGTGGGTGTGAAATTGTTGATGAAGTTGAACAATTGGCAATTGATCGTGCAAAATCTCTTTTTGGAGCAGAATATGTAAATGTTCAACCCCATAGTGGTTCGCAAGCGAATACAGCTGTTTTTTTCGCATGTTTAAAACCTGGAGATACCTTTTTAGGCTTTGATCTTTCGCACGGAGGGCACCTAACTCACGGATCACCGGTTAACTTTTCTGGTAAATTATACAAACCTGTTTTCTATGGAGTTGACAAAGCAACAGGTCTCATAGATATGGATGTGGTTGAGGAAATTGCCACGCGTGAACAACCTAAAATGATCATAGCTGGAGCTTCAGCGTATTCAAGAGAGTTTGATTACAAACGATTTAGAGAAATCGCAGATAAAGTTGGCGCACTTTTACTTGCGGATATTTCACACCCCGCAGGGCTTATTGCGAAAGGTATCATAAGTGATCCAATTCCTTATTGTCATATAGTTACCACCACCACCCACAAAACTTTAAGAGGACCACGTGGAGGAATGATAATGATGGGAAAAGATTTTGAAAATCCCTTTGGTATTAAATTAAAAAACGGAAATTTAAAAAAAATGTCATCATTATTAAATAGTGGTATTTTTCCTGGTAATCAAGGAGGTCCTTTAGAACATGTTATTGCTGCTAAAGCAATCGCTTTTGGAGAAGCGTTAACAGACAATTTTTTGCATTACTCGGTACAAGTAAAAAAGAATGCAAAAGTGATGGCAAAAGCATTTATGGACAAGGATTATCAAATTATTTCTGGAGGTACTGATAACCATATGTTATTGATAGATTTAAGAAATAAAAATATTACAGGAAAAGAAGCTGAGGAAGCCCTGGTAAAAGCAGATATAACGGTTAATAAAAATATGGTACCTTTTGATGATAAATCTCCATTTGTCACCAGTGGAATCCGAATAGGGACTCCAGCAATTACCACAAGGGGTTTGGTTGAAGCCGATATGCAATTAGTTGTTGATTTAGTCGACGAGGTAATAATAAATTTTAATGATTCAGAAAAACTAGAGGCAATAGCGTTAAAAGTTAACGAGTTAATGGCTGGAAGAAAACTATTCAGCGTCTAAATATTTTAATCTTTATGAGATTTTTTTTCCTTTTAATATTCATTTCATTTTTTTGTCCAAATTTTGTTGCTCAAATACAATTTAATGAAGAAGCTATATTACTTGGATGTTCAAACTCCTCCTACGGACTAGGAACTCTAGGAGGCGGAATTTCTTTTTTCGATTTTGATAAAGACGGTTGGGATGACCTAACTGTTTCTTCAGAAACAGGTGACCCAGTAAGGTTTTATAAAAATAATACGGGTGTTTTTTCTCAAATAGCACTTGTTTCTTTTGATCCGCTTTTTGAAACAAAAACAGTGCAGTGGGTTGACTTTGATAATGATGATGATTATGATTTGTTTGTTACTAGTTATTCCGACTCCAATATTTTGTATGAAAATGTTGGAAATATGACTTTTGACGATATCACCACTTCATCAGGTTTAATTCTTGATGACAATTCTAATTTTGGAAGCTCGTGGGGAGATTACGACAAGGATGGTTTATTAGACGTTTTTATATGTTCAAGAAGTGAATTAGAGGAAGAAACACAAAATTATTTATATCACAATAACGGTGATGGAACCTTCACTGTTGTAAATGATCTAGTTGGAATAGACAATAACCACCATCTCTCATTTAGCTCTGTTTTTTTCGACTATAATAATGATGGTTGGCAAGATTTATATATTGCAAACGATAAAATAGATACACAAAATTTATTGTACAAAAACAATGGAGATGGAACATTTACAGAAGTAGGAGAAGAAACAGGGACTAATATTTCAATGGATGGTATGGCCACCACAATTGGAGATTATAACGATGACGGTTGGTTAGATATTTATGTAACTAATTTGATAGCTGGTAATGTTTTTTTGAAAAATAACGGTGATGGTACTTTTACTGATGTAGCAAGTATAAACGGTACTTTGTTTGAATCTGCGGCTTGGGGAGCTGTTTTTATAGATGCTGAAAACGATACTGATTTAGATTTGTATGTAAGTGGTGAATTGGACGGTAGTACTAGTTTTTTACCCTCCGCTTTTTATGAGAATAATGGAAGTGGAATTTATTCAATTCCTATGTCTGCAGGTTTTGAAAACGATACGGCTAGAAGCTTTTCAAATGCAATTGGAGATATTAATAATGATGGTTATCCCGACATGACAGTTTTAAATTATGAACCTGATGATATATTTTTATGGAAAAATGTAAGCAATCAAAATAACAATTGGTTAAAAATTAAATTAGAGGGAGTTACAAGTAATCGTCAAGGGATTGGTTCTTGGATTGAAATTTCGTTAGCTGGAGATAAACAATACCGTTATACTTTATGCGGAGAAGGTTTTTTAGGTCAAAATTCTGCTTATGAATTTTTTGGATTAGGATCAGCTAGTACTATCGATTATATAAAAGTAACTTGGTTAAGTGGTCAAGTTGATATTATTGAAAACCCTACATTAAATAGCCACATTACAATTATTGAAGGTGGTACCTTAAATTTAAATGAAAATAAAGATATCGAAGTATTGGTTTATCCGAATCCAGGTAAAAAGTTCAATATTAAAATGAATAATTACAAGGATATCATGACTTTAACTATAACCGATATTTCTGGAAAAGTTTTAGTAAAACGTACACAAGATTTGAACGAGTTTACTATTAATTTAAGTGCTTATGACAGTGGTGTTTACTTCCTGAATATTTTTAATCAAACTCAAAAGATTACGAAAAAGTTAATTATCAACTAATAAAACCTTTTTATTAAATTAATATAACTACATTTGCCACTTAATTAAATAAATTTTATACAATGCAAACAGGTACAGTTAAATTCTTCAATGCTTCCAAAGGATATGGTTTTATTACTGAAGATGACACAAACACAGAACATTTTGTACATATCTCTGGATTAATCGATGAAGATATCCGTGAAGATGACAAAGTTGAATTTGAATTAAAAGAAGGTAAAAAAGGAATGAACGCAGTAAATGTGAAAGTTCTTTAATATAAATATCATTTTTTAATAAAAAGCCTTTTCTAACGAAAAGGCTTTTTTTATTTATCATACCCCATCATCTGGAAAAATTATACTTTCATAGGCTCCAGCGTCAGGCGAAGAAATATTTCTGTTGATTCCATTAGCATCAAGAGGAACAATTGCTGCATCAATCGGATCTGCAATGCCATCGGCACCAGATACATCGGTTTCAATGTTAAAATTATTCATGGAGCTATTCAAAAAGGAGGGATTCTGATTTCTAACAATATTAGTGTATAAAGTTTCATTTAAAAAATCATAATTTAAATCATCTTCATAATTTCCATTTGGATCGTCAAATCTGATTAAGCTATTTTTAAAATTAAAGTTAAATGCAGCCTCTTGACTTTGTGTAAATATTAATTCTCTTGCTTCATTACCATATATAATACAATTTGTAAAGTTGGCTTCTAATAAATCTGCAGTAATAAATTCAGTATCACTAATTTGTAAAGTATTGCCTATCGATACTGCGGGAAAAATCCTGAAGTTATTGGTCCAATAATTTACAAAGGTGGAATGAATAAAATTGTATTTGCCACCAAGGCTAAGGGTTAACGATGATTGGCCACTATTATTAATAATTAGATTTTCACCATAAACATTACCAGTTCTAGCTAACAAACCAATATTTGATGAATTAAATATCTCAACATTTTTTAGTGTTAAAGTGCGATCTCCATCATTACTGTCCATTAAAATTCCTACTATTGAGTTTTTAATAGTCGTATAATTAAATTCATGATTGGTACTACCAGCAGTAAGCCATATAGTTCCCCATTGACCAGGTACATCAGAAAATGATGGTTCCAATCGGTCTCCTTCAAAAATAATTTGGTTTTCCATCATTTCTGAATCGCTACTTGGTAAACCATTACATCTCATTGATGCTCCATTGGTTACTAAAATTCCACTGTCTCTATGAAAAAATATTCGAGCACCAGCCTCAATAATTAGTGTCTTATTGGGAGCAACTGCTGCATAACCATAAATAACATATGGTTTATCATTGGTAAAATTTAGTTGATCATCGTCTAAATAAAACCCTTCTATTAAAATGGGTTCTTCTTCGGTACCAAGATTTAAAGTCTCTACAGTTCCATCTAAATTTTGCTCTGGAAACAGAAAAATAGCATCCTTTACTAAAGTAATCAAGTTTACATCTTGAGCATTGGTGCCTGAATCAAAAACAATAGAATCCTCGTACAAATATGAATTATCTGGATTGGGAAAGTTATCAATGTCAATAGTGGTCTCAATAAAAACAAAAATACTATCATTAGCTAAGATGTTAATGTTTTCAAATGTTTTTCCTGGAATGCCATCCACATTTAAACGATAGTTAGAAGCTTCTCCACTAGATAATTGTATAGTAGGTATATTTATATCCTTATCACTACGATTGTAAACCTTGAGTGTTCTGGTACTAGAACCAATATTTGTAAACACGGTGTCTAGAAAAATGGTATCCTTGGAAAACTCTAAATTGCCCGAACTAGGAACAGATTCAAAATCATTTCTACACGAACTCCACAAAACAATATTTAAAACTAGGAAAAAACCGTACAAATACTTCAACGCTAAAATTTTTTAATTTATGTAAAAGTATAACTTTTTGACTTTTTATTTATTGTTTCTGTCTAAGTTTTTTAAGCAGTGATTTGTTTCGTTGATTTGTTAAAATAGATAACTTATAAGATATTATTAAATCGTTTCATACGATACATTTATTCTGTCATTTCAAATAAAATACTCGGGTAAATTACGAAACAATAGTAACATCGTTATTTTATAAAAAAAACGATATTACAAACATTTAAAGTGCAAATAACCGTTACCACAAAAGTTATTAAGTGTTACAAATCCCTTTTTTTAAGAACAGCATACGAACCATATACAAACAAACAGGTCCATGTTAAAACAATTAAAACAGTCATAAATTGAACACTATAATCTTTGTCGAAAGCTTCTCCTAACTGATTTGCAGCTGACTGTACAGCACCTAACCTAGAAAAAGGTTCTTTGATTAAATTTGACATGGATGCTAATGGAAATAATTGTATGATGTTATCTGCTAAATCACTATTCCTAAACATTTCCCATTTGAGAAAACTGTAAATTATACCTTCCATAATACTCCAAATTAACAAAAAACCTAGAGCAAAAGCGGATCTTTTTACTAGTATTCCTAAAAATAAGCAAAATGAAAAAAAACCAATTAGATTAATAAAATAAGCTAAAAGATATTCTGTGTCACTAAAAATAATTCCAATTTCATTATAGTCGGAAAATATAAGTCCTAATATTAGCGATACGATAAAAACAAATAAAGTTGAAACCATAGCGAATAATACAACAGTTAGAAATTTAGAAAGAACAAACTCTTTTTTACTTAAGCCGTCAATTAAATTTTGTTTAAGAGTTCTATTGCTATACTCGTTGGCCATCATAGAAACAATAACAATTGCAAGAAATAATTTTAAAATAGCTGCTACCCAAGTATTAAAATGCCATATAAATGGAAAATTAAATATGCCTTGATCCGCAATTCTAAAATGAAAACTACCAAAATTAAACTCAATAGAAGCTATTAAAGCAATAAAGGATATTAAAATAAAATATACGATTGAAATAACTTTTGCTGATTTGTTATATTTTAACTTGTGAAGTTCTATGGACAATAAACGTAACATATTAGCAGGTTTAGTTTTGAATTATTTGGATTTGGTGAGTTCTAAAAATTGCTCTTCTAAACTTTCTTTTCTATGAACTAAATAAGAAAGGTTGATCCCCTTTTCAAAAAGTATTTTATTTAATTCGGCCCCATTTAAAGGTTCTTTTAAATAAGCAACTAATTGAATTCCTTCAATCCTTATATCACCTATACTAGTATGACCCTCTAATACCGTTCTCAATAAATTTAAATCATCTGATTGTAAAGTAAAAAAACCGTGACTTGCGAACATCTTTTCTACACTTCCAGAATATAAACTTTTGCCTTTTCTTAGTATTACTACATGAGTACAAACTTTTTCAACTTCATCTAAGAGGTGAGAGGCTAGTAGAATGGTAGTACCATTAGCTGCAATTTTTTTTATGATTTCTCTTATTTGATGGATGCCTTGCGGATCTAAACCATTTGTAGGTTCATCTAAAATTAAAATTTCTGGATCGTTTAGGAGGGCAGAGGCAATCGCAAGGCGTTGTTTCATTCCTAATGAGAAGGTACTAAATTTATAGTCTTTTCGATCTAATAAACCAACGATTTTAAGTTTTTCATTTATTTTATGATTGGAAACATTTTTAATTTTACAAACTAAATCTAGATTTTGTCCTGCAGACATATATGGATAAAAGTTAGGTCGCTCTATAATAGCTCCTACCTTTTTTAAAGCTTGGTGAGTAGTCCCTTTTCCGTCAAACCAATGATAATTTCCATCTGTTTTATTAACTATGTTTAGTAACATGCCTAAAGTGGTCGATTTTCCACTTCCGTTGGGGCCTAAAATACCATACACAAATCCTTTGTTTATTTTTAAGGTAAGGGCATCAACAGCAGTAAGTGAACCAAATTTTTTGGAAAGATTATTTAAGGTTAGAACAGTTTGCAAAGATTTTTTTTTTAGCTATAAATAAGACGAATAATCTAAAAATTTGTTACATTTTTTTATTATCAATATTAAGTTTTTTAAAAATATATTAAAAATTAATATGAGATCTTCTTTTTTCTTAGTTCAAAATTTTGCCCTAAATATACTTTTCTTACCATTTCATCATTGGCTAGGTCTTCTGGAACCCCGTGTTTTAATATACTCCCTTCAAACATTAAATAAGTTCGATCAGTGATTGCCAGCGTCTCTTGAACATTATGATCTGTAATTAAAATTCCAATGTTTTTGGTTACTAATTTCGCAACAATTCTTTGAATGTCTTCAACTGCCACTGGATCTACCCCCGCAAACGGTTCATCTAACAATATAAAATGAGGATCAGTAGCTAAAGCGCGAGCAATTTCTGTTCTCCTTCGTTCTCCTCCACTTAATAAATCCCCTCTGTTTTTCCGAATGTGTCCAAGGCCAAATTCTTCAATCAAGGATTCCATTTTTTCGATCTGCTCTTTTTTTGAATAATTAGTTAATTGTAAAACACTTAAAATATTATCCTCAACACTTAGTTTACGGAAAACGGAGGCTTCTTGTGCTAAATATCCAATTCCGTTTTGAGCTCGTTTATACATAGGATATTTCGTTATTTCTTTTTGATCTAAAAAGATTTTTCCTCCATTTGGCTTTATGAGTCCTACAATCATGTAAAAAGAAGTTGTTTTTCCAGCACCATTTGGCCCCAATAAACCAACAATTTCTCCTTGATTTACTTCAACTGAAATGCCTTTAACAACTTTTCTTCCCTTGTATGATTTTATTAAATTTTCAGCTCTTAATTTCATATTTTTTTAAAATCAACCGACACATTAATTTAGCGGTAATAAATCCCGCATTCTATAAAATGATGTTTTTATTTAGTTTTTTTATCTAATACTGTTCCAATACCTGCACCAAAACATAAACCTAATGAAATCCATAATCCAATATTACTAGTCGCACTTCCGATTATAACTCCTGCTAATAAACCAATTCCTGCACCTATTGATATTTTTGATTTTTCCATAACTCAAATATAGTTAATATCTGTAAACCCTATTATTTACTTTTAGTTTGCTTTTTTAATACCCTTTGTTGTTTCCTAATAACTGCTTTTGAAATATAAATACTGATTTCATACAAAACTATAATGGGGACCGAAACAATAACTTGACTTGCGATGTCCGGTGGAGTAATAATCGCAGATAGTATGAGTACAATTACTAAGGATATTTTTCTATATTTTTTTAAAATTTTTGGAGAGACTACACCAACTTTGGTTAAAATATAAATAAGAATTGGTAGCTCAAAAATTAAACCGCTCGCTATGACCGATGCGCGCACCAATGAAATATAACTACTCAAGTCAAAATCATTGTGAACTTCACCACTAACTTGATAGGTTCCTAAGAAATTTATTGATAATGGAGTTACCACATAATAACCAAATAAAACCCCCACAAAAAATAATAAAGACGCTATAAAAATAAATCCTTTTGCTGAACTACGTTCTTTAACTCTCAAACCAGGACTAATAAACTTCCACATTTCGTGTAGAATGTAGGGAAACGCAATGATAAAACCAGCGGTTATCGAGGTCCAAATATGAGCTGAAAATTGTCCTCCCATGGTTCTACTCTGGATTCTAAACGGTAATTCAGTGAAACAGAAACTATCTTTAAATCCAATAAATTTAGCAATTTCGCAGAGTACTTGATAAGTTGGAAAATTGGATTGTTTAGGCCCAAAAATCAGGACATTAAATATAAAGTCTTTAGCAATAAATGCAATAGAGGCTAAAATTACTATTGCAAAAACAGAACGAATTAAATGCCATCTTAATTCTTCAAGATGGTCCAGAAAGGACATTTCTTTTTCAATACTTTTAGATTTACTCATTATAAAATACCTTCATTTGTTAAATTGTGTATGTGCACAATTCCACAATACATCCCGTCATTTACAGCAATGATTTGGGTAATGCTATTCTTGTCCATAATTTCGATGGCTTCCACTGCCATAGCATCATTGGAAATCGTTTTTGGATTTTTAGACATGATATCTTTTGCCGTTAATCCATGAAAACTATCTGCCTTTACAAGCATTCTTCTTAAATCTCCATCAGTAATGATACCCACCACCTTATTTTGATCAATAACAGCTGTTACCCCTAACATATTTTCAGAGATTTCTACAATGACTTTTTTAATATCTGTATTTAGTTGCACCACTGGCTTTTTATTAATTTTTGTTAAATCACTTACCCGCAAGTATAATTTTTTACCTAGAGATCCACCCGGATGAAATTTCGCAAAATCTTTACTTGAAAACCCCTTTAAATCCAGCAGGCAAACTGCTAACGCATCGCCCATTACTAATTGTGCAGTGGTGCTTGTTGTAGGCGCTAAATTATTAGGGCAAGCCTCTTTTTCAACAAATGCATTAAGAACAAAGTCTGCTTGTTGGCCTAAAAAAGAATTTTTATTGGAAGTAATAGCAACCAATTTATTGCCTCGTACTTTTATTAGTGGTACTAGTACTTTTATTTCAGGAGTATTACCACTTTTGGAAATACATATGACCACATCTTGTTCTAAAATAGTGCCTAAATCACCATGAATAGCGTCAGCTGCATGCATAAATATAGATGGAGTTCCTGTGGAATTTAGTGTAGCTACAATTTTATTAGCAATAATAGCGCTTTTCCCGATACCAGTTATGATGACTCTTCCATTGGAATTGTAGATGTATTCAACTGCATCGGTAAATGATTGGTCTATTAGTGTTGCCAGATTTTTTATGGCTTCACTTTCTGTTTCAATAGTATTTTTAGCTACTGAAATTATTTGGTCTCGCTTTTTCAAAATTTTGACTATTTTTAGTTGTAACTATTTAAGAATGTATTATATTTAAAATGGAAAACTTAAAATTAAGTATCATTTTTGTTATTATACCCAAACAATATAACATTTGCTAAATTACAATTGTTAGTTTGTTAAAACAATTTTTATTTTCAGGTAAATAACATCTTTAATTTTACCATTGGTTTGGCAGAAAAAAATATTTATTTAGCATTAAAAAAGTACTTTGGATTTACAAAATTCAAGGGATTACAAGAAGTTGTAATTAAAAGTGTTTTAGAAAAGAAAGATGCTTTTGTGATTATGCCTACAGGAGGCGGAAAATCTCTTTGTTACCAGCTACCCGCGTTTATGCAGGAAGGTACAGCAATCGTTGTATCTCCACTGATAGCCTTGATGAAAAATCAAGTTGACGCATTAAGATCCTTATCTTCTGAGGTTGGAATTGCTCATGTTTTAAATTCTTCCTTAAATAAAACTGAAGTAAAACAAGTGAAGTCTGATATCGAATCTGGAATCACAAAATTATTATATGTTGCACCAGAGTCTCTGACTAAAGATGAAAATGTAGAATTTTTGCAATCCGTTAAAATTTCATTCGTTGCTATTGACGAGGCCCATTGTATTAGTGAGTGGGGACATGATTTTAGACCTGAATATAGAAATCTAAAAAAAATTATTGAACGTATAGGTGAAAATATACCAAAAATCGGTTTAACTGCTACAGCGACACCGAAAGTACAAGAAGATATTTTAAAAAATTTAGGAATTCAAGACGCAAACACCTTTAAAGCGTCCTTTAATCGCCCAAATCTTTATTATGAAGTGCGGCCCAAAACTAAAAATGTAGACGCAGATATAATCCGATTTATAAAGCAACATGATGGTAAAAGTGGAATAGTTTATTGCCTTAGTCGAAAGCGTGTGGAGGAGCTTTCTCAAGCTTTACAGGTAAATGGAATTAAGGCGGTCCCTTATCATGCTGGTTTAGATTCAAAAACAAGAGTAAAACATCAGGATATGTTTCTTATGGAAGATATCGACGTCGTGGTAGCTACTATAGCATTTGGAATGGGTATTGATAAGCCAGATGTTCGCTTTGTAATTCATAATGATATTCCAAAAAGTATCGAAAGTTATTATCAAGAAACGGGTAGAGCTGGTAGAGATGGAGGTGAAGGAATTTGTCTCGCTTATTATTCTTATAAAGATATCGAAAAACTTGAAAAATTTATGAGTGGTAAGCCTGTAGCAGAACAAGAAATTGGTCACGCTTTATTACAGGAAGTAGTAGCTTTTGCAGAAACCTCTGTTTCTAGAAGAAAATTTATTTTGCATTATTTTGGAGAAGAATTTGATAATGATACGGGAGCGGGAGGTGATATGGATGATAATATGAGATTTCCTAAGAAAAAAAAGGAAGCTAAATCAGAAGTTATTAAACTTTTAAATGTAGTAATTAAAACAAATGAACGCTACAAGTCTAAAGAAGTGGTTAATATATTAATCGGCCATTCAAATGCCTTGATAAAATCGCATAGGACGGAAAACCAAGATTTTTTTAATTCTGGTTCTGGACATGAAGCTAATTATTGGATGGCATTGTTACGTCAGTTATTAGTAGCTGGGTTTCTAAGAAAAGATATTGAAACTTATGGTTTGATAAAAATAACGGAACAAGGATTGGCCTTTATAGAAAAACCAATCTCATTTATGATGACAGAGGACCATTCATTTAAAGATGCAAATGATGGTACCATTATTACCAATCAAAAAGGTGGAGGGTTAGCTGCAGACGAAAAACTTTTTAAAATTTTAAAATCTCAACGAAAAAAAGTTGCTGATCAGTTGAATCTCCCTCCATTTGTCATTTTTCAAGACCCCTCGCTGGAAGATATGGCTTTAAAGTATCCAATGTCTATAAATGAATTGGCAAACGTTCATGGTGTGGGAGAAGGAAAAGCAAAAAAATATGGTGAAACTTTTTTACGAATCATCAAGACCTATGTGGAAGAAAACGAGGTGATGCGTCCAGACGATTTTATAGTTAAATCAACTGGTTCCAACAGTGCACTTAAATTGTACATTATAACCAATGTCGATAAAAAACTTCCCTTGACGGATATTGCGGATGCGAAAAAAATGGAAATGAATGATTTGATAAAGGAAATGGAAGCTATCGTTAACAGTGGTACAAGACTAAATATTAATTATTGGATCGATGAAGTTTTAGATGAAGACCAACAGGAAGAAATTCATGAATATTTTTTAGAAGAAGCTGAAACACCCGATATAGATGTTGCTATGGAAGAATTTGATGGAGACTATGAAGAGGAAGAATTACGATTGTATAGGATTAAGTTTTTTAGTGAAATAGCTAATTAAAATTTCAAATTACTTTTATAAATACTCCATAAAAATTTTATGAAATAGATATTGAATATGTACCTTTGCACCTCATTTTAAAAAAAAGACATGGAAGAAGGTATTTATGTAAAGTTTGAAACTAATAAAGGAGATATTTTAATAAATCTTACCTATAAGTTAACTCCAGGCACTGTAGCAAACTTTGTTTCACTTGTAGAAGGGAATTTAGAAAATGACGCAGTACCTCAAGGGACTCCTTATTATGATGGTTTAAAATTTCACAGAGTGATTCCTGACTTTATGATTCAAGGTGGTGATCCACTAGGTACAGGGGTAGGAGGACCAGGATATCAATTTGATGACGAATTTCATCCAGAATTAAAACATGATTCACCAGGAGTTCTCTCCATGGCTAACTCGGGACCTGGATCAAATGGCAGTCAATTTTTTATCACTCATATAGAAACTCCATGGCTCGACAATAAACATTCTGTTTTTGGAAATGTTGTTGAGGGGATGAACGTGGTAAATGCCATTGAACAAGATGATGTAATGAATAAAGTATCCATAATTAGGGTTGGTAACGAAGCTAAAAGTTGGAATTCTGTGGAAACATTTAGGCAATTTACTGGCGCAAAGGCAGAACGTATTGCAGCGGCTAAAAAAATTCAAGATGAATTGTTAGGTGAAGTTTCTGAAGGTTTTGATGAGACTACCAGCGGACTTCGATATAAAATTATTCAAAAAGGAGCTGGTTCTAAACCAAGCAAAGGCCAAAATGTGTCCGTTCATTATAAGGGAATGTTTATCGATGGTGGAGTTTTTGACGACTCCTATAAAAGAGGTAATCCAATTGAGTTTCCGGTTGGAATGGGGAATGTTATACCAGGATGGGATGAGGGAATCTTATTGTTAAACAAAGGTGATAAAGCTCGCTTTGTCATACCATCACAATTAGCTTATGGAGAGGCTGGTGCTGGTGGTGTAATACCTCCTAACGCTACTCTAATATTTGATGTAGAATTAATGGATATTAAAGGATAATTTTATAATAAACAGTCTTTTTAGGTTGTTTGTTATTTCCACTTGATATTACAACCTATACTTGGTTTTTGTATTTTTTTTTGTGATTTATTTTTTATTAAAAGATCTAAAGCGGTTCTCAAATCTTTTCCTGTTACAGGTTTTTTATTACCTGGTCTAGAATCGTCAAGCTGGCCTCTGTAAACTAATTTAAGATTGGTGTCGAATAAGAAAAAATCAGGGGTACAGGCTGCATCATACGCTTTTGCAGTTTTTTGTGTTTCATCGAATAAATAGGGAAAACAGAATTTATAATTTATAGCATTTAGTTGCATTTTTCCTGGAGAATCGTCCGGATAGCTTACAATATCATTACTATTTATAGCAACAAATCCAACCCCTTTATTTAAATATTCGTTTGCAATATGAACTAATTCTTTAATTACATGAATTACAAAAGGGCAGTGATTACAAATAAACATGACCAAGGTACCTTTTGGCCCTCTTACATCACTTAAGGAGATATCAGTTAAATCGACCGCATTTATTAAATTGAAATCAGGTGCCTTTGTACCTAGAGGGATCATATTAGAAGGTGTCAATGACATATATTTCGTAATTTTATAAATTGATGACTAAAATTACAATAATTATATGAATAAATTAAGTTGGACAGATTTTGAAAAAATTGATATGAGAGTAGGTACTATTATTGATGTTAGGGATTTTCCTGAAGCAAAAAATCCTGCTTACAAACTATTGATAGACTTTGGTGAAACAATTGGCGTTAAAAAATCTTCAGCTCAAATTACTGCTTTATACAAAAAAGCAGATTTAATCAATAAACAAGTTATTGCCGTTGTTAATTTTCCTGAAAAACAAATCGCAAATTTCATGAGTGAATGTTTAGTCCTTGGCGCTGTATGTAAAAATGAAGTAACTCTTATTCACCCCAACCAAGTCACCGAAAATGGTCTTAGGATTTCTTAGTTTCGAGAGTTATTTTTTTTTAAGAAAAGATTGAAATTAAAAATGGCGTACAGGATAGAATTTGTTGTCATACATTTTACTTAGTTTTTTTTGAAAATTAATAAATAAGCATTAATTTTGCACTCCTTTTGGCAACAAACAAGAAAAAAAGGTAAAAACTATATAAAAAAACAAACCCTTCTGTGTCTAAGTTGCGTTGTTTCTTGTAAAGCACAGAATACAAAAATAAATTTTTGGTTTAAAAACTAAAAAAAAACTATTAGCAGATGGCTAAAAAAGAAATCAAAGAAGAAGTACAGGATGTAGCAGTTGCAGAAGCAACAGTGGAGACTCAAGAACAACCTGTAAAAGAAGATCCAAAAAAAGAAATTTCACTGAAAGAAAAAGATCCTGAAGCATTTTTAAAGGATTTTAACTGGCATAACTACCAGGAAGGAATAGACCCTATCGATGACGGTAAACTAGAAGAATTTGAAAAACTAGTAGCAGACAATTTTGTCGATACGTTAGATGACGAGGTCGTAGATGGTGAAGTGGTATTCATTACAGATCGTGATGCTATTATAGATATCAATGCTAAATCTGAGGGGGTTATTTCGTTAAATGAATTCCGATATAATCCAGATTTAAAAGTTGGTGATAAAGTGGAGGTTTTGATTGATGTGCGTGAAGATAGTACTGGTCAATTAATCTTATCACATCGAAAAGCTAGAACCATTAAAGCTTGGGAACGTGTAAACAAAGCTCATGATGAGGGAACTATTGTTAATGGTTTTGTTAAATGCCGTACTAAAGGGGGAATGATTGTAGATGTTTTTGGAATTGAAGCCTTTTTGCCAGGTTCTCAAATTGATGTAAAACCAATCCGTGATTATGATGTTTATGTAGACAAAACAATGGAGTTTAAAGTTGTGAAAATAAATCATGAATTTAAAAATGTGGTGGTTTCTCACAAAGCACTTATTGAGGCTGATATTGAAGAACAGAAAAAAGAAATAATTGGTCAACTAGAAAAAGGACAAGTATTAGAAGGGGTAGTAAAAAATATCACTTCTTACGGAGTATTTGTTGATTTAGGTGGAGTAGACGGTTTGGTTCATATTACAGATCTTTCTTGGTCTAGAATTAATCATCCAAATGAAATAGTTGAATTGGATCAAAAACTAAATGTAGTTATCCTTGATTTTGACGAAAATAAATCTCGTATTCAATTAGGTCTTAAACAATTGAGTAAACATCCATGGGATTCACTTGGTGATGAAGTAAAGGTTGGCGATAAAGTAAAAGGTAAAGTAGTTGTAATTGCTGATTATGGTGCTTTTATCGAAGTAGCAGATGGTGTTGAGGGATTGATTCACGTAAGTGAAATGTCCTGGTCAACTCATTTAAGGAGTGCTCAAGATTTTGTGACAGTTGGTGATGAAGTTGAAGCGGTAATTCTAACTCTAGATCGTGAAACTCGAAAAATGTCTTTAGGAATTAAACAAATCACTCCTGATCCATGGACCGATATAACCAAAAAATACCCAGTAGGTTCAAGTCATAAAGGAATTGTTCGCAATTTCACGAACTTTGGTGTATTTGTTGAAATGGAAGAAGGCATTGATGGCTTGATCTACATAAGCGATTTATCATGGACCAAAAAGATAAAACATCCAAGTGAATTTACTACGATTGGAGATCAATTAGATGTGGTAGTCTTAGAGCTTGATGTTGAAGGACGTAAATTAAGTCTTGGACATAAACAAACTACAGAAAATCCTTGGGATAAATTCCAAGACGAATTTGCTGTAGGCTCAAAGCATACAGCTTCAATTGCTGAAATAGTAGATAAAGGTGCTACAATTAACTTTAATGATGAAATAGTTGCTTTTGTCCCGTTTAGACACTTAGAAAAAGAAGATGGTTCTAAACTTCAAAAAGGAGAAGAAGCCCAATTCGAAATTATTGAATTTAATAAAGACTTCAAAAAAGTAGTGGCGTCTCATATGACTATTCACAAAGAAGAGGAAGCTAAAATTGTAAAACAAGCTGCTAAAAAGCAAGCAAAAGCTGCAGAAGAAGCTAAGCCAACCCTAGGAGATGCGAATGAAAAATTACAAGCTCTTAAGGATAAAATGGATGGTAAAAAATAACTATCTCACCTATTAAATTTAAAGCCTCACTTGTATAAGTGAGGCTTTTTTTTTTAACAAAACAAATAAAGAAAAAAAATAGTATTTTTGTATCCTGAACAATAGTTTAGAATCTACCTATGAGTCAAAAAGTGTTACTCAATGCTACAGAAGTAAATATCGCGCTTCATCGCTTGGCTTGTCAATTAATCGAAAATCACGATACTTTCTCAGAAACTGTTTTAATTGGAATTCAACCAAGGGGAGTATTCCTGGCAGAAAGAATAAAATTACTTTTAGAGACTACCTATAAAGTTAAAAATATCGAATTAGGCTATCTAGACATCACTTTTTACAGGGATGATTTTAGAAGAAACGACAAACCTTTTGAAGCTAGTACAACTAAAATTGATTTTATAATTGAAGATAAAAAAGTAGTATTTGTTGATGATGTTCTTTATACAGGTAGAAGTATCAGAGCTGCACTGACTGCGATACAATCTTTTGGTAGACCATTAGAAATTGAATTACTAACATTTATTGATCGTCGTTTTAGTAGACATTTACCGATCCAGCCTGATTATAGAGGCAGACAAGTGGATGCGATTAATCATGAAAAAGTAAAAGTTTGTTGGGAAGAGAATGAAGGTTTAGATGCCGTTTATTTAATTAAAAATTAAAAAGGACTATGAGTGAATTAAGTGTAAAGCACTTATTAGGAATTAAGTATATCAATGAAAACGATATTAATTTAATCTTTAAAACTGCAGATCATTTTAAAGAAGTAATTAATAGGTCCATTAAAAAAGTACCTTCGTTAAGAGATATTACCATTGCTAATCTTTTCTTTGAAAATAGCACCAGGACTAGATTATCATTTGAATTAGCTGAAAAGCGACTATCTGCAGATGTTGTTAATTTTTCGGCTTCTTCTTCATCAGTAAAAAAAGGAGAGACACTTATTGATACCGTAAACAACATACTTTCCATGAAAGTAGATATGGTTGTGATGAGACATTCAAACCCTGGAGCTGGTATTTTTTTATCTAAGCATATTAATGCAAGTATTATTAATGCAGGAGACGGAGCACACGAACACCCTACACAAGCTTTATTGGATTGTTATTCCATTAGAGAACAATTTGGTGAAGTAGCTGGAAAAAATATTTTGATAGTTGGAGATATAATGCACTCAAGGGTAGCTCTTTCCAATATATTTGCTCTCAATAAACTAGGAGCGAATGTAAAAGTCTGTGGACCAAAAACATTAATTCCTAAATATATCTCCTCTTTAGGAGTAACGGTAGAATTGAGTCTGAAAAAAGCTTTAGAATGGTGTGATGTAGCAAATATGTTACGAGTTCAAAATGAAAGAATGGATATTAATTATTTTCCTACCACTAGAGAATATACTCAGCAATTTGGGTTGAATAAAAAAATTCTAGATTCCTTAGATAAAGAAATTATAGTAATGCATCCAGGCCCAATCAATAGAGGAGTTGAAATCACTAGCGATGTTGCAGATAGCAGTCAAGCAATCATTTTAAATCAAGTTGAAAATGGTGTAGCTATTCGGATGGCAGTTTTATATTTATTAGCCTCAAAACTCCAGAGAAATGAAGATTGAACATAGTGAAAATTTCGTGATTGTAAAAAAAGATACTAATCAATTAGAAAATTTTATTATTTCTTTAGAAACTAAAATTAATAATCAGCTAAGGGATAAAAATATGATTATTGATTTACTGGACTTCAGTGGAATTACCTCAGACCTTTTAAAGTTGTTTTTAAAATTAATAGGTATTTGTCAAAAATCAAATAATTCATTTGTTATAGTTAATAATCATATTAATTTGAATGAAGTTTCTAGCGAAATTATGGTAGTGCCAACAATTCAAGAAGCAAAAGACATTGTTGAAATGGAAATTATAGAGCGTGAATTAGGGATGTAAACATATGATATGGAATTAACAATACTTGGTTGTTACTCTGCAACTCCTAGACCAAAAAGTCGTCCGACTTCTCAAGTACTGTCGATAAAGAATCATTTATTTTTGATTGATTGCGGCGAGGGTACTCAGGTTCAACTTAGAAATTGTAAAATAAAATTTTCAAGAATTAAGCATATTTTTATTTCTCACCTACATGGAGATCACTATTTTGGTTTGATAGGTTTGATTTCCACTTTTTTATTGTTAGGAAGAGAGACTGAATTGCATATTTATGGACCAAAAGGAATAAAAGAAGTGCTTATGCTTCAGTTAAAGCTTGGGAAATCTTGGATTAATTTTCCTTTAACTTTCCATGAATTAGAAAGTAAAAATTCTGAAATTATTTTTGAAGATGCAAAGGTACAAGTACAGACGGTTCCTTTAAAACACCGAATATATACGAATGGTTTTTTATTTAAAGAAAAAATAGGAGATCGAAAGGTAGATATAGAATCCGTATTAAGAAACAATATTGATATCAGCTACTGCCAAAAAATTAAAAAAGGCTCCGATGTTATTAACGAAAATGGAATTTCGATATCCAATAAACAAATATCATTTGATCCTGATCCGCCAAAGTCTTACGCTTTTTGTTCAGATACACAGTTCTATCCAGCGTGTATTCCTATCATTAAAAACACGACTGTTTTGTACCATGAATCGTCTTTTTTAGATGAACATGAGCATTTGTGTGCTGCAACTAGACATAGTACCGCCAAACAAGCTGCCGAAATTGCAAAACAAGCAAATGTGAAAAAATTAATTTTAGGTCATTATTCGACTAGGTATCCAAATATTGAAAAGTTTAAAACGGAGGCAAAACAAATTTTTGAAAATGTAGAATTAGCAAAAGATGGTATCGTGTTTAAAATATAATCCTATTAAATTAAACTTCTTTATTTTTTTGTAGTCAAACTAAAAAAAACTTTGAAGAAACATATCTGTTTATTGATTTTAATAATCTCTGCCTTTAACACATCCGCGCAGGTTTCCACCGTAAGTTTAAATTTTAATTCTTTAGTTAATAACAAGGATATTTTAGAATTGGAAAAACCGTATTACTTTAAATCTATTCAAGATAGTCTTCAGGTAGACGTTCTTAAGTTTTATATATCCGATGTAAAATTTATAATGGATGAAACTATATTAGCGTCTGTTCATAAAAAACATTTTTTGATAAACTTTGAAAATGTTTTGAGTAAAAGAATAAAAACTCAAATTAGTGATACCTTAAAATTTAATAAAATTAGATTTAACATTGGAATAGACAGTATTACAAATGTTTCAGGTGTGTATGGTCAAGATTTAGATCCTACAAATGGAATGTACTGGACTTGGAATAGTGGTTATATCAACTGTAAATTAGAAGGTAGTTCAAATAAGTTTAAAACTAGAAAAAACAGATATGCTTTTCATTTAGGTGGATATATGAGTCCTTTTATTTCGATGCAGACCATAACTCTTGAAGTTACTCAAAATAAAGAAATTGAAATATTAATAAATATCGATGATTTTTTTTCAAATCTTGATGTAACTAGATACCATACCATATTGAGTCCCAATAGAAAAGCTGTAGTAGTTTCCAAACATTTTTCAACAACTTTTTACGTAGAAGAATGATAAAAAAAATAAAAGTAATTATCCAAATTATAATGACCCTTTGTTGTGTTGGGTTTAGTTATTTGAGTTTAGAAGTATTTGAATATCCCTCTTATTTCCCTAAACCTATTTACGATCTAGTAGGCAAACCTCTTTCTAAACAAAAAATAGAATTAGGAAAAAAAATATTCTACGACCCCATACTATCTGCTGATAATAGTGTCTCTTGTGCAAGTTGTCATTCATCTTATAATGCTTTCGCTCATACAGATCATGATTTAAGTCATGGAATTAATGATCAAATAGGAACAAGAAATGCACCTCCACTTTTTAATCTTGCTTGGCAGAGTTCATTTATGTGGGATGGTGCTATTAATCATTTAGATTTTCAGCCACTAGCTCCAATAAGCAGTCCGCTAGAAATGGGCTCTAATATAGGTTCGGTTGTGAAAAAACTAAATCAGCATCACTATTATCCAAAACTTTTTTATGAAGCTTTTAAAGATAGTGTTATTACTGGTGAACACGTATTGTTAGCATTATCACAATTTCAGATTACCCTGCTATCAGTTAACTCTAAATATGATGCTATAAGACAAGGAGTTGATACTTTTTCAGAACAAGAAAAAAAAGGATATCATTTGTTTCTAAAACATTGTAATTCTTGTCATAAAGAACCACTTTTTTTCGAAAATAAATACGAAAATAACGGATTAAAAGTAGATACTTTTCTAAATGATTTTGGAAGGTGGAATATTACGAAAGTATCGAGGGATAGTTTAAAATTTAAAATACCCTCTTTAAGAAATTTAAGCTATACCAAACCCTACATGCACGATGGCAGATTTAATAGTTTGAATAAAGTATTAAATCACTATTCAAACGAAGTAGTTTTATACAATAATTTAGCACCGAGTTTAAAAAAAGGTATCTCATTATCTGCGGAAGATAAAGTTGATTTAATTGCCTTTTTATTAACTCTTAATGATCAAAAATTCACCTTAAATAAAAAACATAAAAACCCAAATATTTATCCATAATACAGCTATAATTTAAATCATAAAAACTTACATCATGAAAACAACAATTATTACACCTATCATTCTTTTATTTACTTTTTTGAATTCGTATGCTCAGTTAAGCCCTGCTATCACTTCTTTTTTACAAAACAATACCGAAACTGGTAGCTATTATATTTCTGGAAACTCAACTGCAATCAATAATAACATTCTTGTAAACTGTCAACAAGTAGAATATTCTGACAATTTTGTTTATATAACTGCTACTGGTGTTCCAGCTTATCCAACAGGTCCTTTTCTAGATGGCAACCCTTCTAATGCACAAAACCAAAATAATATTATTAAACTACCGTTGTTACCGCAAGAAAACACAGGTACTCCAGATGATACTGTAGGTGGAAATATAGGTGTTTTTGTAAATGGTGTCGCTTTATTTGATTATAGAGATGGTGTGGCTTGGAATCCTGCTACTAATTCTCTGTGTGGAGGTCCAGGAAATCCGCCTTGCCCCGGAGGACCAAACGCATCAATGGATTGGAATAGAGATGCCATTCCTGCTGAAATGGCTGGCTTTGATTGTTCTAAAGGACATCCGGCTATGGGGAATTATCATCATCATCAAAACCCTTCAGCTTTTAAATTAGATTTAGAAATTGTCTCAGACATTTGTAATTTATATGATGCTGATGGTCTTTATTTTATAGATGAAACAATACACTCACCACTTATTGGTTTTGCTTTTGACGGATTTCCAATTTATGGAGCTTATGGTTACAGAAACGCAGACGGTTCTGGAGGCTTGGAGCGAATTAAATCAGGATATCAATTAAGAGATATAACAGAACGAACACATTGGGCAGATGGAACAGATGTAGACGATGGACCTGAAGTTAATGACACTTATTTTCTAGGTTATTTTAGAGAAGATTATGAGTTTATATCTCATTCAGAAGAAGATTATTTAGATGAACATAACGGAAGGTTTTGTGTGACTCCTGAATATCCAGATGGTACTTATGCCTACTTTGCAACAGTGAATGAGACCTGGAACTCAGCGTATCCCTATGCCGTAGGACCCACTTTTTACGGAAATTTTGAAAATAGAATAGTAACTTCAATTACTGAAGAAACAACGATATATGAAGAAGAATTAAATGTTTCAGAAACAATTTTTAATCAACAAAACATAAAGGTTTTTCCTAATCCAACTTCTGATTTAATTGCAGTTCAATTAGGAGGTCTCGTTATCGACAATTTAAAAATTGAATTGTATGACACTACAGGTAAGTTATTAAAAACCACCAGTATTAAACCGGGAAGTACTATTGCATATTTTGATGTTCAAACTTTATACGCAGGCGTATACTTAGTTAAAATTGCAGGTGAAACAAAAAGTATATTTAAAAAAGTAATAATTAAAAGAGATTAGCTGTTTCTTTATTATAAAAACTCTTATGTTTTATAAAAATTTAATTTAAAACTTATTTTTCTTAATATTTAAAACTCGTAACTTGCATAAAAAGAAAATTATGCGTGATAATTTGCACGATTATCGAAAAAGTTACACAAGAGGAGCTTTAACCAAAGATAAGGTGGATACGAATCCATTACAGCAGTTTAGAAAATGGTTTTATGAAGCAAAAGATTCAGGTAGTGTTGAAGAAGTAAATGCGATGACTTTGTCAACTACTGGACTTGACGGATTTTCAAAAGGCCGGGTAGTATTATTAAAAAAATATGATGAATTCGGTTTTTATTTTTATACCAATTATTTAAGCGAAAAAGGAAAATCCATAGCACAAAACAATAAGGTTTCCTTGTCATTTTTTTGGCCAAGTCTAGAACGACAAATTATCATTAAAGGGATCGCATCGAAGACCTCAGAAGATGATTCTAAAAACTATTTTAACAGCAGACCAAAAGGAAGCCAATTAGGAGCTTTAGTATCTAATCAAAGCGAGGTTATTGAAAATCGAAAAGTAATTGAAAAGAAATTAGAATTACTAGAAAATCAATATTCCGAAAAAGAAATAAAAAAGCCAGCAAGTTGGGGAGGTTATTTAGTGTCACCAGTTTCTATTGAGTTTTGGCAGGGTAGACCCAATAGATTGCATGATAGAATAAGGTTTACGTTGCAACATCTAGATTGGGTTATTGAACGACTATCTCCATAACAACAATGTTAGTAAAAAAACAAAAGATAAATTGCTTGTAGCATTTTAAAATAGTGAATGAAAAATTTATATTTAATTCGACATGCAAAATCATCTTGGAAACTACCCTTGGATGATCATAAACGTCCTCTAAAAAAAAGAGGGATTTCTGACGCAATTCTAGTTTCTGAACACCTTAAAAATTTGGTTCCCAAACCAGACGTTTTACTAACAAGCGATGCCAAACGAGCGAGTTCTACCGCAATATATTTTAAAAAAGCTTTTGATATTAAATCTGATTTTTTTTTAATAAATAAGTCACTATACGATTTTCAGGGAAAAAATGTTTTAAGTGTCATTAAAGGATTAAATAATTTTTTTGATATCGTGGTTATAGTTGGTCATAATCATGCATTAACTTCTGTAGCAAATATATTAGGGGATATCGCTATTAACGACCTACCTACTTGTGGTTTTGTAAATATTGAATTCGCAACCGATAATTGGAGATTTGCTAATTATGGGCAAACCAAAAACATTGTATTTCCAAGGGATTTACGACCTAAAAAACAACGCTATGTTAATTAAAAAATACGCAGCGATAGATATCGGTTCCAATGCCATTCGATTGCTTATTACGAGTGCTATTGAAGAGCGAAATAAAGAAACTAAATTCAAAAAAACATCGTTAATTAGAGTTCCTATTAGGCTAGGAGCAGATGTTTTTACCCTAGGTTTAGTTTCCACAGACAATTACAATCGAATGCTCGCATCAATGAAAGCTTTTAAGTTATTAATGAATGTTCATAATGTTTCTAACTATAGAGCCTGTGCAACTTCTGCAATGCGAGAAGCAAAAAACGGTAAGGAAATTACCAAAAGCATAAAAAAGAAAACAGGAATTGATATTGAAATTATAGATGGAAATGAAGAGGCTGAAATTATAGCCTTAACAAATTTAAAAAGCTATTTTGTTCATGACAAAACTTTTCTCTACGTGGACGTAGGGGGAGGAAGTACAGAATTAACTATTTTTTCACAGGGAAAATCAGTTCTTTCAAAATCTTTTAAAATTGGTACTGTACGTTTAATCAATGATTTAGTGTCTGATCGTATCTGGAATCAAATGAAACTTTGGGTGAAAGCACATACTAAAAAATACCCGCAGATCACCCTTTTAGGAACAGGAGGAAATATAAACAGCACTTATAAATTTAGCGGTACTAAACCTGGCAAACCTTTAAGTGCCCGTTATTTAAAAGAATACTTTAATACTGTAAAATCATTTTCATATGAAGAACGAATTTCTAAACTAGGGATGAATTCAGATCGAGCAGATGTGATTTTACCGGCTCTCAAAGTATACCTATCCGCAATGAAATGGAGTGGTGCTAAAGAAGTGTACGTGCCTAAAATTGGATTGTCAGATGGAATCATAAGAAGTTTGCACAAAGACGAATACGTATAAATTATCCGTGCATGGTCTCATTGCTTCCAAGATTTTTTATAATTTCTGCTTCATATGTTAAAAGATTTTGCCATTTTTCATCAACTATTTTTCGATCTCCATACTTTCTTGCGAAATTTAAAAACAAGGTGTAATGTCCTGCTTCACTTTTCATTAAACTTTTAAAAAAAACAGACAACTCTTTGTCTTTTAAATTTTCAGATAATAGCTTAAATCGTTCGCAACTTCTAGCTTCAATTAGCGCAGCATATAAGAGACGATGTATTAATTGCGTAGTTCTACTTCCTCCTTTTGGAAAGAAAGATAATAATTTAATAACGTAATGATCTTTGCGGTCTCTTCCAAGTGTCCATCCTCTATCAATTATAATTTTATGTACTAATTCAAAATGGCACATTTCTTCTTTTGCAAGACTGGGCATTTCTTTAACTAACTCCGTATACTCAGGAAACGATACCATTAAAGAGATGGCAGTAGATGCGGCTTTAATTTCGCAAAATGCATGATCAGTTAAAATCTCCTGTATATTTTTTTCTGCTATATTGACCCATCTTGGATCTGTCGGCAATTTTAGTCCTAACATTTTTAACGTATTATAATTCTAATCCTAATTCTTTTCTTAGCGTATCTAATAAAGGATTTTTTTCTATCAATTTTTCATATTTTTCAATAGGAGTATAGGCATATTTTTTTTCTGCTGTTTCGTTTACAGTTATCGCTAAGTTAATATCATAATTTTGAAGTTTATCTTTGATAAATGAGAGAATATCATGTTGCGCTCTTTCCACTTCAGTTTTTATCGTATGATTTGGGTAAACTAAGTTAATTGAAGTGCCTTCCAGGAGTGGTTTTGACATTGTTAAATGAGACAATAAATTATATTTACCTTCTCCATCTATTTTTTTGGTAAATTCACTCCAAGCTGATTGAAACTCTTTTTCTGTAAATGAATTTTTAGGTTTTTCTACCTCATCTGGTTTATTATCATTTATTATTTTTAAAAGTTCCTTTTTCTTTTTTATACTGGCTATAGAAAAAGCAGATTTTTTATTAGATCGATCGATCGATACCTCAATTTTAGTTTTTTCCTCTTTAATTTGTTTAGTAAAGGTTTGATCTATTATTGTTTCTTTATTTATGGCAGCTGGAGTTGTTTTTTTAGAAACTAGGACCTCTTCATTTTCTTGATCTTTGGAGGTAACAGTATTTTTTTTAAAGTACGCGGGAGGAATAATACTTATACTATTTATTCCATGGTTGTTGGATTTATTTTTTTTTTTTTTGGTGATTTCGGAATTAAAAGTAATGGATGCCATTTGCATTAAGCATAATTCCACCAGTAATCGCTGATTTCTACTTGCTTTATATTTCAAGTCGCAGTTATTGGCTTGATCGATACAAGTCACTAAAAAAGTGGGCGAGGTTTTTCTAGATTGTTCTAAATACATTTTTTTTACTTGCTCACCAACTTCTAATAGTTGAATGGTTTCAGGAGTTTTAGAAACGAGTAAATCTCTGAAATGGGAGGCCAAGCCCATTATGAAATGATGACCATCAAATCCTTTAGACAAGATAGCATTGAAAAGAATTAATAAATCTGGAATTTTGTTTTCTATCAATAAGTCTGTTATTTCAAAGTAATAGGAATAATCAAGGACATTTAAATTTTCAGTGACGGCTTCTCTTGTTAATTTTTTTCCAGAAAAACTGACCACTCGATCAAAGATTGACAAGGCATCACGCAATGCTCCATCCGCCTTTTGTGCAATAATATGTAAAGCATCATCTGCAGCTTCGACCCCTTCGGATTTAGCAACATTTGCTAAATGATTTTTAGTATCTTTTACACTAATTCTTCTAAAATCAAAAATTTGACACCTTGAGAGTATAGTGGGAATGATTTTATGTTTTTCAGTGGTAGCTAAGATAAAAATGGCATGATTTGGAGGTTCTTCTAGTGTTTTTAGAAAAGCGTTAAAAGCAGCAGAGGAGAGCATATGAACTTCATCTATGATATATACTTTATAGTTACCAACCTGCGGAGGTATTCGTACTTGATCAATTAAATTTCTGATATCATCAACTGAATTATTTGAAGCGGCATCTAGTTCAAAAATATTAAAAGCAAAATCTTCATTCTCGTTTTCGGAACCATCCTGATTAATTTTTTTTGCAAGAATACGCGCACAAGTTGTTTTACCTACTCCACGTGGCCCTGTAAACAACAATGCCTGTGCAAGATGGTTTTTTTCTATAGCGCTTTCTAAAGTGTTTGTAATAGCTTCTTGCCCAACAACATCTTTAAAATGAGTGGGTCTATACTTTCTAGCAGATACAATAAAATGTTCCATAAATTAGCTTCAAACAAATATAAATATAGTCTTTTGTGTAAGGCAATAAAGTGATTCAATTTTTTCTATTTTTATTAACAAATAACGTAATTTAATTTACTTTTGTAAGGCAGACCGTCTCATCGTCTTAATTTTATAATTAAGGAGGAAAGTCCGGACACCATAGGGGAGCATAGCGGCTAACAGCCGTCAATACGTATTCGTATGAGGACTAGTGCAGCAGAAAGGATGTACAGGTAATGCTGTAGTGAAATCAGGTAAACTCTATGCGGTGCAATGCCATGTAAACCTACAATTGAGGGTTCCCGCCCAATGTAGGAGGGTAGGCAGATAAAAAAAATTGGCAACAATTTTTTTAGATAAATGATGAGAATTAGCTTTTGCTATTACAGAATCCGGCTTATAGGTCTGCTTTTTTATTTTTCAAAAAAACTAAATATGGAACCACCGTATCGGCGGGCATCTGTAAAATGAGGGTTTCTTGATAAGTCGGTATGTTTTGAATGTTCAATAATTAACAATCCCTCTTCATGAAGTAAATCACGATTAAAAACAGTGTTAATAATTAACATAAAAGCATCCATACTGATGTTGTAGGGAGGATCAGCGAAAACGACGGAAGACTTAGTAACAGTACTTCCTAAATATTTCAATACATCTGATTTTATAGTTTTTATTGAAAAGTTTAATTCCTCGGAAATACTGTTAATGTATTTTACACATCCATAGTAGGAATCGATAGCAGTAATATCTTTAGTTCCTCTAGACCCAAACTCATAACTGATATTTCCAGTTCCTGCATAAAGATCCAACAATGATATTTCATCGAAATTAAACCGATGCATCAAGATGTTAAAAAGTGCTTCTTTTGCAAAATCAGTAGTTGGTCTAACGGGTAATTTTTTTGGTGCAACTAATCTTTTTCCCTTGTATTTTCCAGAAATAATTCTCAATGAAACTGCTTTAAAAGAATGTTATGGTGTGATTTTCCGGCAGCTGATTTTTCAAAGGTAACTTTAGAATTAAAAAAGGAAACATTACGAACATATTTAAACAACATAGAATAATTTGGGTCATCCTTTTCAATAGTTCCAGATACAAATAAATCTATGGTCTCTGGATTCATTTTCAGTTGCTCTAAGCAAAACAATATGAAGTATACAAAGTCCTCTGGAGAATTAAATTCAAATGAATTACACATCAATAGCTTCCCATTTTTAACGGCTGCTAAATCAAAAGTATTCGAAAAAATATTTAAATATATTTTTGGTAGCTTAAAGACTTTTTCACTTTTAAGAACTTGTTCCAACAATAGTGTAGTCGAATGATAATAATTGAAATCGCCAAATTTTTCAAATAAAAAATTATTGATATTTACAAATGGAACATAAACAACAGTGAGGTCAAGACTTTCGACAGTATCATGAGCGATGTAATCATTTTTCAAAATTTTTGCATTAAACTTTAAATAGTCACTGGATTTTGATGGGTCAAAAAGATGAGTAGGAGTTAATGTATATAATCTCGTGTGATAAATAATATTTATTTGAGAGAACAAAGTATCAAAAATAACATTGTTGTTTAATTCGGACTGTAATTCGAGAAGTAATTCTTCTGGACTGATAGTTTGATCAAATTTTTTCTCTAAAAAAACAATAGTTTTATTGGTGGTATTACTAGTCACTAAAAAAGAAAGTCCGGACAAGGTTAATTGAACGGACAATTTATGATGATTTTGTGGATGTATATTATTTTTTTGGTGTGTCATATAATTTTGGCCAATTACCACCGGTATCAATATCGTTCATGGTACCAACTCTAACAGTAGGTCCATTGATTCCGTCAACTGAAACTAATTGCTCTTCTTGATAGATTAGGTCAGTATCTTGATCACTAAGTATTAATCTTTTCGCCACACTTGCTTCAAATACGGAATAGAATACGTCATTTTTCTCAAATTTTCCAGCTTTGAGTTCAAATTTGGCACCTTCAGCCATATTTTTATTATCAACATCAGGTATAAACATCATGGTTTTATATCGATCTGAATCGCCGAATAAAGAATCTTTTACAGATGCAAAGCGCAGGGTGTCAACAATAATTTCTTCTATGTAATATCCACCTTTTTGGGCGTCTAGACCAAACGCTCTGTTCTTTTCTACATCTGCATAACTCGTGTCACGACGTTGTATAATTGCAAACTTTGCGGTATCGATAAACTGAACTAGGCTATCGAAATCCCCCGAAAATTTACCCTCTATTTCTTGATGAGCTAGTTCGGATATTCGAATATCTTTTAAATTTTTTATCACTTTTGCGTACCGCACCTGTTTTATTTTATTAAATTCTACAGGTCCTATAATGGATTTGTAAAGGCTGTATCCCAAGAATACAATTATCACCCAAAGAAATACAGATATTGTTGGATTATATTTCAAGGGAACATATTTTTCCATCAGATACACAAGTCCAACACAAAATAAAATGCCGAGTATAATGTTTAAAATCATAGTTGATGTATGAGGTTTATTTTTTTAAAAAATGGTTTAACGCAAATCTACAATTTTTTTTTAACCGTAAAAGTAATTTCTGAAAAAAACATAACTATATTTAACGCCTTATAGGTTCAAAGAAATAATGAATAGTTCCAACTTTTATTTAGATTTACTTAAAGACTTTTCTCATAACCCCACTGTTATGCAAGATAGAGCGTTAAATCTCATTTCTAATTTTTTAATCAATCAAAATTATAATGAATTATTCCTGCTAAAGGGTTTTGCGGGAACTGGAAAAACTTCAATTGTTGGAACATTGGTTAAAAATAGTTGGAAAATTAAAAAAAATTTAATTTTACTTGCACCTACAGGTCGTGCCGCTAAAGTGATTGGTAATTACGCTAAAAAAGAAGCGTTTACCATTCACAAAAAAATTTACTATCCTAAATCAAAAAGTGGTGGAGGTATTTCTTTTTCACTTCAAAAAAACAAACATAAAAACACTGTTTTTATAGTCGATGAATCTTCGATGATTCCTGATACAAATCCAGATTCGACGTTATTTGAAACAGGATCACTCTTGAGTGATTTAATTCAATATGTTTACAGCGGGCATCATTGTCAACTAATTTTAATAGGAGATACTGCGCAACTTCCACCAATTAAATTAGATATAAGTCCAGCACTCGACAAATCTAGATTAGAAAGTCACTATGGAAAAACAGTTATAGCGATCGAATTGAATGAAGTAGTTCGCCAAGAAAAAGAAAGTGGAATTTTATGGAATGCGTCCAATATAAGAGAAAATTTAAAGGATCAATTTTATGACACATTCAAGTTTGATAAAGAAAACTTTACTGATATAATAAGACCCTACGACGGCCAAGAATTGATGAGTGCTCTCGAAGATAGTTATCTAAACTCCATTAATGAAGAAAGTGTTTTTATTGTTAGGTCTAATAAAAGAGCATTTTTATACAATCAGAATATACGAAGTAGAATATTATTTAAAGAAGAAGAATTGTCTGTTGGAGACCAACTAATGGTGGTTAAAAACAATTATTTTTGGATTGACACAAACAGTGCTGCAGGATTTATTGCCAACGGTGATATTATAGAAATATTAGAAATCTATAGTATTAAAGAATTATATGGATTTAAATTTGCTACCGTCAACGTTCAAATGGTTGATTATCCAACAATGCCTGCTTTTGAAACCGTATTAATTTTAAATACCTTATCATCGGATACAGCTTCTTTGTCTTTTGAGGACTCTAATAAATTATATCAAGAGGTGCTAAAGGATTACGCACATGAAACTTCCAAATACAAAAAATTTTTATCGGTTAAAAAAAATATCTATTTCAACGCTCTTCAAGTAAAATTCTCGTATGCGATTACTTGTCACAAATCACAAGGAGGTCAGTGGGACACTGTTTTTGTCGAACAACCCTATTTGCCCAATGGAGTGGATAAAGATTATTTAAGATGGCTTTACACTGCAATTACTAGAGCTAAGAAAAAATTATATTTAATAGGATTTAAAGATGATTTTTTTAACATCTAATTAATTTTTTATTCTGTTGTATCGCTTCTTTGTTTTCTTCAACCTTTGGTGTAAAAAATCATTAGACACAATTTATTTTTTTTATAAGTAGTTTATAAAAACCAAAAAAAATATCTATTCACAGTAATAATCTTTATATTTTTGAATTAAATTTAATGAGATTTTCTAAAATGAAGAAAATAGCAATGATTCCAGCACGCTACGCTGCTACAAGGTTTCCTGGTAAATTAATGCAAGATTTAGGAGGTAAATCTGTTATAGTAAGGACCTACGAGTCTACAAAAGCAACACAGCTTTTTGATGAAGTATACGTAGTTACGGACAGTGAAATTATATTTGAAGAAATAAAAGCACATGGCGGTATAGCAATCATGAGTAAAAAAGAACATGAATGTGGTAGTGATCGAATTGCTGAAGCTATAGAATTTATGGAGGTTGATATTGTTGTCAATGTTCAGGGAGATGAGCCTTTTACAACAAAGGAAGATTTAGAGAAGGTTTTAAAGATATTTAATGATAAAGATGCAAAAAATGTCGACTTAGCAACGTTGATGACGAAAATGACTGATTGGAATGAAGTGAATGATCCTAATTTTGTTAAGGTGATCGTCGATAAAAATAATTATGCTTTGTACTTCTCGAGATCACCCATTCCATATCCAAGAGACCGTTCAATTCTAATGGAATATTATGAACATAAAGGAATCTATGCTTTTAGGAAAAAAGCACTAATGGATTTTTATCATTTACCGATGCGAAATTTAGAAGCCTCCGAAAAAATTGAATGCCTTCGATATCTTGAATATGGAAAAAAAATTAAATTGGCTATTTCTACTACAAAAAATGCGGTAGAAATTGATACCCCAGAAGATCTGCTCAAAGCAAACAAACTACTAAATAAAAATAATTAGCAACTACCAATCTCATGGCTGTAAATAACGAATATAGAAACTTTCCAATGGTACCAAGAGTTGTTTTTGGTAAAGGAAGTTTTAACCAATTAACATCGATATTAGATTTAAAACGAAAAAAACAAGCGCCATTTATTTTTATCGTAGATGATGTTTTTAATCATTCGGGGTCTTTAGTCGACAAATTAGAATTAAAGTATAATGATAAGTTAATTTTTGCTTCCGCTAACGAAGAGCCAAAAACATCCCAAGTTGACGCCTTAGTCAAAGAAATAGGATCGGAATTTAGCCATCTTCCCTCAGGAATAATTGGAATAGGGGGTGGATCTATTATGGATTTAGCAAAAGCAGTATCCCTAATGCTCACTAACGAAGGGAGCGCGGCAGATTATCAAGGGTGGGATTTAATAAAAACAAAATCTATCTATCACGTGGGGATACCAACAATTTCTGGAACTGGAGCGGAAGTGTCAAGAACTTGTGTATTATCGGGGCCAGTTCGAAAATTAGGCATTAATAGTGACTATACCACTTTTGACCAAGTTGTATTAGATCCATTATTATTAAAAGGAGTGACAAAAAATCAATGGTTTTACACAGGTATGGACTGTTTTATTCATTGTGTAGAATCTTTAGAAGGTACCTTTTTAAATGACTTTAGCCAAAGTTATGGAGAAAAAGCCTATGAATTATGTTTAGAAGTTTATCTAGAAGACAATAATTTATCAGATGAGGAAAAGAATGGTAAACTGATGATGGCTTCTTGGCATGGAGGAATGAGTATTGCATATTCACAAGTAGGAGTGGCCCATGCGATGAGTTATGGATTAGGTTTTGTACTAGGAACAAAACATGGTATCGGAAATTGTATTGTTTTTAATTATTTAGAGGATTATTATCCAGAGGGAGTTGCGATTTTTAAAAAAATGGTTAAAAAACATGGAATTGATATTCCAAGGGGTATTTGTTCCAATCTAACAGAAGAACAGATGGAAACTATGATTAATGTTGCGTTAAGTTTAGAACCATTATGGGAAAATGCTTTAGGAAAAGAGTGGAAAAATATTATGACTCGTGAAAAAGTAAGGGCCATGTACTTAAAAATGTAATCATAGGCAAACAATACCACCACTTAAGTGCTTAATTTCTTATACTAAGCATCAAATTTATTAGAAAAAATGACTGTTTATAAATTTATATTATACCATATTCTTGGTTGGAAAATCATTGGAGATTTTAATGAGCACTATTTAAAAAAAGTGGTCATTATTGTTGCGCCACATACCAGTTGGAGTGATTTCATAATTGCTATTCTATCGAGAAAAGTGCTTGGTGTTATGGTAAACTTTGTAGGTAAAAAAGAGTTGTTTGCTTGGCCTTTTGGTTATTACTTTAGATGGGTTGGCGGAGCACCGCTTGATAGATCAAAAAATCAAAATAAAGTGGAAGCTATAGCCTCTATTTTTAATTCTAAAAAGGAGTTTAGATTAGGAATGTCTCCGGAAGGAACTCGAAAAAAAGTTCAAAAATGGCGAACAGGTTTTTACTATATAGCCCTGAAAGCTAATGTACCTATTATTCCAACCTCTATGGATTATAAAACCAAAACAATTACTATTGGCAAATCTTTTGATCCTACGGGCGATATTGAAGCAGATTTAAAAATATTAAAAAAATTTTTTGTGGGTAGTGTAGGTAAGGTTAAAAAATATACTTAAAACTATTTTAATTTCCACAAAATTTTTAAGATTCATCCATGGTATGATACACATTTTGAACGTCATCATCGTTGTCTAATTTTTCTAATAATTTATCTACATCAGCGGTCTGCTCTTTAGTAAGTTTTTTTGTTACTTGTGGTATACGTTCAAATCCAGAAGATAATATTTCAAACTCTTTTTCCTCCAATACTTTTTGAATACTTCCAAAACTTTCAAAAGGTGCATAAATTAAAACACCATCTTCATCTTCAAAAACTTCTTCCACACCATAATCTATTAGTTCCAATTCTAATTCTTCTAAATCTACTTCTGTTGGGTTAATTCTAAAGTTACACGTATGATCAAACATAAAAACTACAGAACCAGAAGTCCCCATATTGCCATCACACTTACTAAAACAAGCCCTAACATTAGCTACTGTTCTGGTGTTATTGTCTGTAGCCGTTTCTACCAATATTGCAATTCCGTGAGGAGCATAACCTTCAAACAATACTTCTTTAAAATCTCCTTGACCTTTCTCAGTTGCTTTTTTTATAGCTCTTTCTACATTATCCTTTGGCATATTAACCGCTTTCGCGTTCTGAATAACTGCTCGTAATCGAGAGTTGGCGTCTGGATTTGGTCCACCTTCCTTTACAGCCATCACAATATCTTTTCCAATACGTGTAAAGGCTTTGGACATTGCTGACCATCGTTTCATTTTTCTAGCCTTTCGAAACTCAAAAGCTCTTCCCATAGTTTGTGTTTTTAAGTTCTACAAAAATATAAAAATGAAGGAAACGAACAAGTGAAGTAAGATGCTTCTTTTTAATTATCTTTTAGGGATTCAACAGCCTCATACAATACACAATCATCAATAATTTCTTTTAGAGTTATTTGATAGTTTTTTGGAAGTTGGTTTTGTTTTGGGAGTAGAGCGAGATAACGGTCTTTATTCGAGGTGTAGACTTTCTTGAATGTAACTTTTTTTAATTCAAGTTTGTTGGTTATTTCATAAAATAATTCGGAATGATGGATTAAATCGTTGCTAGAAAGATGAAATATTCCTTCTAAATTTTTATTGATTATATAATGAATTTGTTGTGCTACTTTATTAACGGTAGTAGCACTAATCACCAAATTTGGAAAAACTTCAAACTCTGCTTTGTGTTTAGAGGCCTCTTTTAATTGAATTATTTTGGGAGAATTAATACCTAAAACCATCGGTAATCGTACTATTGCATATTTACAAGAAGGAAGTTTAGCAATAGTTTTTTCTTGTTTTATTTTAAATTTTCCAACTGCAGAATTAGAAGAAAGGATATCCTCTTCATAACTAGGAAATTTTCCTTTAGCATCGAACACACGTTCACTTGAAAGATATATGATTTTACAATCGAGTGTTTCAAGAACATAATCTACTATTATTCGGTGGACACTAAGTTGATCATTAAAATCACCTTTTAAGCTAGAGATGATAAAATTTGGCTTCAGAGTAGTTAATATCGAACCAATATCATCATTTTTCATATCAAAATGAAACATGATTGTATTACTTTCAAATTCTATATTTGGCGAATTATAGGTTCCATAAACATCAAAATAAGGAAGCAGTTCCTTATATAGTTTATTACCTATAAAACCACTAGCTCCTAATATTAAAATTCTATTTCCCAAATATGTTTATGACATTAAATCCCTTTATAAAAAGGTAACTTAACTATTGTTGCTGGTATTAATTTTTTACGAATTTGAATATAAACTTTTGTACCAATAGATTTTAAATCATTCGGTACATATCCCATTCCTATTCCTTTACTTAAGGAAGGGGCCATGGTACCACTCGTTACTTCACCAATTTTAGTTCCTTGATTATCTACAATAGCATACCCTTGACGAGGAATTCCTCTTTCATCCAACACGAATGCCACCAGTCGTCTGGGGGTTCCGTGTTCTTTTTGTCTTAATAAATTTTCAGAATTAGTAAATTTTTTAGTGAATTTAGTAATCCAACCTAAACCTGCTTCGATGGGCGAAGTCGAATCGTTTATATCGTTACCATATAAACAATAGCCCATTTCTAGTCTTAAAGTGTCTCTGGCTGCCAATCCAATTGGTTTGATGCCAAAATTACTTCCTGCCTTAAAAACCTCTTCCCAAATTTGTTTTGCCTCATTGTTTTTGCAATAAATTTCAAATCCACCACTGCCAGTATATCCAGTTGCGCTTATGATAATGTTATCAATACCTGCAAAATCAGCAATTTGAAAATGATAAAATTTAATAGCACTTAGATCAATTGAAGTAAGCGATTGCATGGCTTGAACTGCTTTTGGTCCTTGAATCGCCAATAGGGAATAATCTTCCGAAATATTTTTAAGTTCCGCACCGATCTCGTTTTGGCTATTAATCCAATCCCAGTCTTTTTGGATATTGGATGCGTTGACTACCAAGAGCCATTTTTCATTGTTTATTCGGTAAACGATTAAATCATCAACAATACCACCTGTGGCGTTTGGGAAACAACTATACTGTGCCTGATTGTCAACTAATTTCGAGGCATCATTACTAGTGACTTTCTGAATTAATTCAAGTGCATTTGGGCCTAACACTAAAAATTCTCCCATATGTGATACATCGAAGACTCCGACATTTTCTCGAACAGTTTCGTGTTCAAGATTTACGCCCTCGTAAGAAACAGGCATATTGTACCCAGCAAATGGGACCATTTTTGCCCCAAGATCTTTGTGTATATCTGATAATGTTATTTCTTTTATCATATTTTATCTCTAGTTAAAACAGTATTTATAAGTAATTATTTCCAAAATTTTAAGGACCACAAATATATTATTTTGTTTGGTATTGGAGGTAGGGGCACGTAAAAATAAAACACTTAATTTTAGTATATTAGTCCCTTAGTTAAGGTATTTATGTTCATAGCAGCTACAACCATGAAAAAATATTATTTTTTATTTATTTATAGCCTTCCATTATTTGTTTATATTTCTTTAGTAAGCACTGGTTGGAAAACCTTATTACCAGTTTTAATTTACTTTGGTTTGGTTCCATTGATCGAACTTTTTTTTCAGCCAGACCCAAGTAATATTGATAAAAGTCTTGAATCTAAAATGAAAGAGGACACTTTTTATGATTGGATTATTTTATTGATAATTCCCTTACATCTCTTTTTATTAATAAAATTTTTATTTGTGATTGATACTACGGTAGTTGGGTCCATAGAATTTTATGGTAGAATGTCAAGTATAGGTATAATGTTAGGAGTAAGTGGAATCAACCTTGGTCATGAATTAGGACATCGAAATAATAAAGGACTGCAATATCTTGGCGAATTATTATTATTAACTTCTTTAAACACCCATTTTTTACCTTATCATAATGCAGGACATCATTTAAATGTTGCTACTCCAAAGGATGCTGCAACGGCGAGAAAAAATGAGCTCCTAGTTCTATTTTGGTTTCGATCTCATTTTGGCAGTTATATCGAGGCTTGGAAACTAGAAAATAAACGAATGCACATGCGCAATAAATTTATTTTTTCTCTTGAAAACAGAATGGTTGTTTATACAATTTTGAATGCTTTGCTAGTTTCGACCATATTTTTTCTTTTTGGTGTTAAAGTTCTTTTATCCTTTTTAATAGTAGCTATTATTGGGATAGTGCTTTTGGAAACCGTAAATTACATTGAACATTACGGTCTCTTAAGAAAAAAAAACGAAAACGGCAGATATGAAAAAGTTAAGCACTACCATTCCTGGAATTCAGATCATATTATTGGTAGAAGTATGATGTTTAATTTATCTCGTCATGCAGATCATCATTATAATGGCAGTAAAAAATATCAACTGCTAAAATCGATAGAATCTAGCCCACAAATGCCAACGGGTTATCCAGGAATGATGTTGATTGCGCTACTACAACCACTTTGGTTTTTTATAATGAATAAAAAACTGAAAGAATTAACTAATGAGGATTAAAGTAAATTATTTAATATCGTTCTAATTTCTGGATTGGAAGGCCTTGGAGCGTCAGAATTAATAATATTACCCGCGGTATCGATCAATATGAATCTTGGAATTCCTCTAATTCCGTAGGAAGTAACAAAAGAAGACTTCCAATTATTGTCCGCCATAAGCTGAATACCACTCAATGCTCTGTCAGCAATCATAGATCTCCATTTTTGGTAATCCTTTTCCTCATCAATCGATAGACTAACAAAGGCTATATTTTTATCGTGATAATCTTTTTCCAAATTTTTTAAAGCGGGTATTTCTCTTAAACAAGGCCCACACCAAGTAGCCCAAACATCAATATATATAATTTTTCCTGCCAAATCTTGTAGACTAGTTTCGCCACCCTTATAATTTTCGTAAGTAAAAATAGGAGAGGCTTTACCTGGTGTTAAATTCGATAAGACCTTGTAAGAACTAGTTACTTTGGATAAGTTTTCAGAGTTTTGATTGGAAGATTGATAGCGTTTATATACCTCTTCTAATGCTGCATTAGCTTTCATTCCATAACGTAAATAGTTGAACATCAATTCATCCTTTACAGGACCGTCTGGAAAACTCGTATCGATTGTTTCAAGATAAACTAAAGTGAGGTCTTTAGCATGAAGTGTTGATTCATTTTGGGCGATTCGTTGATAATGAGATTCTAATAATCGCTTATAAGCATTAGACGTTTTAAAGGCCTCTGTATCATTGAAATTGAATTTTTTATAATCCTTATATAAAGTTTCGTCAGCTTTAAACGTAGGATCTTTTGTTAAGTATTGATGGTATGATTCATAATTCTCAATGTTGTTAATATGAGCATATTCAAGTTCTTTTAACTCTTTGCTTTTAAATTCTTTAGAGATTCCTGGACTTGAATTTAGTAAATTCGAGTAGCTATCGTTGAGTTTATTAGTTTCTGCAATAAACTTTTTTTGTGGTAAAGCATATACTTTGTCAAAAGTCATCTCGCTTTCAGATAACAAATATTTTGCAGCCAAATAGTTGTTTTCCGGAGCAATTTCACCAGAGTAATTGAGCTTCTCATCAAATTGTTCAATATCTGTAGTCAAATTTAGAGAAGTACCTTTCATTAAATAAATAGGGGTGCTTTCCCTTCCAATTCGTAACGAATAGTACCCATTATTTTGTACGAATAAGGTATCTGAAAAAACACCATTTGTTGTAATAAATACTTCTTTTTCAAAATTGTTTCCAGATATTTTTAAAGTATTCGCAGTGTTATTTAAAAGTTGACCTTTAAAAATGACATATGAAGAATCAGTTTCATTTTGACACGATAATAGTGTTATTACAAAAAGTAGTGGAAGTATATTTTTCATAGAAATGGTATTATTAATTTGTAAAAATACTATAATATTTATACTGTTTTAAAAATAAGCGTATTCTTAACAAGGAATTAGTATTTTTGTTTTTTTAAATTGATTTATACTTATGTCAAAACACCACTATATAAGTGCTGAATTGCTTGATTTACCTACCGTAAAAGCGATTGTCGAGGAGCAAAAAATTTTAGAATTATCTGATGAAGCAATTTTAAACATAAAAAAAGCAAAAAAATACTTAGATAAAAAAATAGCAGATAACAATCAGCCTATATATGGTATCAATACTGGATTTGGATCTCTTTACAACGTAAAAATCGATTCAAATAATTTAACTAAACTCCAAGAAAATATTGTAATGTCACACGCTTGTGGGACTGGTAATTTGGTACCAAAGCAAATTGTAAAATTGATGCTACTACTCAAAATACAATCATTAAGTTATGGTTATAGTGGGGTGCAATTAAAAACAGTTCAACGTTTAGTTGATTTTTATAATTTAAATATAATTCCAGTTATTTATGAATTGGGAAGTCTCGGAGCCTCTGGTGATTTAGCTCCTTTAGCACATATGGCTTTACCATTAATCGGGAAAGGTGAGGTATATTATCAAAATGAAATTTGTTCTTCAAAAACAATCTTAAGTCAATTAAATATTAGCCCTATTAAGTTACAAGCCAAAGAAGGCCTAGCGCTATTAAATGGAACACAATTTATGAGTGCTTACGGGATTTACACTTTAATTAAAAGCCACAAACTTTCGTATTTGTCAGATTTGATTTCCTGCATATCTATTGACGCATTTAATTGTAATATGAGTCCCTATGATCCGCTTGTCCATTATGTTCGCCCACATCGAGGTCAAATTAAAACTGCGGAGCGAGTTTTAGAGCTTTTGGAAGGGAGTGAAATTGCTAATTCAAAAAATAAAAGCATTCAAGATCCCTATTCATTTCGATGCATACCGCAGGTACATGGAGCCTCTAAGGACACCCTTGCGTTTGTAACTAAAACATTCAAAACAGAAATTAATTCAGTTACCGATAATCCTAATATTTTTGTGGATGACAATAAGATTATATCAGGAGGGAATTTTCATGGACAGCCACTCGCTATGGCGCTTGATTATTTAGGAATTTCATTAGCTGAATTAGGGAATATATCGGAACGAAGAACCTACCAACTGATCGCTGGGTTAAGAGACCTTCCACCATTTTTAATTAAAAAACCCGGAATCAATAGTGGTTTTATGATCCCACAATATACCGCAGCAAGTATAGTGAGTCAAAATAAACAACTTGCTACACCTTCTTCAACAGACTCTATTGTTTCGTCAAATGGTCAAGAAGATCATGTAAGTATGGGTGCAAATGCTGCAACAAAATGTTATCAAATAGTTACTAATTTAGAACGAATTTTAGCTATTGAGTTAATGAATGCTTCGCAAGCCTTATCATTTAGGAGTCCTCTGAAATCCTCAAAGTCAATAGAAAACTTTATCCACAACTACCGAAAAATTGTTCCATTAGTTGAAGAAGATAGAATTTTAGCTAAAGATATTGAAAATACGATTTTGTTTCTAAGTACTATCGACATAGACAATGACACATTGTTTTGATATCGTCCTCTTTTACGTTTTTAAGAAATAATAAGCATTACCCAATTTAAAAGCATTAAGAATCAGTTTTTTTCTTTTTTTCTGATATTTTTATTACAATCTCGTTGGTTTTTTTATTTAAATCCATTTTGATACTGTCGCCCTCTTTTAACTTTGTGTTAATGATTTCCTCTGCAAGGGCGTCTTCAATATACTTTTGAATTGCCCTTTTTAGTGGTCTCGCACCATATTGTTTATCAAACCCTTTATCAGCAATAAAATCTTTAGCATTTTTAGAAAGTTTTAATTGATAACCCAATCCGTCAATCCTCGTATACAACTTAATTAATTCAATATCAATAATTTTATGAATATCCTCTCTGCTTAAGGCGTTGAATACAACCACATCATCAATTCGGTTAAGAAATTCTGGAGCAAATGTTTTTTTCAAAGCATTTTCAATGACACCTTTTGCATAGGTATCAGCCTGATTTGCTTTAGCTGAAGTTCCAAAACCAACACCTTGACCAAAATCTTTTAATTGTCGAGAACCAATATTTGAAGTCATGATAATAATTGTGTTTCTAAAATCAATTTTACGACCTAAACTATCGGTTAAAAATCCATCATCTAGAACTTGAAGCATCATGTTAAATACATCTGGATGTGCTTTTTCAATTTCATCTAATAACACAATAGAATAGGGTTTTCTTCTCACTTTTTCAGTGAGTTGCCCACCTTCTTCATAACCTACGTATCCAGGAGGAGCGCCTACCAATCTCGATATGGCAAATTTTTCCATATACTCACTCATATCAATTCTAATCAAAGCATTGTCAGAATCAAAAAGTTCTTGAGCCAACACTTTGGCTAATTGTGTTTTTCCGACTCCAGTTTGCCCTAAAAATATAAAGGAACCTATGGGTTTGTTGGGATCCTTTAAACCTGCTCTATTTCGTTGTATAGCTTTTGTAATTTTATGAACAGCGTCATCTTGACCAATAACCTTTCCTTTTATTCGTTCCGGTAAAGCCGCAAGTTTAGTGCTTTCGGTTTGTGCAATTCTATTTACAGGTACTCCAGTCATCATAGAAATAACTTCTGCTACATTTGATTCAGAAACCACTTCTCGGTGTAATTGTGATTCTTTTTCCCAAGCATCTTGTTCAATAGAGAGTTCTTTTTCTAAATTCTTTTCGTCATCTCTAAGTTTAGCAGCTTCTTCATATTTCTGCTTTTTTACAACAGAATTTTTTAAGTCACGAACTTCTTCTAGTTTTCTTTCAATTTCTAAAATCTTTTCAGGAACATGAATATTGGTTATGTGTACTCTAGATCCTGCTTCATCAAGCGCATCAATAGCTTTGTCAGGTAAAAAACGTTCCGTCATGTAACGATTGGTTAATTTTACACAAGCAAGAATCGCCTCATCCGTATAAGTTACATGATGATGTATTTCGTACTTATCTTTTATGTTTTGTAGAATCTCAATTGATTCTTCAACGCTAGTAGGCTCCACTATTACCTTCTGGAATCTTCGCTCTAAAGCACCGTCCTTTTCGATGTATTGTCTGTATTCATCTAGTGTCGTTGCCCCAATACATTGTAATTCACCTCTCGCTAATGCAGGTTTAAACATGTTGGAGGCATCTAAAGAACCCGTTGCTCCACCAGCTCCAACAATAGTATGAATTTCGTCAATAAATAAAATGATATCATCATTTTTTTCAATTTCATTCATCACTGCTTTCATTCGCTCCTCAAATTGTCCACGATATTTTGTGCCAGCTACAAGGCTTGCTAAATCAAGCGTAACGACTCTTTTGTCAAAAAGAATTCTTGAAACCTTTCTTTGGACTATTCGTAAAGCTAAACCTTCTACAATTGCAGATTTACCAACTCCTGGTTCACCGATTAATAATGGATTGTTCTTTTTTCGCCTACTTAATATCTGTGAAACACGTTGAATTTCTCCTTCTCTGCCCACTACAGGATCTAACTTTCCCTCAATGGCTAAATGGGTTAGGTCACGCCCAAAGTTGTCTAAAACTGGTGTTTTTGATTTTTTATTGGTCTTCGTAGCGCTTCCGGTAAATAGATTTTCTTTACCCGATTGGTCAGCGGGTAAGTCTTCGTTGGGAAAAGCTTCTGAGCTAGGAGAATCACGAAAATCTTCATCACTCGAAATTAACGATTTAAATAAATCTTTAACGCCATCGTAGTCAATTTTCATTTTGTTTAAAAGTTTGGTCGTAGGGTCATTTTCATTTCTTAGAATACACAGTAATAAGTGAGCTGTGTTGATGGAGGCACTTTGAAAAAGCTTTGCTTCTAAAAAAGTAGTTTTTAGTGCTCTTTCAGCCTGTCTTGTTAAATGAAGGTTTTTTTTATCATTGCTATTGGATGCAGTATGAGGATTAGCGGGACTTAATATCTCAACTTTTCTACGTAGATAATTTAAATCAATATCCAATGTGTTTAAAATAGAAACCGCTTTACCATTACCATCGCGAAGCAAACCTAACATTAAATGTTCAGTACCTATAAATTCGTGTCCTAATCGTAAAGCTTCCTCTTTACTGAAAGCAATAACATCTTTTACTCTTGGTGAAAAGTTATCATCCATAATCGTTATATCTCTTTTAAAATACTTAACCGTTTTGGTATGCCAGGTCTATTCAAGTATTTTTTAATCTTATTTAATTTTTAATAGCAGTATAAACAAAGATAATGATTGTTTTTTACCACTTATTCTCTTTAACTATTTTTTATTAATAATTATTAAAACCAAATTTTTTTCGGTATAAAAATTACAATAAGTGTACCAAATTAATTTATGCCAATACGTCAAAAATTTATTAATTTAAAAGTACAAAAAAACAATCCTGTTTTACATTATAAATCTTACAAATTTCAAAATAATAACCTAGATAGTTATTAACGTTTTACACCCCTTTATTTGTTAATAAAATAGTTATTTTTTGACTTGTTTTTTTGTTTAAAAATTAGCAATTAATGTATCTTGCTTTTTACTAATTACTACTAAAAAAATTAAAATAAAAATATATGGCTGAAGGCGAAAAATTGATCCCGATCAATATTGAGGATGAAATGAAATCGGCTTACATTGATTATTCAATGTCAGTAATTGTATCACGTGCTTTACCAGACGTTAGAGATGGTATGAAGCCTGTTCACAGACGAGTTTTATTTGGCATGCACGAATTAGGTATAAGAGCAACAGGCGCTCACAAAAAATCTGCTAGAATTGTTGGTGAAGTTTTAGGAAAGTATCATCCCCATGGAGACACCTCGGTTTATGACGCTATGGTTCGTATGGCTCAAGAATGGAGTTTGCGCTACATGCTAGTTGATGGACAAGGGAACTTTGGTTCTATTGATGGTGATAGCCCAGCTGCAATGCGATATACAGAGGCTAGAATGCAAAAAATATCTGAGGATATGCTTGCCGATATTGATAAGGATACGGTAGATCATCAATTAAATTTTGATGATACGTTAAAAGAACCTACTGTATTACCAACCCGTATTCCTGGTTTACTTATAAATGGTGCCTCTGGAATAGCGGTAGGGATGGCTACCAACATGCCACCTCATAATTTAACAGAAGTTATTGATGGTACGATGGCTTACATCGATAACAATGATGTCGATATTGATGAATTAATGCAGCATGTAAAGGCACCAGATTTTCCAACGGGTGGGGTGATATATGGATACGAAGGTGTTAAAGATGCTTTTCATACTGGAAGAGGAAAAATAGTTATGCGAGCAAAAGCTTCGTTTGAAGAAGTTAACGGTAGAGAATGTATTATAGTTTCTGAAATTCCTTATCAAGTTAATAAAGCAGACATGATTAAAAAGACTGCTGATCTTGTTAATGAAAAGAAAATTGAAGGTATATCGAATATACGAGACGAATCGGATCGAAAGGGAATGCGTATCGTTTATATTTTAAAAAGAGACGCCATTCCTAACATCGTGTTAAACATGTTGTACAAATACACTGCATTGCAATCTAGCTTTAGTGTTAACAACATTTGTTTGGTTAACGGGCGTCCTCGTTTACTTAACCTAAAGGAATTAATTCATTACTTTGTTGAACATCGTCACGAAGTGGTTGTTAGACGAACTACATACCTGTTAAAAAAGGCAGAAGAACGTGCTCATATTTTAGAGGGTTTAATTATTGCCTCTGATAATATTGACGAAGTAATACGATTGATACGTTCTTCAAAAAATGCTGATGAAGCAAGAGAGCGACTTATTGAAGCTTTTAAACTTTCTGAGATTCAGGCAAAGGCTATCGTCGAAATGAGACTCAGACAATTAACGGGTCTAGAACAGGATAAGTTACGTAGTGAGTATGAAGAGTTAATGAAAACCATTCAAGGTTATAAAGATATATTGGCTAGTAAAGAGTTAAGAATGTCTATTATAAAAAATGAGCTTGAAGAAATTAGAACAAAATATGGCGATGAACGTCGATCTGTCATCGAATATGCTGGAGGTGATGTAAGTATTACTGATTTAATCCCCGATGAAAAAGTTGTGATTACTATTTCTCATGCTGGTTATATTAAACGAACTTCTCTAACGGAGTATAAAAAACAGCATCGAGGAGGAGTAGGAGCAAAAGCTTCATCCACTCGAAATGAAGACTTTTTGGAACATTTGTTTGTTGGTACCAACCATCAGTATATGTTGTTTTTTACACAAACTGGGAAATGTTTCTGGATGCGTGTTTTCGAAATTCCTGAAGGAACCAGAACCTCAAAAGGTAGAGCCATACAAAATCTAATCAATATTGGGCAAGATGATAAGGTTAAAGCCTTTATCTGTACACAAGATTTAAAAGATGAAGAATACATAAACAACCATTATGTAATCATGGCAACCAAAAATGGTCAAGTTAAAAAGACCTCACTAGAGCAATATTCACGACCTAGAACAAATGGTATTAATGCTATTACGATCAAAGAAGGCGACGAGTTACTAGAAGCGAAGTTAACAACCGGAGATAGCCAAGTGATGTTAGCAGTTAAATCTGGTAAAGCGATTCGCTTTGAAGAAGAAAAAACAAGATCAATGGGAAGAAATGCCTCTGGTGTTCGAGGTATTCGTTTAAACAATGATACCGATGAAGTTATAGGTATGATTACTATCAACGAATCGGAATCTGATGTATTGGTAGTTTCAGAAAATGGTTATGGAAAGCGATCTAGTTTAGATGATTACAGAATTACGAATCGTGGGGGTAAAGGTGTAAAAACCATAAGTATTACTGAAAAAACAGGAAACCTTGTAGCCATCAAAAATGTAACCGATAGTGATGATTTAATGATTATTAATAAATCTGGAATTGCGATTCGATTGGAAATTGATCATTTAAGAGTGATGGGTAGGGCCACTCAAGGAGTGCGTCTAATTAAGGTTAGAGACGGAGATGCCATTGCTGCTGTTGCAAAAGTTATGTCTGATGACGAGGAGTTAGAACTTGACGAAGAGGGTAATGTAATTATCCCTGAAAATAATTCTAATGAAACCAACGATTCTGGCACAATTAATGAAGAAGAATAAAAAAATATAAATAAATCAAAACAACAATGAAAAAACAACTTTTAGTAATAGGTTTATTACTAGTTTCTGTGATTACATTTGGTCAGAAAAAAGAAATTAAAACTGCTCAAAAATTAATTAAGTCTGGTGATTTTTCGGAGGCAATCACCACATTAGCATCCATCGAAAGTTTGGTTAACAATGCTGAGTCTTCTACTAAAGAACAATACCACTTAATCGTTGGACAAGCTTATTTAGGAGCTGCAGGCAATGATTATGAAAAATTAAATATAGCAGCAACTTCATTTGAAAATGTGCTTTCCATTAACAAGAATAGTAAATATGCAACAGATGCAACACAAGGATTGGAAGAGGTTGGAATTGCATTAATTAATAGTGCTCAATTAGATCAGAAAAATCAGAAGTATATCGAAGGCTCTAAAAAAATATATCGAGGTTATACCCTCAGAAAAAATGACACTATATTTCTTTATTATGCTGCCTCTTTAGCTACCGATGGAAAAGACTACGATTTAGCGATAAAACGTTATGAAGAGCTAATGGATATTGGTTATACGGGTATCACTGAAGAGTTTTATGCAACTAAAAAGGGAACCAAAGAGGAAACTAAATTTTCTTCAAAAGTAGAGAGAGATTTGTTAGTGAAAAGGGGAGAATACGTAATTCCTAGAAGTAAATTTTCAAAATCTAAAAAAGGGACTATTTTAAAAAATATGACTTTTATTTATCTAGATCAGGGAGAAAAAGAAAAAGCTACTGAATTAATGAAAAAGGCCAGAGCGGAATCACCCAATGATAAAAATTTGATGTACGCTGAAGCTGAATTGTATTATACCAGCGGTGATATGACGAATTATAAAAGAATTATTAGTGAGTTGATCAAAAGCGATCCAAATAATTCTGATTTATATTACAATTTAGGGGTTGCAAGTGCTAACAATGGTCAAAAAGACGAAGCTATGGAGTATTACTCTAAAGCCATAGAAATAAACCCTAACTACGCTGAAGCGCTCATTAATAAAGCGCAATTAATATTAGATGGCGAAAAAGAAATTATTGAAGAAATGAATAGCCTAGGAACTTCCAACGCTGATTACGATCGATATGATGTTTTAAAAGAAGAAAAAAATAAAATATATCAAGAAGCATTGCCTTATTTAGAATCCGCTTCAAAATTACGCCCCGAATCTATGGACATTATAAAAACTTTAAAAGGAATTTATGGCCTATTGGGTATGTATGCAAAAGAAAAAGAAATGAAAACTATCTTGGAACAAAACTAAAATTGTTGTTTCTATACAAAAAAAGCTTCTATTTGATTGAAGCTTTTTTTATACCATTCTTTTTATAACTCTTAACTTATGGGTGTGTTTTTGATTTTCAATATTGAATATTCCAGACTGGTCCAGTCGATCGATTCGTACTTTACCATGCGCATGGATAATATGGTGGTGGTCTAATAAGATACCGACATGGATAATTTCTCCTTCTTCATTGTCAAAAAAAGCCAAATCTCCAGCTTCACTTTCTGCTATAAAACTTAAGGCTTCACCCTGTGTGACTTGTTGACTTGCATCTCGTAGTAACGAATACCCACACAATTTATAAACCATTTGTGTAAAACCGCTACAGTCAATGCCAAAGGGCGTTTTACCTCCCCAAAGATAAGGACTGTTCAAATACATTTGTGCGAATTCTGTGAGGCTTGTTTTATTTAATTTTTTTTGGTTTGTTTCTCCTTCAAAAGTATGATTTAAAAATTCTGAAATAGCTACATTACTCCCAAGGCTAATCGGTAAAAGGGAGGTGGTAGTTGTCGTTACAACGTCTAATAAATGGGTTGAACGTATTGGAGGAAGTTGAATTAATTTCTCAAACTCATCAATTGAAATGCTTTTGTATTGTTTAACATCGATCCAACCCTCGTATTGATCATCAGATAAACGAATTTTACACCACTTTTTAGAGATTTCAAGAACTTCAAATAAATCACCATAGAGTACTTGAGAAACTAATTCACTTCGATCAGAATCTTCTAATCGAAGTGGAACAATGCTTAAGTTACATACTCCGTAATTCATTTAAAAAATGGAATTTAAATTAATTTATTTCTAATATCATTGCTGAGGCTCCACCGCCACCATTACATATAGCAGCTGCTCCAAGTTTTGAATTATTCTGTTTTAAAACATTAATTAAAGTTATTAATATTCTGACCCCACTACAGCCTAAAGGATGTCCTAATGAAACAGCACCGCCATTTACATTAACATTCGATTCGTCTAGACCTAACAATTTCATATTCACCAGACCCACAACAGAAAAAGCTTCATTTAATTCAAAATAATCGATATCATCAATTTTCAAATTCGCTTTTTCTAGGGCTATGGGTAATGCTTTTGATGGTGACGTTGTAAACCATTTTGGTTCTTGTGCAGCATCGGCATAGCTTTTTATGATTGCTAGGGGACTTAAGCCCATTTCTAAGGCTTTTTCCTCACTCATCAAAACCATAGCACCCGCACCGTCATTTATCGTAGATGCATTGGCTGCTGTTACGGTACCTTCCTTAGTAAAAACAGCACGTAGGTTTGGAATTTTATCCATACGGACATTTTTATATTCTTCATCTTCGTCGAACAACAAAGGCGTTCCTTTTCGTTGAGGTATTTCAACAGGTATCACTTCTTCCTTAAATTTTCCTTCCTCCCAAGCTTTTTTTGATCTTAGGTAAGATTTCATCGCAAAGCCGTCTTGTTCTTCACGAGTTATTTGATGTTCTAAAGCACACAAGTCTGCTAAAACTCCCATCGCATCCTGATCAAAAGCATCTACTAACCCATCTTTTTGCATCCCATCTTCCATTTCCTTGGGGCCAAACTTATGAGCATTTCTTAAATGAAGGTAATGGGGTATGTTACTCATACTTTCCATACCTCCAGCGATGACAATATGTGCGTCTCCTAACGCAATTGCCTGAGCAGCGTTTATGACGGCTTTCATACCAGATGCACAAACTTTATTGACCGTTGTACAAGGAACCGTATTAGAAATACCAGCAGCAATGGCAGCCTGTCTTGCAGGAGCTTGACCAACACCAGCTTGAACAACATTTCCCATATAGACTTCATCGACCTTGGTTGGGTCCAAATTAATTTTATCCATAGCACCTTTTATGGCTATCGAGCCTAATTTTGTAGCTGACAAAGAAGATAGGCTCCCCATAAAACTACCAATAGGAGTACGAATTGCACTTACTATAACAACTTTTTTATTCATTTAAAGAATGGTTTTTACGATAATTAGATTGGGTGCAAATTTAAGCATTTAATATTAAAAAATCTTTCTCGATAATTATGTAATTGCAAATAAACAAACGATATTTATACCTTTATCAGCAAATTGATATTGATGAAAAACTATTTAACTTCTTTTACAAATAATCAATCTTTTATATATAAGATACTCTTATTTATACTGTCTACTGGTTTAATTATGTATCTACTCCCAAAAGGAGGGCAATTTAAGTATAACTTTCAGAAGGGAAAACCTTGGCAATATGAAAACCTATATGCACCTTTTTCGTTTACTATAAAAAAGAGTGATGCTGCAATTGAAGAGGAAAAAAAACTGATTTACGAAAATAACACTCCCTATTTTGAAGTTGATACTTCAAAAGTCACTGCTTCCAAAACATTGTTTCTGTCGTATCTGAATAAAAACGATTCTATTACGGGTACAAAGGATATCAACGGTAAATTAATAGGAGCCCGTATTATTGACGAATTGTACACCTATGGAATCACTAACAAAAAGCATTCTTTCTTACCGGACAAAATCATTTATTTAAAAAATGGAAACGAGTTACAAGAAATAGGGTACAATCAACTGATTTATTTTGGAGATTTAGAAACCATTGTTATTTCAATGTTTAATGAATATGAAACAAAACCTACTTCTTTTTTACTAGATCTTCTTTTAAACGTTTTAACATCAAACGTAACCTTAGATAGTGATTTGACTGCCTCTGTTATCTTAGCAAGAATTGAAAAAATTAATCCTAACCGTGGAGTTATTGACAAGGGAAGTAGGATCATCGCAAAAGGAGAAGTAGTAGAGGGTGACAAGTTTCAAATATTAAACTCTTATAAAGCAGTTTTTCAATCACAGGTTTGGAGTAAGTCTAATTATAATTGGTTATTACTTGGGTACTCCTTACTAATTTCACTGGTATTTTTAATGTTGTTTTTGTTTATGAAAAATTATCGAAAAGAAATTTTTTCAGATAACAATAAAATGACATTTATTTTATTCAATGTTGTTTTCATGGTATTCATTACCGCGCTTGTAGTTCAATATGATGCAAAATTAGTTTATATAACACCCCTTTGTATTTTGCCTTTGGTGCTGAAAGCATTTTTTGATGCAAGATTAGGGCTGTTTGTTCATGTACTCACCATTTTATTACTTGGGTTTACGGTTCCCAACAGTTTTGAGTTTCTTTTTTTACAGACCATAGCCGGAATGGTGACCATACTAACTGTCTCCGAATTGTACAAAAGGGCTAATTTATTTATATCGGTTGGTCAAATTACCTTTGTATATATATTAGGGTATTTTGCTTTTTTTATTATTCAAGAAGGAAATGTTGAAATGATTCAATGGGATTATTTTCTATATTTTATACTTTGTGGCCTGTTAACCTTATTTTCATTTCCTTTAATTTATATCTATGAAAAAATATTTGGTTTGGTGTCGGATGTTTCCTTATTAGAATTAAGTGACACCAATTCAAAATTACTAAAGGAATTATCAAACAAAGCACCTGGAACTTTTCATCACTCTTTAAACGTGGCTAACTTAGCAGAGGCAGCAGCCAACGAAATTGGGGCTAATGCTATGTTAACTAGAGTAGGGGCGTTGTATCACGATATCGGTAAAATGATAAATCCAACCTATTTTACAGAAAATCAGATATCATCGATCAATTCACATGACGAATTGGACCCGAAGGAAAGTGCCGAAATTATAATTGATCATGTGATTAAGGGTATTGAAATTGCAAAAAAAAATAAATTACCAGACCGAATTATTGATTTTATAAGAACACATCATGGTACAAGTTTGGTGTATTATTTTTATAATAAAGAATCGGAAAAAATAGGAGCGGTAAACAAAGCAGATTTTTCATATCCTGGACCCACTCCTTTTTCAAAAGAAACTGCTATTTTAATGATGGCGGATAGCGTAGAAGCAGCAAGTAAAAGTTTAAAAGAGCCTACCTCTTCTAAATTAGATTCTTTTATAGAAAACATTATTGACAATCAGTTAAATCAAGGACAGTTCTTAAATGCCAATATCACGCTAAAAGAAATTCAAAAAATAAAAAAGGTGTTAAAAAAGAAACTCAATAACATGTACCATTTAAGAGTCGAATACCCCCAATAAAGAGTTCTCCACAGATTTTTTTAACTTTTAGGCTGGTTTTTGTTATTTTGCTTTAACACTGGCACTTTCTTTTCAATATATTCTATGGGTTTAGTTACTTGTTTAGGTGCTTTAAATCGGTAACCAAAAAATAAATGAAAACTATTTTTTATGGGTTGTAATCCCAAAGTATTATTTTCAACTTTATCGGAATTAAAATTATATTTGTAGGCGCCACCAAAGTAGATTTTACGCCCGTTATAACCTGTAGAAATTCCAGATTTAACTTGAAAAAAAACATTGGTCTTTATTTCATCGTAGCTTCCCGTCTGATTGTAAAATTTGTTTTGATAAAAATCAATACCCACACCAGGATCAACATATGCGTTGGTATACCAATACTTATGAAAAACAAAGGTATAACGATACCCTATAAAAAAAACAGGACTAAATCCTGAAAATTCATTATAGGAAGCTCTTTGAACTAGTTCTTGGTTTTCTAATTTTATTTTCTCCGTTCCATTAACAAAGTAAAATGCATAATTAAAACCTGCTAAAAAGGTCCCTGTACTTTTTAATTGCACTTCTGTATTCGATTCTATTGCTTTCATAGAATAGTTGTTATTGAACTTATAATTACTTGAGCCAGAAAGAATATTAGTTCTTAAATAGGGAAATTGAACTTTAAAATTTGAATTAGTAATATCATTTTCAAATTCATTAGTGTTTTCGATATAAAATCCACGCGTATAATTGTATTCCAATCGATGAATCCAATTATCAAGTAAAAATTTAATACGAATTCTGAAACGGTCTGTTTTCCCTTTGTTTTCAAGTTCAGCCTCCGATAGTTTTGGTCTAAAACCCAATCGCACAGAAAGAAATTTATAACTAAACACCAAACCATAGCTAATGTTTAAATTTGATCTAACTTCAGCTTGTCTCGACTCGAAGGGAATAAAATAACTAACGCGATCATTAGTCACATCAAATTTAATATTTAATTGATTGGAAAAATCTTGTATAAAATTGGAATTATTAGGGATAGTATCTTCAAGTATTGATTTCTCTTGAGAAAAAATAAATACCGGAAACAATAAAACAAATATGCTACATTTTAGATTCAATAACTTAGATTAAAACATTAAACGTTAAATAAAACCAACAGTGATTCGTGGCTCTAGGCTAGAATTTTGGTTTTACTGGGTATTTTTTTTAGACTTACGCGCTTCTTTCTTCTTCATTTTTTTCTCTCTATTGGCATCTTTAATGGTATCAATTGCTGCTTTTTTATCTTCTGAAACTCCAATAGGAATATTAACTTTTAAAAACAACGAACTATTTTTAGCACTGGAGTTATTTTTATAAACATTGGTAAAACCGTAATGATACCGCAATCCAATAGTCCATCCCAGACCTTCTAATAACCGATAACCAATTCCTGCCACTGCTCCAACCTCCATAATATTTACAGCCTCTTTATTATCTTCTCTAACTCGTGCTGAATTTCCATCGATATCGTAATTGTATTCAACAAATGCTTTATACATAAGTCCAAATTGCGGGCCCCCTTCAAGGTATAATTGATTGTCAAATCGATATTTTGCTAAGGCTGGTACTAGAAAATAACTAATTTTTTGAGTAAAATCACCTTTATCGGTGTTTAAGTAAGAAAAATCGACCCCTAATTGTTCTAAATCTGAGGAGGTTAACTGATCGGCTCCCAGAGATGATTTCACTAAAACTCCCGTATTAAAGTACCATTGGTCTTTCATTTTGATATCAAAATAAAAACCTAGATTAAAATCATTTTTCCAATGATCACTTTCTAGACTAGAAATAGTTGAAAAATTAAAACCTCCATCCAATCCAAATTCAATTTTCCCACTATTTAATTTATCGCCCAGTAACAAAGCAATTAGGACCTGAGATTGGAGATTATAGGTAAATAAAATAAAAAATAAAGAGATGATATACTTTTTCATGGGGAGAGAATTATAATGTAAATGTTATATTTAAGCTAAAATTAAAATATGTTAAAAATACTTACAGAATTAGAAATAACAGAAAAAATTAAAATATTAAGTTATTGGACTTATCAAAATAACGCAATTCATGCTAGTTTCAAATTCAATGACTTCAAAGATACTTTTTTTGTAATGAAACAAATAGCTTTTGTCGCAGAAAAAATAAAACATCATCCCAATTGGTCCAATGTTTATAATGTTTTAAATATTAGTCTTACAACCCATGATGCAGGGGGTGTAACCGAGAAAGATTTTGAATTGGCGGTAAAGATAAATGCAATAGTCGAGGCGGTATTAACGAATAATAATTCAGCTATTAAATAGATGACTCTTAAAAAGAAAAATATGATTTTTTTAATGTTCTTTTATAACAATAGCGATCGCCATTAGTACTAAAAAACCTATTGTCCAAACTAAAATTCCACCAACTCCCATAATTGTATTTTTTTATTTTCAAATATAAAATAATTCTTACTAAAATAAATTAATCCATATAAAAAACACATAGATTTATTTTATTTATAATTCTTTATTCGACAATTAATTTTTTTACACTACTTTTTTCTCCATCATTTACTTGAATAAAATAAACTCCTTTGGAAATTCCTAAAAGCATTAAATCTATAGATTCTTTGCTTTCTGTTCTCATGCTCTTGATGGTTTTTCCTCTAATATCAAGCAGTCCTATTTCTGAATTAGATAATTCCGAAGGCAGTTTAATAGTAATATACGATTTTGCTGGATTAGGAATTATTTCAAAATTAATATCATTAAAAGTTACTTGATCCAGTATCTGATTAATATGCATACAAATTGCTTCAAAAATATCCTCCTCGATAGTATAAAAAGAAGAGGTGCCTACCTGATATCCTTGCTGAACACCATTAATTAAAAATGAAAAAGAAACATCACTTCCTTCTATAAAATAATTATCACTTACAAGCCCGTAAGCTTCCCCTGGGTGACCAATAAAACTTTCAGGTATAGCTAAACAAATAGCATCGCTAATTGAAAGATTTGCATGATGTAAACCAAATGCCCATCTATTAAAAAGGCCCCCATAATTATCTCCGTTTGATCCGTTATAATCCCAAGCAACTGCTTTCATTAATTGATAATTTTCCTGTGTGATGTTTAGATTATAAAAAGCACCATCACTGGCAAGTGCTCTTGCGATACTATTCATCTCATGTGCAGTAATTCTTAATCCTCCTTGAGGAGCAAAATAAATGCCGTTAGTGCCTAGGGCATAATCATCAAGATTTGGTGCAATTGGCATAACTCCTTGATAATTATCCCATTGTGCTATCCAACCATTATTATATCTATACAAAACAGATACATTATTAATATCGGTAAGATCTTGTATGTTAAAACTACCATCAATTTCTAATGGAATTAATATTTGCTCTCTCATAAAAACATCAAACCGTTGCCCACTGAGCGCTTCTATTATAGTTCCTATAAGGCCATAATTAATATTGCTGTACGTAAAATAGGTTCCCGGATTTTCTTGTCGCCACATATTAGCTGTATAAAAAGAGCCATTAACCAAAAGTAGTTCTGATATATTAGGAATTGGGTTCTGGTTATACGTAGCATCTAGAAATGGAGCATAGCCAGAACCATCTTGTAAACTACTAGTGTGAGATAGCAACATTCTGCAAGTGATAGGTATGTTTAGGAAATTAGGGTTTCTAAGCTCGTAACCCAATACCTCCGAAATATCATCATCTAATCCTATCGCTCCATCATTGATTAATTTTATAAGACCTAAGGCTGTAAATGACTTAGATACCGATGCAATTCGATATTTAGTATTCTGGTTGACTGGAAGATTTCTTGTAAAATCTCTAAGCCCTATATAGGTTTCAGAAACAGCACCATTTACATTTACATATAAAGACATACCCATTACTCCATAGTCATCTGCAATTTCTTGTAGGGTTGTTTCTAGATCTTGACTTAGTAATGAAGAAAACTGAAAGAGTAAAAAAAAGAGTACAATTTTTTTTATCATAATTTATCTCAAATATAATAAATGAAGTTGAAGTAATTTAACTGATGACATAATTGTGTATTTTAGCACCTCAACTAAATCAACACAATGAAAAAACTATCCTATCTATTTCTAGCACTTATAATCGTTGCTTGTAGTAGTGATGATAGTGATAACGAAGTAAATGAGCCATCTAACTGTGATGTAGTTTATTTAGCAGATAATGGAGTTACTATAAAGGCTTGTGATGATGCCAATGTAGGTGATACGGGAGTGATTGATGGAGTTACTTATACGGTAGTAGATGAGGCTATGTTAAGGTACAAGGTTTTTTTTGAAGAAGATGTATCTAAATTAGCTACTACCAAAGTAACCGCTATGAGGGAATTGTTTTATAATGATATTAATTTCAATCAACCAATAGGCAATTGGGATGTTAGTAATGTTACTGATATGAGTGGAATGTTTAAAACTGCTTATAATTTTAACCGACCAATAGGAGATTGGGATACCTCAAGTGTTACTGATATGGAAGGGATGTTTCTACAGACTACTTTTAACCAACCAATAGGAGATTGGGATACCTCAAGTGTTACTGATATGAAAAGGATGTTTGCTGTCAATCGAATTTTTAACCAAGATATTGGTCTTTGGGACGTAAGAAATGTTTCAGATATGGAAAAACTATTTTATGAAACTGATAATTTTAACCAAGATATAAGTAATTGGGACGTTAGTAATGTATATAGAATGGAAAGGATGTTTGATGATGCGATTTCTTTTAATCAAAACTTATCTACTTGGAATGTTGGTAATGTAACTGCTTGTATTGATTTTAGCAATGGAGCTTCCTCTTGGTCACTATCTCAACCCAATTTTACTAACTGTACTCCTTAACCTTAAGATACCACCCTTGCTTTTTTAGGGGCTTTGAAAGGTACTATTTAATTATAGTGCCTTTTTTTTTGTCTTATGGTTTTTTAAAAATTGACTATTTTAGCAACTCAACTAAATCAAACACAATGAAAAAACTTATCTATTTATTTTTAGCACTTCTAATCGTTGCTTGTAGTAGTGATGAGGGAGGAAATAATTCAAATAGTACTGATTATTTTTTTGAAGTTGAATTTGGTGGAGTGTTAAATAGGGTACAAGGTAATACATCAAACACAAATAGTTTTTTTACAAAAAATAAATGTTATGCAGGTACTGGCAACCAATGGGGGGGATTCCTATCTATTTCAGATATAACTGATGTTTCCTATGTTTCTGGACAAAATGTGGAGTTGTTTTTTAGTCTTGATAATGCGCAACTTGGAAGTAATACTGGTAGAATAGGTCAGTTATATGGAAACTACATTATTGACTATTTAGAAACTATTGGGGCATATTGGCCGTTAGGATTTAAAGAAAATGGAACAGGTGAGCGAGATGAAATTTCAAATATTAATATTACAGATTTAGGAACACAACCAACATCAACAAATACTGGGTTAGATTATGGAGAAAATTTGAAAGCAACTTATGAAGGGGTTCTTTACTTTTATAATCTTGACACAAATCAGTATGATATACCCGCTCCCATCAGAATTGAATTTAGTGCAGTTCGTATTTAATAAACACCATACATAGTAAAACCCTTACTATTAATTTAGTAGGGGTTTTTTATTCGTATATATCTTGTAGTGAAGTGGAAGTCCTCAAAGACTTACACGTAACGATAATTAACTTTCTATTTTATTTATAATTAATAAATAATGTCTGGCAAAAGTCTGGCAAAAACAAGTAATTTTATTAGTTATTTTATTAAAATACTAAATAAAGGATTACTTTTATAATCCCTCTAAACATCTAAATAAAAGTAATTGGTTCTTTGCGAGCCCAATAGGAGTAGGGGCTAATAAGCAAAAACCCCTCGTAGCGATACGAAGGGTTGATGTGAGCCCGATAGGATTCGAACCTATGACCGCCTCCTTAGAAGGGAGGTGCTCTATCCAGCTGAGCTACGAGCCCATTTTAGTTTATAAAATGGTTTCTTTTGCGGCTGCGAATATACAAATTATATTAAAAAAGGATTGGTTTTTAAATTAAATATTTACGTTAATACTTAGCAAAGGACCTTGAAATATTAAACTAAATTTACCATCCCAATTGGACTTGTCAATTTTTGCAGTAAAATCAAAATAACGATAATTAAATGTTACACCCACGTTTTTATGAAACTGATAATTAAGACCGGCTCCTAAACCCCATAGACCTCCAGAATACTCACCTATACTTAAAGCAAACCAATCAATACTGGTGGTGATCATCCATTTGGGATGTGGTGTATAAAAATACCAAGCACCAAAGTTGGGCAATGGAGCTAACACACTCACCGAACTTCGCTGAAAATCGGTACTAGCGTTTTCTCCTGTATCATCATTATTAATATAGGCATACCCTTGAATGTACGTTTTTAAATCCAAGACATGGGCTCCAATACCAACACTCAATTCATGTTTTAAACCCTTAGTAATTGTTCTTCCAAACAAAAGACGATAGGTGGCTAGGTCTAGTCCTAATTCGATCCCTGCTCCACCATTATAAAGTTGGTCATTCCATTCAATTTCTTCATCAATAGTTCTACTAATGCCGTTCCCTACTGCAAAATAGTCGACTTTTAAAGTCCACTTTCGAGAAAATCTCCAATTAAAATTTAAAAATAAGGTTAATTCATTATCATTAAAGTTGGCCTTTTCGCTAAAGTCAATAATTTCATTTTCTGAAGATCCATTAACCAAAACCTTTATTCCTTTATTAGAACTGTAAGCACCTACTTTAAAAACGTAACGATCTTTAAGCAAGGTATGTTGAAGCTGGCTAGTGGTAGTTAAAGTGTCTACATCTTTAATTTCTGAATCCTCCTGAGCATAAACGAATGCCTCAAAATTTAAAAATAAGAATAGGATTAAAGAAAATTTCCAAAAGAATTTCATAGGATAAGGTTTTTTATAGCAATTAAAAATAACAATTTTAATGTGATTATCGAAAATAGTAGATTATAAAATCAAAAATGGTAAAAAAGTAAAAATAAAAAAGCCTAACTAGTTTAGTCAGGCTTTTTGGTCGGGGTGGCAGGATTCGAACCTGCGGCCTCCACGTCCCAAACGTGGCGCGATAACCGGGCTACGCTACACCCCGAATAGGTTATCTAGAAATTTAATTCTATTTTAATGATGCGGAGAGGAAGGGATTCGAACCCCCGGTACCCGTTAGAGTACAACTCCTTAGCAGGGAGCCCCGATCGACCACTCTGGCACCTCTCCAATTTTCAATGAAAAATCATCGTAAATTGCGGATGCAAATCTACTTTAACATTTGTAATAACGCAAACAAAAAGGGTGCTTTTTTTTTAAATTTTATAGGAAGTTTATTTTCAAGCTTTTGTACTATCGATCACAATTTTATTATTGTTTAAATCGGTAGTAAAAAACAGGTAAGAATCTCCACCATCAGTAATTTTTAATTTTTTTCTTAAGTTGGCTACACTCTCTGGAAAATTTCGAGTACTGATATTGGCTTTTTTTAGGGCTTTTATCTCTTTTAAATCCCTTTTGTTGTAGCTGTAAACACGTTTAATTAGAAAACGTCTTCCCGGAACCTCTTTCAATTTCGTTGACGTATACAAATGGCTATTTTGATGTAGTTTAGGAATCGAATAACGGTCTGAAATTATATCAAACGCACCACTTTTCATCACCGCAGCATTGGGCTCGTACAGGTATTTTTTGGGTGCCGAAAAAAGAGGCGCGGAAACCTCACCAAGAAAGTATTTAAAGTGCTGGGTGTCGTTATTACGGATATTGACGGTCTTTATTAAGGTTTTAGTAGATCCCTCTTTTTTTAGCAACCACAACAATTCTTTAACTTCATTGTTAACGGCTACTATATGAATCTCTGACACCCCATCTAGTTCTTTCATTCCTTTGCTGATGTCTAACATTGGAGAAGTTTTTACAAGGAGGCGATGGGTATGTTCAAAAAGATAATTAAGTTGTTCTGGAACATTGGGCTCACAATCGCTTAAAAGAACAACTTTCCCTTTTAAACGATGGCGTCGAGAAGGATCTAGATACATCATATCATAAAAATGATTAGCTATTCCATTCAACCCATCTTTGGCCACGCATTCAATATTGGCAACGCTTAGTTGATTAAAATTATGCTGAGCGATAGCAGATAAGTGCGTATCTTTTTCAAAATGGGTAACGGCATTAAATTGTTTCGAAAAATACAAACTATCCACTCCAAAACCACCCGTTAAATCTGCCATGGCAGCACCTTTAAAAATTGTTGCTTTGTATTTAGCCGTAATTTCTGAAGAAGTTTGTTCTAAGTTTAATTTTGGTGGATAAAAAATCACTTTATTCTGAAACCAAGTGGGCAATTTATGTTCCACTTTTTTTCTACTATCGATTTGTTGGATCAAATCTTTGATTTTAATTTTTGAAAAGGGGCTTCCTGAAAAAGCAAGCTTTGAAATATCTTCATTAAAACTAAATATAAAGTCTTGAACCTTAGTAGATAATATATCTTTATTTAAATAAATACTATATGTTTTTTGTTAACTTTTGAACGATTTCATTATCCGACAAAAACTCTTTTAAAATAACCTTTATAGAGGTGTACACAGGTATCGCAACAATTAAACCTACCACTCCAAATAAAACCCCTGCAATCATAATCACCAAAAATATTTCGAGAGGATGCGATTTCACGCTTTTTGAAAAAATAAGGGGTTGGCTAAAAAAATTATCGACTAGCTGCCCAATCATAAATCCAATGAGAACATAGAGTGTTTTAGGTAAAATTACCGATTGAAAATCACTGCCAATAAAACTTGTCATGGTAAGCAGAACCATTAAACCAAGACTAATAACGGGTCCAACATAAGGGATCAGATTCAACAATGCACACAAAAATGCGATTACAATAGCGTTATTAACTCCAAAAATAAGAAGCACTACCGTATAAATTAAAAAGAGAATGGTTAGCTGCATAATAAGTCCAACAAAGTATCTTGAAAGAAGACTTTTTATTTTGTGCATCGATCTTTTTGTGCCGTCTACATTGCGATCTGTAACAAAGGTTAACACTCCATGCTGTAATAGTTGGCTATCCTTTAATAGAAAAAAGGATATGAATATGATAGAAAACAAGGCAATACTAAAACTACCAAAACCACTTATAATCGAATTTAAAAAATTAGGAATAAACGAGTAGTCAACTTTCGAAAACAACTTGTTTTTAGTGATGGATTGACCTAAGTCTATATTTTTATTTGACAAATAATTAATTATTTTTTGGTTTAGACTTTCTACACTAGCTTGTAATTCAGTCATATTGAGTAGCGATAAATTACGACTTTGTTCTGTGACTAAAGGTATAAATAAGCTAATAATGCTTGTTAATAGGCCCATTAAGGCAACTATGGTTATAACAACTGCTAGTGTATTATTAAACTTCAATTTTTTGTTTAAAAAATTAACGATGGGCAATCCTATTAATGAAATAATAGCCGCAACTAAAATATAAACGATAATGGTCTGTACCTTAAATAAAAAAAATAGCAATAATGTAGCGCCAATTACATAAACAATCGCTTTTAGTATCCCCTTAGTTATGTCGTTTGATGTCATGTTTTGATAGTATTAAATTTATGAATAAGAGTATTTAATGCGATAGATGTAGCCTGGGCTACGTTCATGCTGCTGTTAGTTCCATACATTTGGATGTGCGTGCAAATATCACTAAAATTTAAAACATCTGCTGAAACCCCATCTTGCTCATTTCCAACAACAACTGCAATTTTATGAAAAGTATTGACCTTTAAGGAGTGAAGAGGTTCACTCGTACCCGTGATTTCTATGGAGATAATAGTATACCCCATTTGTTTTAAATCTTTTACAGTCGCTAAGGCATTGGTCGTTACTGAAAAAGGGACTAACTTTTGCGTATTTCTTGCTGTTTTTTTTAATCGAGGAGAATCAAAATTAACATCCGTATTGCACAGGTACATCTTTTCTATCCCAAATGCTTCACAAGCACGAAATATAGCTCCTATATTTGCCGGACTCTGTACGCCGTCTGAAACTAAAATCAGTGGAAGTTCTAGTTGTTTTTGTTTGGTTTCTTTATGGGATAATTGGGTATTCATTAATTCAAAAATGCATAATTGATGATATTAGCTCCCATTTGCAAGGCTTTTAATCTTATTTCTGGAGGATCGTTATGAACTTCTGAGTTTTCCCAACCATCTCCCAAATCACTCTCGAAGGTATAAAGTAAAACAATTCGCTCTTCAACATAAATCGCAAAAGCTTGTGGTCTATTTTTATTGTGTTCGTGAATTTTAGGCAAACCAAGCGCGAAAAGATAGGGTTGTTTAAATAGCGAATGGTCTTTGGAGAGCTCTATTAGTTTTTTATTGGGAAATATTTTCACCAACTCTTTTCTTAAATAAGGATCCATTCCATAATTATCATCAATATGCAAAAAACCACCGCTTAATAAGTAATTTCTTAAATTATCAGCATCTTCATCAGTAAAAAAAACATTGCCATGTCCCGTCATATGTACAAAAGGGTAATCAAACAAATCTACACTATTAGGTTGAACTACTTTGGGTTTTTTGCTGATTGTGGTATTAATATGGTCATTACAAAAAGTAATTAGGTTTGGTAATGCAGTAGGATTACTATACCAGTCGCCACCTCCACCATATTGAATTACAGCGATGTCCTGTGATAATAATCGCATGGATAAAAAAAATAACAGGCTTATTAGTGGTTTATAAAACATAAATTCAAAAATACAACTTCTGCATAAGTTTCAGGGGCATTCAGTTCAATAAAACATCAGTCATTGATAAATGAAACACTATGGCAGGCAACTAATGCAGCGGTCTCAGTTCGAAGCCTACTTTTACCTAAGCTAACAGGAATAAAGCCCGCACCAATTGATTTATTAATTTCATCTATTGAAAAATCACCTTCTGGTCCGATAAGAATCGTGGTATGTGTTCTTTTTTTTAGAACACTTTTAAGCGACTGTTTGGTGGTTTTCTCACAATGGGCAATCAGTTTTTGCTGTGGGTTTTTTTTCTGTAATTTTAAAAAATCATTAAAAGTAGTTGCCTTATTTAATTTTGGCAAATAGGCCTTCAACGATTGCTTCATAGCGCTTTGAATTTTCTTTTCAAAACGTTCTAATTTTATAATTTTCCGTTCGCTATGATCACATAGTATAGGCGTAATTTCTGTAATTCCAATTTCTGTAGCTTTCTCTAAAAACCATTCATAACGGTCATTTAGTTTTGTTGGAGCAACAGCCAAATGGAGCGTATACATTAATTGATCACCAGGAGTTTCGGCAATAATTTTACCCATGCATTTTTTTGGATTGGAGTCTAAAATAAGTACTTCAAAAAAAACACCTTTCCCATTAGTGATGTTCAGTAAATCTCCTTCAGATTTTCTTAAAACTTTGGTAATATGCTTACTTTCATTTTTATCGAAAGTAAATTCTTTCGTGTTGGAATCTATGGACGGATTAAAGAACAGTTGCATTGTTTTAATATTTCATTCTAGGTTTTGCAACTACATCATTACTCGCAAATAGTTGTTGTTGGTATTTTAATTCACCGACAATAGCTATCATTGCAGCATTGTCAGTACAATATTCAAATTTAGGGATATGCACTTTCCAACCCAAAGAAGTTTCGGTTTCTTGGAGGGCTTTTCGAATTCCAGAATTAGCTGAGACACCACCACCAATTGCAATTGTTTTTATATGGGTCTCTTTAACAGCATTCTTTATTTTGTCCATTAAATAATCAACAATTGTAAATTGTAAACTTGCACAAATATCATTGAGGTTTTCTTTTACAAAATTAGGCTGATCTTTAGATTTTTTTTCAATAAAATACAAAACAGCTGTTTTTAATCCACTAAAACTAAAATCCAGTGGACCAACTTTTGGTTTTGGAAAATGAAATGCCTTTGGATTTCCTAAACGCGCATTTTGATCGATTAAAGGACCGCCAGGATAGGGAAGACCTAAAAGCTTTGCGCTTTTATCAAAAGCTTCTCCAACAGCATCGTCTAAGGTTTGACCAATTACTTCCATCTCAAAATAATTAGTCACTTTCACAATCTGTGTATGCCCACCACTTATGGTCATCGCTAAAAATGGAAAGGAAGGAATCGATTGCTCCTTGCTTTTTATAAAATGTGCCAATATATGTGCTTGCATATGGTTTACCTCAATAAGAGGCAGGTCCAAACCCATCGCTAAAGATTTTGAAAATGAGGTTCCTACCAATAATGAACCCATTAATCCAGGACCTCTAGTAAAAGCTATGGCATTTAATTGTTTTTTGTCGATATTTGCTCTTTGCAAAGCAAGTTGAACGACCGGTACGATATTTTGTTGATGGGCTCTTGAAGCAAGTTCAGGAACGACACCCCCATATTCTTTATGAATATTTTGGGTAGCAACCACATTCGATAGTATTCTGCCGTTTTTAATGACAGCTGCTGCCGTATCATCACAAGAAGATTCGATACCTAAAATATATGTTTGTTTCGGTGTCAATTTAAAATAACCTATTTATTGGGTGTAAAAATAAAACATTAAGACCGTATCAAAAAACTGAAAAAAATAATAAAAAGAACTTTAGCGATAATTTTATTTTTATCTGCTTTTATTTTGATAGTCTTATCAACTTCTGTGGTGCAAACCTATATTGCTAATAAGGTAACCCAAAAGATAAATCAAAAATTTGGAACGAGCATTCATATCGATCGTCTTGGCCTAAATTGGAAAGGAGAAATCGACATTAGAGATCTTTATATTGAAGATCATCATAAAGATACGCTTATTTATTCTAAAAAATTGGTTACTAATTTATTGAGTGTAACACATTTAGCAAACGGGAAGTTAGATTTTGGCTTTATAGAATTGCATGGACCTAAATTCTACCTAAAAACATACCAAAATGAACGATTAGATAACATATCTATTTTTGCAAAGCTGTTTGTAACCGATACTTTAAGAAAAAAGAGTTCCTTTAGATTAAATGCCGACCGTATCACCTTAAATAAGGGTAATATAAAAATAACAAATGATAATTTTAGTACTAGTGAAATTTTTAATTTATCAAAAGTAACGATCGATACAGACAACTTCAGTCTTATAGGTCCCACTGTAAAATTTGAAGTAAACCAGCTATCATTACTTGATAAAAGAGGTTTTGAAATTAAAAATATGGAAGGTGATTTCTCTTATACACCAACGTCCATCCAGCTCAATTCACTTAAATTAAAATCTCAAGAATCGTCTATATCGGGTGATTTTTCAGTGAATTATAAAAAGGGGGGGCTTTCAGACTTTCTTAACAAAGCTACTCTTGATTTTAATTTTTATGAAACAAAAATTGGAACCAACGATTTAAATTCTTTTTTTAACGAATTTGGAAAAAATCAAATGATTACTCTTAATGGTGATGTGGATGGCACCTTAAATGATTTTACATTTTCAAATGGTTTAATCACTTCCAATAATATTAGAGTTAAAGGAATTTATAATTTTAAAAATTTATTTAAAAAAAATAAAGAGTATATTATTGATGCGTCCAATCATTCCATTATTACGGACTATGAATCCCTATCTCAATTGATGCCTAGAATTATAAAAAGGGTGCTCCCTGAAGAGGTTGAATATTTAGGAAACATTAATTTTATAGGCAATACCACTATTACAAAGTCCTCACTTATATCGTCTAGCAATCTAGTCAGTTCTTTGGGAACAGCGCAAACAAAAATTAAAATCGATGCATTAAACAATAGTGAAAAGGCATCTTATTTTGGAGAAATTAATTTTAACAATTTTGATTTAGGGAAATTCGGAAAAACAGAACGATTAGGAACCATAACGGCAACTCTTGAAATTGAGGGGGTAGGCTTTACAAAAAAATCATTAAACACAAGAGTTAAGGGGATGATCAACTCCTTTATTTTTGAAGACTATAACTATCAGAACATAACACTCTCTGGAAACTTTAAAAACCCGCTGTTTGATGGTATCTTGATTATAGATGATCCAAATTTAAAATTTGATTTTAGTGGATTGGTGGATATCTCTGAAGAGTTAAATCGATTTGATTTTAATGCAAATGTTGATTATGCTGAATTAAATCAACTAAATATTTTCAAGAGGGATAGTGTATCCATATTTGCTGGAAAGGTCGATATGGAAATGAACGGTAATGATTTAAATACTGTTTTTGGAACCATTGCCTTTAAAGAAACTTTTTATCAAAATGAAAAAGACAATTTTTATTTTGATAATTTTAAAATTACCTCCACACAGGAAGACTTAAAACGAACCATTAATATCAACTCACCTGATATTATGATGGGTAGCATTAAAGGGGAGTTTTTAATAGAAGAGATCCCCACCTTGTTCTTAAATGGTGTTGGGAGTATTTATAGCAATTATAAGCCAAAAAGTATATCTAAAGATCAATTTTTAGATTTTGATTTTGAAATTTACAATAAACTTGTTGAAATATTTATTCCGGATCTTCAATTTGGTGAAAATACAAGAATTAAGGGGACCGTATATTCAAATGAATCTAAATTAAAATTTGATTTTGCATCGCCAGAAATCATGCTTTTTGATAATTATTTAGGGAACGTAAAATTTAATGTCAACAATTATAATCCACTATACAACACCTATATTTCTGTAGACACTATCAACAACGGGCTCTACAATTTAAAAGATTTTAATTTTATTAATAAGACGATCAATGACACTCTTTACGTTCACTCTAATTTTAAAGGAGGAAAAAATAAAGATCAATTCAACTTATCATTGTACCATACCATTAATAAGGATAATAATTCGGTTGTTGGCGTAAAAAAATCAACTATCAACTTTAATGGAAACACGTGGTTTCTAAACGAAAAAAATGATAAAAAAAATAAAATTATTTTTGATGAAGAATTTAATGCTATTAAGTTCGATTCTATTGTTTTAAATAATAAAAATGAGTTTATAAAATTTGCTGGTTCTACCAATGATAGTACCTATAAAAATTTAAAAGTTAGTTTTAATAATGTAGATATCGGGAAATTAGTTCCGAAAGTAGATAGCTTAACCTTGAAAGGTATTATTAATGGAAATCTTAATGTAGTCCAAAAGAAAGGGCTTTATTATCCTACTTCTAATATTACCGTAGATGCTATAGATTTTAATAAAACACCTCTAGGTGATATGATTATTTCGATTGAAGGAAACAGCGAATTAACTCGTTACGACCTAATTACGACCTTAACTCATAATAACAGTAAATCTTTAAATGCTACCGGATACATCGATACTAAAACCGAGAACGCTCTGGTACAGTTAAATTTAGAATTAAATGAGTTTAACTTAAATACAATAAGCCCTTTTGGAGGAAATGTAATCAAGGACATACGGGGTAATTTATCTGGAAATGGAAAACTTTCTGGCAATCTAGATTCTCCTGATATCGATGGAAGTTTTAAGATTGTTAATGGCGGATTAAATGTTCCTTATCTAAATATCGATTACACACTTGACAAAATTACCCACCTAATAGTCACTGAGGAAAAATTAGAAATAGAAAATACTACGATGACCGATTCCAAGTATTTTACGAACGGTACCCTTTCAGGACTTGCAACTCATAAAAATTTTAGAAATTGGAAATTAGATTTAAAGATTGACTCCAATAATTTATTGGTTTTAGATACTCCAAAAAAAGACAATCAGCTCTACTATGGTACCGCTTTTATAAGTGGCAATACTCATATTTATGGTCCCATAAATGAATTGAACATTGATGTATTAGCAACTACTCAAGAAAATACCGAATTTAAAATTCCTTTGAGTGAGACGGAATCCATAGGAGACGATTCGTTTATCAAGTTTCTTTCACCAAAAGAAAAAGAAGCAAAACTTCGAGGTGAATCAATAATTACAGACGATTTAAAAGGTCTCTCTCTAAATTTTGAGTTAGACATTAATAAAAATGCTGAAATAGAAATCGTCATTGATCAGGAAACGAAATCTGCCCTAAGAGGAAGAGGGGCAGGAACACTTTTAATAGAGATTAATACTCTTGGTAAATTTAACATGTGGGGCGACTTTATTGTTTATGAAGGAATTTATGATTTTAGGTATGGCAAAATTATTCGTAAAGAAATTGAGGTAGAAAAAGGAGGTACTATTACTTGGGACGGTCTAGCCAGCAATGCTAATTTAAACCTTAAAGCTATCTATAAAAGTAAAGCAAACCCATCTGCATTATTAGATGACCCCACCATTAATAGAAAAATTCCAGTAGATGTTTACATTGACTTAACAGAAAAAATAACCCGCCCAGAATTACTTTTTGATATTGATTTTCCAGAGGTTAGTTCAACGGTCAGAAGTGAATTAGAATATAAGTTACAAACACAAGAAGAACGAGAAAAACAAGCATTATTTTTATTAACTACGGGTTCATTTATCAGTGAAACTGCAGGGCAAAGTGCAATAACGGGAACAGTTACAGATGGAGTGAATGCGATACTAGCAGAAATACTTACAGACGATGATGCTGTTATTAATATTGCTCCGTATTATGATATGGGAATTGACACCAAAGAAATTGAAACTCAAGATGAGTTTGGAGTTCAATTTTCATCCCAGATAAGTGAGCGTATTGTAGTCAATGGAAAAGTTGGTATTCCTGTCGGAAAAATTAATGAATCACGTGTTGCAGGTGATGTGGATGTACAGTGGTTAGTAAATGAAGATGGTAGTTTACGTATCAATTTCTTTAATAGACAAGCTGAATTACAATTTATTGGTGAGGATCAAACTTTCGAACAAGGAACAGGCGTTTCTTATCAAGTTGATTTTGACACCATTAAAAATTTGATGGATAGAATATTTGGAGTCCAAGTCGAATTGGTGCCGGATGAGGAATTAAATCAATCCAATTAAACTTTTATCTGTTTTTTATCTCAATAATCTTAAAGTGCTGCAATCATCGATATTTCAATACGGACCGATTTTGGCAATCTTGAAACTTCAACAGTCTCTCTTGCAGGTGCGCTTTTTTCTTCAAAGTAAGAAGCATAAATTTCATTAACAATTGAGTAATTATCCATATCACTTATAAAAATGGTAGCTTTTAATACATTTGAAAAATCCATTTCTACGACTTCAAGCAATGCTTTCAAATTCTCCATGACTTGTTTAGTTTCTTTTCTGATATCAGCAGTAATTAAATTACCGGTAACCGGATCAATAGCAATTTGCCCTGAAGTGTATAAAATATTGTCGTTTAAAACCGCTTGATTGTATGGGCCTATAGCCGAGGGAGCATTTTTTGTATGTATAATTTTTTTCATCTGTAGTTATCTTAGTTATAATCGTTTATCCGGTTCTCTCCGTTTTTCATATTTAATATCACTTAATAGGGATGACTTAATCCCAATAAACATGTACCAGGACGTATTGATACTTCCAATAGGTGTCCAATTAAAACTTAACCTCCAACTTTCTAAATCCCGTTGAAACCTTAACTGTGTTAACGTAATCCCATTATTTTTAAAATCATACCCCGATGAAACTCCTACTTTCCATTTTGGTGAAAATTCAATGTTGGAACTTATCATAATCGACTGAGAGGTGATTTCATTTTGTCTAGCAGTATTTTGATAAGTCATCGTATAAGCAAGTCTTAAATCCCAGGGGATTGAATAATTATACCAATTATAATCAGAACCGCTATTGTCTGAGTCAACATCAAATTTACTCCGGTCATTTATGGGGGTTGAATTCCCAAACAAATCATCAGGTCTTCCTCCATTTTTAAAAGTTTCCGTTTCAAAGTCGTCCTTTTCTTTTCCCTTAAAATCAGCGCTAGAAAAATTGTAATTAAAACTAATATTCCCATTGGTAAGTCTAAAAAGACTCCCGCCATTGTTAATATTGAATTCGTCAATTCTTTGATTGTTATTATCCAAAGCATAAGGGTCTAGGATACCATTAAAATTTAAATCTAATTTTTTAATTATGGGAATACTTCCTGAAAAACGAATAGGATTCCAGTTCAAAGAATCTCCCAAGATGTTATAGGCCGTATTAAAATTTAAATTATTAAGAAGCATTATTTTTTTTGGTTTAACGGCTGTTGTATCCTGGTCTCGCACTTTTGCTTCAAAAGTGTTGCTCAAAGTTATACCAACATTACTAGACCTCACTTTAGAAGGAGCTCCATATAACGATTGTTCAAAGGGTGAATACTCAATGTTTTCATCAAGCGCATTCGGATTTTGATAAGAGTCATAATATTGTTCGTACGATGGATTAATGTTATAACTAACTGAGGGTCTGAACACGTGCCTAATAGCCTCAATTTTTTTACCTCTCCCAAAATTGAACATTCCATACATAGTGGTTCCTAAATTTGCAGAAAAGTTATAGGTTCTATAACTATCGAAACCACGAATGGTATCATTAACAACTCCACCTTCGTTATTGTTTAAGGTCGGATCATATTCCTTTTTTACAGTATCAAAGACCCAGGTCTCTTGATAGGTAGTACTCAAAGAAGAACTTATGTATTTTAGTACTTTAAAATTGGTACTTATAGGGATACTGTGTCTGGCACCGATCTTGGCATCTTCAAACATTTTGGAAGTAAAAAACTCTGCATCATTGGTCTTAATTCTATTTTCAGCAGTTAAATTATATTGAAAATTTATGTTTTCAATTATACCTTTTTTTGTGCCAACTTTTGGTTCAAAAGGAAATATTCTGGCAACACTTGCATTTAAATTTGGCAGCGACATGTTAATTTCTTCTGTATTGGTATTTTGAGAATGCGTCCCCGCAATTGAAAAATTTATTTGTGGAACCGTCTCAAAAGTTTTAGAATAGGAGATAGAGGAACTTAGCGTATTTACCAAAGAACTGGCATTGTTGGTTTGATTGATTGATTCATTGAAATACTGACTACTACCAAGATTCACTGATGCAGAAAAACGAGAACTTGGATTCGATTTTGCATCTTGATTGTGACTCCATCGGATATTATAGATTGCACTTTCGTTAAAATCATCAAACCCCCGATCACCATTAATTAACTTTTCATATCGAAAACTTACGTTTCCTTTAAATTTATAACGGAGGGCATACGACGATTCTGCGCGCAACGCATAACTGCCGTTGGTGTAATAATCACCCAATACTGTTAAGTCTACATAATCACTTAAAGCAAAATAATAACCCCCATTTTGAAGAAAAAAACCACGATTTCTATTATCACCAAAACTCGGAATAATAAATCCAGAGGTTCTATTTTTGGTAAGTGGAAAAAAAGCAAATGGTAGGCCCAAAGGGAGGGGTACATCCGCAATATACATGTTTGTAAAACCAGTAACGATTTTTTTATCTGGAACTACTTTTGCTTTTCGAGTATAAAAGTAATATTCAGGATTATCGATATCTGTTGCAGTAGTGAATTTAATATTTTGTAAATAATAGACGGAGTCATTTACTTTCTTTGCAACTTCCGCCTTGTAATTAATTTCGTCTTGACCAGACCTTGAGTTATAAATTAATGCCTTTTTGGTATCCATATTAAATCGAATGGAATCTGGAATCACCTTGGTATTGGTTTGAGTAAATATGGGTGTCTGCGAATATATACCAGCACTATCTATTCCCTTTGCATAAATTTCGTTTTTATTGTAGTCTAGGGTAATATACCCGGATTCAATGCGCATATCTTCATAGGTGATATAAGCATTATTGTACATATAAACCTTATTTTCTTTTTTGTCTAGGTACACATAATCATCGCCATAGTAATCAATAATACCCGTTAAAAATTCATCTTTGGATTTTACACTATCAATTTTTACGGTATCTAATTCGATTTGATTTAATTCGGGCTTTACCAATACATCTCTTGTAGCGATGGTATCTACCTTTTTTAGAGGAATAATGGTTTCATTTTTAGTAGGCAAGTCCTGAGAATAAATAGAACTATAGCACAACAAAACCAGCATGAAAGTTGTTCTTATAAAATGCCTAAAAGTTTGCAATGCTACGATACCTTTTTTTTGTAATTTTGGCTTAATGATTGTATCTTGATTTTATATAAATACAATTTCTCAAAAATAAGCATATTTTTTATGTGATTTTTTTTAATAGTATTTTTTTAACAACACTAAAACAACGAAATCATAAATTATAAACTTATCTAATGATCATTTATTTTAAAAGAGTCTTATTTATCGTCTTCTTAGCTATTACAGCTAATTTAAAATCGATGCCTATTCCCTTCAAAAATCCCGATAAACCCTTTATAGTTGTTTTAGATGCTGGTCATGGAGGGCATGATCCTGGTAACCTAGGAAATGGTTACAGGGAAAAAGATATCGTTTTGAAAATTGTACTTGAAATAGGACGAATCTTAGAAAAACAACCTAACTTTAAAGTTATTTATACTCGAAAAACAGATGTATTTATAAAATTACATGAGAGGGCTCCCGTAGCCAATAGGGCAGATGCTGATTTATTTGTCTCGGTTCATTGTGACGCTTTTACCAATAACGCCTATGGAGCAGGAACTTTTGTATTAGGTTTGCATCGGTCACAAGCTAATTTTGAAGTTGCAAAAAGAGAAAATGAGGTAATTTTTTTAGAGGATGATTACGAAGAGAACTATGAAGGTTTTGACCCTAATTCTCCTGAATCTTTAATAGGAATGACATTGATGCAGGAGGAATATTTAGATCAAAGTATTTTACTAGCCTCCTTGATTCAAAATAATTTCTCAAAAAATTTAAAACGAAAAGATAGAAGTGTTAAACAGGCAGGTTTTATGGTTCTTTACAAAAGTTACATGCCTAGTGTACTTATAGAAACAGGTTTTTTAACCAATAAACAAGAAGGAGCCTATTTAAATTCCTCTAAAGGTCAAAAGGAAATTGCCAATGAAATTGCCAAAGGAATTATTACCTACCGCAATAGCTTATCAAAAGTTAGTGAAAATAGTCTAATCGATTCCTTTCAAGCAAAAAATAAGAATCAAGTTTCTAAAAACGAAGCAAAAAACAGTTACGATGGAATTAAATTCTGCGTTCAAATTGCTGCTTCAAGTACAAAACTAGAACTTCAACCCTACAATTTTAAAGGACTTAACAATGTTCATAGAAAAAAGGAAGGGAAACTATATAAATATTATTATGGCGCTACTTCCGATTATCAAAAGATCATCTCATTAAAAAATAACGCAAAAGAAAAAGGGTATAGTTCCTGTTATATTGTAGCCTTTAAAGATGGGGAAAAGTTAAAATTATCAGATGTTTTAAATTCTGTAAACAAATAAACTTATTTCATCATTTTATTTATAAATTTGTTTAATCAAAATACATCAATCGTTGAAAATTACTAAAGAAATAAAGACTGGAATTTTAGCATTATTTGCTATTTTACTACTAATATATGGCTACAGTTTCTTAAAAGGATCTGATTTATTCTCAAAAGAAAGAACGTTCTATGTATCCTATGATAATGTTGCGGGTTTAACGGTTTCCGCTCCCGTTACCATTAATGGTTATGTGGTTGGTAAAGTAAAAAAAATAGAATTTGAAAATGATTTAGGAGGCTTATTGGTTTCGTTTTCGGTAAATAAAGACTTTAATTTTTCTAAAAGTAGTATCGTAAGAATATATAGCACAAGTGTTATTGGCGGTAATGCACTTGCAATTATACCCATTATAAGCAAAGACAATATCGCAGTTGATGGCGATGTCTTAAAAGGTGAAATTGAAAAGGGAATGCTCGAATCACTAACTTCAGGAATAAAACCACTCGAAAATAGAATTTACACTACTTTATCAGGATTGGATTCGCTTCTTAGTAACTTCAATTCGGTTTTAAATGAAGAAACCAAAAACAATTTAAAAAACGCTATCGGAAGTTTAACAAACACGATGAGTTCCTTTGAAGATACATCATCTGATTTAAACACACTTTTAAAAGAAAACAAACCAAAATTAGACAGTACTTTTTCCTATTTAGAGATCACTACAGGTAATTTAGCAACTTTTTCAGATTCCTTAAATCAAATCGACATCAATAGGATGGCTACCCATCTAGAAACAACTCTTGAAAGTTTTAATTCTATCATGCATAAGTTTGATAGTGGAGAGGGAAGTATTGGTAAATTGATAAATGACGAAAACCTATATAAAAATCTTGAAGCAGCTTCCAAAGAATTGGAAGAACTTTTAAGAGATTTAAAAGAAAATCCCAAACGATATGTTCACCTATCGGTTTTTGGAAAAAAAACGACAGAATACGAATCTCTTGATTCTAATAACAACTAGTCTATGCAGTACATTCCAAATATTCTTTTCTTAATTATTGTTGTAGTTGGAGTAGGTTTTTTTATTAAAAATTGTAAAAAAATAATTCGAAATATCAATCTCGGGCAAAAAATTGACCCTATTGATCAAAAAAAAACACGTTGGAACAATGTGCTCAGAATCGCATTTGGGCAATCAAAAATGGTCGCTCGACCTTTATCAGGTTTTCTTCACATCATTGTTTATGTTGGATTTATCATCATTAATATCGAAGTTCTAGAAATCATAATTGACGGTTTGTTTGGTACGCATCGGATTTTTTCTGGATTAGGGGTGTTTTATGATATTCTAATTGGTTCTTTTGAAGTATTAGCATTCCTAGTGTTGCTTAGCGTAATCCTATTTTGGATCCGAAGAAATTTTAAAAAAATTAAACGTTTTTGGTCTCCAGAAATGGAAGGTTGGCCTAAAAATGATGCAAATATTATTTTATATTTTGAGATGATATTGATGTCGTTATTTTTATTGATGAATGTAACCGACTACCAATTACAGCTATTAGGATCAGATCATTACAATCTTGCGGGTAGTTTTCCTGTAAGTAGTTATTTATTACCAATATTTGAGAACCTATCAGAGTCGAGTTTAATCATCCTTGAACGAACTGCGTGGTGGCTTCACATCATTGGTATTTTTATTTTTTTAAATTATCTTTATTACTCCAAGCATTTACACATATTGCTGGCATTCCCTAATGTTTACTATGGTAGTGTCGAGGCTAAGGGAAAGTTTAAAAACCTAGAATCTGTTACCAATGAAGTAAAAATGATGATGGATCCAAACATTGATCCATTTGCAGTTTCAAGTTCTGAAGCAGAGGTCCCAGCAAAATTTGGCGCAAGTGATGTATTGGATTTAAACAGAACTCAGTTGTTAAATGCATACACTTGTACAGAATGTGGAAGATGTACCAGTAATTGTCCTGCAAATCAAACAGGAAAAAAATTATCGCCAAGAAAGATCATGATGGATACCCGTGATCGTTTGGAAGAAATAGGAAGAAATATTGACAGAAATGGTGAATTCAAAAATGATGATAAGCAATTGCTTGATAATTATATAACTAGAGAAGAATTGTGGGCTTGTACCACCTGTAATGCTTGTGTTGAATCCTGTCCGATAAGTATAAATCCAATGTCGATCATCATGGATATGCGCCAATACCTTGTAATGGAACAATCGGCAGCCCCTAATGAGTTAAATATATCTATGACAAATATCGAAAATAATGGTGCCCCTTGGCCCTACAATCAAATGGATCGATTAAATTGGAAAAAAGATTAATATGAAGAAAAATGAAATAGATCAGTTATTAACTGATACGATGGAAGCGGGTGAACTAGTAAGTCCAACATTACCCGATGGTATTAAAAATTACCTTATAGATATTGATGGTACCATTTGTGATGACATCCCCAATGAAGAACCAGAACGAATGCTAACTGCCAAAGTATACCCAGATGCTTTACGTACCCTGAATAAATGGTATGATGAAGGACATATGATTTGTTTTTTCACTTCTCGTACTGAAGAACACAGAAAAAATACAGAGACGTGGTTGCAAAAACACGGTTTTAAATACCATTCCTTATTAATGGGAAAACCAAGAGGAGGAAATTATCACTGGGTGGACAACCACTTGGTTAAAGCAACTCGATATCGAGGAAATTTTACTGACTTAGTAGACAAAGAGGTTACGATTCAAGTATTTAAAGATTAAAAAACATGTATTATATCTCTTAATTATATTAGATATTTAAACCATTTTTAAAATGAGTGAAGCATTAAAAGTACCTACAATGGCTGAGTACCTAGCTCAAGGAAAAGTACCTGAGGTTTTATTTTGGGTAGGATGCGCTGGAAGTTTTGACGATAGAGCAAAAAAAATAACCAAAGCCTTTGTTAAAATATTAAACAATTGTGACATTAATTTTGCAGTTTTAGGAACTGAAGAAAGCTGTTCTGGTGATCCTGCTAAAAGAGCGGGCAATGAATTCCTTTTTCAGATGCAAGCCATGACTAATATTCAAGTTTTAGATGGTTATAATATTAAAAAAATTGTGACTACATGTCCACATTGTTTTAATACTTTAAAAAATGAATATCCCGGTTTAGGGGGTCATTATAAAGTAATGCATCATACTCAATTTCTAAAAGACTTACTAAATGAAGGGAGGTTAAAAGTAGAAGGAGGAAAATTTAAAGGAAAAAGAATCACGTTTCATGATCCTTGTTATTTAGGGAGAGCTAACAATGAATACGAAGCACCTCGAGATTTACTAAAAAAATTAGAAGTCGAACTTATTGAAATGCGTAGGTGCAAAACCAATGGATTGTGTTGTGGAGCAGGAGGTGCTCAAATGTTTAAAGATGCAGAAGCCGGTGATAAGGAAATAAATATAGAAAGAACTGAGGAGGCACTTGAGACGAAACCATCGATTATTGCAACAGGTTGTCCATTTTGCAATACAATGGTGACAGACGGTGTAAAATCTAAAGAAAAAGAAGCGGACGTAAAGGTGTTAGATATTGCAGAAATGATTATTAATGCAGAAGATTTGACATCATGATTATAAAATTTGATAAGCTACCTGATAGTTCAAGAATATGGATTTATCAATCAAATAGAAAACTAAGCGATAGTGAGGTTCTTGCAATCGAACCAAAAATTAAAATGTTTTTAAAATCTTGGACCGCACATGGAAAAGAATTGGAGGCTAGTTATCAAATTAAATACAATCGTTTTATTGTATTGGGGCTAAATCAAGAGAATGCATCGGCTTCTGGTTGCAGCATAGACGCCTCTGTCAATTTTATTCAAACTATAGAAAAAGAGTATTCACTTGACTTGTTGGACAAAATGAATGTCACCTACTACAACGGCGAATTCATAGCTCACAAATCACTAGTTGATTTTAAAAAAATGGCAAAAGCTAAATCAATTTCAAAAAACACTATCGTGTTTAATAATCTAGTGAATACAAAACTTGACTATCTTGAAAATTGGGAAGTACCCGCAAAGGACAGTTGGCATGCACGATTTTTAGCATAATTTTTGTTTACTTATGAATCTAATGAAAAAGCTTTTTTATACTTCACTCTTATCATTAATATTCAATGTAGCCTCAGCTCAGGGAGTTTACCCTTTACAAATAGAAAATGAATTATTAAATCAAGAAAAATGGGTTGATAGTATTTATAATTCAATGTCACTAAATGAAAAAGTAGGTCAATTATTCATGGTGGATGTGTTTTCTAAAGATCCCGTAAAAAAAACAAATTTAATTGATTCATTAATCAAAAATTACCACATTGGTGGAATTATTTTTTCTAAAGGGGGGCCCCTTCGTCAAGCTAAATTAAATAATCAATTTCAGAATAATTCAAAAATTCCATTAATGATAGCAATGGATGCTGAATGGGGTTTAGCAATGCGTTTGGACTCTACTTTTGCCTATCCGTGGAACATGACTTTGGGTGCTATAACTGATCATAAAATTATTTATGATATTGGGAAGCGAATAGGAGCGCATGCGAAGCGAATGGGGGTACACATAAATTTTTCTCCAGTAGTGGACATTAATACCAATCCTAACAATCCAATTATTGGAAATCGTTCGTTTGGCGAAGATCGTAATAATGTAACCAACAAAGCTTTGGCTTACATGAGAGGAATGCAAAGTTCAGGTATTCTTGCCAATGCCAAACACTTTCCTGGACATGGAGATACCGACCTTGATTCTCATAAAACGCTTCCTACAGTATCATTTACAAAAGAGAGATTAGATAGCATAGAGTTATACCCATACCGTCGGTTATTCCAAGAAGGTTTATCAAGTGTGATGATAGCTCATTTAAACGTACCGTCATTGGAAAGCAAAAAAAACGTTCCTTCTTCTATTTCTAAGGCAATCGTTACTGATTTATTGCAAGATACCATGGAGTTTAACGGATTAATTTTTACCGATGCTCTAAATATGAAAGGAGCTACAAATTTTAAAAAACCTGGTGAGATTGATTTAGCAGCCTTCTTAGCTGGAAATGATGTGTTATTAATTTCAGAAAGTGTCCCTAAAGCCCACCAGCTTATAGTTAAAGCTTATAAAAAGGGTAGAATATCAGAACAAAGATTATCCAGATCGGTAAAAAAAATATTACGTGCCAAATATAAAGTAGGCTTACACAATTATCAACCGGTAGCGTTAAGTTCTTTAATAGCCGATTTAAATACTTCCTACGATAAAATGCTTTATGAAAAAGCGATAGAAAATGCATTGACCGTATTAAAAAATGATCGTTTAATCATACCGCTAAAAAAAATAGAAAATATAAAAATCGCCTATGTTCATCTTGGAGATGATTCTGGAAACTTTTTTTATAATCAACTTAATAAATATACAACTGTAGATTGGGTTAAAGCCAATTCAATCATTGATTACAATCAACAACTAAAAAAATACGACATTACAGTTATTGGTTTTCACAAATCAAATAGTAATCCATGGAAAGACTACAAGTTTAGCAAGGATGAACTAATGTTGATACAAGAAGTATCTAAAAAAAATAACGTTATTTTAGATGTATTTGCACGACCTTATGCTTTAAATGATATAACAACATTTTCAAAAATTGATGGAGTGTTATTGTCCTATCAAAATAGTAAAATTTCACAAGAATTATCTGCACAACTTATTTTTGGTTCTATAACTGCTAAAGGATCTTTACCAGTATCAATAGGAACTCAATTTCCGGTAAGTACTACAAACTTTACTAGATTGCAAAATAGATTACAATATGGAACTCCCGAAAGTGTAGGCGTTAATTCTATTAAATTAAAAAAAATTGATTCATTAGTTAATAATGGGTTAAAAGAAAATATGATGCCCGGTGCACAAATTTTAGTTGCACGAAAAGGAAAAGTAATTTATAACAAAGCTTTTGGTTATCATACGCAAGAAAAAAAAAAGGAAGTTTCTGAAAATGATATTTATGACGTAGCTTCTTTAACTAAAATTCTAGCAACCTTACCCTTAGTAATGGAACTAGTAGATAATAGTACTATTAATTTAGATACTAAAATTGTTGAATTACTTCCCGAATATCTTGCGTCGAATAAAGAAACTATAACTATCAAAGAAATGCTTTCGCATTACGCAAAGATTCAATCTTGGATTCCTTTTTATTTAGAGACTTTAGATTCGTTAAATTTACCCGATCAAAAATATTATTCAAAAATTAAAACTTCAGGCTTTGAAATTCAGGTCGCCCAAGATTTGTATGTTAGAAATGATATGAAAGATTCTATTTATTTAAAAATTAGAGAAAGTGACTTGTACTCCAACTTAAAATATAAGTACAGTGATTTACCGTATTATATTCTTAAAGAATATTTAGAGCGTTACTACAAAGAGCCACTGCAAACCTTGGTTCAAAATAAATTATACAAACCCATAGGAGCATATCACACTACATTTTTACCACTGGAAAAGTTTTCATTAGATAAAATCGCACCAACGGAAATTGATCACTACTTTAGAATGCAAAAAATCCATGGTTTTGTCCACGATCAAGGAGCGGCCCTTTTAGGAGGAGTTAGTGGTCATGCTGGATTATTTAGTAATGCAAACGATATTGCTAAAATTATGCAGATGTTTTTATGGAATGGTAGTTATGGAAACTACCAATATATAAAACCAAAAACTTTACGTCTATTTAACACCTGTTATTTTTGTGAGTCAGACGTACGACGTGGTGTTGGTTTTGATAAGCCACAATTAGACGATATTGGACCTACTTGTGGTTGTGTTTCCATGAATAGTTTTGGGCATAGTGGTTTTACAGGTACTTTCGCTTGGGCAGATCCAGACGAGGAAATAATTTATATATTTTTGTCGAACAGAACCTATCCAACAGCTGATAATAAAAGTATCATTGATAATAATTTACGTAGTGATATTCAAGGCATTATTTATCAATCAATTGAAGACTAAAATTTTATTAATTTTGCTAAACAAAAATAGTCTATGAAAATTGCAATAGTTTGTTATCCAACGTTTGGTGGAAGTGGAGTTGTAGCAACCGAATTAGGTATAGCTTTAGCGGAGCATGGTCATGAAATTCATTTTATCACCTACAAACAACCTGTTCGATTACAACTTTTACATCATAATGTTCACTATCACGAAGTATCTGTTCCCAGTTACCCTCTATTTCATTATCAGCCCTATGAATTAGCATTGTCTAGTAAATTGGTTGACATGGCTAAATTGTATGAAATAGAAATAGTTCATGTTCATTATGCGATTCCACATGCTTATGCGGGTTATATGGCAAAGCAAATGTTAGCAGAAGAAGGTATTACTATACCTATGGTAACTACGTTACACGGTACCGATATTACATTAGTTGGAAGTCATCCTTTCTACAAACCTGCGGTAACATTCAGTATTAATAATAGTGATGCCGTGACCTCCGTGTCTCAAAGCTTAAAAGAGGATACTTTAAGACTTTTTAATATTAAAAAAGAAATCAACGTAGTTCCAAATTTTATCGATATACAAAAATATGAAAATCTCTATTCAGACTGCGAAAGAGAATTAATCGCCGCTGATGATGAAAAAATAATTACTCATATTAGTAATATTAGAAAAGTAAAAAGAGTCGATAATGTCATCGAAATATTTGAACGGATTCAAAACGAAATGCCAGCAAAACTAGTCATCGTAGGGGATGGTCCAGAAAAAAATTCTTTAGAAATTTTATGTGAGAAAAAAGGAATACGCGATAATGTTTTGTTTGTGGGCAACAGTCACGAAGTCGATAAAATATTATGTTTTAGTGATTTGTTTATCCTACCTTCAGAGCATGAAAGTTTTGGCTTAGTAGCCTTGGAAGCGATGGCTTGCGGAATTCCTGTTATATCCAGTAATGCTGGTGGTCTTCCAGAAGTTAACATACATGGAGAAAGCGGTTATTTAAGTGCAGTAGGGGACACTGATGAAATGGCTAAAAACGCTATAAAAATTCTTGAAAATGACAAAATACATCAAGAATTTAAAAGAAAAGCTAAAGAAAATGCACACCGATTTGAAACGAAATTAATTGTTCCTCTCTATGAGAAGATTTATGAAGAATGTTTAATCAAAGCAAAAGAATAACTTGAAAAAAGCTCTTTTTCTTGACTTTTTTTATTTAAAAAGAACTAAGTCAATTATTTCGATAAAGAATTAACTTCGCTTTTTTTTATTTCTTTTAATAAATCTTTTACTGCAAATTGTAGCAATGAAAACATCATCGCTGTAGTCCAACCCAACAAAAGAACTCCGTTCATTGCTTCAAAACCTGCCAACATTCGGTTTGCAGAATTTATAGTAATATCCCCATAACCTAAGGTGGTAAATGTTACTAGTGAAAAGTAAATAGCTTTTTCGATAGACTCAAATTCAGTTATTCCAGGTAATAGATAGTAGGTGAAACCCCAAATAATTGCTTCTAAAAAATTTAAAGAAAGTAAAAATATAGCCGTGTATATAAGATTCCAAACAATTTTTTTCGTTAATGAATTCTTCAAACTTTTTTTATATTTTTTTCTAATAAATTTCATCCAATAGATGGTCCCATATCCATGGATAAGTATGGTCAGCCCAATGACTAATACGCCAATAATTATATTTACAAACATAACTTAACAATTACCTGCCAAAGGTAACAAATTATCATTTACATTAGGATGTGCCAGATTCAAACTACAACCGATAGGGATATGTTATGAATAAATTTTAATCTTGTTGTTACTACTAAATTGTATTAAAAGAGCAATAACTATAACTAGTACGCAACCCACCAAATTTAACCATAAATAGGGCATTAGGTCAATGTACCAAAAATAAATAATAAAGATTTGTGTTATTAAAGCTGCAATAAATACAGAGGTACTTTTTACATAATTAATAAAAAATGCCAACAAAAATATTCCTAAAACATTGCCATAAAAAATAGAACCAATTATGTTTACTAATTGAATCAAATTATCAAAAAGATTTGCTACGCAAGCTATGGAAATAGCAATAATTCCCCAACATAAAGTAAACCATTTAGACATTTTCACATAATGGCTATCACTTTTTGCTTTGACATTCCTTTTGTATAAATCGATGGCGGTAGTAGAGGCTAAAGCGTTTAATTCAGAAGCTGTACTCGACATAGCTGCGCTCAGAATAACTGCCAATAAAAGACCTATTAAACCACGAGGTAAATTATTTAAAATAAAATAGATAAAAACATAGTCTTTATCATTGGTTTCAGCATCGGGATTTGCTTTTAAAATTAGCTTCTTAGTGTCTGCTCTTAAATCTCTTTTTAAATCATTTAAAGAGACCATATCATCCGATATAACTTTTCGTTGTTCGTTATTTTCGGAATGAACATAGAGTATTTGCTGCTCTTTAATCGATTGATCCAACACCTTTTTCTCTATCTCTAAGGCATTTAATTCAGATGAAAATTTAGAATTTCTTACATCTTCAATAGCTGAAGGGTTAAAATTTAGTGGCGATTCGTTAAATTGATAGAAAACAAATACCATGACGCCAACCAATAAAATAAAGAATTGCATGGGTACTTTTAACAATCCATTCATAATTAAACCCATTTGACTTTCACGAACCGATTTTCCACTCAAATAACGTTGAACCTGACTTTGGTCTGTCCCGAAGTAGGAAAGAGCTAAAAAAGTACCTCCAATTATACCACTCCAAAAAGTATAGCGGTTATCAAAATCGAATGAAAAGTCTAAAACATCTAATTTTCCATTGACTCCCGCAAGTTCAATAGCATTCTTAAAAGAAATATCTAAGGGTAAATAATTTAAAATAAGTAAAAAAGTTAAAAACATTCCAGCAAAAATAACGGCCATTTGTTGTTTCTGAGTTATGCTTACAGCCTTGGTGCCCCCACTAACCGTATATATAATTACCAATACGCCTATGATAACATTTAAGGTAATTAAATCCCAACCTAAAACAGCAGATAATATTATTGCTGGAGCAAAAATTGTGATACCTGCAGCTAAACCCCTTTGAATTAAAAATAATACCGCAGTTAGCGTTCTTGTTTTTAAATCAAATCTAGTCTCTAAAAATTCATACGCCGTAAATACTTTCAATTTATGATAGAGTGGTATAAAAACCATACTAATAATTATCATTGCTATAGGGAGTCCGAAGTAAAATTGAACAAAGCCCATACCATCATGGAATGCTTGCCCTGGAGTTGAAAGAAATGTGATCGCACTGGCTTGAGTAGCCATAACACTTAACCCAATGGTCCACCAATTGGATGAATTACCGCCCTTTAGGTAATCAGTTACATTTTTATTATGGCGTGTTTTGTAAGTACCATACAATACAATAAAAGCTAGCGTTCCTCCTAAAACTATCCAATCAATTAATTGCATACGATTAAAAACTTATCATTAAAAGGTAAAAAAGTAAAATATAAAAAGTGTTTAATACAATGACCCATGTATAACTTTTTTTCCAACTAAATTTAATTTTTTCTTGCTTCACGGTACAATAAAAGAGATTTTAGATTATTACTTCCCAATCGATAATAAGTTAGCAAATAAACGATAAGCTCCAGAGACTCCAGCGGGTAACTCTCTAAAGAAACTTAAACCCGTATAAATGTAATATCCTTTTCCATAAGGTGCAACTAATAAAGCACCTTTCGTAAGTTTATTATTCTTATCATTCATTCCTAAGATAGGGGTAAACTGATCAGCCCACTTGTCTGGAAAATAAAGACCCCGTTCTTGAACCCAATTATCAAAATCAGAAGCGGTGATGATATTCGGATAATTTAAGACAGGATGAGCTGGCGCTAAAAAAGTAACCTCCGAAAACTCGTCTGTTACCCGTTCTCGTGAAAGTTGGAGTTCAAATGGAGCAATGTTTTTTGTAACCAACCGATGACTGGTATTGTATTGGAGAATTAAATTCCCTCCATTTTCGACATATTTATTTAATTCAATTTGTTTGAATTTTAATTCAGGAATGGTATTGTATGCTCTAATACCCATCACTATAGCATCAAATTGAATTAATTTATCAAAAGAAATTTCTGTGGGTTTAATTCGTGTTACTCGATATCCAATTTGTTGTAAACTTTCTGGAATTAAATCACCAGCACCTTCAATATATCCAATATTTTCTCCTTTTTTTTGTAATACCATATGAACAACTTTTGACTCAGAATCTAACAGAACTTGCTGAAGAGGAATGTACTGGTAATTAAGCGTATGTAGTTCTTTTTTATAGGTATGTTCTCCAATTTGGATAAGGGGTTTAAGTATCCCCTCACTGGTTACTTCTGGAGGAGTAACTTCAAAATATACCATCGCTTGATCTCCTTTTTTCGCTATTGAAAACAGCTGAGATGGAGGTGTTATTTTCCAACCCTTTGGAGAATCTAAAGAAACTGTTCCTTTCACATCGTTTTTACCTGCAAGAATGTGTACAGGTATTTTTTTACTTTTCTGATCAGAAAAAACAATTACTTTTTCTTTTATGCTTGAGGTGACCTCAGGTAATACCGAAAATGGTTGATAAACTTCACCTTCCACAGGATCATTATATTTATAAACAATGTTTCTTTCATAACTTATAGCTACATTATCAATTAATAAATGAAATACAACAGGAAATTTCATTGATTTTTCAGGATATCCAATACTACTTTTATCTTCTACTTGATACATTCCAATTGTACCTTTTTCTTTTAACCAGTAGGGTGTACTATAATCGCTAGCTGAAAAAGTACCAGCAGTACTCTCCAAATTGTATTTTTCATTTCTTTTTAAAGAGTACTCTTTTAAAGATGCTGGAAAAATAATAATCGGTGAAGAAATATGTTTGATATCTATTTGGATATCCGATCGGTTTATGGCTTCTATACTAATCGTAACATCGCCATTAGGCACAACATTTTGCTGATTGGATACCGCCTCCAGGTAAAGTCCCGCGCAATCGGCTATTAAATTTTTTAATTCTTTTAATTTTATTGTTTTCCAATGATTTTCAGGTAATTCTGAAAGTTTCTGATATGCATTTAACAATTCAGGTATCATTAAGGATGGGTCAGTAAAATTAAAATTATCTTCCAATGGATAAAGAATGTCCCCAATTTTTTGACCTCCTTCTATTCTTGACCAACTGGTATTAATTCCATCAAATAAATTCAATTTATTTTGTGGAAATTCACCCTTCAAAAATTCTAAATATTCTGTTTGTTTGCCTCTAACACCTGTATTTCCGAACCCTTGAGATTTATGCATGCTTCGACTTAATGCAGCAATTTCTCCATTGGACAACCCTAATGTTGGATAGTAGTTACCCGTTTCTACTTCGACTAGGTTTGTTTTATTCGCTTTTTCAAAATTTTCTTTAGATCCGTAAAACCACCAAGAAGTATTAAAAAACAATCTTTTTGGTTGCCAAACCCCATATTCGTTTGCTGAATTTGGATAATGTTCAGCTTTTCCGACCAAATCAAAAGCTTCAAGACTTAACATAGCAGACGATGTATGGTGGCCATGAGTGCTACCTGGATTTCTATGATTAAAACGATTAATGATGATATCGGGTTTAAAACGTCTAATATTTAAAATAACATCCTTTAATATTTCATTTTTATTCCAAATTTTGAGTGTTTCATCGGGGTGTTTAGAATATCCAAAATCATTCGCTCTTGTAAAAAGCTGTTGACCGCCGTCTGTATTTCGAGCTGCAATTAATTCTTGTGTTCTTATAACTCCTAATAATTCTCTTAACTCTGAACCAACTAAATTTTGACCACCATCACCTCTTGTTAAAGAAAGGTAAGCAGTTCTTGCGTGAACCCCATTAGATAAATAAGAGATCAATCGGGTATTTTCATCATCTGGATGCGCAGCTACGTATAGGGCAGAGCCCAAAAAATTTAATTTTTGAAGTTGGTGATACAATTGAGAAGAACTTGGTTTTTCAGGTTGTTGCGCTTTAACAAAACTAGTGCTTAACAAAAAAAAGAAAACTATAGATATAATTAATTTCATGATCGTAATTTGGTTATGTTCAAAGATACCTAAAAGAGAAATGAGCAAAAATCTTTTAAGATATTTTAACAGCTATTGATCCTTTACCAACTCTAATAAGGATTGATAAACTTTATGGGTTGGTAAGCCCATGACGTTAAAAAAAGAACCTTCAATCTTGCAAACTCCAATTAAACCAAGCCATTCTTGAATTCCGTAAGCTCCCGCTTTGTCGAAAGGCATATAGGTGTCGATATAAAAATTAATTTCTTCGTCGGTTAGTTTATTGAACCATACTTTGGTGGTGTCACTTATCGTTTTTTGGTTTTTTATTCCCGTAAATGTAACCGAAGTAAACACTTGATGCATTGCGCCGCTAAAAGAGCGAATCATTTCAAAGGCCTCCTTCTTATTGTTAGGTTTTTCCACAGCCTTGCCCTCAAACCAAACTATCGTATCACTGGTAATAACAATTTCATTTTCAGATATATTTTTAAAAGCAGAAGCTTTTAGTTTGGATAAATAATCGGTAATTTCTGATTCTTTTAAATTAGAGGGATAAATTTCATTTATTGGCTTTACTTTTATTTGAAAATCGATATCTAATTCTTTGAAAAAGCGTTGTCTTCTTGGAGAACCTGAGGCTAAAATAATTCGATAATTTGAAAGTCTTTTTGAGAGCATATGATTTTAATTAAATGGTTGATAATGGGAATAAAAGTAAAGAACAGCTACCAAAAAAAATTACGAAATCAATTAGTTTAAGCGGAAACCTAAAATTATTTTTATGAGAGCTATCCCATATTTTTACCGAAAAAAGTAGGAGTGGAGCCAACACAAAGCATAAGGAGTAAAAAACTGCTGCCGTATGCATATAAAAAAAATTATAGTTGTAGTAAACGACAGCAAATAAGACAAGTATACTTAAACAAAAAGCAACATGTGAAGTTCTTTTTATTCCTATCCATATTGGCAAGCTATTCTTTTTTCTCTTTTTGTCACTGTCTATCAGCACAATATCATTTACCAAGTCTCGAATTAAAAAAATAAAAAATAAAATAAAGGAATAATTTAAAATAATACTGAATATGAAGGTTTGATGTGATTGATTGGTTGGGTTGATAGCAGGAATTAGATCAATAAAAGCAATTATAAGTAATGGAAAAGTGGCTACTATTGAAATTAAAATAGTACTAATTATCGGTATTTTATTTATGAATGAAGCATAAAGATAAAGGAATGCAGAAAATACAATAAAAAACCCAAAAAAGTCTGGTTTATGAATGTGGTTAGAAATAATAAAACCAATACCAACTCCCAATAAATTTAAAATTAGGAACATATAATACGTTCTTTTTTTTAATATTTCGTTAAGAAGTGGTTTTTCAGAATTATTGCTATTGTTATTTGAAATTACGGAACTACCATTCATAATAAAACCGCTTGCTGCAATACAAACTGTTGAAAGCACTAAACAACTAAAATAAAAATTACTGAGCATTAAATCTGCTCCCAGTGGGATACAAAGGGCAAAACGCAACAAAAACTGAGTAGAAGCGATTAATAATAACTTTTTGTAATGAACTAAATTTAAAAAACTCAAAAGAAGAATATTAATCGTATTTAGCACTTATCGTGTCATTGTTAAGCCATTTGTTTTGAACTTTTAAAACTTGCTCTATGACGTCCCGAACACAACCTTTTCCTCCTTTTTTATGGGACACATAATGAGATATTTTTTTTATTTCTTGAACGGCATCTTGCGGACAACAAGCCAATCCTACCTTCTGCATAACTTGTAAATCTGGAATGTCATCCCCCATATATAATACCGATTCCATTTTTACTTCCTTTTTTTGTAAATAAGTTTCTAAGGTTTCCAGTTTATGATGTACTCCTAAAAAAACATCTTTAATACCCAAACCATTTAATCTTTTTCGAACCCCCTCATTATTTCCACCTGAAATAATACAAATATGAAATCCACAATCTATAGCATGTTTGAGTACATAACCATCTTTTGTATGCATTTTTCTATACATATCTCCATTAGAAGTCACCAAAATGGTTCCGTCGGTTAACACACCGTCCACGTCAAAAATTAAGGTTGTTATGTTGCTGAGGTATTCTTTATAACTCATAAGTTAGTTTTTATATTTTTCTAAAATTGAATTCGTAATATTTTTATAAATTTCTTGGTAAGGGCTATCTTTTAACAAATGTAGTTGTTTTTCTATTGTTTTTAAATCATTCCGTCTGGCGGGCCCTGTTTGAGTTTCAAAGGGCCTTAATGTTTTTATTTTACTTGCTGTTTCAATAATTAGGGGTTTTAAAATATCAAAAGTTAACGATTGATGGTGGAGTAAATCATGACCCATATGATATAAATGATTTACAAAATTATTTACAATGACTGCACTTAAGTGAATATGTTCTCTTTGAGTTGATGTGACTACTTGTACATTATTTGAAATTGATCTTCCCAGTTTTTCCAATACATTTAAATCTTCTTGATTGTCAGCTTCTATACACATGGGGATTTCTAAAAAATTAATCTTTGCGTTTGAAGTAAATGTTTGCAATGGATAAAATACACCTCTACGATTGTTGCCCGAGAGTTTTGACATCCCTACAGATCCTGAAGTATGAACAACCAATCTGTTTTTGAAAGGTATTTTTTTAGAAAATTCAATAATAGAATCGTCAGATATGGCGATAATATAAACGGATGCCTGTTTTATTGTACCTAAATCGTTAGTCTTATCGATATTTAAATTAAAATTATCTAATGTTTTTTTAGTTTTACTATATACCTGAATCACTTGAAAATTTTTAGAATTGTTGATAGCCTTACACAAATGTAACGCAACATTTCCCGCACCAAATAAAACAATAGATTTCATACTACGAATATAGTCATTTTTACATTTTAATATTTTTTCCGAATTCAGAAAGTCGTAAACTTTAAAGGTTTTTATAATTATAAAAATAATCAATGAAAGAAGTAGAATGATTAACATTTTTTGAAGATAATACTGAATGTAATTACTTAAATTTGCAAAAAATTGTTTTCATGCTTAAGAAAATATCTTCGGTTCTTTTTTCAACTCGTTTAACAGCAGTTTTATTTATTGCGTTTGCCGCAGCTATGGCTGCAGGAACGTTCCTCGATGCCTCTGCAGAAACCTCGCCAACTCCATACACTAGAGAATTAATCTACAATGCCTGGTGGTTTGAAGCTATCATGGGATTATTGATGATTAACTTCATTGGAAATATTAAAAAATACCGGCTCTTAAGAAAAGAAAAGTGGGCAACCTTGACGTTTCATTTGGCTTTTATTTTGATTATCATTGGAGCTTTTGTCACGCGATATGTAAGCTTTGAAGGGGTGATGCATATACGTGAAGGTGAAACAGAAAATACAATGTTATCTTCTGAAGCATATATCACCACCTTTATAGATGGTGATTTCGAAATTAATGGCGTTCCACAACGAAGAACTATTTCTCCTAAAAGAGTAAGGTTTTCTGAAAAACTTAATAATGTTTTTGAATTAAATACAGATTACAATGGTCAGGAAGTAAACATTAAACTAAAAAAATTTCTTAACAATGCTAAAGAAGGAGTGATTCCATCAGAAGATGGAATCGATTTTTTAAAAATTGTTGAAGCAAGTGGAGGAGAACGCCATGATCATTGGATTGGAGACGGAGAGGTGTTAAACATCCACAATGTCTTAATTTCATTCAACAATCCGACAGAAGGAGCAATTAATTTGTATCATGAAGATGGAACCTACTCAATTTCTTCGTCCTTTGAAGGAAAATGGATGCGAATGGCAGATAGAGAACAGGGAGAATTGATAACAGATTCTATTCAATCCTTAAATTTAAGATCTCTTTATCAAGTTGCGAACCTAGCTTTTGTTATACCCGAAATGGTAATGTCTGGAGAATACGGAGTTGTAAAAGCTCCAAAATCTGAACCCACCAACATGAATGCCGTAATTTTAGAGGTTAGTTCAAATCAAGATTCAAAAACGATAGCTATTCTAGGTGGTAAAGGAAATTCCAGAAGTCCAGTTTCCGTTGAGTTAGCAGGTCTAAAAGTTTTTATCACCTATGGCTCTAAAGAATACGAATTGCCATTTAGCATAACTCTGAACGATTTTATTGCCGATAAATATCCTGGAACAGAAAAAAATTATTCTGCCTTTAAAAGTAAAGTTACCGTCAATAAAAGTAACTCCGACTTTTACGACTATGAAATATTTATGAATCATATTTTAGATGAGCAGGGGTATCGCTTTTTTCAATCCTCCTTTGATGGCGATGAAAAAGGAACTATTTTATCTGTAAATCACGATTTTTGGGGTACATGGATTACCTATGTTGGATATACACTTCTTTACTTAGCGATGCTTGCAATTTTATTTGACAAAAACACCCGATTTGCTTCCTTAAGAAAAATGCTTCAGAAAATTAAAATAAAGAAAGGTACTATCGCAACAATTTTAATTTTATTTATTTCCTTTTCTAGTTTTTCTCAAAATACCGATACCCATAAAGTTAAAATTTCAAAGGATAAAATAGACTCTATCATTGTAGCTAACGCTGTTAACAAAGATCATGCTGCAAATTTTGCGACTTTGGTTGTCCAAGATAACGGACGAATGAAACCTATTAATACATTCGCTAGTGAATTATTACGAAAAATAAGCAGAAAAAATAGCTATGCGGGGCTCGACGCCAATCAAGTATTTTTATCGATGACTGAATTCCCAAGTCTTTGGCTAGAAGCTCCTATTATGTCCTTAAAATGGCAAAATGATAGTATTAGAGAAATATTAGAAGTAAAAGATGCAAAACATTTTTCACTTATGGACCTCATTGATAATAATGGAAATAACAAACTAGGTCCCTATATAGAGGAAGCTTCTAAAACCATCAACAAAAATCAGTTTCAAAAAGATTTTATGAAGGCCTACGAAAACTTTTATTTGCTAAATGAAGCATTAGGAGGTGGTATTCTTAAAATATTTCCAATACCCGAGGATGAAAACAATAGATGGGTATCTTATCCAGAACTTGATAACGTAAACTATAACAAACAAGATTCGGTTGTAGTCAGAACAATCCTACCTTATTATTTTGAAACACTACGAGAGGCAAGAAAAACAGGAGATTATACAAATGCTGATGTTATTTTATCAGGGCTTGTAAAATTTCAAAATCAGTATGGTAGTGACGTGATACCATCACAAAATAAAATTACTGCAGAGGTATGGTATAACAAAATAGATATTTTCAATAGATTGTATAAATACTTTGCTGTTTTTGGGATATTAATGTTTGTTTTTATCATCGTTCAAATATTTAAAGAAAATAATGGTATCCATCTTATAGTTAAATTCTTTAAATACATCATTTGGATATTATTTATTTTATTAACCTTAGGGCTAATTGCTCGATGGTACATAAGTGGTCACGCTCCTTGGAGCGATGCTTATGAATCAATAATATATGTTGCGTGGGCGACTGTATTTTTTGGGCTAGCATTGGGTAAAAAAAGCTATTTAACAGTTGCTTCTACGGCTTTTGTTGCGGCAATTATTTTGTGGGTAGCACATGAAAATTGGATAGATCCCACTATATCTAATTTACAACCCGTACTTGATAGTTATTGGTTAATGATTCATGTAGCTGTAATTGTTGCAAGTTATGGTCCACTAACACTGGGTATGATATTAGGGCTAACTTCACTTTTGTTAATGGTTTTAAGTACCAAAAAGAACCTGAAAAAAATGAAATTAAATATTAAAGAACTGACCATTATTAATGAAATGGCGTTAACGGTTGGTTTGATTCTTTTAACCATTGGTAATTTTTTAGGAGGACAGTGGGCCAATGAAAGTTGGGGGCGCTATTGGGGTTGGGATCCTAAGGAGACCTGGGCATTGATTAGTATAATGATCTATGCATTTGTACTTCACATGAGACTTATTCCAGGTTTAAGAGGTAAGTGGACTTTTAATTTTGCGGCCGTTTTGGCTTATGCTTCTATTATGATGACCTATTTTGGCGTTAATTTTTACTTAACAGGTTTGCATTCTTATGCAAGTGGAGACGTTCCAGTTACTCCAAGTTTTGTTTGGTATTTTACAGCATTTGTATTCTTATTAAGTTTAGTAGCTTACTGGAGAAACAGAAAGCTCAGTAAATAAGTTAATTGCCAATCATATCTTCTGGTCGTACCCACAAATCAAATTCTGCCTCGGTCACATATCCAAGACCAATAGCTGCTTCTTTTAAGGTAGTTCCATTTTTATGCGCTGTATTCGCAATTTCTGCTGCTTTATAATACCCAATTTTAGTATTAAGTGAAGTAACCAACATTAATGAATTCTTCAATTGTTTTTCAATCGTTTGGTAATTTGGTTCAATTCCTGCGACACAATGTTTTTCAAAGGATATACAAGCGTCACCTAATAACTGTGCTGAGGTTAAAAAATTAGCAGCCATTAGCGGTTTAAAGACATTTAATTCAAAATGCCCTTGCATTCCTCCAACAGCAATAGCCATATCATTACCTATCACTTGAGCACAAACCATCGTTATCGCTTCCGCTTGAGTAGGATTTACTTTACCAGGCATAATAGAAGATCCTGGTTCATTAGCTGGTATATTAATTTCGCCTATACCAGACCTTGGCCCACTAGCTAACAACCGAATATCATTTGCAATTTTATTTATTGAAATGGCCAATTGTTTTAGCGCTCCATGCGTTTCAACAATTGCATCGTGCGCTGCAAGAGCTTCAAATTTATTTTCTGCACTAACAAAGGGTAAATTGGTGAATTTTGATATGTACGAAGCAACATTTTCTGCATAGCCTTTTGGGGTATTAATTCCGGTACCGACTGCAGTACCACCAAGGGCTAATTCTGATAAATGTGCTAGAGTATGCTCCAATGCTTTTATTCCGTGTGAAAGCTGTGAGGCATAACCACTAAATTCTTGCCCAAGTGTAAGGGGAGTAGCATCCATTAAATGGGTCCTGCCAATTTTTACAACGTCATTAAAATCATTTGATTTCTGTACTAAAGTCGAATGTAATTTTTTAACTCCTGGAATCGTAACCTCTATTATTTTTTTATAGGCAGCAATATGCATTCCCGTTGGAAACGTGTCATTAGAGGATTGCGATTTATTTACATCATCATTGGGGAGTAATGTTTTTTCACCAACCCCAATGACTTTTCCAGCGAGTTGATGTGCTCTGTTTGCAATAACCTCATTTAAGTTCATATTGCTTTGGGTACCACTACCTGTTTGCCAAATAACTAATGGAAATTGATCATCATGATTCCCAGAAAGTATTTCGTCACAAACAGCAGCTATAAGATCTCTTTTTTCTGCACTTAGAACGCCCAATTCACAATTGCTATAGGCAGCAGATTTTTTTAAATACGCAAAACCATAAACTATTTCCAGTGGCATTGAAGCTGGAGTACCAATTTTAAAATTGTTTCGAGAACGTTCTGTTTGCGCACCCCATAGTTTGTCGGCAGGAACTTTAACCTCGCCCAACGTATCTTTTTCAATCCTGTAGTCCATAATTTAGTTTATTTAAAGAATACAAAGTTACGCAAATGGCTAATTTTACTCAAATTTTAATGTTTATTTCCTGTTAACAAAATAAAATATTTATTATAAATATTGAGAAAAGCATAGTATCTTTGCTCTTTATTAAATTTATTTTAGCAATATTATGTTTCAATTTGATCAGTATCTAGGTTTCTTAGCATTTTTAACCATTGTAACTATTGGTTTTTGGTTAATGATTTTTTTAGTCTCTATCTTACCTTATTGGATAGGCGGCGCACTTCTAGAAAAATGGAAAATGAAGCGCGATGCCAAGAAAAAAAATAACTAGTAAAATAAAATTACTTAAATAAAAAGAGGCTGTATATATCTATATACAGCCTCTTTTTATTGATCAAATTGCTTTTAAAGTATTTTAAGTACGTTTTCAATAGGCCGTCCGATTGCTGCTTTATTATTTTTTACCACAATTGGCCGTTCAATCAGTTTTGGATGATCCAACATCGCTGTTATAATTTCTGTATCTGATAAATTTTTTCCTTTAAAATTTTCCTTCCAAACCACTTCATTTGTCCGAACCAAAGACATAGGTTCAATATTTAATAAACGTATCAGATTGGATAAAGAGTCAAAGCTAAAAGGAGACTTCATGTAATTTATAACTTCTACTTTTTCATTTAATTTTTCTAGCATTAAATTACAGTTTCTTGATTTGCTGCATCTGGGGTTGTGATAGATAGTTATCATGTTATTTGAGATTAAATTTTTCTAGTTCCAATTGATAATCGTATTGTAAATCTTCATGTAATGATATGATTTTTTTCTCTATAAAAATTATATTTCTATGATACAGATTTGTTAATGTTTTACTTTTAAAAATGGAAGGTTTTAAATTAAATAATTTTTCTAAAAAATATATTAATAGTTCAACTTCGGTCTCCTTTTTTTGAGAATAACGAATGTATTTTTTTACCTGGCGTAGTATTTTTCGAATACTTTTTCGCATATAAAAATAACTATCCGTATTAATGGCTTCAAATTCAGTATCCATCTTGGATTGAATCCCCTTAATATAAGCGTCTTCATCATCCATTTCAAACAACAAATAGGATAGTAATTCTTTATTATCTTTTTTAAATCGAATTAACCGTAAACATAATGCTACTAATTCTTGATCAGATTTATAGTATAATTCTTCTTTTACTTGTTTTAAAGATGCAGTCTTCATAGCACTAAATTAATAAACTCTCGTCAACTCTCCATATTCCAATAATTTTCCAGTAGTAGATTTCATAGCAAGTTTATTTATTTCAATTGTTTTGTTTGGAAAATGATCGGTGATTACTCTTTTAATCAATTCTTCTTTAAGCTTTGGTGAATAGGTGTTAATAATTAAAAAACTATTTTTAGTTAAAATTTCACTGGCTACCTTTACCAATTCAGGAAATTTAAGTTCTATTTTCCATCGCTCTTTGTTGGTGCCAAAACCAAAAGTAGGAGGATCCATTATAATTCCATCATATAACTTTCCTCTTTTAGCTTCTTTCATAGCAAACTTTAAAGCATCATCCAAAACCCAATGAATATTATCTTGCTTAGAGCTTTCCATATTATTTTTAGCCCAACTTAAAACTTGTTTAATAGAATCACAATGATAAACATTAGCACCTTTTTCGTTGGCTATCATTGAAGCTGCACCAGTATAGGCAAATAAGTTTAAAATCTTAGCGTTTTTTTTTACATTCTGTGCGATAAAATCCCAATTGTTTTGTTGCTCAGGGAATAAACCGATATGTTTAAACTTAGTAAGTTTTAAATTAAAAGTACAATTTTTGTAAGAAATTTTCCAACTGGCCATTTGATCGTTTTTATAAATCGGAAAATTATTTTTTAAGGAATTCCATTCTCCAGAATTATGAGTAAACTCCACAAATTCATAATGCGCCTTTTTTATCCAATTCTGGTAATGCATTACGGGTTTAAAATAAGCGTTACGGTCAGGACGGATGGTGATAATTGTTCCCCAACGCTCTAATTTTTTATTGTTTCCAGCATCGATTAATTCATAATCTGGCCATTGATTACTATAAATATGTTTCATGAATAAAAAGCGTCTTCAGTTTTAATTATTATAAATAGAATACAAAATTAGTGATTTAGAATTTCCAAGCGACTAATCTACTTTTCTTACTTCCCTGTTCCATCAAAAATGTTTGGCGAGTCGTGTTTAATTTATCTAGTTGTTTATATATCTTTGAAAGATTTTCTTTTTTTGAAACCAACGAAGTAAACCAACCAACTTGATTTTTAAAAGAACTACTTTGTTTAATCATTCGTTTTATAAATAAAGCTTCGCCTCCGTTACACCAAAGTTCATTGGCCTGACCACCAAAATTTAAAACAACCTCTTTTTTGGTAGGCCTGAATTTATCTGAATTATGCAAATTTATTAATTTTCTAAGCGTACCCTTACTGGCTGCTTCTTTTGAAGAGTGAAAAGGAGGGTTGCACATGGTAAAATCATAATATTCATTTTTATCAATTATTCCTTCAAATATATTGGCGTGATTTTTCTGATGTCTAATCGTAATATGACTTCTTAACTTTTCATTAGTTTTAATATTGTTAGTAGCAGATAAAACAGCATTCTCGTTAATATCAGCTCCGACCATTTGCCAATTGTAAATTTGAGTGCCTAAAATAGGGTATATACAATTTGCCCCTACACCAATATCTAGACCCTTAATTTGCTTTTCTGATTTTTCATAATTGATCAAGTCAGCAATATAGTGAATGTAATCCGCTCTGCCTGGAATAGGTGGACACAGGTAATTGGGAGGAATGTTCCAATTAGCTACTTCATAATAATGTAATAATAAAGCTTTATTTAAGGCTAGAATAGATTCATACGATGAAAAATCAATAGTTTCTAGATTGTATTTATTTTGTATGACAAAGTTGCTGAGCTGAGGATAACTTTTAATTAATTCTTTAAAATCATAAGAAGTATGATGAAGGTTTCTTGGGTGCATAGGGATTTTAATTTGAAACCAAAATTACAATATTTAACTTCTAAAAAAGATATTGCTGAGAATGCTTAATAAATTGGTACTTTTGCAAAAATATTTTTTTCCGTGGAATCCTTTGCAAATTTTAAAATATCGAAGCAGTTACGTTTTGCGATTGACGATCTAGGTTTTATAAAACCAACTCCCATCCAATCACAATCCTTCTCCACAATTCAATCAGGTAAAGATATGGTTGGAATTGCTCAAACTGGTACGGGAAAGACATTTGCATACATGCTACCTATTTTACAAGGTTTGTCATTTTCAAAACAAGTGCAGCCAAGAGTATTAATTATGGTCCCTACTAGGGAATTAGTAATTCAAGTTGTAGATCAAATTAAAACGTTTACTAACTACATGAATGTTCGAACTATTGGAGTTTATGGAGGGGTTAATATTAACAGGCATAAAGAATTGGTAATGCAGGGAGCAGACATTGTGGTAGCTACACCCGGAAGACTTTATGATTTAGTATTGAGCAGAACCCTACAACTAAAGTCTATTAAAAAATTGGTGATTGATGAGGTAGATGTAATGCTAGATTTAGGATTTAGATTTCAATTAATAAATATTTTTGAGTTATTACCAGATAAACGGCAAAACGTCATGTTTTCTGCGACAATGACCGATGAAGTAGAACTTCTAATCAATGATTTTTTTAATAATCCAACATCTATATCTGTTGCTGTAAGTGGTACTCCTTTAGGTAATATTAGCCAAGTTAGTTATGCGGTTCCTAACTTTTACACAAAGGCCAACTTATTAAAACATCTATTAATCAATGAAGAAGTTTACTGTAAAGTATTGATTTTTGTTTCCAATAAAAAAAGTGCTGATCTATTATTTAACTATTTGGAAGATATCTTTGTAGCTGATCTTGCCGTCATACATTCTAATAAAACTCAAAATTACCGAATACGATCCATTGAAAATTTTAATGAAAGATTAACAAGAATTTTAATTACTACCGATATTATGGCTCGCGGTTTAGACCTAGATTTAATAAGTCATGTGATTAATTTTGATACACCTTCATTTCCAGAAAATTATATGCATCGTATAGGAAGAACAGGTAGGGCAGAGCAAAAAGGTAGGTCTTTATTATTTTATACCGATAAGGAAAGATCTTCAAAAGAAGCGATAGAAAAACTAATGGGAATTCAAATTCCTCTAACTGAATTACCTTCAGAGATTGAAATATCGAAACAACTAACTTACGACGAGCAACCGAAGCATAAAGAGCGTTATAGCCCTCTAAAAGAGGTAGGAATAGGAAAAGGTTTTCATGAAAAAAAAGATAAAAATAAAAAAGAAAATCTTGGAGGCTCCTACAAAAGAACCGTGAAGAAGAAATACAAAAAACCAAAAACCAAAGGTGATAAAAACTTCAACAAGCGAAACAAAAAATAATAACTTAACATAATTAACCATTGGAAGCAGCTATTCTAGACAAAAAAACTGACAAAGAATTATATAATTACCAAAAGGGTGCCATCAGTAAAATATTTAAAAAATTTGAGACGGCGTCAGACGATTATCATTTATTGTATCAATTACCCACTGGAGGTGGTAAAACTGTTATTTTCTCTGAATTTGTTAGGCAGTATTTAAAAAATCATGACAAAAAGGTCTTGATTATGACGCATCGCCTAGAATTATGCAGACAAACTTCAGAAATGCTTACTAACTTTGGAGTAACAAACAAAGTAATCAATAGTACAGCAAATCTTGATAATCAAGAATCCTACAGTTGTTTTGTAGCCATGGTTGAAACCTTAAACAACCGTCTCAATGAAGATAAATTAGATATTTCTAATATAGGATTGGTCATCATTGATGAAGCTCATTATAATTCATTTATAAAATTATTTAAATTTTTTGATAACTCTTTTATTTTAGGAGTAACCGCTACACCACTTAGTTCCAACAAGAATCTTCCTATGAAGGATAACTATAATGAACTAATTACGGGTGAAAGTATTGCTAATTTAATTGAAAATGAATTTTTAGCTAAAGCTGAAATAATTCAATATAATATGGGTTTAACCTCGCTTGAAGTAGGGTCAAATGGAGATTACACTGTAAAATCCTCAGAAGACTTGTACACGAGTAATGCTATGATGGATCATTTACTACAAGCGTATTTAAATCATTCAAAAGGTAAAAAAACACTAATTTTTAATAATGGTATCAATACTTCGATTCAAGTATATTATACCTTAAGAGCTGCGGGTTTACCTGTAAAGCATTTAGATAACAATGCTACTAAAAAACAACGGGCAGAGATCATTCAGTGGTTTAGAGAAACTCCCGATGCAATATTAACGTCGGTTAGTATATTAACTACAGGATTTGACGAACCCACCATCGATACCATTATTTTAAATAGAGCTACAAAATCATTGACGCTTTATTATCAAATGATTGGAAGGGGGTCTAGGATATTAAACAATAAATCATCCTTTAAAGTAATAGATCTTGGCAATAATTGTTACCGTTTTGGCCCTTGGGGAGCAGATTTAGATTGGCAAACGATTTTTAGATCACCAGACTATTTTGTTGATAGAATTTTAGATGATGACGAAATTGAAAATAACTTTAGGTTTGAAATGGATACTGAAATTAGAGCCTTATTTGAAAAATCTGAAGATGTTTATTTTGATGTAAAAGCTACTTATACGGAAGCTACCGCAAATGGGGAATCTTCAAAAGTAATACTCGAAAAATCCATAGCGCAACATGCTTTTATTTGTATTGAAAATAGTGAAGATGTATATGATGCACTAAGTCTTGCTAAAAAACTAAAAGATGATATTGACAATCGAATAGAACGGTATGCCAAATGTATAAGTAAAAGTACTCATAATTTTGTTTCTTGGCTCAAGGATGACTACAAGCTAAAACTCCGTAATTATTTAAGAGAAAATTTTGACCGAATTTTCGAAGAAATTAACGGATTCCCGCCAAAAGAAGAAGATTAAAATACATAGTTGTTTATCGTTGGTTGTAATAGTTTCTTAATAGTATCATAATTTACTGTTAATGTCCAGTATTTAAGGAATAAATATTTTATTTCGTAGTTATCTTCGTATAGGTTTTAAAAGAACCGTATAGCTATGAGTTCAAGTTCCAAACAAAATATAAAAAAATCCAAAATCCAATTGTTACACCAGTATTATTCCTATACAGGGTTTTATACTTTTGTTAGAACAAGCTTAAAAAAAGCAATTCCTCCTACATTAATTTTTATTTTCTTATTATGGATTATTCATAATTTTGTAATTAACTTCAATGTACTCTTTACCCATATAACCACCACTTTTAATCCTTTATCGGTACTTGCCGTTTTTTTTACCTCAGAGTCTGTTTTAGGTTTAATTCCGCCAGAAATATTTATAGCTTGGGCAGATCAGACTGATACCCCAATTTTTTATGTATCCGTACTTGCAATTTTATCGTATTTGGGAGGTGTTATTTCTTTTTTATTAGGTAAAACAATTTCTAAACTACCAAGTGTGTTAAGTTATGTTGAATCAAAAATGGAAAAATATTTAAAAATGATTAGAAAATGGGGGGGATTCTTAATAGTAGTAGGAGCACTGTTACCTATACCTTTTTCAATTACAAGCATCACAGCTGGCTTGATTCAATATAAATTTAGAAATTTTCTATTATTTGGTTTACTCCGTTTTGTAAGGTTTTATTTGTACGCAGTGGTAATCTTCAACGTATTATAAATACCAACAATTAATTAATGATTAGCGCTTACTAATTTTATTTCCGGATATAGCCTTTTGACGAGAGCACTTAAATCGGTTAATTTCGGGATTACGCTTTTTGAGATGTTTATTGCTAACGCCACTATTAACTCTTTTCCGCCAACGTTTAAAACTTGAAGTTTTCAAGTTAGTACGCATCGTAATAATTACCTCTTTTTCTGTTAGGTTAAATTGATAAAAAATAGCTTCAAAAGGGGTGCGATCTTCCCATGCCATTTCAATAACACGGTCTAACTCTCTTTCATTTAACACCTTTTTTTCAACCATTATTAGTAGATACTTTAGACCATATTTGCTCCGCGTTTAAATAATAACTTCCGTGCCAATTAAATCCACATTGATCAGGGGCAATGATAGAGAGAAAATAATCATTATTTGCTCTCTTATATAAATGATAAACTTCGCCAACAACCGGCTCAAAATTAAATTTCGCATTGAATAGAAGCTTATTTTCTTCATATTCTTGAACCATAGTATCGTATTGATTTTTGAGTTCCAAATAGGTTGCTTTAAGCTTTTGGTTTACTTTATGTATACTACGATTTTTCCATGCCACGGTGTCGCTCATTGTAATTACAGGGGCAGACAAGTCAGTAGGATAGGGCTTTATGGATGAATCATACTTTTGTATGTCTTCATTATAAACTACATTATCGGGAATTTTATTTTTCATATATATCACAAAAATAATAAATGTTTAACAAATACAATAATTTATTAAACATATATGTTTATTTTTGGATAAAAATTTCTTCAAAAAATGAAATACCATTTAAAAGCGATCAAAATTTTAACTCTAATTTGTACCGTAATCCTATTTAATTCCTGTGGAAGTCAGACTAGTGACATTATAGGTATTTACACCTACCAAATCAAAGATTATAATGGAATCGGAAAATGGTATATGGGGCGTGAAATTGCCTCTGTAATGGGTTTTGAGGGTATGGAATGGCTAGAACGTCCTGAGCGGGAATCTGAGGAAAACGTGAGTACTTTAATCAAAAACATGAATATAAATGTTGAAGATACGATTGCTGATATTGGTGCTGGTTCAGGATACCATACGTTTCGTATGGCTGCAAAAGCACAAAGTGGATTTATTTATGCGATTGACATTCAAGAAGAAATGTTATCAGAAATCAGCTCGAGAATTAATAACGGCTATTTAAAAAATATAGCACCAATTCTCGGAACTGAAACCAACATCAATTTAACCGAAAATTCTGTCGATAAAATTTTATTAGTTGACGTTTATCATGAGTTTAAGTATCCTTATGAAATGATGAAATCCATCAAAAAGGTACTTCGTCCTAATGGGAAAATTTTTATAGTAGAGTATCGCGGTGAAGATCCTAGAGTTCCTATTAAAAAAATTCATAAAATGACAGAGAAACAAGTTGTGAAAGAAATGAAAGCTGTTGGTCTAAAATTAAAAGTTAATAGGGAGAACTTACCTTGGCAACATTGTTTAATTTTTGAAATTGATAAAAATTTTAAATAACAAGTTTAATTAAAGTGAATCAAAAAAAACAAAAAATTCATATTATTGGTGCTGGCGTAAGTGGTCTTATTGCTGCTACTGTACTAGAAAATAACGGATATCATCCAATTATACTTGAATCTACTGATCGAATAGGAGGAAGGGTAAAAACAGATTGTATCTCAAATATAAATTTGGATCATGGTTTTCAAGTACTTTTGACTGCTTATCCATTTGCTCAAAAATATCTTGATTACAAATCATTAGAATTACAAGAGTTTTTGCCAGGAGCAATGCTATTTAAAAATAAGAAAAAAATAACCATAGGTGATCCTTTAAGAGATTTATCATTATTATTTCCAACACTTTTGGCATCCATTGGTACGCTATCTGATAAATTCAAAATATTAAAATTAACAAATCGATTAAAAAGAAAAAAGATTTCTGAAATTTTCGAAGAACCCGAATTCACAACCTTAGAATATTTAAAAAAAATTGGTTTTTCTGATCAAATAATTGATGATTTTTTTAAACCATTTTTTGGAGGTATCTATCTCGAAGATGAATTAAGTACCTCGAGCAGAATGTTTGAATTTGTTTATAAAATGTTTGGAGAAGGTAAAGCAACCATCCCAAAGAACGGTATTGTCGCGATTGCTAATCAATTAAGGGATAAATTAAAAAACACTCAATTTATTTTTAATACAATGGTGGAGTCAGTAAAAACGAATGAAATTAAACTCCAAAACTCCAGTACTATTAAAAGTGATTTTACAATAATTACATCTGGAGCGAACTCGCTGATTTCTAATTTATCGAGTAATTCAATTAAATGGAAATCTTGTCAAACTTTATATTTTTTAACATCTGAACGAGTCATAACAAAAAATTTAATTGGTTTATCATCAATTTCAAAATCATTGATTAATAATGTTTACTATTCAAAAAAAATAGACCACACTGAAAATTATTTACTTTCTGTCACTGTAATTAAAAAACATCAACTTAATGATTCAGTTCTCATCGAAGCGGTTAAAAAAGAACTCATTGAAATTTTTGGAATTTATAAAACTAAATTTTTAAAACTTTACAATATTAAAAAAGCACTTCCAAATTTAAATAAGCTTCAGTATGAAATGCAGCCATCAGAGACACAACTATTACCAGGAATTTACTTAGCAGGCGATGAGCAGCTTAATGGTTCACTAAACGCTGCAATGATTGCTGGCGAAAGAGCAGCTTTAGCTATTATAGAAACTATTACTAATTTTAAACAATAATCGTTCAAAAAGATGAAAATATAGATTAAATTTAAGACTTAATACAATATGAAAAAACAACTAAATTTTTTGTTTTATTTTTTTAGTTCCTTACTATTTAGCCAGGATTATGTGCCGTTACTTGATGATTATAATGAATGGCAAGTCACACATTGTTATTTTGGATGTTTAACCGATTTTTATTATACCGATGGTGATACTATTACTGATGGTCATAATTATAAAATATTAGATGGCTATCATTTTATTTCAAGAAGCATTTTGTTAAGAGAAGATATTTTAGAAAAAAAAGTGTTTCTAAATTTTATACAAGAAACTGGAAATACTGAATATTTATTATATGACTTTTCTTTAAATATTAATGATTCTATTGACATGAAAAACCCAATTTCTCCATTTATTTTAGATGCAGGTTATTATAATTTAGATTCGATTGTTTCTAGACCTTTAGTTAATGGCAATGATTATCGTCACTTTTATTTTTCTCCATCAGAATCTAATATTGTTAGTACAACAAATGCAATTTGGATTGAAGGTGCTGGATCATTATCTCTAATTACTGCACCAAGTGGTGATCCAGATATAAATGAAGTAGGACATTTAAGCTGTTTTTATAAAAATGGAGATTATTTTTATTCTAACCTGGATTCTATAGATTCCTGTGAGCCTAATATTATTTTAAATATAAATGAAAATAACTATACTCTTTCTAACATAATAGTCAGTAACAATAACATGTTAAATAACTGTCATTTAATTAACCTAGAAAATATAAAATTAATTGATCTTTACGATATAAATGGAAAAAGAGTAAATAGTTATCGTAATTATGGAAATAAAGAACTTATGTTTGATACATCAGTTTATAAAGCTGGAATCTATTTTATTACTGTTTACACTAATCGATTGAATAAGAAAACAATTAAAATCTTAATTGAATAGTATCCTGTAATTGTTTCCAAAATATACAAATGGCTTTGACATAATATCTATCGATATAATTCGCTTTGATATAAATGTACTATAATTAATATTATGTCAAATAGATTATTTTAATATATCCTATCCTCTTTTAATAATTAGATTATTTTTGTTCTCATGCAAACCCCAAAAGTTACCAAATTTGAATTTATAGCCCTAATGGCTTTTTTAATGTCTGTGGTAGCTCTTGCTATTGATGCCTTATTACCAGCCTTAGACATTATCGGTAATTCCCTACATACACAAGAAAATTCTGATCATCAATTGCTTATAACAATGATTTTCATTGGTTTAGGCGTTGGACCTCTTTTTTTTGGCCCCTTATCGGATAGCTTAGGTCGCAAACCAATGGTTTTTGTAGGTTTTGGTATTTTTATTTTAGCTAGTTTTATATGTGTCTATGCTAAATCACTAGAAATTATGGTACTCGGTCGGATTCTACAAGGTTTTGGCCTCTCCGCCCCTCGAACAATAAGTGTGGCAATTATAAGAGATCTATACGCTGGAGATTACATGGCTAAGATAATGTCGTTTGTAATTGTTATTTTTTTATTGGTTCCTATCATAGCGCCTGCAATGGGAAAACTTATATTGGATTCTTTTAATTGGGAAGCGATTTTTATTTTTCAGATCATATTTTGTCTACTAATTGCTTTTTGGTTTTGGAAACGTCAGGAAGAAACCTTAAATCCTAAAAATAGAATAGATTTTAAAATCGACTTGTTCAAGAAAGGATTTTTAGAATTAATGCGCTTCAAAAAAACTATTGCTTATACGCTAATTTCTGGGCTTATTACGGGATCCTTTATGGTTTATTTGAGCACTTCTCAACAAATATTTCAAGAACAATATGGATTGAAAGAAGCCTTTCCATTTATATTTGCTGGTCTTGCAACTGCCTCAGGAGGTGCAATTTTATTGAATGGTCTATTTGTTGTAAAATATGGAATGAAAAAGATCATTAATGTTTCACTGATAGGTTTTTTTTTAATATCCGTATGCTATGCTTTTTTATTTTATAATTCAGTCAATCCACCCATTATTATTATCCTATCGTTTTTTTCACTTCAATTTTTCTGTTTAGGGTTTTTGTTTGGAAATTTAAGAGCGATTGCGATGGAACCTGTTGGTCATATAGCGGGCATTGGTGCCGCAATTACAGGTTTTATTTCAACACTGATGGCAGTTCCTATAAGTATCGTAATCGGAAAATTTGTAAGGCTAACTGTACTTCCTATTTTCATTGGATTTTCGATTTGTTCATTTATTTCCATACTTATTCTGATTGTTTTAACCATAAAAGCCCCTCAAAATAACTAGTCTGAAAAACGATAATACCCCGTCTTTAAATATGCTCCTTCTCGAAAATTGACTGGATGATCGATATCGTGTTGTGTGGTATTTACCAATAAATAATTACGTGGAAATCTGTCCAGGACTTCTTTGTTGATGGCTAAGAATTCGCTTGCTAAAACTCTGGAGGAACATGATGCAAGGACCAATAATCCGTTTCTTGATGTTAAGCTAGCTCCTAATAAAGCTAATTGTTTATATTTCTTTTTTGCAATTTCAATTTCCGTTTTGTTTTTTGCAAATGACGGAGGGTCAATGATCACGACATCATAGGTTTTTTCTTTTGAAATCAGATTTTTCAAAATTTTAAAAGCATCGCCGGCTAGGGTCTTATGATTACCAGAATATCTATTAAGTCTTCCATTCTCAATAGCTAATGTTAAGGCTTGTTTACTAATATCAATACTGGTTACTTCTTTTGCTTGGTTAGCTAATGCGTGTACCGAAAACCCACCAGCATACGAAAAGACATCTAATACAGTCTTATTTTTAGACAAAAGCCCAACTTGCCTCCGATTTTCTCGATGATCTAAAAAATATCCTGTTTTATGACCTTTGATGACATTCGCTGAAAAATGAACACCGTGTTCGATAAAAGGGATATTTGCATCTGTTAATGTACCATAGATAACTTGTCCGTCCTCAAAATGGTCGTTATTTTTCATTTGTTGCAGTGAACGACTTAATCGAAGAACTACAGTCGTTGTTTTACTTACTTGTATTAAATGTTCTGTTATTATTTTTAGAAAGGGAAACCAAATACTTGAATATAATTTTATGACCATGACCTCATGGTAAATATCTGCTATTAAACCCGGGAAGCCATCATTTTCTCCAAACAAGAGACGATAACTATTGGTCATTGTTTTTAATAAAGGAGCGCGATTAGCATACGCTTCATTTATTTTATTAAAAAAAAAATTAGAATCAATAGTGACTCCCCCACCATGATGAATCATTTTTATACAAATTGGAGACTTAGAATCATAAAGTCCAACACCAATGACTTTATTTTTAGCACGTCCAAATATGATTGCTATATCTCCACAAAAGGCATTGTTATTAATTTTTTGGATACTGTTTGTGAAAATCCAAGGATGACCGTTCTTAACATTCCGTTCACCAGCAGCTGTTAATTTTACAGCCAAACGATTTGGTTTTATTTTTTGAGAATCTAAGATACTAATAGGCTAATAAATCTAACAAGTCGTTTTTAAATTTGCTTTTTGGTAAATAATCAGCTTCTAAATTTGCAGCAAATGGAATGGGGGTTTCTAAACTCGCCACTCGTTTAATAGGAGCATCTAATTTTTCAAAACAATTTTCCATAATCATTGCAGCAATATCTGAGGCGATACCACCAAACATAGAATCTTCTTGAAGAATAATCACTTTACCCGTTTTATTTGCAGAACTATAAATAGCTTCCGTGTCTAAAGGAGCCAAGGTTCTTAAATCTAATAAATCTGCTGAAATATCTGAAAGTTCTTCTAAAATTTCTAGCGCCCAATGAACACCAGCACCATAGGTGATAATTGTAATATTAGTACCTTCCTTCAGAAGCGAGGCTTTGCCTAAAGGTAGGGTATAATAATCGGTTGGAACTTCTTGTCGTATGCTTCTATACAAGGCTTTATGTTCAAAGAACAATACCGGATTTGGATCTTCAATAGCAGTTGTTAATAATCCTTTCGCGTCATAAGGAAAGGCTGGATAAACTACTTTTAATCCAGGTGTGTGGGTAAACCAAGCTTCATTGGTCTGGCTGTGAAATGGCCCCGCTCCTACACCTGCACCGCAAGGCATACGAATCACCACATCCGCTTTTTGATTCCAGCGATAATTTGATTTAGCCAATAAATTGACTATTGGATTAAATCCTGAGGTAACAAAATCAGAAAATTGCATTTCCATCATTGATTTGTAACCATTAATAGATAATCCCATAGCTGCGGAAACAATGGCAGATTCACAAATAGGGGTGTTTCTTACTCTATCCTTACCAAATACTTCTAAAAATCCATCTGTTATCTTAAATACGCCTCCGTATTCAGCGATATCCTGACCCATTAAAACTAGATTATCATGTCGCTGCATGGATTGTTTTAAACCTTCAGAAATTGCATCCACTAAACGTAAATTAACTCGTTCTTTATTTTCCTTAACTTCTTTATATTCATGCCTATGAAAAACATCATTTAACTCATTTGTTGCAGTCGACGTCATGGCAGGCTCAGCAAAAGCAATATCCAATCCGTCCTGAATTTCTTTCACAATAGAAGCTTTACTGGCTGCCTCAATTTCTTCTGTTAAAACACCTTGAGTTTTAAGAAAAGCTGCATAGTTTAATAAGGGATCTTTTAAGTCCCAAGATTGTAACAATTCATTTGGCACATACTTAGTCCCACTAGCTTCCTCGTGACCTCGTACCCTAAAAGTTTTAAATTCTAACATTATAGGTCTTGGGTTCTCTCGAACATCAGCAGCGATAGCTTTTAACTTTGTATAGACCTCTAAAATATTGTTTCCGTCGATAATATGTGACTCCATACCATAGCCATGAGCACGATCCGACAAGTTTTTACAATTAAATTGTTCTGAAGTGGGAGTAGACAAACCATAACCATTATTTTCGATACAAAAAAGAACCGGTAATTGCCAAACAGACGCTACATTAAGAGCTTCATGTATGTCACCTTCACTAGTTCCTCCGTCACCAGTAAAAACTGCACAAACCTTATTATTACTTTTAAGTTTGTTCGCTAATGCTATTCCGGCTGCCACCCCAAATTGTGGTCCTAAATGGGATATCATTCCTACTATATGGTATTCCTGCGTGCCAAAATGAAAACTTCGATCTCTCCCTTTTGTAAAACCATTGGCTTTACCCTGCCATTGCGAAAAAAGACGCTCCAAAGGAATATTCCTACCTGTAAACACGCCTAAATTTCTATGCATGGGCATAATGTACTCGTCTTTATCTAAAACAGCTGTTATACCAACAGAAATTGCTTCTTGACCTATACCACTGAACCATTTTGAAATTTTACCTTGACGGAGTAAAATCAACATTTTTTCCTCAATTAATCGAGGTTTTAACATCATTTTGTAAAGGCGCAATAAGGTACTATCATCTAAATTACTACGATCGTAATCAAAGTGAATATTTGCTGCTTTTTCAGAATTCATTTTTTTGTATTTACAAATCAAAAGTAGAAAAAAACCCAACGTAACGAGCTATTTCTTTTCATTTTTTATCAATTACATTTTAATGCTAAATTGGTATATTTGTAATTCAAATTTTTACAAATGACAAATATACCAAGCGTAGATCTTTCTGACTTTTTATCGGAGGATCCAGTAAGAAAACAAAAGTTTGTGCATGAAATTGGTACGGCGTACTCTGAAATAGGTTTTGCCTCTGTTAAAAATCATTTTTTAAGTGACGAATTAATGGAACAACTGTATGATCAAGTTAAAAAGTTTTTTGCATTACCAATAGCAATTAAAGAAAAATATGAAATTTCAGGATTAGGTGGTCAGCGTGGATATATCTCTTTTGGTAAGGAACATGCTAAAGGAAAAAAAGAAGGAGATCTAAAAGAATTTTGGCATTTTGGTCAGGAAGTGTCAGAGGATGCAAATCTTAACGAAGAGTATCCAGATAATGTTTTAGTAAATGAGCTCCCCGCTTTTAATAAAGTTGGATTGGAAGCTTATCAACTACTCGAAAAAACTGGGGTATATGTATTAAGGGCTTTATCGCTTTATATTGGAATGGATGAATTTTATTATGATAAATGGGTTGCTAACGGAAATAGTATTTTACGTCCTATCCACTACCCTCCTATTCAGACTGAACCTAAAGGTGCTATAAGAGCAGGAGCTCACGGCGACATCAATTTAATTACTTTACTAATGGGAGCCTCTGCTGGAGGTTTGCAGGTGCTACGAAAAGATGGTCAATGGATAGAGGCTAGACCTGATGAAGGAAATCTTGTAATTAATGTCGGTGACATGCTCGAAAGACATACCAATAATAAATTAAGATCTACCATCCATAGAGTTGTTAATCCTCCTAAAGAGGAATGGGGAAAACCAAGGTATTCGATTCCTTTTTTCTTACATCCAAGAAGCGATATGAGTCTAAATTGTCTTGAGGAATGTGTTGATGAAAGTCACCCTAAAGGTTTTGATGATATCACTGCCGGTGACTTTTTAAATCAGCGTTTAAAAGAAATTGGTTTGGCGTAATGGACTTAAAAGATCAATTAAAAAATTTATTTCCAGATCACCAACTATCTACAGAAGTAGAAATTGAAGAAAATATTTCTGTTTGGTTACAAAAAGAACCTCTCATCTGTAAATATGAAAAACGTAAAGGCAAACCTATTACTATTATAGAAGGTTATACGGGAGCTAATTCTGACTTTAAAGTTCTAAGTAAAGAAATTAAAAAATGGTTGGGTGTTGGCGGTAGTTTTAAAAACGATCAAATTTTGATTCAGGGAGATTATCGTGACAATATCATGACCTATCTAAAAGATAAGGGATTTCAAGTAAAAAGAGTTGGAGGTTAAAAAAATAACCCATCATAATGGTATGAGAATAAATGAATCAGAATTAATTTTAAATCCAGATGGAAGTATTTATCATCTTAACTTAAAGCCTGAAAATATTTCAGACACCCTATTATTTGTAGGCGATCAAGATAGAGTCGAAAAGATAACAAAGCATTTTGATACGATTGAATTTTCTACACAAAAACGCGAATTTAAAACTCAAACTGGCACCTACAAGGGAAAACGAATCTCAGTGCTTTCTACTGGGATTGGGCCCGACAATATTGATATTGTAATAAATGAATTGGATGCTTTAGTGAATATAGATTTTAAGACTAGAACCATTAAAGACACACTAAAATCTTTAGATATTATTCGGATTGGCACATCAGGCTCTTTGCAAAGTAATATACCTGTAGATTCTTTTCTAATAGGAACACACGGTCTAGATTTAAATGGAATGCTTCATTTTTATCAATTGGGTAGTCTCGGTAATCCAGATATAGAAAATGCATTTATCAAACATACCCAATGGAGTTCAAACAAAGCTAAACCCATCGTCATTAATAATAGTAAAAAATTAGAGCGCGTTTTTGAAAGCGCATTAACCTATAAAGGTATTACTGGAACTAACGGTGGTTTTTATGGCCCTCAAGGCAGAGTGTTGCGATTGGCGATTCAGGATTCTGAGTTAAATAATAAAATGAATAATTTTATATATAATGAACACCGTATTTCCAATCTAGAAATGGAAACAGCTGCCATCTATGGTTTGTCAAAATTATTAGGACACAATGCTTTATCCTTAAACGCAATTATCGCCAACAGAGCAAATGGGACTTTTAGCCAAAATCCAACTAAAACAGTTGAAAGTTTAATTTTATATGCTTTGGATAAGCTTGTTGAATAAACAAAACTATACGTTTTACAATAGCAAATAAAAACAAGTCAGTTGTAAGTTTTTGATATACAGTTTCTTGAAATTATTTTAAAAAAAAACGCAACCATTTTTTTAAAATAACATCTACTTAGTGTTAACTATCAAATTATGAAAATTACTTTAATTATTATTGGGGCTTTATTAGTAGCTAATTATTTATTATTACACTACAGCTGTAACGACCCTGAATCTCATATGCCAGAAGACGAGTAGAAAAAACCATCACCACCTAATTTCTTGTTTCCCTACTTTTTTTAGATATGAATTGGTTATACTAAAGCATTTATTTCCAAACCAATAGCCTCTATTTGCACTAAGTGGAGAGGGATGCCCACTATTTAAAACCAAATGTTTTTTAGTATCGATTTTAATTCCTTTCTTTTTAGCGTAGCCACCCCACAACAAAAACACTAAATTTTCATTTTTTGCAGATAAATTGGAAATAACAGCATCTGTAAATTTTTCCCATCCTTTATTTTGATGACTACCTGCCTCTCTCGATCGAACCGTTAAAATAGCATTTAATAATAAAACACCTTGAGTTGCCCATCGTTGCAAATTTCCATCTGTTGGATATGGAATTAATAAATCTGTTTCAATTTCTTTAAATATGTTTTTTAGTGAAGGAGGGTGTGAAATTCCATTATTAACAGAAAAACAAAGCCCATTGGCCTGTCCCACGCCATGGTAGGGATCTTGCCCAATAATTACAACTTTTACTTTATCAAAAGGAGTGTAATTAAAAGCAGAAAATATTAATTTTCCTGGAGGAAAACATGTGTGAGAACGATATTCATTTTTGACAAATTGAGTCAAGTTTTGGAAATAGTCTTCCGAAAACTCTTGTTTCAATTGTTCTCGCCAACTTGTTTCAATAGTTACATTCATTATTAGTACTTTTGAACAAAATTACTAATAAGAAAAAGATAAAAAATCATAATATTTTAATAAAAAAAATAAGAGTGGCATTTAATAAAAAAATATCGTTTCCTACTGCTCACAGTATATTATTAATTATTGCCGGTTTGGTAGCAATTCTTACCTGGTTGGTCCCTGCGGGTCAATACGACCGACTATCATATAATAAAGAAACTAAAACTTTTAGCAGTACTCATTTAAATAAAGTAAAAATATTAAATGCCAATCAAAAAACGTTGGATTCACTAAATATTGAAATACCCATAGAAAAATTTACCAACGGTGATATTTGGAAGCCAATTAGCATTCCTGGAACTTATCATAAGTTAGAATCAAGCCCTCAGGGAATCATTGATTTTATAAAATCTCCTTTAAAAGGAATCATGGGTGTTTCCGATATTATTTTATTGGTTCTTATTATTGGAGGTCTAATAGGTATTGTCAATGCTACTGGAGCTTTTGAAGCTGGTATTTCGTGGTTAGCTAGAACTTTAAAAGGAAAAGAATATGTATTAATCATTTTAGTTACTACGCTTATAGCTATTGGAGGCACTACCTTTGGATTGGCTGAAGAGACTATTGCGTTTTACCCCATATTGATTCCCGTTTTTTTAGCAGCTAAATACGACGCTATTGTGCCACTTGCATCTATTTATGTTGGATCTGCTATGGGAACCATGGCATCCACAGTGAATCCTTTTAGTACTATTATTGCATCAGATGCCGCAGGAATTAATTGGACCGCAGGAATAACCGGGCGTTTTGTGATGCTTGGTTTAGGGCTATTAATTTGCATTCTGTATATTATTTGGTATGCACAAAAGGTCAAAAAAGATCCTACCAAATCTATAATATACGATCAAAAAGAGGAAATTGAAAATCTATTTGGTAATATGATAACGTCGAATAATACATCCAATCTTAATCTTAGATTACGAATAATACTAATTGTATTCGTTTTATGTTTCGTTGTCATGATTTATGGCGTATCGAAACTAGATTGGTGGTTTTTAGAAATGACTTCCGTATTTTTTGTTGGCGCGATCATCATCGGCTTTATCGCCAGAATTAAAGAACGTGTTTTTGTAGACACCTTTGTAAAGGGAGCTACCGAATTACTTGGAGTAGCCTTTATTATTGGAATAGCAAGAGGAATCACTATTTTAATGGAAGATGGTTTGATTAGTGATACTATACTCTACTATTCTAGTAACTTAACCCATGGAATGAACAAAGGTTTTTTTATTAATACCATGCTGTATACCTATGGAGGATTATCGTTTTTTATCCCTTCTTCATCTGGTATGGCGGTTTTAACAATGCCCATAATGTCTCCTTTAGGTGATGGATTAGGAGTTGCAAGAGAATATATAGTTAATGCATATCAATATGGTATGGGACTTTTTGCATTTATTAATCCTACCGGACTTATACTTGCATCCTTAGCAATTGTGAAAGTGGGTTATGACAAATGGCTCCGCTTTATAAGCCCCTTGGTACTAATGTTATTAGTCCTAACAATGGTTCTTTTAACTATTTCAGTGTATTTATAATTCAAATTGAATAAATGATAACTATTGATCATAAAACATTAGAAAGTTTAGAATTTCCAGAAGTTCTAGAAGAAATCGCATCATTTTCTGTTACGGAACTGGGAAGAAAGTCCGTTTTAACAATATTACCTTTTAAAAAGTTAGTAGCCATCCAACCTGAACTAGAAAGAGTGAAGGAGTTTTCAGTCTCACTAAATGGTGAAAACGCTATTCCTAATCACGGTTTTGAAGCCATAGAACGAGAATTATTTTTATTAAATATTGATAATAGCACTTTAGAAATTTCAGGATTTAGAAAAATTTTATCCATTACAGAAACTACTCGTATTTTAATTTCTTTTTTTAAAAAGTATGAAACATTTTATATTCATTTAAACACTTTTTCACAAAGAATTACCTACTTCGCTTCTTTCTCATCGGAAATAAAAAAAGTTCTTGACAAGTATGGTTTTATGAGAGACGATGCTTCTCAGGAGCTTTCTATGATTAGAAAACGCTTAAAGTTATTAAAAAGCAAAATCAACTCTTCATTTAATAAATCATTATCTCAATACCATCAACTAGATTATTTAGATGAAATTAGAGAAACCATCGTAGATAATCGTCGCGTTTTAGCGGTTAAAGCCATGTACCGTAAAAAAATAAATGGCACGGTGTTAGGGACCTCCAAGACGGGTAGTATTGTTTATATGGAGCCTCAAAAAACTCTTGAATATGCAAATGAATTAAGCAATCTTCTCTACGAGGAGCAAGAAGAAATAAAAAAAATATTAAAGGAGTTAACTGAATACTTTCGACCCAGTGCATCCATATTGAAAAAATATCAAGAATATTTGATTGCAATGGATGTGTTGTATGCAAAAGCAAAGTTTGCCCTACTAATTGGTGGTGTTATGCCGATACTATCTAAAAAAAGGAAGTTATTTCTAAAAGAGGCCTTTCATCCTTTACTTTTATTGGCCAATAAAAAAAGAAAAGAGAAAACATTCCCTCAAACTATTTCACTTCATGAAGACAATAGAATTATTGTTATTTCTGGGCCCAATGCTGGAGGTAAGAGTATTACGCTAAAAACCGTTGGATTATTACAATTAATGCTTCAAAGTGGAATTTTAGTTCCTTTGGACCCCCTGAGTGAATTTTGTTTTTTCGAAAAAATATTAACTGATATTGGGGATAATCAATCCATAGAAAACCAATTAAGCACCTATAGTTATCGGCTAAAAAAAATGAATCAATTTTTAAAAAAATGCAAAGAAAACTCTTTGTTTTTAATTGATGAATTTGGGACTGGTAGTGATCCTGAGTTAGGTGGTGCTTTAGCGGAAATATTTTTAGAAGTATTTTATGAACGAAAAGCATTTGGTGTAATTACGACACATTATGCAAATTTAAAATTATTGGCGAGTGAACTCCCCCATGCTACCAATGCTAATATGCAATTCAATAGCAGTACCTTATTGCCCATGTATCAATTAAACTTGGGTGAAGCGGGAAGTTCTTTTACTTTTGAAGTTGCTCAGAAAAATGGGATTCCTTTCAGTATCATTAACAAAGCAAAAAAGAAAATTGAAAAAGGAAAAATAAGGTTTGATAAAAGTATTGCCAATCTTCAAAAAGAGAGAATACAACTCAGAAAAACTTCTGAATCCTTAAAAAATGAAGAAAAGAAGGCGAGATTAAATAACCAACAATTGGAAACTACGCATAATCGAATTCAGGATAAATTAGAAAGTTATCAAGAACTTTACGACACCAACCAGCGCCTTATTAGCTTGGGAAAAAAAATAAGCACACTTGCTAAAAACTACCATAACAACAAAAAGAAAAAACCATTAATGGATAATCTTTTCAAAATAATTATGGTAGAGAATAGCAAACTTAAAAAGCCACAACCAAAAATTAAAAAAATAAAAAAAGAAGAAAAAAAGCAGCAGCACGATATCAAACAAGAAGTAGAAAAAAAAGTAGCTATCATTAGAAAGAAAAAAAAGAAAGATAAGGCAGCTCAAAAACAAATCGCACCCACTAAACCGGTCGTTTCGCTAAAAGTTGGTGATAAAGTGAAAATGATAGATGGAAACGCGGTAGGAACTATCGATAAATTAGAAAAAAAAAAAGCATTTGTAAATTACGGATCTTTTAAAACAAATGTTAATGTTTCGGAATTAGAAAAAATGTAAACAATGTCGACTTCAAAAGAAAATACCAAAGTTATACTCTTTGATGGAATTTGTAATCTTTGTAATAATGCTGTAAAATTCATTATTAAAAATGATAAAAAAAACATATTTCAATTCGCTCCATTACAAGGAAAATATGGAATTAAAATTCAGAACAAATACGAATTGGATTTAAAAGAAATAGATTCTATTATTCTTGTCGATGGCGATAAAGTCTTCACTAGGTCTACTGCTGCACTTCGAATTGCAAACGATTTAAGGGCCCCCTATTTTATTTTTTATATTTTTATTGTCATTCCGGTATTCATTCGAAACTTCATCTATGATTTAATAGCAAAAAACCGTTACAAATGGTTTGGAAAAATGGAAAGCTGTATGATACCATCCAACGAATTAAAGAGCAAATTTTTTGATTAAATTGTTAAAGTTTGTTTCTTTGAAGCCATATAAATAATAACCTAGTAAGAAAATTATGAAGAATATTGATATAAAAAATATTAAAGATTTATTGATTGATTATGGAACCGAATATGGTTTAAAACTGATTGGTGCTGTAGTAATTTGGATTATTGGATCTTGGATTATTAAAAAAATCAAAAAAATATTGCTTAAAGCAATGGATAAACTAAATTATGATGAAAGTCTAGAAAAATTTCTGACAAGCTTAATCGTTGGGATTCTAAAAGTTGTCTTAATAGTTCTTATTCTTGGTCAATTAGGAGTAGAAACCTCTACTTTTGCCGCTATTTTAGCAGCGGCTGGTTTAGCTATAGGTCTCGCTTTACAAGGGTCACTGTCTAATTTTGCTGGAGGAATCCTAATAATGATTTTTAAACCCTACCGCATTGGCGATTATATTAAAGCACAAGGTGAATCCGGCACTGTTAAAGAAATTGAAATATTTACAACCAAACTTAACACGACAGATAATAAAGAAATTATTATTCCAAATGGTGCTATATCAAACGGAAATATCACCAATTTTTCAACTGAAAAAGTAAGAAGGGTTGACCTAAAAATAGGGGTCAGTTATGAGGCTGACATTAAACAAACAAAAGAGTTATTAATGCGTATAATGATGGAAAACCCCAAAGTATTAGGCGATCCAGAACCACTAATTGTATTGGGGGAACTCGCAGATAGTTCTGTGAATTTCTACATGCGATCCTGGGCAAATACCGATGATTATTGGACCGTATATTTTGAAATGTTAGAAACTAGTAAAATTGAATTGGATAAGGCAGGTATCGAAATACCTTACCCTCAAATGGATATTCATACCAAAAATTAATTTCAACGAAACAATAAACAACCGAAAGTAGGTGTCTATTTTCGGTTTTTTTATGCGACCAATCGTTTACTGCTCATAATTATCGTTCCAATCTTTTATGGTTGGATTGCCTAATTTACCCACAGAATATGCCACCAACATGGAAACCATAGCATCTCCGGTAACGTTTACAGTTGTTCTGCACATGTCCAAAGGTCTATCGACAGCAAAAATTAATGCCAACCCTGCTTCTGGTATTCCAGCATAGCCCAAAACCCCCACTAACATGACCATGCCTGCTCCTGGAACTGCAGCAGACCCTATGGAAGCAAGCGTAGCTGTTGCAATAATCCCTAATTGTGTACTTAAAGTTAAATCCATACCAAAGGCTTGGGCAATAAATACTGCAGCAACTGCTTGATATAAACTTGTCCCATCCATATTGATAGTCGCTCCAATTGGTAAAACAAAACTAGCCACTTCCTCCTCTACGCCTAAATGTTCCGTTACTCGCTCCATGGTTACTGGCAAAGTTGCAGCACTAGAGCTTGTAGAAAAAGCTAGTAATTGTGCTGGAGAGATACCGTTTATAAAAAAGCTAGGTTTCTTCTTAGTATACAGCTTCACGATAATTATATAAATAACAATCATGACGATTAAACCCAATATCACAGTAATCGCATACCATCCTAAAGCTTTAAACAGATCAATGCTTGGAGATTCTACAACAAGAGCAGCTAATAACGCAAATACTCCATAGGGAGCTGCTAACATAATTAAGTCCACCATTTTTAAAATTACCTCATTAAATCCATCAAAAAATTTCTTAACGGTCTCCCCTTTTTCCTCTGGTATCAATATTAAACCAATTCCAAAAAAAACTGCAAAAAAGATGACTTGAAGCATATTTCGATTGCTAGTAGCAGCTTCGAATATGTTGGAAGGTACCAAATCTTCTAGAGCTTGAAGAGGGCCTGATTTTTTTTGTTTAATAGCAGTTTCTTGATATTTTTGAGTGCTTCCAGAATAATTTTCTACCATTTCAGTTCTTGTTTGTTCCGAAATTGTTTTTCCTGGACCAATAGAATTGACTAAAATTAATCCAACAGAAACAGCTATCACGGTAGTCATGACATAAACAATAATCGTTCTAGTTCCCATTTTCGATAGTTTAGAAATATCTTTTAGATCAGAAACACCTTTTATGAGGGCTGCTAGTATTAATGGAATCGCGATTAACTTTAAGGAATTGATAAATATTTTACCGAAAGGTTTAATCCAATCTTGAACTAGCTGCATGCCACCATCCACAAAAGTCATTAATAAACCAGCAAAGACTCCTAAAGCCATTCCTAAAAGTATTTTCCAATGTAATGCTAATTTTTTCATAGTGATGTCCGAAAAGTCAGAGGGCTTTTATTTATGTTAAAGAATTATATTTTATTTGTTTTATTGATTAAGGCAAAATCTGCTAAAACTAAAGCTGCCATTGCTTCTACAATGGGAACAGCTCTGGGTACTACACAGGGGTCGTGTCGACCTTTTCCTTTCATTTGTACCAGATTCCCTTCACTATTCAAAGCCTGTTGCTGTTGTATTAATGTGGCGACTGGTTTAAAGGCTACTCGAAAATAAATATCCATTCCGTTACTAATTCCACCTTGAATTCCTCCAGATAAGTTCGTTTGGGTGCTTCCGTCTTCATTGAACAGATCATTATGCTCACTCCCTTTCATAGAAGTTGCACAGAAACCAGCACCATACTCGAATCCTTTAACTGCATTTATAGACAACATCGCTTTACCTAATTGTGCATGAAGTTTTTCAAAAACTGGCTCTCCAAGCCCAATAGGTACGTTTTGAAGGACGCACATGACAGTACCGCCAAGCGTATCTCCTGTTTTTTTCACTTCTTCAATTTTTTGAATCATTTTGTCAGCGACGTGGAGGTCTGGACAACGAACAATTGTAGCTTCTATTTTATTAAAATCTAAGTCTTGATAAGGTTTATTGATATTTATATTACCGACAGAAGAAACAAATGCAGTAATTTTAATATCCTTTATCAATTGTTTGGCTATGGCACCTGCTACGACTCTACAAGCGGTCTCTCGTGCTGAAGCTCTTCCACCTCCTCTATAATCGCGGTGTCCAAATTTTTTTTCGAAGGTGTAATCTGCATGAGAAGGACGATATACATCTTTAATATGAGAATAATCCTTAGATTTTTGATTGGTATTTTCGATGATAAAGGCCAATGGTGTTCCTGTCGTTATACCTTCGAATATACCAGACAAAAATTGAACCGCATCAGGTTCTTTTCTGGATGTGGTGATTTTTGATTGCCCTGGCATTCTACGAACCATATCTTTTTTCAAGGAGTTGAAGTCTATTTTGAGACCTGCCGGACAACCGTCAATCACTCCACCGATAGCAGATCCATGGGATTCGCCAAAAGTGGTTAATTTAAAAAGTGTTCCAAAGGAATTACCTGCCATACATTGGTTTTTAACAAATGTAAATTTTAAAATTAGAATAACCAAAATCCAACTGAATTGTTATCCTTTTAACTTGATCAATTTTACTATATTCGTTTAAAATTTTATCAAATGAAAAATATAACCTTTGCACTTTTGACTTTGTTAATTATATCCTGCTCAAGCAGTGATGACAGTGAAAGTATAATTCCGATTCCAGAATCCTATGATTATTTTCCTTTGAATGTTGGTTCTTACTGGACCTATAACAATCAAGATTCAGGGCAAGAAAATACCAGAGATTCACTGTTTATTTCTGGGGTTGAAATTATTGAGAATAGTAGTTATTATCAGTTCAATGCGCTTGAACCAGTAGCGGGTTTTATGACAAGTCTACTTTCACAAAGTTCACTAAATGCGAATAACGATGAATTACTACTAAACGGTCAGTTTGGGACACCTCCAATTGAAGGATTTCCAGAAATTTCAATTCCACTTGTAGATTTAATAATGTATGATTTGAATGAATATAACGGCGCTTTATTGAGTGAAATTTCAGGAGAAATTTTAGAAGTTATTGAAGAAATACCCATAAAAATTAATTATCAGATTACTACAATTCAAGGAGAGACTTATGAAGATGGTTACGGTAATTTTACCAGCTCAAGTGTTTTATCTACTATGATAAATATTAACCTATCCATTGTTGCAGCATTTGAAGTGCTTGGAACTGTTCTAGAAATTCCTATTTTACAACCTCAAGATGTCATAAAAACCACCAATTATTTTGCAGATGGAATTGGAATGATTTATAGTGATACTACAGTCGAATATCAATTAGAAGACTTAAGTATCTTAGGCATAACATTACCCATTCCCCTGGAAGACTCTTCGAATTCTTCACAAAATTTAGACACTTATTATATTGGAAATTAATCCAAATAATTTTTCAATTTGAAATCAAAACTAGATAAAACCAAGTTCATTCAAGATTTAAAAAATATTCTTGAAGAAAAATATGTCCTCACCTCTGAAGCTAGCAAATATGGACATCGAAAAGGATATCGATATGGCATGGGAGAAGCATTTGCGGTTATAAAACCTGGAGATTTATTGGAATTTTGGAAAGTTTTGGAACTTTGTGTTGAATCGGGTTATATCGTGATCATGCAAGCAGCTAATACCGGTTTAACAGGTGGATCTACCCCTGAAGGTACTGACTATGATCGTCCTATAGTCATCATAAATACCATGCGTATCAATGATATTCATTTGATTGACAAAGGAAAACAAATAATAGGATTGCCTGGAAGCACTTTATTTGAGCTTGAAAATATATTAGCTCCTATTGAGCGTGAACCACATTCGGTAATTGGATCAACTTCTATAGGAGCCTCGATAATAGGTGGTATATGTAACAATTCAGGAGGTTCACTGATTCAAAGAGGTCCTGCTTACACAGAGTTAGCGCTTTATGCCCAAGTAAATGAAAATGATGAACTCGTATTGATCAATGATTTAGGGATTGAACTTGGCGATACACCTGAAGATATATTATCCAATTTACAAACTAAAAATTATAGTTCAGATCAAATTCAATTTCCAAAAAAATTAGCCTCCGATAATGCATATGAAGAACGGTTAAGAGCTATTGACGAAGACACTCCAGCGCGTTTTAATGCAGATGGCAGGCGTTTACATGGTGTTTCTGGTTCTGCCGGTAAAGTTGCCGTTTTTGCGGTTCGCCTTGACACCTATCCAGCGGCAAAAAAAAATAAGGTTTTTTATATAGGAACCAACAAACCTGATGTGTTATGGAAAATGCGTCGCGATATACTTTCTAAGTTTAAAAATATTCCAACGACTGGTGATTATTTACATCGCGCTTGTTATGACGCTACCAAAAAATATAGCAAGGATAATTTTATAGTAATTGATCAACTAGGAACTAGTTTTATCCCCACTTTATTTGCCCTTAAACGCAAAGTAGATCTTATCGCTGGAAGATTTAAGTTTATGCCTGATAAATTTTCAGACCGATTGATGCAATTTTTGAGTAAGTTTTGGCCGAACCATTTACCTCCTCGTATGGAAAATTTTCGTGATTTATATGAGCATCATTGGATCATTGAAACTTCGGATGAGGCTATCGATGAATCGCGAGTATATTTTAAAGATTTTTTTAACACTCATGAGGGCGATTTTTTTGAATGCACCGATAGAGAAGGAGAAAAAGCAGTTTTACATCGATTTGTGGCAGGAAGTGCAATTGGTCGTTATCATGCAATACACCAAAAAAAAGTTGGCCCTATGATGTCTATAGATGTGGCATTCCCTAGAAATGAAAAAGATTGGTTTGAAAATTTACCTCCTGAAATTGAAGATCAGCTGGAGATAAAGCTTCATTACGGACATTTGTTTTGTCATGTATTTCACCAAAACTATATTGTAAAAAAAGGAGTCGACGCTAAAGCTTTAAAAAACAAACTCTTAAAAACCTTTGATGAAAGAGGAGCTGAATATCCAGCAGAACACAATGTGGGACATGAATACTCAGCAAAACCAGTATTGAAAAATTTTTACAAGAAGTTAGACCCAACAAATGTATTTAATACTGGTATAGGAAAAACCAGTAAGCTTAAATATTGGAAAACTCTTAATTAATAAAAGCCTATACAGAAGTATAGGCTTTTATAATTGAAAATAATAGGACGTTAAGTCCTTATTTTATTGAATTTTATAGGCGTATCCTAACGAAAAGATAACTCCTCCAATACTACTTTCTCCGTATTGATCATTAATTTGTATGGTGTTAAATCCATAAGAAGCCCTTGCATCAAAAAACAATTCACTATTTGCATTCAGGTTTTTACTAAGTCCAATTGCAAAGGTTCCACCAAAATTAACTGTTTTTAAGTCATCTTTGATATCTGTACTTGCTCCGACAGGAGTTGGAGGCAATTCAGTATAAGGAGGAAGTCCGTCTGGTCCAGGTAAAAAAACTGGATTGGTACCATCGCTATTTAGAAAAAACTGACTGGTCCCATCAGTAACTTGATTGGCATTAACTAATACACTTACATAAGGTCCAACAGCAACAGAGAATCGAAAGTTGTTACCCCAGCCAAACTTAACTAAAGCTGGAACTTCGATATAACTGAGCTCAGACTTACTGTCATAGGTAGCGTATAAGGGGTTTTCATTAGTAATTGGAGGTAAGCCTATAAATGGAAAAAACATGTTTAATTGATCTGTCAATTCATCACTTAATATGGGCTGCAACCCATTTCTTTCACCACCTCTTTGGGTATAGTTAAGCTCTGTTTGCATCGATATTAGTTCACTTAATTTAAACTCGAAGACGAAACCAAAATCAATTCCGGTTATTGATTCAAAATCTTCCGTGTAGATGTTTTCAGATCTGCTTGATAAATTACCTAAACTGTAACCTACCTTTGCTCCAATTTTTACTTCCGAATCTGAAGTTGATGAAGTAACTTCCTCGTTGTTTTCTTGTGCAAAACCTGCAGTACCAAAACCTATTAAAAATAGGAGTAAAAGGCTTTTTTTAATTAGTGTCATAGTTGTTTTTGTTTGATTATATAAACCGAAAGTACTAATTTTTTAATAATTAAATAAACTTCAGAAAATCTTTTGCTAAAAAATATTAAAAACATAAGAGTTAAAATTTATTTTTTTAAAAGTCTATTTACTTTATTTTAAGCAATAATTTTCCTTTTTTATTTCCATTAAATAGCCTTAAAAAAGTTTCATAAAAGTTGTCCAATCCTTCATAAATATCTTCTCGACTCTTTATTTTTCCTTCCATCATCCACATTGCCATTTGCAGACCAGCCTCCTGATATTCAGAAGCGTAATCCAAGACTACCATTCCCTGCATTGTCGCTCTATTCACCAATAAGGAAAGATAGTTTTTTGGAGCAACGATATCATTTTCATTATTGTATTGTGAAATAGCACCACAGATAACCACCCGAGCATTAAACCTTAATTTGGTTAACGCCGCATCTAATATTTCTCCCCCTACATTATCAAAGTATACATCAATTCCCTTAGGACACTTAATCGCTAAAGACTCCATTAAATTTTCAGATTTATAATCGATAGCATGATCAAAACCGAGTTCATTAATTAAGTAGTCATTTTTTTCTTTTCCACCAGCGATACCGATAACAGTACACCCCTTTAGTTTTGCAATCTGTCCTACCAAACTCCCAACAGCTCCTGCAGCTCCGGAAACCAATACAACATCACCTGCCTTTATTTTTCCAACCTTAAGAATACCAAAGTAAGCGGTCATTCCAGGCATCCCTAATACTCCTAAATATTTTGGCATGGGAACCATAGTGTCATCCACTTTGAAGCAATTTTCTCCATTTGTAGTAAAGTATTGCTGTACCCCGCCCCAATTAACCACACAGTCTCCTACTTTAAAAGTTGGATGGTTGTTTGATTCAATTACTTTACCAATACTTCCAGAACGCATTACTTCATCAATTTGAACTGGAGGTATATAAGATTTTCTATCCATGATCCAGCCACGCATCGCAGGGTCTAAAGAAATGTAATGATGCTCTATTAAAACTTCCCCGTCTTTGGGTTTTAATATTGGGTTAAGCTCAAAACTCCAAGTATCTTTACTAGGAATACCTATCGGCCTTTTTTTTAAAATTAGTTGTTTATTCATTTTATTTATTTTGTGGGCTGAATTTACTACTATTCAAATTAAACTACTAACTTTATTGACTAATTTAAGGAATTGTTCCCCATTAAAAAAAGCCCACATTTATAAAGAGTTATGCGCATTCTAAAAAAAACAATCATCATTTTACTATTCCTTATCAGTCTTATATTTATTTTAGGCTTTTGGTATTATCAACACTTAAAACCAGATTACGCTGGTGAAATCACATTAAATAATATCGAACAGAAAACAACCGTTTATTTTGATGATTTCGGGATTCCACATATCTATGCAAAAAGTCATTTAGACGCTGTGACCGCTTTAGGTTATGTCCAGGCTCAAGAACGGTTGTGGCAAATGGAGTTAATGCGTAGAATTGCACCTGGTAGGTTATCAGAATTATTTGGGGAAGATTTAATTAAAAATGATCAGTTTTTTATAAATATTGGAATCGATGAATATTCTAAAAAGTCAGTCGCTAATTTAGATAGCACTAGCCCTGAATATGAACTATTAGAATCCTATCTAAAAGGGATAAATCAATTTATAGACGAGGGTGTTACCCCATTAGAGTACCATCTAATCGGTCTTAAAAAAGAACACTTCACACTAGTTGACACTTATAATGTTTTAGGATATATGGCATTTAGTTTTGCTATGGCCCAAAAAACAGACCCCTTATTAAGTACTTTGATCGAAAAACTGGGAATAGATTATGTAAAAGAATTGCCTATAAATATTGATCCAGAAAGTGTTTTAATTAAAAGCTCGAAAGCAGATATGGACTATTATACCAGTATGGTTTCTAATATCAACACTATTTTAAACACCACTCCTATCCCGCCTTTTGTAGGGAGCAATAGTTGGGTTATTGGTGGCGATAAGACTGAATCTGGTAACGTAATTTTTGCAAACGATCCTCATATTGGTTTTTCACAACCTTCCGTTTGGTTTGAAGCGCATCTTGTAAGTCCAGAAAATGAAATGTATGGTTATTTTCTACCTATTATCCCATTTCCTTTATTGGGACATAACAAACAGATAGCCTATGGGTTAACCATGTTTGAGAACGATGACATTGATTTTTATAAAGAAAAAAATGATCCAGAAAATTCAAATATATATCAAATTCCTGATGGATATGCTACTTATAAAAATACTACCAAATTAATTAAGGTAAAAGGTCAAAAAGATTTGCAATTCAATTATAAAACTAGTAGGCACGGCCCTAT
>Ga0209374_1000018_pt1 | contig 168727 bp, 135 predicted proteins | sample SaaInlLV_DNA_10m_FD_184683 | JGI IMG/M metagenome (GOLD analysis project Ga0209374, IMG submission 184683) | Marine microbial communities from expanding oxygen minimum zones in the Saanich Inlet - SI075_LV_DNA_10m (SPAdes) (version 2) | ecosystem: Environmental > Aquatic > Marine >... | reverse complement strand
GAACTAGATTTACGATTGACAGAGGACGATATGCTAGTCCTACATCATGATTCAAAAACAGAGTTTGGAGAATATCCGGAGTGCCTAACAATTGATGATTTACCTGAATATGTAGAGACTATGGATAAATTATTAGAAAATAAAGATTTTATTCGTCGTTGGACAGAAGAAGGGGCTTTTACTTGTATAGAGTTCAAAACACCACATCCATCTAGTGGCAAGGCAGGTGGATGGTTCAATGGTAGAGAAAAAGAACAACATATGATTAAGATGATTCAAAAATTAGATGAGTTATTACAACCAATAGAAAGAAGCAGTAGTAGTACTGTAATTTATTCATTCGATCCAAAGATTATTTCTGCTTCCAAGAAAATTAATACTAATCTTGAATTTAGTAGACTACGCCCTAATATTAGGTCCTGGGGTAATTGGACTACTCAAAGAATTATAGCAACTCCTTCTTTTTTAGCAAATTCTTTGCCTAAATTAATCGATAGACAAAGAGAAGAAGGGTCCCCTATGCTCCCTTGTTCACTACAATATTTGAAAGGTATTGAAAGTAAAATCAATATTGGTTGGACAGTGGGTTTAGAAGGTAAGAAATTGGATAGATTAACAAAATATAGAAGAGGTTATCCCATTTATGTATGGCCTGCAAAATCAGATTCAGAAAGATTGTTACTAGATGCAGGTTTAACAGGTCTTACTGATGATTTATCTCCTAATTCAGTTACTTTAGATTCAGGTCATGCGCGTTGGATAAAACCTGCAACTCAACCTTTGACAGATGAAATGAGAAAAGAATTAGATGAAACTCCTTTGGGCGAACATGCCTCAAAAATTTCTGAATTACAGGAGGAAATACCCTCTTGGTATGAACTATCAGATAGTGAAAGAAGAAATTTTGTTGAAAAATGGAAGAAAAAATGGTTATGGGAAAGAGATATTGATACACTCTTAAATGAAACTTCTGAATCAAGTTTACCTTGGGAAGTTTCACGAATAATTGGACACAGAGGTACGGGGAAATCGCATAGAGGGGGGTCTTGATTACTCTAATCTTCTCAAAGGTTGATTTTTAGGGATATATTTGGGCCTATAAATTGGAGTACCTCTGCCATCTCTAGCATTTCTTTCATCTAGTATTTGCGCACTAATTCCGGCAACACGCGCCCAACCAAAGAAAGTCGTATAGTACTCAGGCATTCTAAATCCAACGGAATGAAGAAGACTTCCGCTGGCAATATCTACATTTGGATATGGATTGCTTATCTTAGGTATTTCACTAAGTATTGGAGGAACTACTTCTCGTAATGCTCTGACGATTTTGAAATTGTCATCATCTGGACAAATTTCCTCTCCGAGCTCAATCAGTAAGCGTGCACGAGGATCTTCTGCTCTTAGTACACCATGCCCAAATCCGTATATTGGGCGCCTGTTTTCTAATTCTGTACGAACAAAATCCTCGATTTCTTGATGGTCTGAAGTTCCTATTCTTTGTACGAACTCGAGACATGCTTGGTTTGCTCTGCCATGAAGTGGACCAGAAAGTGCATTCATTGCACTAGAAATAGATGAGTAAATTGATGCCCAGCCTGATGCTACTGCTTTACCAGAAAAGGTAGATAAGTTTCCTCCACCATGATCCATATGAAGAATGAAAAAGAAGCGTAAAACTCTCTCAATATCTCTAGCCTTCTGACCTTTATACCCCATCATATGTACGAAATTTTCTACTAATCCGAGGCCCGGTCTGCGAGGTTGTAACTTCTCTTTTTCGCCACCTCTTAATCTAAAAATCCTAGCCATTAGCTCAGGCATTCTAGCAATCAAATTCATCGCATCCGCTCTTGTATCGCCTGTATTCTCTGCTGCGCCGAGTGCCATAATGCCGATAGAAAGCCAATCCATTGGGTGACCGCTCCCTGGAGTTAATGATTCTAAAACTCGGAGAGCACCGGTAGGTATATTTTCACCTCTCTGCGTCAACTCAGCGTGAAACTCTTGAGCTTCTTCTTCAGTAGGAAGACGTTTGTGCATCAACAAAAAGATGACATCTTCTTCCTCCATATTTACCAGATCTTCAACAGGATAACCAACATAGTGGACGCCTTCAAGAGGATCGACAAAAGATGTTTGACAGGTGCCTACAGGAACTCCTCTTAAACCTGAATCTAAATTTCTACCAGTAATTGTAAACAATACATCTTCACTACTCATATAGCATCACAAAATCTACTCCCCATGTGAACAAGTGATAATATCTCCTATATTACGATTAGAAATAGAAATATTCGATTATTACTTTAAAACAACATAATTACACATTTATCGCCCGCAATACTGAAAGAGCCGTCACTTGGGCCTGAGAAATATGTCAAGGTGGCGTGAACGTCTAGAGGAATTCGATGAAGAGCATCGAATCATGCTAGAAGGAGGTTCAATTAGTCAACTTTTCCTAGGATATCCATTATCCTTTTCACATCCAGTATTCATAGGAATTATTTATGCTCTGATGATAAATTTGACTCTGATATTACCAACAGCCTATGATGGCTATGTGAATTCTAGAGAACTGGATTCAATTATTGAAAGATGGGTTAATGAAAGTCTGATTATCATATTTATATGCGGATTTTTAGGAGGGACTTCAAGTTTAATGTCATCAATATTTAGGAGACCTCCAGTTAGATTAGAAAAAAGAAGAAGGTACATCTATCCACTCCCATTCATTGGATTTTTAATAACTACAATTGCAATTACTTTTTCAATATCTGACACCATAGAATGGATTGGATATTCACTAATTATCCTCCCTGGCCCTCTATATATTCAATTATCTTATGCTCCAAGGTGGAGAATCCTAGAACGAATTGATAGAGATTTAGATCCTTTTGAAGGAATGCATATGACGATTTATCCAGACAATAGAAAAGAAGAGATTTTTGAAAAGAATAATATTGAGATTGAAAATGCAATCGAAGAATTAGATTGATTATTACAAAATGATATAATTTACTTGTGCAACTGCGACTAATTTATCGTTTACATCGAAGAGCTCTGCTTCTGCGAGACTCATGGTACGACCGACTTTGATAGTCCTAGCTAAGCATTTAACATCAGTCTTACATGGGCGTAAAAAACGTATATTAAAATCAGTAGTCGCGACATTGGAACTTGGACCTATTTCAGTCAGAATTGCCCAACATGTTATGCTGTCTGCAATAGTTGCAAGAATACCACCATGAAATGTTTCATAAATCCCATCCCATTTCTTTTCTCTAGGAATAAAGGCCTCGCATTCTCCCTTATCGAGTCTTAATATTTGCATTTTCAAAGTATCAGTAATTGGTACTGATTTTATTCTGTGCATCATTGATTTAATGGCTCCAGAATCTAATGTCGAGGATTCCACCATAATATCACTTCAAATTAAATTAATCCTAGGACCTATTTTTTCTAATAAGTGTAGGACATTATCTAAATCCTCTCTTGTTAAACCGGCAGACATTTGAGTCCGCACTCTCGCTTTATCACGAGAGACCATTGGGAATACAATTGCACCTGCCATCACATTCTCTTGACTAAGTTCGTTAGATAATTGTTTAGCAACTAAAGATTCACCGCACATTATTGGGATTATTGGGGTTTCAGAAACTCCTGTATCAAAACCAAGAGATTGCAATTCTTTACGGAAATAATTAGTATTATCCCAAAGCCTGGAATGATGCTCTGGCTCGCTCATTAATACCTCTATTGCTGCCTTTTGGGCAGCTGCAACACCAGGTGGTTGACTACCAGATAAAAGCCATGAGCGGGAATGATTCAATGCATGATTTCTAACTTCTTCAGTCCCAGCTAGTATCCCTCCTTGAACACCTAATGCTTTAGAGAAAGAACCTGTTTCAAAATGTACTTTTCCTTGTAAATTAAAGTGATCAACTATACCTGCGCCCTTGTTCCCGAGAACTCCTTCACCATGGCAGTCATCTACATAAACCATAGAATCATATTCTTCCGCTAATTTTGTAATTTCATCTAAGGGAGCTATATCTCCATCCATTGAAAATACACCATCAGTAATTATTAATTTTCTCTCTGCATCAGAATTTTGCATTAATACGGCTTCTAATTCGGACATATCATTGTGAGCATATACGCCACGACGAGCCTTAGTTAATCTCACTCCATCTATTATTGAACCATGATTTAATTCATCACTAATGATAATATCTTGTGGGCCTCGGACTAATGTCGGTATCAGGCCAACATTCACTGTATAGCCAGCAGAGTAAATTAATGAAGATTCTACCTTCTTAAATTCAGCCACTTTTTTTTCGGCTTCAAGATGAATGTCCATAGTTCCAGCTATTGCTCTAACTGAACCACTTCCAGAACCATATTTCTTAGTTGCAGATATCATGGCATCCATGACCTTGGGATGATTAGTCAAATTTAGATAGTTATTTGCTGAAAGCATTATAGTCTCCTTGCCATCTATAGTACATTTGGCATCATTAGCCGTTTGGAGAGTAGGGGGATTCCAATCTAGACCCTGATTTTGTAGTTCGTCGAAACGCTTCGACATCCACGAGGTATCGGCAACCATAACCCTGACAGAGCCCCTCAGTACATTGGTGCTTCGATTAGACGATATTGAGGAAATGAACATACGAGTTAAAGATACATGCCTACACGACGCTTTTGATGGAACCAGAAATAATCGTAACAATACTCGGCATCGCACAAGATGCGGGCATTCCACAGGCAGGATGTTCATGCGAAAGGTGCTTGAATGCTCATGAGAATCCTGGACTTAAGAGATACCCTGTATCTCTTGGCATAGAAGGATGTGATGGCTCAAAACATCTAATAGAGGTCACAAAAAATTTATCTGAACAATTGAGATTATGGAGTGGAGATGATATAGAACAAAAAATATTCATCCCTGACTCTGTAACAATTACTCACCTGCATCTCGGCCATGTTGAAGGAATTGGCCAATTTGGAAAACCTGTAATGGGAGTTAATAATTTACCAATTTATTTGAGTCAAATGAATAATGATTCTATGCAGGAAAGAAATGATGTACAATTAATGATTGAAGAAGGGAATATTAGATTAATATCTAAAAATCAATTTCAACCAACGAATGATTGTGGATTTACATTAGAATTTATTCCAATACCTCATCGAAGCGAATTGGGCGATACATCCGCTATTTTAATTAAAGGGCCAAGAAAGAATCTCTTATTCTTGCCAGATCAAGATTCATGGAGTGAGACATTAGATTCTTTTTCTGTAAGAAATATTAGAGAATTATTGACTTCATTAAGAATTGATATTGCATTGGTTGATGGGACTTTTTGGAATCTAAACGAACTGCCAGGAAGAGACTTATCAAAAATACCACATCCAACTATAGAAGATAGTATTCACTATTTGGGAATGAAAAAAATAAACGACCCAGATATCTCATTCATACATTTAAACCATTCAAATCCAGTAAATGATCATAATTCGGAAGAAAGAAAATTAGTGGAATCATATGGCTGGAGTATATGTGAAAGGAATGATACCCTATCGATATGAAAATTGTAAGCGGCAACCCTCTTGAATAGAATAGTAGACGGAGAAATATGCACCTCTCCGGTAGAGTATCAAGTGGTCTCGGAAGAGCCCATGTTTTTATGGCTCAACCACATTATCAAGAGCAGTTTAAACAGGTGTTAGAAGTCAGTGCTTGGCCTGGCACTCTTAATCTAGATATGGATAAATCTAGTTTGGCAAATTACAGAAATCTAAGAATATTATCTGGACTAGAAGAGGGTAAAGTTTCACAGCATACTGAGAAATTCAGGATAAAGGGATTCGAAAGAGATGGAAAATCATTCGGAGGGGCTACTGCATTCCCTGCAAAAATATCAGCAGATGGTAAGTATTGGATTGCTTGCGCAATATTAATCCCTGATTTGACAAGACACACGGAAACCGCAGAAGTTATTTCAGGTTCGTTTTTGAGAGAATCTTTACCATGTAAAGATGGGGAAGAATTAGAGATTAAATTGAATTAAGTGAATCTTCCCAATCTCTTTCCAATAACAATCCCATTTCTAATTTAGCCATAGACAACCATCTCTTAAATCGATATTTTTTCTCAGGTGGCATAGAAAAACCAAGTGTATCAGGATTACAATGTAAGCCCATTTCTTGAGAAAACTGATGCTCAATAGACCATAAAATAAGCCCATTTGATTGTGCTCTCCCTAGATCGATTGGAATATCTGGTTTGTTTAACGCAGATTCAAGTGATTTGAATTTGATTCGCCCGGTAGCAACTCCTGTAATCGCTGCCGCTATTCTTCTTACTTGGTTCCAGAGAAAAGCCTCAGAACATATCAATATCCCAATTATTCGCCCATCAGAAGAATACCATGGCTCGCACTTTTCTATAGTCCGAATAGGATTTTTATCCTCTTCTAACTTACAGAAATTTGTGAAATCATGAGTCCCGACAATTATTTTACAAGCATTAAGAAATAACTCCTCATCAATGCCACCAGACCATTCTTCAATTAATTCTGTCCGGAATAAATATGTCCTTGCTTTAGCTGCTCGACTCCGCACATTTGACTCGACTTTAATGACATCCCAGGCACATAATCCCTCTGGGAACCTGTTATTCAATACACGAAGTATAGTTTTCTTATCAACTTCATTCCAAACTGTAAGCGGGACATCGATACAAGCTAGATTCATCCTCACACTGACACCTGCATCAGTTCGGCTAGACATTTCTAAACAGCCATCACTCCACCAACTCACTTTCCTAAGGGCATTCTCAATTGCTTTCTGCACAGTAGGGACATTAGGTTGAATTTGAGAACCATGGAACAAGTCACCATGATATCCAAAAGCGACCATGATTCGGCCGCGACTCAATTGGATTCCTCCAATTATTCCTCAGTAGACAAATATTCCATTGCTTCGTCAACCGATGAAAATCCGAGTCCAAGAATTGCAAATTCTATAGCAACTGGTATGAATTGTCTAGCGAACTGTTCGCTTCTATCGTAACCTACCTTTACATCAATTGAATCAATAAGTTGTTTTGCAGCCTCGTAAAGATGGAATGATACATCAACATCCTCTAATTTCTTACCTAATTGAATAAGTTTCTGAAACTCTCTTACCGCCATTGGAACTCTATCAAATTCAATTAATGCATTGGCATATGCTGCCTGGTATTCAGAATTATCTGGTTCTAAACCTGCAGCCTTACGAAGGTATGATTGAACTTTACCTTCATTAATTCTATCGTTTCCTTTTTCATCAAAATTACCATTTTCTTGTATCTCAAACATTGCTGATTCAGCCCAACCATGGTACCCAGCAGGGTCTTTTGGATTGTTTGTAACATGTTCTTCAAAGATTTCCATGGCTCCCATGAAATCTCCTTTTGTAATGTGTTGTGCTGCAATTGTAACGATATCTTCTTCCGACATAGGGAATCCCTCTATGGCTCTCTCGATGGCTTTTACATTAAGAACGGTGCGGAATAGTAATCTTAAGTAAACTAATCATTTTGAACTAATAAATCGGGTCTACCATTTTCCAGATCTATCAATTCATTAGCTAATTCGTAAATAACCATTGGCTGTTTAATGCCAAAAAAGCATTCTGAGGGAGGCAATATAATCTCTTTACTAGATCTTTTATAAGAAATTAATAATTTGATTACATAGATGAATTTTTGAATCCCTGTTCTTTCATTATTGACCTTAGGGGAAACATCTGAGTTAATTTTTAAAATAGGTAAAACATTTCCAATACCAATTAATTTCCCAAAAATTGACTGTTGAGTAATCAGGTTTTCTAAATCTTCAAAGGAAATATTGATATGAGATTTATAGAAAATAAATTGACGTCTTTGAATATAGAGATTTTTATCAGTCATTACATAAGAATATGAAAATTGAGATATTATTGAGAAAGTAAATATGATTAAAGAATTTATTATTCCTAGAGCTAAAAACCAAGTATCGAACCATTCAGGTACATTCAATGCTTCTCTTCCAATTAATAATAAAAACCAATCGACAATATTTATGATAAACCATGCAGAAGGTATCAAACCTATAAAAACTAAGAAAAGTGAGATTTTGGTAGTTGATGTTGTAAAATTAAGGAAATAATTAATCCTAGCAAATATAATCATAACAACGACAAATGCAAATACGTCTACTAAATCAAATAATTGATCTATTATACGTATGGCCATATTGAGATATCCGCTCTCTCCTTCGGCATAAACTGTCACTGCAACTCGGTAAAAACAGAAATGAATTAAGAAAACAAAAAGGGCTAGAAAATATCTTGGTAAATAAGATGAAAATGTAGGTTTACCTTTCCAAATAGGAACCTCTTTCTCAGAAATAAAAGAAAAATCGCCTCTAACTTCTTCATCATCAATTAATGACTTAAAACTAGAAATTAAATCTTCCAAAAATATACCACCTTAATTATCAATGAAGGAAACCCCAAGAATGTTCTGCATTACCGTGTATCCAAGAATAATCCGACTTAGTGCGTGTGCCATTTTCGTCTTTAATCACTATTTTTAATAATTGGAGAGGGTATTCATTGTAAGTTAAATGACTGACCATACCTGCTCTAGTTGGCTGATCAAAAGTCCACTTAGCCCGAGATACCGCTCTAACTTCTAGAGCAATCTGTGTCCTTTCATTCCAAACAGACACTCGGAATTTAGGCAAAGAATTACCATCATTATCAAATAAATTTTCATCACTAGAATCTGGTTTAATTAACTCAACTGTACATTTTTTGAATTCCTCGGTTCTATCTCTCTTAGCATCATGGAATATCCCAGTTCCAATTTTAGGGTTTCTAAATATATCTCTGAGTTTCCAGGGTTTATCATTTAAATTTAAACAAGAAAATGAGATATGGGGCATGAACCAGTCAAGATATGAACCATCATCAAAATGTAACATACCCCAAAACCAAGGGAATGTAGGGGCTTGGACACTAACTTTTTGAAAGTATCCAGTACCTTCAAATTTTTCATCATCAATTACGATTGAAGCTTTAGTGCCCTGGACTCTTAAGATATCATAACCCATATCTGAGAAGAAAACATTATTTTTGTAAGTCAATCGACTTGGAGGCCCCCACCAAGGAGTTAGTTCAGCAGTTATTGATTTGGGAGCACCATTTAGTTGTGCTTTTTTGTCACTAGTTAAATTCAACCAAAACTTCTTGTTACCTTTGGTCATTCCTAAAGATAAATCCTCATCAACCAATGGTACCACCGCTCCGGAACCATGCCCTTGACCTTCTTCCGGCCATAATGGGTGCTTATCGTCTATTGAAACCATTTTACACTCACGAATAATTAATGGCTCATGCATATTTTGTCCATCGAACCACCAAGAACATACCATACCTGGGACCACGTGACCGCCATGTTCATCGACCCTCATCCGTGAACCAGGTTTCCACCAATGATCATTAACGCGAATTGCAGGAGTTTCTTTAGACGACCATAAAACCATTAATTGTCTAGAACGACCAGGGTTATCGGGATCAGGTATGAAAATAATTACCCACCACCACCACCATGAGAGACGTGGTAAACTTGGCATCATATCTAAACGCCATAATGAAGAATAATCTCCTATGAATTGATCAGAATCACCCACCATAATTACACTTCACATAATCTCTTTATTTCTAAAGATTAACTGTCCTATAGCAATCATACCTATACTAATTGATAACATGATTACAACACTTATTATTAATGCGACAAATGGATTTCCTGTTTCCAAAGTATGAACGGGTGGGTGCCAGAAAAAGGAGATCCCAGTTTCCAAGCCGAAGGCCTCTGCTTTTTGTTGCATTAGAGATGTATCACTCCAAGATATCATGACTACTGCATCAATTATCTGAATAGCCCAATGAGACACAGAAAGCATTGTAATACTTGCATTTGGAATTGTGATTGTAAATAACCCCATTAAAAATTCCCATATACCGTAAAGAATACAGATGTAAACGCCATATTTTGGCATTACTAAACCAACGGTATTGAAAATAGAACCATACGCAGTTAAGACCAAAATTGTAGCGAGAGCAATACCCATCCACACAGGATAATCAGATAACCTCACTATAGAATCACCAGGCCCTATCAGAGAAGTAATTAGAGCGACAATCAAAATAAGTATCACCGTATATGACACTACGATACCGAGATAACCTAATAGTCGATAAAGGATAAATTCCCCTCTATGAATAGGTTTGGAAAGCAAGTAATGTAGTGTTCCATTTTCAGACTCATCCCTAACTAATCCTAGAGCCAAAAATAATGGTAGGAAAAGACCTAGAATCATTACAAAGGCAATTTTTCCCGTACCAATAATGAAAGTTCTGTGGCTTGACTCGCCTATATGTTCAGAATCATCTGGGTCCTCATCAACATTATAATCGGCTTGAATTGAAACTAAATTACCATTCTGATCATAAACCCATTCGACATCACAATTTATTCCATTTCTATTGCCATCATCTTGATATTCATCTTCTGTCAGATATTCATCTCTCAGACAATCGCCATCATCATCTATGCCATTTATGGGATCTTCATCTATATACCTTGATTTCGGATGTTTCTCAACAAAAAATGACTCAGTCATATAGCCCCATTCTGCAGACCAACCCGGCTCGACAGAGATTTCACCTTCTCCTGCGAAACTCACTGCAAATACCACATAAGTACCATTTTCGAGAACACAATAACTCGGAGACTGGAAATAAGTCCAATCTTCAAAAGGACTCCCATCAGGACAATCTATTCCTCGACCTCCCCAATCTATCCAATTATAGTAAATAAATGGACTTTCAGCCTCTTTATCAATCCAAGTGGGTGTAAAATATCCAGTGACTCCCAGCCATGTATGATTGCCGTAATGAGTTCTTGGTTGGTCATTATAATCAATATCACCTAGGTAAATGTATTCTGATGAACCAGGGTAATTTTTAGTATCATAATCACTAGTCCCATAGATTCTTTCTTGGCCTAAAGGATACCCATCATTGTCCCAATCTTCACTATCACCATCGTTGTCTATTGGTTCAAAAGTTGTTCTTATAGAATCTATATAAAATACAAGTAATAAAGATATCAATAAAACACCTACGCCTAATACAACCCAAGTTGATATCCGATTACGTAGTTGACGTATGGTCAACTCTGTTATAGCACCGGCTTTCCTGTCTATTTGAGTCCAAACTGTTTCTGAGAGACCTCGACCCTGATCATCCATATTAAGTGCCTCCAATTAAGTATCCTAGTAATGATTCTAAATTATCATCTGGATTATCTATCCGAGATACTGAAACTTTCGAATCAACAATAACCCGAGGTAAAACAGAATGAGCTGCAGATAAATCATTGGTCTGTATTTCCAACTTTCCTTCTTCAGGGAATCTGACACCATATACAGGTTCTTCACCTATAAATGCGCTTGCTAACTTCCTCGGTTCATCCGTAGTAATCATTATTCTATGAGGATGTTTATCCAATAGATCACGAATAGCATATAAGTTCCCGAGAGCGAGTAATCTCCCATTGTGAAGAATAACTATTTGCTCAGTAATTCGTTCTATTTCTTCTAGAATATGACTGGATACAAGTACTGTTTTACCTTGGCTTCCAAGTTCCCTAATTACATTCATTATACTGGTCCGAGCAATGGGGTCACAACCATGCAATGGTTCATCTAATATTATTAAATCGGGATCATGAACTAATGCATGAGCAATTTTTACCCTCTGCCGCATACCTTTACTATACTTCCCGATTTCTTTATGACGAACATCATGCAGACCCACGAAATCAAGTACATGCTCTGCTCTTGCATTTGCTTCCTCTCTGGTCATACCGTGTAATCTAGCAAGTGTAGATACAAAATCCTGAGCGGTCATCCAATCGTAAAGTCTTTCAGATTCGCTGACATAACCTATTCTTCGATAAGGAGAGGTATCGGACCAAGGGTCTATTCCAAATAGCTTGACATTGCCTTGACTCGGCTTTAGACGACCCATTAGTAATTTGAATAGTGTAGATTTCCCGGCACCATTTGGACCAAGTATCCCGGTGACACCACCTTCTATTGCTAAAGAAATATCATTGATTCCCATAACTTGGCCGTACCATTTTGAAACATTTTCTAAAATAACTGAAGGAGTTTTATTATCTTCACTCATTCTCGAGTCACCTCCAAAGAACTAACTCTTGAAATTAATATCATAATTGAAATTACATTCATCATTATCAAGGAAACTACAGACAGAGATAATGAATGAGAATAATTGAGTTCTAAACCCAATAACCACTGGCCTAAATGGGCAAGGCAGTCATAGGGACTTAAGACGTATAGTATTGAAGTATCGAATTGAAGATCGACTAATAGCGCAACTAACTTCGTACCATATATTATACTTAAAAAAGCAATCGCTGAAAAAAATCTACTCTGACTTATGCTTGACAATGCAAGACCAATGGATGTATATGTTATGACAAGTAATAAACTACACAATAAACCAGATAAAAACATAGGAAGTGTGTCGATTAAAAATCCCCAACCTTCTCCTTTGAATACTATTGCAAGTGTGTAATATGCCAAGTAAGAAAATACTATAACAAAACCTAAAACTACTGCCACGCTCAAATATTTCATCAAAGTATAGTCAACTCTTGTCACCGGCCTAGAGAAATATATTGCACTAGTACCATTTCTTCTATCATCTGAAATCATACCGCCAACGACAAGAGCTGTTAGCAATGGCCAATAGCATAAATTTCTGGGAAAATATCCTAAAACTTGCCCCCATAAATTACTACGATTAATACCCCACATTTTGTCGATGAAACTATCAGGGCCTGCGCCAAATAATGATGAGAAAAATAACATAGCAATTGGAGATATAGCACCGATGAATATGACCAAAATAGTTAGTCTGACAAAAGGATTGTAATGCCTATGGCCCTTTGAAGTGAATAATCCGAAAACATGATGCCGGAAAATCGCATAATTTCTAACCCATCGAGGGCCAAGATTACCATTCCATGGACGATAATTTTGCTCGAAAATAGCTCCTAAAGACGCTTCTTTCTTTGCAACTATTGCTGAAGAATCAGTATCTCCATCATCAGAACCATATGCTACTTCCATACGTGTTTGACCGCCACCTAGATCAATCAAATCGTCACTCATACATTTGCCTCCCCGGTATGCTCAAAAGTCATAAGATCGGATGTTTTCTTGACTTCAGCGCCTAATTTATCCATTATGAGCAAGAAAATATCTTCTAAGTCTGGTTCATATTCACCCATCTTTCTTACTTGCACACCACTTTCAACAGCACACTCTAAAATTAGTGAAATTGTTTCTTCGGATTCTACTTTAATCCTCATTACTCTACCTAGGCGTCTGACTATGAGTCCTTTAGATTCTAAAGAGTCCTGCATCCTAGATGAACCGCCCCAAACAGATATTTCTATTTCTTCATCAACTTGTTTGGCAAGCTCATCGATTCTCCTATGGACTACGATTTTACCCTTATGAATCATGACAATGTTATCACAGACTTCTTGGATATCATCCATAACGTGGCCACTCATCAATACTGTTCTGCCACCTTGATTAACTGTGTTCCTAAGTGTTTGCAACATAAAATCCCGAGCACGTTGATCAAGACCATTTGTTGGTTCATCACAGATCAGTATTTCTGGATCATGTATTAGTGCACAAGCAAGCTTAGTTGCTTGTTTCATGCCTGTACTAAATGTTTCAATTTTACGATATCTTTGATCTTTGAGGCCAACATATTCTAAGACTTCATGTGCCCTTTGGGTCGCTTGAGAGGGGTTCATCCCAATTAATTCACCAGAATAACGTACTTGATCAATTGCAGACAACCCTGGATCCAAGGAGTCATATTCAGGCATATATCCAATTTTTGAACGTATTAAATCGCCCTGAGTTCTAATATCATAACCCAAAACAGTACCCTCGCCTGAAGTAGTTGTAATCAAACCTAAGATACACTTGAAGAAAGTAGATTTGCCTGCACCATTAGGTCCAAGAATTCCAGTAGCACCCGATTGAAGTTTCAAATTCAGGCCTTGTAAAGCAATATGAGGACCATACATCTTGACCAAATCTTTGGTCTCAATTACCAATTTAGGATCTGAATCAACAGTCAAAATATCACCAACACCCTACGGGTGTCATTACTTCGTTGGAATTTACGCTATTGAATGAATCGCCTGCAAGACCTGAATTATACATCTGAATCTTTAAGCGCACCATCACGAACTCTAACTGCTAGCCCTTTGGTAAGATAGGCCATTTCTCTAGCAGTAGTTATTGCAGTACCGTGTGCAACTAAATCGCCATTAGAATCTACTACAAGACAAGGTTGCCCAGGAATAAGATGGGGGTCGGCTCCCAAAACATAGCCTTGCATGACATTCCTTCCTTGACCTACAAACGGTATGGCATCATCAACAATCATAACTCTAGCAAGCCCAGGGTGATCTAATTCATCACCTTCAAATTCTTCTCCAAAAATAAGAGGGGATGAGGAATATTCTGAGTTAATCATTCTCGCACCTTCTAATGTTAAAGAAATACCACCATCATTTAGTCTCGGAGAAATAGTATGAACGCCTCCAGAATAAACGTTTACCATTCTATTTGTCTTCGACCTTCGACTTGTCATCTCAGAAGTGATTTTGCAACCCAAAGAAGGAGTTACGCCATTGAGAACTGATAATTTATCTACAATTGAACACCTATCAAGCCAATCTCTAATTATTTTACTACCTTCAATACGCTCATCGGGGCTAGGCCCCGGAGAAATTCGGATAAATGGGAGATCTGATAGGTCTAACTCAAATAATTCTTGAATTATTTCATCTTCATCGAGGGGCAAGTCCCAAACGTCATCAGAGCAATCAATATGGCACCAAGGGGAAACATCTTCCATACTGTAAGGTATTAGACCGATAGGAGTTGAAATAAGAACTATTGACCTTGGCTCATCTGTTAAACAAGAAATTACGGTGTGCAGAGAACTATCCCTCCATGGTGGTTTAGAACCTTCAATAATAACAACTCTTTGAGGTACATCCAATGACTCATCCCACCAAGAACCGGGGATTCTCCATCGCATCGCAAGTAAAGATTTAAAATGTAAAATATGAGGCCTCTCTTCAATATCATCAACTAAATTCTCGCCACCTCCCCTCACAGGATTAGTAGATGAAATCATCCTCATCGATGACATTCCAACAGGTCCCTCATCGGGGTCATCTAACTGTTCTAATATCCACAAAAAAGCATCCCTTAACTGGGCAGAGCAATGACTTCTTTCTTCCGCTAAATTCCATATTTTCCCATTCCTTACTGCCTCACGGCAACGTGCTAATTCTGATTGAGTGACTTCTAGATTATGTCTTGCTAAGATTTTTTCTCGTTCTTTTGAATCTAATGCTCTAACCTCTTCAGGGGTCCAATTAAATAACTCTGAGGACTGATATGGCCATTCATTAATTTCTTCGAGACGGACTGTTCCTGTTGGTGTTAGGAGTCGCCCCCCTCTTGCAAAAAGTGCGTAGGCAGCAGAATCGAAAATATCTACTCCAAGTGCTATTGACATTGGGAAAAGTAATGGATGACCACAACCGAATAGATGAATTGGCCTATTAGGAGGTATAGTAGACTTCGCTGAGAGAAGAATTTTGAATAATTCTCTATATTTCTGATTTTCCATTAAAGGGACAATGCCACCTATCGGATGAACAGTAAATCCTCTATATTCACCCCTAATACCTCCCATTAATTCACCGGATAATGCTCTAAGGTCATCATGTAAGCCACCTTGTATTGGGCCATTAAGGAGTAATTCTTCACCTGCTTTTTCAAGAGAAATTGGGCCTCTCTCTGCGGTAACCTCAACTGCAGAAATAAGTTCATCTCTACTCATATCTGGCCGACCGAAAACATCGAGCATAGTTCCTATATCCACACCAATATCTCTTTGGAATTCAACTATTTCTTCTACACCGACTTCCACGTCACCATATACATAGGATTGGAACGTTCCTGAATCAGTGACGATTACTCCAGGGAAATCAATTAATTCATGGACCCCCTTTTCTAAAGCAAATTCACTGAGATCATCGTGTTTCCACATAACATAAGAATTTGTTATCAGGCCCTCTACTCGATACTTATCCCACATCTCTCTCGGCTCTATTGTTCGAATATTTGGGTTGACAACTGGGAGAAGCATAGGAGTATTAAGTAAACCATGTTTAGTATGAATACGACCAATTCTAGCAGCACCGTCTCTCTGAATAATTTCAAATTTCCCAAGATCTTGTGGGCGGCAAGGGGTGGGATCTGGACGAGTACTCACAATAGGTCTGCGATACAGGTTAGTCATCAATCCTCGCTTGTACGAGATATGACGGAAACACTGACAATCCCATCTCTAAGTGACATCGATACCTGGTCGCCACTATTTATTTCTAAAGTCGGATCTAAGTTGAAACCATGTGCATAAGGGACGTTTAACAGAGAGGCTGCTGGTAAAGTAAGAGGGCATACATCACAATTTAATATGGCCTTAGGTCCTTTACCAGTATACATTAAACCCATTAAAACAAATGGTGCTACTGTTGAACCTGAGCCTTTTGGATATATCAAAATCGTATCTTCAATTGCTGTACCATCAAGTGGATGACCTCTCTCTTCAATAACTCCTGTGTCTCTGTTCACATATCCGAGGTAAGTAATTGGAACGTCTGTAACCAAAGCTCGACCTTCGATTGACCACTCTGTCTGGCTAGGGAGACTTTTTCCGAGAAGATTTAATTCACCAGATTTATGAATTTTATTGGAGAACATTGGTTTAACATTATTATGTCCTAATTTCGGCCTAGGTGATTGAATTAGAGTTGGATCAAAAGCATGGGCAACGCATTCTGAGATTGTAGATACACTAGTTGGCATTTTATTCAATCCAGAGGTCAGATAATGTTCAGCCTTTAGAGAGTTAGTCAATATATGATTGTACTTGTTTCTGTTATATGGAGTGACTTCTGGACAAGTATCTTTCAAAATTAATGCACCTGCTTCTTCGAGAATATCGATAGTACCATCAGATTCTAATATCTCATAATTATGACCACTCGTAAATACCCATAATCTCTGATTAGGAATAACCTCCCCAAGCTCCATTCTCGAACGAACAAAAGAGGCAGTGGTTCTAACTTCGCCAACACTCGCCTGAGGACAACCGATTACGACTAAATCAACAATTCCTTTAGGTGCTAATTCTTGATAACGAATCTGTAAGTCACTCTCTGTGAATATTAATTCACCTTCATAAGAATCAGTAAAGGGAGGAGAAACTGTATGGCCATCGGCCCAGAGCATAGGACAGCCATAATTTGCTGCTGCTGCTGTTAAAGCCTTACGCATTTCGAAACTAGCAAATTCTGGGAGACCAGAAATATGTGGCATCATACCCCAAGGAAGTTTCCATTCAGGCCGTATTTGTTTACCAATCCAATCGCCTAATACACTCCAGTCGGAAATATTTTCCATGGAACATTGAACTTTTACATGAATATTAGGGAAACGGTTCTCATCTAAGTGAAGTCCCCAAAGAGGAGCCCATCCAGTTAATGCAGTAGCTAATGCAGATAAACCAGATTCACGATTAGTGATTAAAGAAGTATAAGAATTTGAAAAACAGACTGCATTTGATTCCGCCCAAGAACCTATGCCTTCAGATAATTCTACTCCTCTATCATAGGGTGTACAAGATAATGTGGCATCAATGCCTAGATTAGAATAGGCTTCAATAATCTCAAATTGATGTTTCAAAAAGTCTGGATAGTCGATACCCATTTGCTCCATTTTCTCCCTATCACAGCCTGCTGAGTTGAGAGTAGTAGGTATTGAAACAACTCCTTCAACATCTCCTGCCAAGTCCGATAGGAATCTACGAAGACCATGACCTCCAGTAATTACACTAACACCTGAAACATGAGCGTGTTCACATCTGACAAAATCTATCGCCCCTGCTGTCGATGCAAGATCGACTACAAGTCGCGCTGCCTTCTGTTTAGTTGTACCATGTTTGCCATCAAGCATCAAAGTTAACTCACTAGGTACATTCACAACTACTGGGTGACGTAGGGACTCGATAAAGCATAAAGGTGATTTATCTAATTATGACTAACTTCTCTGTCTTTGTGCTTCAATAGCGACTGCACTTAATGGAGCCTGAAGATTAAACGAAGGGACGAAACCAGACATAGGTATACGGACTATTTCATCTGATTCAGATAGAATCTCTTCAGATATGCCATTTCTCTCACCACCAACTATCAGAACTACATTTCCTGTCATATCAACTTCCCAAGGAGCGGCAGTACCTACATCTTCTACCGAAATTATTCTAAAACCAAATTTCTTTGCCAATATTATTGCATCAAATCCAGAAGTCCAATGCACTGGTAAAAATCTATGTGCTTTCATTGATGCACGTTTCGCGGCACTTCTTTCCTGATTGTTTAATTCGGCATCTACTATGACAGCACTAGCTCCAGAAACCTCTGCGGTCCTTATACAAAAACCAATATTAACTGGATAAGCCGCACCTGCAAGAAGCCAGACAAGACCCCCATTAGAGAAAACTTCTTCCAATGAAGAATCAGGGTTACGGCCTACCAAAGCAAGTATATTCGGGACACCTTGACTATTATTCCGAGACATTCTCCAAAGATCATTTTCTGAACCATGAATAATCTTGATTTTCAAGCTTTCAGCATACCCTAGTATTTCTCGAAGTTTAGACGAAGAAGATTCTCTTTTCACTAAAATAAGGCTTATATTTTCATTATTCTCAAAAGCTGAAAGAACTTCATCCTCACCACACCTCTGCATATTCATTAATTCACCTCAAACTGTATCATATAAACTAAAAATTATCTTTTATTGGTATTAATATTTCATTTCTTCTCAAAAAAGGCAATGTAGTCCAAGGATTATCATAAATCGCCAATATATGAGAGGAGGTGGGTTCTAATTTATTTTGTAAAATAAATTTTAATAGTTTTTTACTTAATCTATGAGTTTTTCTCCGACTAGCGAAGCCAGAAAATTTCATTGCAGCTGTTAATTTACCTTCAACTTCAACTATCTCGATAGAAGAATTATTCGGAATAGGTAAATCTGACAATTCATGTTCTGAAGGCATAGTGAAAGCCATTTTTGTCATTTCTTCTTCACTCCACATATGAACTGGGGCGGTCATCGCTATTTTTTTACCTGAATTATTACTTCCGAATATGTATCCGGCTATAGTTCTGAAACCATTAGAGATACTATCTTGACTTTCCCCATTTGTATTAACGCGAGCTTGTATTGTATCATGATAGAGGCGCGTTTCAAAAGACCCGAAATCAAGTATTAAATCGTATTTCGGCTCCTCGAGGTCTTCAGCCATGTATATTGCGAGAAGTAACTAGTATTGGTATTTTGTAATGTAGCGTTGAATAATTCATCATTAGTGAAGTAGTTACTCAAGCCTAGAATCTATACTCTTTAGTAAATCTCTGATTTCAACAAGTACCTCGTTCGAACTAATTGAGGGGCCAGCGTGTTGAGGATTGGAAACTAAAGAGTCCCTTTGCCTAAGTACAAGGTCACGAAATTGCTCTGAGTTTTTTACACCAGTCAAGATAAATGGAGCGGCTCCCGCTGTCTCGAATTGCATTCTGACAACTCCGAATGCATTCAGGATAGGACCCTCGTGTATTGATACATCAGTTAATTTATCTAATGGGATATTTTGCTGTTTCTTGAACAACCAACCCATCCTCATATTGACGGAACGGTCGGTCAAAGCCGCAGACATGTGCTCATACTGTTTCTTATGAATCAACCATCCAAATGGTACCCAAAAAATCATTACTACTATGCCTATGATAGTAGAAAGTAAAGTCATATTTGCTACTAACCACCAGTAAATAATTATCTTTTTATCAAATTCAACTGCCATAATATGGCCGCTATCAGCATATCCTTCTGAGGAACCCATGGGTTTTGCGAAAGATTATTACTATTGAAATCATCGTTTATTATATTTAAAAATAGGAATTGGGTTCATTTTATGAGAATTCATTGAATTAAGTTTCAGATAAATTCTCATCACTTCCGCAAGCCTTTCATTAAGTTCTTTTTCAGCAGAGGGGTTGTCAATTTCATTCATAGCCCACTCTAATTCATCATATGTCGCACCTATTTGATCTTCATCAGTTCTACCATCGGACCAAAGGCCGTCTGTAGGTGCGGCTTCTTGGATTTCTTGAATTATACCTAAAGAATCTGCTAAGAGATATACCTCTGATTTGTACATATCAGCAATAGGAGAAATATCAACTCCCCCATCTCCATATTTAGTGAAGAACCCTACTCCAAAGTCTTCAACTTTATTTCCAGTCCCAACTACTATACCATTATTTGAACCAGCCAATGAATATAATGTTGCCATTCTGATCCTAGCTCTCGTATTTACCATAGCAATATCAGAGACCTCTTTCTTACTAAGTTCATTTTTCAGAACATCAAAAGTTTTTGATAAGTTAATTATATGACTTTCTACATTATCCCAATTTGACCTCAACCACATCATATGTTGGTTAGAAAGATTATACTCTGAATCATTCTGATGTATGGGCATGTTGATTACTAGAGTTCTCAAACCTGTTTTAGCACAGAGTGTAGAAGTCACAGCAGAATCGATACCTCCTGAAACTCCAACTACTAGAGTAGAAATATTATTGCTATTGGCATAGTCCAAAATCCAATTGGAGATATCTTCGCTAAGATTTTTCCACTTCGATATTCTAATACCACCTTAATGACATGCAACACCGTACTTTTTAAGTCGCCAATAATTATACGGCCAAGGAGTGAGAAATCCCGCTATAAACATAGGTATGATTACCCACCAAGTAAGTTTAGCACCACCTGTTAAAGCTAAATCCACTATATTCATTGCAGCCTCCATAGAAATCATTGAGATTAATGACATCCCCACTGCTACCCTAAAAGCCTCTTTTAAAGCCATTTGAGCCGATAAAATTACTGTTTCAAGTGCGATGGATGTCATAATTCCATTAAACATAGCCAGTAACATAATCATCATAGGAGTCCAGCCTGAATCCGTAAATACAAATTGGAAGGCTGCAATAGTACCAAAATCGCCAATACTGCAACCAACTAAACACCACTTTGTATTGTGTGCTGATTGTTTCCAAACACTACTATCGCGCCAATTAAATTCTTCACCCTTGCCATCAACAGTATAGCCTATCGATAGGATACTAGATGCCATTGAATCTCTAGATACATTATCGTGTTGAATGATAGCCATTCCTGATTCGTGAGAAACTTCCGCTGAATGAACTCCAGTTATTTCTTCAAGAGCATTTTTGACTCTATCAGAGCAACCAGTACAGGTCATTCCACCAACCTCTATTGAAACAGCCTCTGACATCTAATATCTTCCACTAGGCACTACCTTTTGAAGGCGTGGTATTTGCTAATTCAGTTTCATCTTGATTAGTCACGTTCAAGAAAGCATATCCTGTCGGTATCGACATGACCGTACCTAAGACCGCTGGCGAACTAGACCCAGTAGCTCTTGAGACTTCTTTAATTGAGATATGGAATAATGAAAAAACATTCACTCAATCTATTGAACAAAGAAGAAATGGAAACTCACCATTTACTTTTCTTGAAGGTCCACCTACTGCAAATGGAAAACCAGGAATCCATCATGTAATTTCTCGACTTTACAAAGATATGGTGTGTAGATGGAAAACAATGGAAGGCCATATAGTTGAAAGAAAAGCGGGCTGGGACACTCATGGTTTACCTGTGGAAATTGAGGTGCAGAAACAACTTGATTTAATGTCTAATGAGGCTATTGAAGCATACGGCATGGAAGCATTTAATCAGAAATGTAAAGAGAGTGTGTGGACTTATGAACAGGCATGGAGAGAAATGACTGAAAGAATGGGATTCTGGGTAGATATGGACGACCCTTATGTCACTCTACATGATAATTACATAGAATCAGCTTGGTGGTCGTTGAAGCAAATGTTCGACAAGGGACTTCTATTCAGAGGACATAAAGTATTACCATATTGCCCTCAAACAGGCACTAGTTATTCGAGTCACGAGGTCGCACAGGGTTACAAAGAAGTCTCGGAACCAGCAGTTTTTATAAAATTCAAATTAACAGATAGCGATACCTCAATATTAGCTTGGACAACTACTCCTTGGACATTACCTGGGAACGTAGGTTTAGCAGTAGGACCTGAAGTAACTTATTGCCGTGTTAAAGTGACCGCTGAGCCATCTAATTCTTGGGAAGGTAGAGGGGGTGCAAATCTAGGTGAAGAACTAATACTGGCTAAAGATCTGCTAGGGAATGTCCTACGTCATAAGATGGAAGTTTTGGAAGAATTTCCTGGTTCAGAATTAATTGGTAAATCATATGAACCACTGTTTCCGGGTGCAATAGATGGAAGTAATTCCAATGCGTGGACAGTAGTTGGAGCGGATTTCGTTACAACTAGCGATGGGACAGGAGTGGTTCATACAGCAGTTATGTATGGGGAAGACGATTATAATCTTGGTATGAAAGAAGGATTTCCCGCACAACATACAGTAGGTATTGACGGGAAATTTATTCGGGGTACTCACCAAGAATTGGATGGTAGATATGTTAAGGAGTGTGACTCAGATATTATTGACTTACTTAGTAAAAATGGTAGTTTATATCGAGAACACATCTACACACACGACTACCCACATTGTTGGAGAACTGATCATCCGCTACTATACTACGCAATGGATAGTTGGTTCGTAAAAATGACTGCAGTGCGTGAACAAATTATCGAATATAATGCAGAAGTAGAATGGGCACCCGAATGGACTGGTTCGAAAAGAATGGGAGAATGGCTCTCAAATATCAAAGATTGGGCTATTAGTCGTGAAAGATACTGGGGGACACCAATACCTGTATGGATTTGTCAAGAGTGTCAGCATGAACATTGTATTGGAAGTATCGATGAAATGATGTCTATGAAAACAGATGACTCTCCTAAACCTCCTGAATTACACAGGCCATATGTGGATGATGTGAAATTAAATTGCAATAATGAAGGATGTTCAGGAGAAATGATTAGAGAACCTTATGTCATGGACTGTTGGTTTGATTCAGGTTGTGCTTCTTTCGCTCAATGGCATTATCCATTTGAAAATAAAGAAAAATTCGAAGGAGTTTTTCCGGTAGATTATATCTGTGAAGCCGTAGACCAAACAAGAGGGTGGTTTTACTCACTACTTGCCGTTTCAACTACTGTTTTCGATAATGTAGCATACAAAAGATGTCTTTCACTCGGACATATCCTTGACAAAGATGGTAAGAAAATGAGTAAGTCGAGAGGAAATGTAGTCAATCCTTGGGACCATTTCAATAAAGAGGGTTCAGATTCTATTAGATGGTATATGATGACACAGAGCGCTCCCTGGACACCAACTAACTTCGATTCAAATGGAGTTAGAGAATCTTATGCTAAAATGTTTCTGACACTATGGAATGTACATCGTTTTTACTCGGATTATGCAGCACTAGATGGATTCGATCCTGAAGATAGTTTGGGACATGTGAATGTCAAGGAGAGGAGTCCTCTTGATCAATGGGTATTATCACGTATGGCCACAGTAGCTGAAAGTTATCATGAAAATTTTGTATCATGGGATTTCCATAAAGCAGGGAGAGAACTAGAGAATTTTGTAATTAATGATTTATCGAACTGGTATGTCAGAAGATCAAGGAGAAGGTTATGGAATGAAGATGATAGTAATGATAAGAGATCTTGTCAACATACTTTACATGAAATTTTACTCACTGTTTGCCGTTTGATGGCACCGGTAGCACCTTTCATACCAGACCAAATCCATAGAGACTTGACTGGAGTATCAGTTCATCTTGCAGACTGGCCAGTTGGTTCATCACTAGTATCGAGTAATTTACCAACTCAAAACTGGGTACTAGAACAAGAAATGGCATTAGTTAGAAAATTAGCAGAAACAGGTAGAAGAGTAAGAGTAGAAGCAGGTAGAAGACAGCGATTACCTTGCAAATCTGGATGGATAGTAGGAGGACCCGATATATCTGAATTTCATGATATCTTAGCAGAAGAATTGAACGTTGTTTCTTTGACAACAGAGGAAGACCTAGATAGGTTTCAAAAAATTGAAATCGCGCCTAATAGAAAAGCATTAGGGAAAAAGTGTAGGCAAGATTTACCAGCAGTATTGAATTTACTATCAGAAGCAGATCCAGATAATATTCTACTTGAGATTGAGGCAGAAATCTGTATCTTAGAAGGGTATGATATCACGATGGAAGATATAGAAATCAGGAGAGTAGAAAAAGAAGGATATGCGGCTGCAACTATTTCTGTGGATGAAATAGGAGATGTCTCACTAGTATTAGATATGAGACTTGATGAAGAATTATTATCAAAGGGATTATCGAGAGATATTATTAGACATGTACAAGCTAAGAGGAAAGAAATGAACCTTGAAGTTGAATCATCTATAAAACTAGAAGTTTGGGTTGAAGGACAAGATCTGTTTGTGGAAGATTGGAACCATATCCAGACAGAAACTAGAGCAGGGGATGCAACTCTAAATAATGAAAAAATTCCTAAGAATCTCAATTCCTTCGAAGTAGATGGAATTAATGTGAAATTTATTGTAAGTCTACTGGATTAAGTTCTGTACCGCAATATTTGCAATGTTTAGCATTACTATCATGCCCATCTTTAGAGCAATAAAGGCATGCTTGTGTACTTATCTCAGTGGATTTAACCAACTGATTTGTAATTATTCCAGTGGGAACAATTATCAAACTATAACCCATAATCATGATAAAAATTGCAAGCATTTTCCCTAACGGAGTCTGAGGAACAGTATCTCCATATCCCGTACTCGTTAGTGTAGTAATCGCCCAATATACACTCTGAGGTATTGAAGTAAAACCATTAGAAGGCCCTTCGACTAAATACATTCCAGCCCCAGTTATGAAACTGAGAACTATAATAGTAGAGAGAAAAACAATAATACGATTTTTAGATTTAATTATTGCTTGACTTAATGCAGTAGCTTCACCTAGGTATCGAGTTAATTTGAATATCCTAAATATCCTTAGAAGACGTAGTGCACGAAGTACAAGAAGACTTTGGAAACCGGCGAAAGGAAATAATAAACCTATAAAACTGGGTAAAATTGAGACTAAATCCACCACGCCAAAGAATGATGTTGCATATTTTATAGGTTTCATAACAGAGTATAATCTTAGTAAATATTCTATAGAGAAAAGAATTGTAAAGAGCCATTCTATGACATACAATTCATCCCCATATACATGATTAATTGAGTCAACACTTTCTAAAGAAACTGCAAGTACAGATGCAGAAATAGAAAATAATAGAATAATGTCAAATAACTTCCCTGATGGTGTATCTGCCTCAAATATTACCTCATGAATCATTGATCTGTAATTTTTCTTTAGATGGTTTGATTCAACTAAATTACTCATTTTTTCAACTCTTATTACATCATATTATCTTGATAATTACTAGGTAGAAGCATTTCTACTGCGAATAGAGGGTCTGGATCTGATGAATCATGATACGCAATAAAAGAACCGCCATCCGGAAGTATACCCATACTAGCAAAATCAAATCGTATGTCTGCACCTGCTCCTGAAGTAGAATCTAAATCTCCTTGACCAATATATGTTTGAGAATCAGGAATAAGGCTCTCTGAGAATTCTCTAACATGCCAAGCAACATCTATGTCTGGACCGGATGAACTTTGGTACCTTACATTTAGGACGAAAAGATCATGTATACCACTTGAATGATATTCCCATTCCTCTATAGCACTGGCAGATTCAGATAAATCATAGGTATTGTTTTCCCATGTTTCACCACCATCCCATGATAGTAAATGAGTCAATGAATTTCCTTCCGAAATCACACAATGTAAAGCGCTTGATGAATCAAAAGAACAGTATTCTGAAGGAAGTGAAGAACCATTCTCATTCGTAGCCGACCACCAATTGAGAGAAGTATCCAAAAATGCATCAGTACCATCTATAAAATAATCAGGAAAATACAACCCTCCAGAAGGCACGGGAAATGATCGCATCTCTTTATGAGGTTTAGTGAAATCCCACTCCACTCCTAACTCTGAAGAGATAAGATTGACTTCAATATTATCTAGATTCGCGTCCCTATCGGGGAATGGAAAATAATCATAATTTAGGCCATCAGTAGAAATTTGCCCGCCTACATTTTGTACTTGATGCCAAAAATTAGATATTACTAGACTCGCATAGTCTCCATTACCATAAATACCACCATTAATTGGTCCAATTACCTCGACTTGCCATGAACGGTCATAGAATGGCTCAGGTGTTCTATTGAAACACCAACTCCATTCTTGGTCCTCAGCATCATAAAGAAACGCATAGAATTGGTCAGCCCCACTAGCACTTGGATATGGGAACCACCCCATAGATATCAAATCGCCATTTGTTGCTTGGACTATACTCCCCTCACCTAGACCCTCTTGACCGGGCAGTGTTGGTTTTGGTTCTAAGCAACCGATTTGTGATAAGAGTGTTGGTTGATATTCTTGCCATGTATGCCCTCTATCTTCAGACCATGTTGGATATTCACCTCCAAAATTAACTATCCATCCTTCTTTAGTTCCTGCGAGATAGTGCTCACAACAGTTCCCTCCTTCTTCATTTCCAAATACCGCCCATGAAGAATTTCCCCATGTCTCATTAGAGAATGGAGAACTTACAATGAAATTTCTAGAGTCACTATGAGTTAGTGGATCGTCGACATAAATAAAATCTTCATCCCAATTAATTTCAGCACTAATTTCTGATTCCACCGCTTCTAGGCATCCAGCCGTGGCAGTAGCTGATACTATCAATATCACAAACATAGCTTGTACCACGGACAGGTCAGACACAATACTATGCGATATGGCGCGACTTATCGGTGCTTCGCTATCAAATCTCGATTGTTTAATTGATTAATTAGAATATTATTTTAATTTCCAAACAGGGCCTTTTGGAGAGTCTTCAACTACGACTCCGATCTCATTTAATTGGTTTCGAATTAAATCTGCTCTTTCCCAATCTTTATTCTGACGTGCTATTTTTCGCTGACTGAGTAAATCTATAACTTGATCTTGGAGCCTCATTTTTTCACCTTCAATCCTCTCAATGTTTGCCAAAATCTCTTCATCTTCTGGCAATATCCCTAACACATTTCCTGCAAACTCAGATAACCAAGAGACCGCTGATGAAATTTCTTTATCAGAACCTGAATCTAATTTTTCCCTCAGATATTTAACAACGGATTGAATTTCAACTATTGCCACCCTAGTATTGAAATCATCGTCCATACCATTGGAAAAATTTAATTCAGCCGTTTGCAAAAAATCTAAATCATTCCAATCACTTTTACCTGATTTCGAAAGGCCTTCCCCATATGCAGACAATAATTTATGATAGTGACTTGAAGAATCTTGAAGTATCGTATCATTAAATTCAACAGGTTGCCTATATGGGGCATTGATTAAACTATATCTTAATTCCAATGGTTTAATCTTAGAAATCGCATCCCTTATAGTCCAAAAGTTACCTAAAGATTTACTCATTTTTTCTCCATCAACGTTAATCATCCCATTGTGCATCCAATATTGTACGACAGGATCATGGTTCAAGCAGCATTCTGATTGAAATATTTCTGCCTCATGATGAGGGAAAATTAAATCCGAACCACCGCCATGAATATCGAATTTTTCACCAAGATGCTGCAAGGACATTACTGAACATTCGATATGCCAACCAGGGCGTCCATTCCCCCATGGACTTGGCCAATATGGTTCGCCAGGTTTAGCTATTTTCCATAAAGCGAAATCTCTATGATTTTTTTTTCCAGAACCAGTTTCAGAAACTCTACCACCCGCTCCCTCACGGACCATCTCTAATGTTTGTCCTGTCAACTGACCATACTTCTCAGGAGCAGTATGAATTTCAAAGTAAACTCCATCGGATGAAGAGTAAGCATTACCTTTGTCTATTAAATTCTTAATCATGTCAATAATGCCGGGTATGGTTTCTGTGACTCTAGGATATGCATCAGCAGGGATCACATTCAGTAAATCCATAACTTCAAAATAGTCATCAATATTTCTATTTGCGACTTCGAGAAAATCTATATTTTCTTCATTTGCAATACTTATTATCTTATCATCAATATCGGTAAAATTAGTGATATGATTTACTTTCAAACCACTCTTTCTTAGCCACCTTACTATGATATCGAAGGCAATGGCTTGACGTGCATGGCCAATATGGCTGGGAGAATAAGGAGTAATACCACATACATAAATTCCGACTTCACCATCGACTAATGTCTCCAAGGTTCTCTTACTGCGAGAACGGGTATCATAGAGTCGCTGCGCCATGCCTATCAAATCACGGTGCACGTATTACAGTGATGAACCTCGCGCTGTTTCAATGAACTCAAGATACAAATTAGTGTGTTTAATCCTCTCAGGGTGCCATTGAACACCTATGCAAAATCTAAGTTCTTCAAATTCAACTGCTTCAATCAAGTTATCATGACTAGAATAAGCAGAAATTAATAGATTTCCTGCATTACTAACTCCTTGATGATGCGTAGAATTAGCAGTAATATGTGTGCCCATTATTTTCTCTAATTTTGTACCCTTTATGATATCTACTCCATGTTCTGTAACTCTACCGTTCCAACCACCATGATTTTCATACCCTACTGTTTCTGGTAAATGTTGATGTAACTCCCCTCCATTTATCGCACATAACAATTGAAAACCTCTACATATACATAAAAGAGGTACGTCCTTATCTATTGCAGATTTTATCAACTCAATCTCTGAATCATCTTGTGCAGGATATATTTCATTAGTATATGAGCCACTATTCTGGCCATATATCTGAGGATTAATATCAGGGCCACCTGAGATTATTAACCCATCAATCCTATTCATAACTTCGGAACTACAGCCTGGAGGAATAAGTAGAGGTATTCCTCCGCATTGCATCACCATCTTATGATAAGTCGTAGGTAACACTACTGCATCTAAATCCCAATTAGCCCATTTAGTAGGTCGAGAAGGACAAGTAATACCAATCACTGGACTATTGCCTACCGGCATAACTAGCCGTACAAGACACAATTAATAATCAAATTGTATATTATCTTGAAGAGGCTTGAATTAATCCCTCAAATACCGAATCTTGCCCCAACATTTCAGGATGCCACTGGGTTGAAATTAAGAAGGGGTAATCATTTAATTCAACAGCCTCAATCAAACCATCTGATGTCTTACCTACTACTCTCAAATCTCCCGCATCAGATACTCCTTGATGATGTCCGGAGTTCCCCCTAATTTCAGAACCTAGTAATTCGAATATTAAAGAATCTTTTTCAAGTTTGATAATATGTTCTGACCAATTACCACCTGTCGCACCATGCTCTTCATATCCTTCAGTAGTAGGAAGATCCTGAAACAATTGACCACCTCGGATTACGCAAAGTAATTGATGTCCTCGGCAGATACAAAGAAGAGGGAGTCCCCTCTCTATTGCACCTTCTATTAGAGAAATCTCCCATGAATCTTGTATGTCACTAAAATCAGTTGTTTTTTCATGAGGAGTTTGACTATACAAATTAGGATTGATGTCTCTTCCTCCAGAAATAACCAATCCATCTAAACAGTCTAAGAGCTCATCCACATCATCACATTCAGATATTAAAAGAGGGATACCCCCTGCTTTCCTGATTGCTTTAGGATAGTTTTCTGGTAATATTACAACTGATTGATTAGGTGTTTCATAATCCCTAGAATTTACCGAGGTAGTAATACCTATCAGTGGCCTCATTTTTATTCACCCAGTGACTCTCTCAACTTCCTCGCATGTCTGAAAGAAAGTATTCCAGAAATCATAAATGTAACTCCAATTATTATCAAAAATAGATGGGAAAATATTGTTAAATCACTTGCATCTGACCATGTGGAAAATATCCTTAGGCCACCCATTACTGAGATAAGAGCAAAAACCATTGAAGCATGCATATAATGATGCTTATTAGATATATTTTTATTTGAAAGAAGGCCTAAAATTATCAATGGTGCACCAAAAATAGATGGTATTAACGCTGTTAAACTACCCGTATCGCTGATTAGATATGAGGCGATACCAGACATAACAAGAAGGCCGCCACATATGATTGCAAAGTTTGGAACAGAAGTCCCCATAAATTTGAATTCATCACTCATAGTTGGTCGAATGAGACAGACTTTAAGATTATACTCATGATTCATTACTCAAACTTGCCGTCGCATGAATTTCTTCATCTCTAGCAACAATCTGCTCCCAAAGTAGTTCTGCAACATCTTTTACATCCATGTCAGAACCTACTGAGTCTAATCCGTCTTTTACCATAACTGAACAAAAGGGGCAGCCTATTGCAACTGTTTCACAACCAGTTGCTGCTATCTCTTCTGCGCGAATCTTATTGACTCGTTTATCAGAATCCTCTTCCATCCACATCTGAGCGCCACCCGCTCCGCAACAAAAAGAATCTTTTCCATGTCTCTCTACTTCAACATCAATACCCCCTAATACAGATCTAGGTTCATCAATAACGTCTCCTATCCTACCAAGATAGCAAGGGTCATGATAAGTGATACTCGTGCCATCTTTATCAAATTCAGGAAGTTTTCCTTCTTCCTGTAGTTTTGCCATGATTTCTGTATGATGGAATACTTCTAACTCATCAGCACCATAATCTGCATACTCTTTCCCTAGAGTATGGAAGCAATGAGGACAAGAGGCAACGATTCTTTTAACACCTAATTCTTGGAATGTCGTAATATTTGTTTCAGCCAACATTTGGAATAAGTATTCGTTACCTGCTCTTCTTGCAGGATCACCTGAACAACCTTCTTGCATCCCTAAGATTCCAACATCTAATCCTGCCTCTTTCATCAGAGAAATTGTTGCACGTGCTACTTTTTGATTTCTTTCATCAAAACTAGCTGCGCATCCTACGAAATAAATATATTCTGCTGGCTGACCTACTTTGACATCTAAATCAGAAGCCCAGTCTGCCCTCTCATGTGGGCCGAAACCATATGGATTAGATGCAGATTCTAGATTACCCATAGCAACATTTAGTTCTTCAGGATAATCCATTGTTTCCATCATAGCATTTCTTCTCAATTCTGTTAGTTTCGGGACATGTTCAATGTACAGAGGGCATATATCTACACAGGCGTTACAAGTTGTACACGCCCAAACTGCCTCACTGGTGATTCTTGCTAACATTGTTTCCTCCGGATTTTCACCCTTCAAGAGAATTGGAGCATATTCATTTGCATAGTTCCTGACATCATGGATTACTTGCATTGGATTCAAGCCTTTGCCCGATTCATAAGCGGGACAAACGTCCTGGCATCGCGCACATGATGTACATGACCATCCATCAATAATCTGCCTCCAAGTATATTGATCAAACGTACTAACTCCAAAAGAATCGATATCAAGATCTTCTAGAGGAACCGCTTTGCCATCATCTCCTATCGCAAGAGGACGCATTTTACCAAGTGCTTGCGTATCATGGAAGAATACGTTTGGTATTGCCATAACTAGGTGCATATGCTTAGATACAGGAATTAATACTAAGAAGCAACAAATCGAAATCATATGAGCCCAATAAGATGCTACTATGAAATTTTCAGATAAACCAAGACCTGAGACCCAATGACCAAGAGGCTCCCATATTGAAGAAGGATTCTCAGAGGACTCAATGATGAAAGAAGTAGAGGTTATTGTCAAAATTAAAACTAGAATAAAATTACCTTCTAATTGAGATTTACCTTTGAGTTTTTCAGGGGTGAAAAGTACCCTTCTAGTCAAGGCAGCTAAGGCACCCAAGAGAGCGGTCATGTACCCTAATTCTACAATTCCATTCCAAGGATTATTAAGGAATTCGGGCAATATTTTATCTGAGAAATAATTTGCACTTACAAGATCTAACATATCGCTTCCAAGCATCAGGAAACCCCAGAACATTAGGACGTGCATCGTTCCTGCTACCTTATCTCTGAGCACTTTCTTTTGACCTAGCCATCCCACCAGCATTTCTTTAATTCTAATACCCCAAGAATCAAATCTATTATCTGGAGCACCTAACATTACTAATCTAGTTGCTTTCACTACTTGATATATGAAAAATGAGATAGATAAACCACCCATCAAAAGAAGTATAATCCAGCCGTCAACAGGCCCGTATTGCATTTCTAAAGGGTGCATCATTTCCATCTTGAGTTACCCCGAATGTGCCTCGGAAGAGAAACCGCACTTTCAATTAACCGATTGAATGAACGTACCCAATACTAATTTCCTATACCCATCACCGATAGTCATGGCAACTGCCTTCGCACCCGGGAAGTGTATCTTATTTGGAGAGCATGCAGTAGTCTATGGGCATCCTGCAGTAGCAGTAGCAATCGATGCAGGAGTAGAAGTAAAACTAGATTTTTCTGATGAATGGGGAATTAAAAATTCATACTATGCAAATGAATATATGAAATATCAAGAAGATAAAAATCCACATATCCGCCATATTATTAATGATGTTTTTGATTATGATGGCCCCCCTCTAAGAATAAATATTGAATCTGATTTGTTTTCTGCAGCAGGACTTGGATCTAGTGCCGCATTATCAAATGCAATGGGAGCCGCCCTCCATAAATTAACAAAACCTGAAGAAAAAATTGATCGCATAGAATTGGCTAAAATAGGTCATTCGGCAGAAGCCAGCGCTCAATCAGGAAGAGCCAGTCCCACCGATTCAGCGGCTAGTTCATTGGGAGGTTGTGTCGTAGTTTCGGGTGAAAAAAATGAGGATTGGGAGCATGTTTTTGATACTAGCCTGATGACACCAGAGGGGGAGAGAAAATGGTCAATACACAGTATTGATTTACATGAGAAAATAAGTAATTCTTGGCTAGTTCTGGGATTTACTGGAGAAGCATCACCTACTGGCGACATGGTATCTGGAGTGGCTAGTAGATTGAAAGAAAACCCAGAACTTTATGATGAGATGAAAGCAATTGAAAACATTACAAAAGCGGGTCTTAAAGCTCTAGAATTAGGGAGTTTAGAGGCCGTTGGCATAGCAATGAATAGTTGTCATGAGAAATTAAAGATTCTTGGAGTTAGTACTCCGGCATTAGATAATATGGTATCTATGACTAGACAACACTCATTCGGTTCAAAACTGACTGGAGCAGGAGGTGGAGGATGTATGGTTGCCTTGACAAATAATCCAGAAAGAGTAGCGCAAGAAATTGAAATATGCGGAGGTAAACCATTAATCTCCAAATTCGGTTCCAAGGGCGCTCATCTGAGAGAAAATTGACCGAATTAATCGCTTGAAATCGTACTTTTGTTCGATTTAATGGCAACTATTCTTTATAAGGGGGACATAAGTGCGAATGATATGCTTAGTGACGAAGAACGCCTAACTGTAGTGAATGTAGTTGCATCAACCCGAGTCGCGGAAGAACTAGATCTTCCGGATATCGCAATTCAGCTGAATTGTGAGTATGAACCTGAACAGTTCCCAGGAGTTGTTTACAGAGTCGTTGACCCAAAACTTGCAATCCTTATGTTCCGTTCAGGAAGAGCAGTTTGCACAGGTGGAAAGAATGAACAAAATATCCACACAGGTATCGAAAGAATGACTGCTGATTTACAGAATGCAGGAATTGACACATGGGACTTAAAGGATGTCGAAATAGAAGTTCAAAATATGGTAGCTACATACTCTCTGTTCTATCCAGAAGACTATAATGGAACCGCCAGAATGGATGATAACAATACACGTGTCATTGATTTAGAAGGAGGAGAAATTAGAGCCGCAACAGATGAAGAAGTTGAAGCAAATGATGACCGAATCCGTGGAATTAGACAAGGAGAACCTTTAGCTGCACTTCCAAGAAAGTTGAATCTAAATAATCTGACCTTCCACTTACCTTTCGACAAAGTAGAGTATGAGCCAGAACAATTCCCTGGACTTATTTACAGATTAGATTACCCTAAAGTGGTATGCCTAATTTTCGGAAGTGGAAAGATGGTTATTACTGGTGCAAGACACAAGGATGAGATTCTTGAAGCGGTCCAGTTCATACAAGATGAGTTAGCAGATTTACTGTGAAATTTAATTTGAGAAACTTCAATCGAGAGATTGATGTGTGAGTAACTATGCGAGAGCGCTATGCGCTCTCGGATTGAGACAGTTTATTTTCTGACCTTTCTATTATTAATTTCGGTATTTTCGGGGATATATGCCCCTGATAATCAGATAGAGGAACTTGAAGAAAGTAAAATACGCATAGATTCAATATCTAGAAGTTCAAACTTAATTGATATCCCGGATTGGAAAGTAAATGACAGGTGGAACTACAATGGTTACTTAGACATGGTAGATTTCATAGTTGATTCAGGAGTAAATACAGATTTAGAGACTCTAACAGGCACTTTGGAAAGTACGGTAACAGATATTTATCTGACAACAGTAGATAATAATCCAACTCTGGTTTACAAGGTTGAATCAGATGGCTATTATGAAGCGAATAGTATTAATCTTGACGGCCAACCAGGAGATTTAGAAGTAACTATGAGTACTGTTTCTACAGTAAGAGTCTCTGATCTTGCAACTGTATCTCAAAATGCGGTGATTGATATTAATTTCTGTAGAGATTTTCTATGGTGGTGCGTTGATGTTTCAGTTGGCACCCTAGAGGTAGATCAGTCTTATTCGCCCCCATTAGAAGGATATGACTTCCCGTTGTCAGTTGGAGAATCATGGAGTCAGAATTATACTGCAACTACGAATTATGATGGTCAAAGTGACTATGTAGATATTCCTGACGACAGCGTATCTCAAAGAAGTGCAAATTATGAAGTAGTCAGCCAAGGTTTTTCAGGCGTTAATTATGGAGGTTGCAGTACTTCATACAATATATCTAGCACTAATGCAGATGGTGATGATACCGGTTACAAGTGGTTTTGTCCAGCTATTAGAGGAGATGTGAAAATGGAAACAATAGAAAGTTTAGGTTTCACAGCAGTTCATTCGCTATCATCATATCAGGCAACTAGTAGGCAAAAGACAATAAATATTGATTTAGAATATCCATTGTCTCCAATTAATATGGATATTTCGGCTTGGATTAATGTGACAAATAATAATGGTAATCCGGTAGGTAATCAAGAAATGGAGTTTAGATATGAAATAGGAGGAGATATACAGAGTATTGTAACTTCTGCGAATGGAACTGCACATGTGATTTTAAACACCGGAAATCTAGCAGATGACTCATACTCAGGAAATGATTTAGGAAGTCATGGGATATTAGCATGGACCAATACGGAATCAACTAAAATCATAGGAGTGAGCACAGTAACAATCGACCCGGATGTATTTGAAATTGACTTATATGTTAATCCAAATGGTGTTTCAGTCGAAAGGATTAGAGAAAATTCAACAATTACTTTGGATGAAAATATTGGATTTACAGGAATTAGAGGAGATAGGTTTGTTGCAAGTATACCTGTGCTAAATAAAGGATTAAGATTATCTCCAGCTGCTGTTTTGCAGATTATAGGTCCAGATGGTACAATCTCAAATGCAAATATACCTCAACTTTCCAGCCTCGAAGAAGCAAGAGTCGAAGTATCTTGGGAAGTCCCAGCAAATCAACCATTTGGAAACATATTAATGTCATTTAACATTGAAATTGACGATGGAGATTTGACGAATAATGAGGGTGAATTCAGTCTTTTCATAGGAGCCATACCAGTCGCATTATTAACAATTGTAGAAGAATCATTGACTCTTGATGAAGTGACCTTTAACGGGCTTAATTCTTATGACCCAGATGGAGGGCTTCTAGATTGCACCTTTTCTCTGGAAAGTCTATCAGGAGATATTGTAACATCTCAGGAAGATGATTGTATTTTCGAATACACTTGGAATGATGATGGTGTCTTTACAGTAAATATGGTGATTACAGATGAAGAAAGTGATTTTGATTCAGTAAGTAGTGAGATTATTATTATTAATAGGGCACCTGAAATTACAGTTTCTACTGATTCTGAAACGAGTCCAGTACTATCACCTATAACATTCGAAATCACTGAACGGAATGATCTAGATTCTCTTAATCCACAGGCACCAGTAGATATCTTTTGGAAAGCACCTTGTGAACAAGGAAATCTGGGCATAAAATGCACATTGACACCAGATCAAGAAGGACCCTATACCGTTGAAGTTGAGGCCATGGACGACGATGGAGCGGTAACAACTGAATCATATACAATAGATGTAACAAATATCGCCCCTTACAATCCAGAATGGGAAGTTCTATTTGATGGGAATAGGATGACTACAAATTCTTTCGGACTTTATACGGTGAATGAAGGAGACCAACTTACCATAAGAGGATGGGCTGAAGATTCAGATAACGACATGTCGTCATTAAGGCATGTTTGGACTCCAGATGCAGAAGATTATCCAGGTATTAATAATCAGCAAGAAGGTCTTGTAAGTTCAATAGAACATATTTACAACACGGAAGGTCAACACATTGCAACATTCCAAGTCTTTGACGATAATAATGAAAGTACTGATTTAATGACTGTACCATTCAAAGTGAATAATATCGCACCTATTATTCGCCCATTTTCTCAACCCTTGCCTGTTGCAGAAGATCAGCAAATGGAGATATCGATTATAGTTCAAGACACCATATATGATATGGAAAGCCTCATTCCATGTTATGATATTAATCCTTATTCTAATTCGGATAATTTAGGTAATTCGAGTGATGATTGTGATATCGAGGCGTATTATTTAGAATATGTATGGCCTAATTCAGATACTGCCCCAGACCATATTGTATTCCATGTAACTGATAATGATGGTGCTATAGCTTCCGTAAATATATCAATAGATGTCAGAAATATGAAGCCTAATGTAGGTATGACAACCAGTGAATACCAGCCGACTACTGGTGAAATGATTAGTTTGACAGGTAATGGAACTACTGACTCTGTTTATGACATGGATAATATGCAATACTGGTGGGACATGGATATTTCAAAAGATACTGACGGAGACGGAGACAAAAGCAATGATCAAGACATTACTGGGAAAATAGTTGAATGGTCATTTTCCAATGCCAAAGACACAACCATTCAACTAACTGTATATGATGGGGATTCATCAGATTCAATGAGGATAACAATACAAGTTCAAGAAAAACCATTTGCACTTTCAGATGTTCTAACAAATCCAATTTTTATTGGCATAATACTATTATCAATTCTTGGGATTTTGGGAGTACTAATGAGAAAGAAAAACATGCCACTAGTAGTATCTTCAATAACTGAAGGGAATATGATAATGGATGATGCTTTTGACGATCCTGAATTCGACCCCTTTAGTAAAGATAAACAAAAGCAAAAAATAAGTAAAAAAAGAATAAAACAGGATAAAAATAAACCTAACAATAAGAATTCAAAAGATGTTGATTCAGACTTAATAATAAATCCTACTGAAAATGAGATGCTACAAGAAATGGAAGAATTGAAGGCAAAACTAAAGGAGTTGGAAGATAAAAATCTCTCAGTAAATGAAGTCATGAGCTCGTCAGAGATAGAAGAACTAATTGGGGAAGAGGAATAGGACATTGTATGGTCAATCTATTCAAGCTTCTAGGTTTACCTGATCCAAACAAGACAATCCCTAGAATAGTCAAGAAAAATTTAGGATCTGCAAATCCAGGGCCGAGATCTAATTCAAGAGCAGACTTCCACGACCTAGGTGATATTTTGTGGTCTGAAAGAACTGAAAGATTGACACCTCAGGCTTATAGAAATATAATCTACATGAAGCCTGATGAATACGATAGGATTCGACTAGATGGAATAGAAAATGAATTAGCAAGAGGGAATATGCTGCTTGTAGATATCAGTTCATTGGCACACATGCCGGCTCAGAAGAATATTTGTAAAAGAAAAGTAGAAGATTTGGGAGAAAGAATGGATATCCCAGTATTTGCTTTGAATGAAAATGATTCATTATTGATGGTACCTGGTTCAGGAATGAGAGTAGATACTACAAAGCATAGATTAGGCATGAAAGATTTAGAAGGGCTGCCTATAAAATTGGATTCTTAGTATGAAACTTCAAAATTCCAATCATTTTTACTAGAACTAGGCCCTAATTTATTAAAATTAATCTGCATTAATTTTTGTGGCATATTTGAAGAATTGATTTTAGAAGATGTCAGTATACTCTCAACGCGAAGTATCGCTAAAGATGCTGAAGAACCCTCTGGTAATGGATGAATTTCGACTAACTTACACTGCATTGCAGCCATTGCTGATGAAAGAATTGGTAAATCATCGCTTGAAAGCATGCTTCCACTGACTAATTCCCACTCTGATTCATCTATAGGTAATTTTGTAGAAGTCTTCTGTATGTTTTTCGCAGAATCTAGATCAGCAGGAAGTATGAATACCATGCATGATGAACCTACTCCTGAACTACGGAAATTAACTAAAGTATCTCTTTCTTGACCATTTCTACTCTTTGAAAGACTAACGGTGATTAACGGAGGAGTATTTGATACGACACCTATTGAGGACATTGGTGCTAGGTTTTGTATACCTTCAGAGCTTACTGTTCCAATCAGAGATACAGGACGTGGCATCATTAAAGACGCCAGCCAATTTCTTCTCTGCTCATGCGATAATTCAGATAATTTAGAAATCTTGGTTTCGCCATCTAATGATAGATAGGCGCCTGGTTCCGATTCGTATTTACCGTCCTCTAACCAAGTATCAAGTTCACCCGATTCTACTTCAGATGCAGAAAAGGAGGTGAATTGACGATAATTTTCCCAATTGGAAATATCTTTTTCATCGCCACCACGTGATTTTTTTCTTTCAATAGATGCATCGGCATATGTGACACATCTACGGAGAAATCGAGAAACTACTTCTCTTCTCTGAGAAATGTCCATTTAAATCACTCTATACCTAACTCTCTAACCAGTCGATCAACATGGCCACTGGCTCTAACGTTATACCCTACTGAAATTAGTTTACCATCTGTGCCAATAACAAAGGTGGAGCGAGAAACGCCTAAGTAAGTTTTACCGTAATTCATTTTTTCTCTCCATACACCATATAAATTATGTAATTCTATATCAGAATCTACGATTAATTCAAATGGGAGTTCATATTTATCAATAAATTTCTGATGTGAATTGGATGAATCTTTGGATACACCTATAACCCTAAAACCTGAAGACTGAAGTCGAGAAAAGTTATCTCTGAAATCACATGCCTGAACAGTACAACCGGGAGTACTATCTTTAGGATAAAAATAAAGAATAACTTTTTCTCCGGATGAAAGAATTTCTGAAAGAATTATTTCATCGCCATTTGTTAGTTCTGCTACAAAATCTGGTGCGATTTGACCTACTTCTAAGGAGACCGGTTCTGAGTTCATGTTTCTCGCAAGAGTAAGAGACTGATGAATGCTCGTACTAACAGCATTCAATAGTAAACATCCTCTGGTATGAATATGAGTAAAGTAGGAATCATTTGTTTGGTATTAGGAGTTTTAGGATTCACAGCATTTCTAATTTCTATTACAATTGTAGGATATATTGATGATAGAGTAAATGAAGAATGTGATACTGAAATAGGCACAGTAGGGCAGATCATAGGTGCAGATGAAGGGCAATGTCAAGATGCTAGAGATTCAAGAAACCTGATTAAAAGTATCCAAATTCCAATTCTAAGTATTGGAGTGATCTCTGGAGTTTTCGGTGGAATACTAATTTTCAAAGATTAATTTCTCATCTCATCTCTAATCCTTTTCTTTGTTGATGCCCATCCACAAATCAAGCATTTTTCTAAATCGTGGTTTCTTGCGGGACAATATTCTCGACCAAAGAAAATGATTTGTAAGTGCCGTCTAATCCAAGTATCTCTCGGAAAAACTTTTTTCAAATCTTTTTCGGTAGTTTCTACATTTTTCCCATTGGATAACCCCCAGCGAGAAGCTAAACGATGTATGTGAGTGTCTACAGCAAATGCAGGGATTCCAAAAGCTTGTGACATTACTACACTTGCAGTTTTATGGCCAACACCAGCTAATGATTCCAAAAAATCCCAGTCAGGTATAACTTCACCACCACCATCTATTATTTGTAAAGCCATTTTCTGAAGGTTCTTGGCTTTCGTAGGAGCTAAACCTATCTCTCTAATAATTCCATGAATTTCTGTAATTTCTAACCTAGACATTTTTTCAGGATTATCAGCTCGAGAGAACAGATTAGGAGTCACTTCATTGACTTTTTTATCCGTGGTCTGAGCAGACAACATTACTGCTACTAGTAAGGTGTATGCATCCTTATGGTCTAGAGGAATAGGCTGAGTAGGATACAGGTCATCTAATATCTCACCAATGCGATCTGCCTTGGTGGCTCTATTCATCACTCCATCTCCACTTGAACTCTAAGACCGTAAATAAATGCTAAAAGGATTATAGAAAAAGGTACGCCATAACATGGGCCGTACATAAAATCTGAACTAGATGGAGAGCTAGTGATTCCTCCGAAAATAATGTATGCAACTAGTCCAAGAATCATGGCGGGTAATACAGAAACTAAGGCGAATACTAGTCCTCGAGTCATACTCATATATCGATGGAAGAGATTCACAATGATGAATATTATCAGTCGTTGAATAGAGATTCTATTTCTAAACTTGATTTTGTATTTAGAATATCTGAACTTTCAAGCCATCCCTTTCGAGCAATTTGTACACCATACCATACATCATCTAAACCACTAGTATCATGCGCATCCGGATTTATACAAATTGGTACTTTTTGTTCTTTAGCAAATTTACATAATCGCCAATCAAGGTCAAGACGATATGGAGATGCATTGATTTCAATAGCCTTCAAATGTCCATCAGAATTTAACTCACCCATTCTTCGGATAACTGCATGCATATCAATTGGAAATCCTTCTCTCACCTGTAGAATACGACCCGTGGGGTGGCCTAAAATCGTGAAAGTAGGGTCTTCAACCGCTCTAATTAGTGCTTCTGTATTATCAATTTCATCCCTATTCCTCCAACTACCTAATGCATGAACACTACCGACTACATGAGAAAATAGGTTTCTTACTTCATTGGAATAATCAAGTTTTCCATCGGCTAGAATATCGCACTCAGAGCCATGAAAAAGTCGAAAGTTAACGTCCTGATCTTTCCAGTTTTTATTTAGTCGAATAATTTCATCTGATTGTTTAGGCACAGTTTCACTAGGTATTCCAATTTGTCTACCACCAATGTTCAAAGTCTCAGAATGATCAGCAATCCCCAAATATTCCCAACCTAAAGATTGAGCAGCTTGTGCCATTTCTTCAAGAGTGTTGGTACCATCAGAATATACTGTATGGTTATGAAATGCACCACGTAAATCTGAAGGCATTATGAGTTTAGGAAGAGAGGATTTAGATAATGATGATGCTTCAATTTCACCCATATCTTCTCTCATCTCAGGAGGTATCCAATTCATACCTAGATTTTTATAAATTTCAGATTCATCGGAACAATTCAGTGTGTATTTAGCAGCCTCCATTCCGATTTTTCCGTCTGCCAAACTTTCAGGGAATAAACCAAATTCATTTAAACGCAGACCTCGATTTATTGCTTCTTGCCGCATTCTAATATTATGCTCTTTAGAACCGGTGAAGTAAGCTAATGTAAATGGAAACATTTCTGGATTAACGATTCTAACTTGTGCATCGATGGTTGCATCACTATTTCTTTCGATCAGAGTTTCTGCTAATCTTTCATCGAGACTACCAGAATTAATTGAATTTGATAGCATTTCTTGTTCTAGAATTAAACTGACTTTAGATTCACCATACCCCTTCACCTCAGCTATCCCAGGCAAATTAAGAATCTTTGAAATGACATTTTTATGATTTTCTGGAAGTGAAGATACAACAATATCAAGATCGCCAATTGTCTCCCTGCGACGGCGTGCACTTCCTGCAAGTTGGGCTTTTTCTACCCCTGTTATTTCAGATATTTTTTCTTGTAATGCACGACCATATAATAATCCTACATCCATCCTAGTTCTACCTTGGTAACGACGTAGTAAATCAATACCCTCAAGATATTTCTTCTGACTCTTTTCACCAAAACCACTCAGAGGTGAAACATGCCCTAATTCACATGCTGTTTTCAGCGCTTCAACCGAGTCTACACCTAATGATTCATGTAAGATCCGCGCTCTTTTGGGTCCTAAACCAGGGATACCAACAATCTCAATTAAACCTGGTGGGATTTTGTCATATAATGACTGCATATCGCCCCAAGTCCCTTGCATAACTGCTTCAGTAATTAGACCACCAATTCCCTTACCTATTCCTTTAATTTCAACAACTCGATTTTCCGACACTACTGTGAATAAATCTTCTTCCATAGAGGCTAAAGCACGTGAACCATTTTGATATGCGCGTACTCTGAAACCATTTGCCCCAGATAATTCTAATAATATTGCAATTTGTTCTAGAACATCAACGAGTTGAGTCTTACTGACGTAAGGTGCTTGTTGCCTTCGAGATTTAGGAAGAGTCCAACCACTCACCTTCGCCATGCTTGCATGAACAAGCCACAGGTCTTGAACCATACCATTGATATCTGGATTAGCGTTCCCCAACATAAACAAATGAATGCCTCTAGCATCGATTGTGGAATTAGTTTCATTATTAGAATCCGCATCTATCACACTTTGTGGTTTTGCTACTATTTTATGGATGGCGATTGGTACTTTAGCAAGATTTGAAAAAGGAGAGATTATCACGCAAAAGGCTGTAGCCTCTCTTTGTATTATTTCTGCAATTATGCTTTTTTCTTTACATTATTTAGGAGGAGAACTTTGGGGTTCTACAACTGTAGCAAGACCCCTGGCAGTTACCGCAATTATTGTGGCTGTAACTGGAATGCTAAATATCAAAGGAAAAGATGTTCAAGGTGAATCAAATCCGCACCAGATAATGAAAATGAGGGCAGCAGAGAGAGATGAATAATCACTGCTGACCGAGCTTCTCATCGATAAAAGCCCGCATATATGCAGGTAATTCTCCATTAACAAAAATAACATCATTAACACCATCAAGTTTCATGAGAGAATAATAAATTTGCATAGCAGTCATAGGAGTAGAACTACAACCAGTGCAACCACCTTCTAAAGAAATCATGATTATTCCATCAGTTGTATCTACAACATTAACTACGCCATCATGAGCATCTAGGATAGCTTGTACCGGCCCTACTGAATCTAGAATTAACTGTTCATCAACCATATCTACACACCCTTGTGTCTGAGCCTACTGGCCGAGGACTAATGAACCTGAGGCTCTTTCAACTACACATGAGCACTACTTCCAGAGTTCTGATGATTGATTTATTAGTTGAAAGGGCAGAGTTTGGCCATGGAGGCAACCAAGAGGTCATCAAGCCAATTGCTGCTTTGTCAGACGTACAAGTCCTCCTAATTACACCTCAGATGCAATCTTTTGATGCAGGATATAAGGTACAAGCAGAAGCAGAAGTTAGTCTAGAAATTGATGACGTACCACTCTGGGATAACGAATATGAATTTTGGAGTCAAACGGAAGAAACTCTGGAAGGAAGAAAAATAAGGTTTCAACGAATAATTATGCCTATGCATGAAAATGAAAGTAAAATGAGTGATTGGCTAAAGAATTTAAATATTGATGCAGTAGTTTGCTCAGGTTCTAGAAAGAATGTTAGTATTTGGGAAAAATGGATGGGGCCTACTGAAACTATGTTTAGAGCTGCTGCAAAATCAGGTACGCCTACATTAGGAATTTGCTTTGGGCATCAGTTACTTTGTCATTCACTAGGTTCGGATGTTGAGCGGGCAGAAAAATTGTCGAGTGGGATTTGGAGTTTGGAACTAACAAAGGATGGTGAATCAGATATTCTACTTACTTCACATAAACAAAATAATGAAGAAATATCAGGATTATTTAGTCATCAAGATCATGTGGCTTCGACACCTGAAAATTGCACATTATTGAGTAAGACATCACATAATTCAGTTACTGCAGTGAGAGTTAACAATGAATCTGGTGAACCTTTGCCAGCATGGGGTATTCAATTTCACCCTGAGGCAGCTAGGAAACGAATTGAACGGGCGTATGGTTGGGGACATATCTCAGAGGAAGAATATAATTCATTTAGAGGAGAACATGATGGTGCAGGAATACTGTCATCTTTCGCGAAAATCGTCTTAGAGAAATCATCCTGAGCCACTTCTCTAGAGGGTGTTTATTGGGATTCTGATTATAAGTAACTCTTTGGTCGGCGGGTCACAAAGGTGAACACCATGTTAGATGATATACCGTTAATTGCAGCAGGAGCAGGTCTTTTAGGTCTGTTAATTGCATTTGTATTATACAGAAAAGTGAATAGTGTAGAGATAGATAATGAAGTTGTAGCAGATATAACTGAAGAGATTCAAGAAGGGGCTATGGCCTTTCTTTACGCTGAATATAGAGTATTGAGTGTATTCGTTGTTGTTGTAGGTGCAATACTAGCATTGGTTAATGATACTGAAACTGCAGTAGCATTCTTTGCCGGTGCCATAGCATCTGTAGCTGCAGGATTCTCTGGAATGAGAGCAGCTACCTCAGCAAACGGAAGAACAGCAATGGCTGCAAAGAATGAAGGCCAAGCTGGAGCATTATCCGTTTCATACAATGGAGGCGCGGTAATGGGTCTTTCAGTAGGAGGACTAGGTTTACTTGGTATCTCATTAATTGCGTTCTGGCTTGGTGCTGATGATGTAGACAGTAATCTTTCTGCTGCGGCAGGTTTTGGCATGGGTGCTTCATCAATAGCTCTTTTCGCACGTGTTGGAGGCGGAATATACACAAAAGCCGCAGATGTTGGAGCAGACTTAGTTGGTAAAGTTGAAGCAGGTATTCCTGAAGATGACCCTAGAAACCCAGGAGTTATTGCAGACAATGTTGGAGACAATGTAGGCGATGTTGCAGGAATGGGTGCAGATATCTTTGAGTCATTCGTAGGCTCTATAATCGCGGCTATGATAATTGCAAGCAATTCCGAAGATATGGGAGTTGATTATGTAATGATGCCTATTATGCTTGGATTAATTGGATATGTAGCATCGATCATAGGTGTATTCTCAATGACTTTCTTAAAGAATGGATCAGATGCGGCTGCAGCATTAAGGAATACTACATTCATCGCTGCTGTTTTATTCTGGATTGGCGGTTACCTATCCATTAATCAAGAGTTAATTATGGTCGATATGGGAGTGATGCATTCAGTAGTATTAGGAAGTATCGTAGGAATTATGATTGGACTAGTTACTGAATACTACACAGGTATTGAACCAGTTTTTGGAATTAAAACTAAAGCTATACCACACATTGGAGAAATGTCAAAAACAGGTCCAGCAACAAATGCGATTGCTGGACTTTCAGTAGGTATGATGTCAACCTTCATCCCTATTCTCTTGATATCAGCAGGTATCCTTGGAGCAAACTACTTCGGAGGAGAGGAATATGGACTCTACTGTATCGCAATGGCTGCTATGGGAATGCTAGCGACTGTCGGAGTAACAATGACTGTAGACGCATATGGTCCTGTTGCTGACAATGCAGGAGGAATTGCAGAGATGAGCGCTCTTGGAAAGGATGTTCGAGCAATAACTGACGAACTTGATTCAATAGGAAATACCACAGCAGCAGTAGGTAAAGGATTTGCAATAGGTTCAGCGGCATTAACTGCGCTTGCATTATTCGCAGCATATACTGCTGCAATTACTGCAGATGGTAGTACACTTGACCTTACATTAACAAATCCTATGGTAGTTGTAGGACTTCTAATAGGAGGCGGATTACCATTCGTAGTTGCAGCCATGACAATGACTTCAGTAGGAAAAGCTGCGGGAGAAATGGTTCTAGAAATTAGAAGACAATTCAAAGAAATACCAGGACTTCTAGAAGGAAAAGAGGGAGTAAAACCAGATTCAAAGAAGTGTGTAGATATTTCAACTCAGGCGGCATTAAGAGAAATGGTAGGACCAGGTATTGTTGCTATTTCTGCTCCTGTAATCGTAGGTATGTCCCTAGGATGGGATGCACTGGGTGGACTCTTAGCGGGCTCACTAGTAACTGGAGTACTGATGGCATTATTCATGGCTAACGCTGGAGGTGCTTGGGATAATGCAAAGAAAGCAATTGAACAAGGGCATATCGAAGGTGCTGCTAAAGGAGATGCTGCACACGATGCTGCAGTCATAGGAGATACAATTGGAGATCCTTTCAAAGATACATCAGGACCTTCATTGAATATTCTAATCAAGTTAATGTCAATAGTTGCGGTTGTACTAGCAGGAACTGGCGAATTAACTCAGAATGGAATTCTCTGAAACAAAAGACCGTTAGTCTCTTGACTAAACTATAGGAGGGGGGGGACATGACGAGGGTCACGACATTTGGTATGGTGATGATAATACTGATTATGCCATTGTCTGGCTGTACCAGTATAACTAGTGGAATAACAGGTAGTTCTGCGAATGAAGAAATTTCAGTTCCAGGTTGGGAAATTGGAGACTACTGGTTGTATACATTTTCTACTCCTGATTACAGTGATGACACTACAAAGTTAGTTGTAGCAACAACTGATATTGAAGAAGATGGAACTGCATATATGCTTGCAATTTCAAGTATTGGAGAAGCCAGAAGACATGCTGTTTTGAATCATAATCCATTTCTTGGAAGAATTACACATGACCAACTAAGCCCATTTGAGAATGGGATGGCTCAGCCAGTTCTTGACTTTCCATTGACAAAAAACAAAGCGTGGAGTTTTGACCTATTCGGTAACGAATGGAATGCTGTTGTTACATCAATTGATTCATCAATTGCATCAATAAGAGCAACAGCAAATGATGGCTCTTCAATAGACTATATATTCGATGGGAATCTTGCTTTCTTTTCTTCATTTATATGGACGGATTCGGAAGGCATTATTCAATTGAAAATGAAGAATGCTGATCAAGGAGTTGGACATACAGGAGACGTATATTTCGTAAGAGGGGGGGATTTATACAGTAATAATTGGTATAACAGTGGGCCTGATGCCGAATTTGTAGATACTTTTCTCGTTAATGATCACCCTAAAGACGGAGAATGGGATGAAATGATATATTTCCTTGATGCATCGTGTGGAGGAGGTTCAACAATTTCTCTAACCTTGAGAGATCATTTTTCAGTTTCTGCCCTTGAACGCTTTTGGGGGCCAGGAGCAGAAGAAACTGGCACCTTAGGGACAATACCATACCCAAGTGAAGATTATACGCTTACTGTAACCTTCACTGGTGATACACATCTACGAATATTATTAGCAGGTGGAATTACTTATTCTTGGAATCTTTAGATGATGTTCATGTCAGGCACATTTGTAATGATGCATGGAATGACTGGAACTTCTGCAAAGATGCTACCACTAGCTAGGCAATTAGTCCCTGAAGGATGGGATATAATCTGTCCAGAAGCAAAAATACCTCACCCTACTAGAGGAGGGTATGCTTGGTGGTTACGTTCGGATAATCCTACTGAACCGCTTGATGATGAATCATTATCTCAAGTTAATGAGTCAATTTCGAGAGTCATATCAGAGATTCCAGACGGCCCTATAATAATAGGAGGATTCTCTCAAGGTGCTGCTATTGCCTCAGCCATGCTTGAATATGATATACAGACAAGGATAGTTGGGTTAGTACTACTTGGGACTAAAACTGTTAGACCTGATAAACTTAGAGAGATACTACCATTTATGAAAGCAAGGAAAGTAGTATGGATGCATGGTTCTCGTGATCATCTAGTTCCATTAGAACAAGGAATTAAGCATATAGAAATTTTCGAAGAAGCTGATTGGGAAGTTACAAAACTACAACACGAAAAGGGTCATATGGTTAATCTAAACCAATTATATGAATTGAAACAGGAAATACAGAATATGGCTAATTCGATTCATAGGTAATCAATTAGATGATCGGAACCGCCTATGAAAATCGGTTTCTCACCCCTCATATCAAAACAAATAGGGACTGTTCGATGACCTGTAACTCCGACAACTTCTGAACGAAGATTATCTTCATAATCAAAATTTACTTCAGAAAATGTTAAATTCTTAGATTTTAAAATATTTTTCGCTCGATTACAATAAGCACATATTGTTTGTGTAAAAAGTAAAAAATCAGTATTACATTCTTCTAATATCTCTGAAAATCTATCCATGGCTACACATTCCGTAACAGGCCTACTAGCCAAGGACTAATGAACCTGAGGATACTTGACTATTCTTAAGAATAAAACTTACGAGGTAGATGGTTCAAGATCTTCAGCAGTCCACCATTCTGGCCGTTCACCGAGGTCAGTATCTGGATCTTCTTCTACCCATTCCTCATCATCTAGAATTCGCCCTTCGAGGACTCTGTCAGTCTCAGTTTCATCAATGAAAATCAACATTATAACAGTGATCATTGTCAATACTGCGCCTACATATATAGCCGAAGAGTAATCAAATATACTAATCATTCTTGCAGTTAAACCATAAGCAAATACACCAGACAAATTGAATAATGACATATATGCAGTAAATTGAGTTCCTCCAACCTTACTCCAAGTGAGTCTCATACTTAATGAAATAATACAAATCCATGCGATCCCTGCTATAAATGCCTGAATAATAAGGAATATTGTCATCAGCGTAGTTCTAGTCCACAATGGTTCGAGGAAAGCCAAAGTAGCATTTGCAAGTGCAAGAGCTAGGAACCCTACCATTGCAACTCTTCTTGTCCCATATCGGTCTCCCAAAAGACCTCCGAAAATCTGACCAAACATGCCACCGAAAACAACTATTCCCCCTACAATTCCACTATATTTGGCGGGTGACCAACCGGCATCATTGACGAAAATATCAAACGTTATTGGAATGACGAAAACATATAATTCGGATAGAAGACATAGTCCAATCAACAATAAAGCGGATTTTATAGAGAATGCTTTAACAAGATAGAAAGAAGTTCTTGCAACTGTATTCCTACTACCTATTGATAAGATAGAAAATGGATTAGTTATCTCCGGCAACTTACTTTCATTACTTTCATCATCTGAATTTTTCATTACCAATTGTATCAAGAATAATAACAATGCTAATCCTAGAGAAATGTAAGCAATTGGAGAAGTGAATGAACTAAAAACTGCGCCTAATTTCCAATCTATGGTGAATACATCGACAGCAAATCCAATAAACCATATACACAAACCTGTGATTACAAAGAAAGCAGTAATTGAAACATTTGTTGCTGAAACATTGTATCCCACATTTTTAGCAACTCGGAATTCTGCTTCATCTGCCCATGGAGTAAGCGATTCTTCTTCTTCCTCATTAATTGCCTCATTATTTTCTGTATCAACTAAGATTGCATCTACCTTAGACCAAGGGAATAACTTGACACCTGGTTTTTCCCTTAATGTAAGAGGAATAAAGACAATTAATAGTAATAAGGCTAATTGTGCTGCTATAACACCCGTAATGCCAATCTTTGTAATTAGCACACCTAATGCAGCACCTCCTACAATAATTCCTCCTCTCTTAGCCGCAAACATGAATCCATTGACTTTAGCAACTTCATCAGGTTGAAGAATTTCTACTGCTAATGCGTCAGTTGCTACATCTTGAAGTGAAGCAAAAATATTGTGTACGAATAAAATTCTAGTTACTAATTCAATTTGGCCATTAAGATCAGGTATGAACATTAGACTACCTAAAGACAGAGCCATTCCAGTCTGAGCAAAAAGAATCCATTGTCTACGTGGACCATACTTTTCGATAAATACTGCATCTACTACAGGCCCCCAAATCCACTTGAAAGTCCAAGGTAAAGCAACTGTTGCGAATAAAGTTGCAATCTCTGCTGCACTAGTGCCATTGTCAACAAGATATGCAGCAAATACAACACTCGCAAATCCCCAAGGAAGGCCTTGGGCGAAATACATGATACACAAAGTAACTATTCGCCGAGTTTTATTCGATGTAAGGTCGCCTCCTTTTCTCCATTCTTTAGACGAATTCCTAGTTAATTCAATCGATGAAGGGACCCATATTAGTGGGTTAATCTTTTCCACTGAATTAGATGCCCAAGTATTGATATCAAAAGGTTCCTTTTCTTCAGATATCTCTCCAGTCATCCACTCTTCACGGTAACTTATCCAACCCAGAAGAAGAGTTACTGCTAGGAATGGTATGATGAAAAACATAGGACCTAAGGTGGTTTTTCCTAGATTGGCATCAGGATCAGTAATTGACACATAAATTGGAAAATTCGCATAAACATCCCCGGGTTCACCACCTTCGTCAGAATAGTACATTCTGAAACTACCTGAACAATCTACTTGACCTAATGGATCAGGGACTGCGCATGGACCATTTGTTTGGGCTGGAACTGCATAAGATACTGTGATTGTTGTCCGAGTATCTTTCGACCAAGTTCTGATAGAATCATCAACTGTGATATCCCAACCGGTAGTGTAATCATTTCCATTGTTTACTGAGTTTGCTGGCTGAGTAAATTGAGAAATTTGTTCATCTCCTCTTAACAAAGTTAGTGTAAGGTCACATTCATCACCTCCACAATTTCCTGATTCAATATTGAATTTCATTCTAATCGATATTGATTCGTTAATTTCCAGAATAAAATTCTCAGAGAATCCAGATTGGAGTTCGCAAGAAAAATCAACAACTACGTCCTGACCTTCTGGGAATAATATCTCTCCATATCCTTCTGATGAAGAGCCTTCAGACAAATTATCAAAATTAGTCCAACAATTATCTAAATTTTCTGAGCCCCAGATATACATATATGGATCATCATTCGTTGGATGATTCTGTACAGATTCAGATTGGGCACTAACAAACAGGGAAAAACAACTGAGAGTCAAGAGTAATATAACCCCAATAGAAAGACTGCGACTAGTTGACTGCATAAGTTAAGGGGTGATAAGTAACGTTTGAGGCTTATCCCAGCATGACCTGCATTATTTTCTTTGAATCCCTGTACTATCATAATCCCAATCGATTAATTTCCAACCAGATTCAGTTAGTTTCTTTCGGACATCTTTAATCGACATTGGGTGGCAAAAAACTGCTGCGCAACCCCCTGCACCCGCACCCAAAGCTTTCCATGCCATAATACTGCCATTTTCTTTTAAAGGTCCTATTACTGAAGTAAATGGAGCATTTATTGAAGGATTTATCATATCTACTCCACTACAGATTTCATTAAATGATTCAACAAATAACTGTCTTTGATCTCTCTGTAAAGCATCTACTATCTTACGAGTAGCATGACGAATTTGGTGCAGACCTGCAATAACCTCTTTATCACCAGATTCATACTTTTCCCAAATACCATCCTGTAACTCACCAGACTTACGAGAGATTCCTGTATGAGCTATTATCATATGTTTTTTAATCCATTTTATTGCAGAACGGGCAGGTTGAAATGGAGTTATCTCAACATTTTCCCCATGGAACATAAAACGATTGAAACCACCATATGCCGCCGCCCATTGATCTTGTCTCCCACACCTATTACCAGAAGATACTTCTGCTTGGTAAGCAGCCTCTGCTACCTCATCAGGAGAAAGAGAATCATTTCCATCTAATAGTGTAATACGAGCAACATTAAGTGAACCACTAGCACCTAATCCTGAATTTACAGGAATATCAAATTCATATGCTATCTCTCCCGATTCTTCAAATTTAGCAGTAACATACTTATTGATAGTAAAATTGACCACTTCACCACCGAAATCAGTACAATATGGATTAACATCTGTCCACCCTCCTGCTAAATCTACACGGACGGGAACTTTGACTTCAGTATGTGCAACCATGGGTGAGCCGAGGCTTAATCACATGAGAACCCTCCGCCATAGCCTAACCGTTTGACCGAAAACAACCCATATGAGTACCTTCTCCGAGATACATGGCTGACACAGTTGACGATGCAATATTGGCATTTTCAAAAGGTAAACCGGTAATGGTTTTTGACTCGGATTTTCGTGAAAAAGAAACTGATTTATTATGGCCAGCCACAGCAGCAACTCCTGAAGTAATGAGGAGATTGAGGATTGATTGCGGTGGTTTACTATTCCTAGCGATAGGAGATGAAATTGGTCAAATGTTTGATTTACCATGGCTACAAGATTTACACACCCATAAGGGGCTAGTAGATGATAATCCTGTACTCTCACATTTAATCACAAATGACTTACAATACGATACAAGATCTGCATTTACTTTATCCATAAATCATCGAGACACGTATACTGGAATTACAGATAGAGATCGTTCGCTAACAACCAAAAGATTTGGTGAACTATCGGGGGAATTAATGGAGAAATCTGTCACTGGAGAAGATGCATACAAGGCATTGGGCCTTGAATTTAGAACACCAGGTCACATTCCTGTTTGTAGAGAATCACCAGGTGGTCTCTCAGCAAGACAAGGGCATACTGAGTTGGCAGTAGCTATTGCTAGGCTTGCTGGACAAGTCCCTGCAACAATTGGTGCTGAAATGCTTCAACCAGATGGAGATGGCGCTCTTTCTGTCGAAGATGCAAGAATTTACGCCGCTAGATATGATATCCCTATGATTACCGGTGACGATCTAATCAATGCTTTAAACATGCATAAATAAAGGAAGAAGATTTACTAAATATTATCAGGAGGGAAGAAAATGGTTCGTGTAATGGCTGTAGGTGTTTTTGATTTACTTCATGCAGGACATCTACACTATGTCGAACAGGCAAAATCCCTAGGAGATGAATTAATTGTTGTTGTCGCTCATGACGATACCGTGCGTAAACAAAAACATGAACCAGTAACAAATCAAGAACTGCGGAGAAGGATGGTTGAAGGATTAAAGCCGGTTGATAAGGCAATAGTCGGAAACCCACCTAGTGAACCAATATTTGATATCCTAAATACTGTAAAACCAGATATCATTGCCCTCGGTTATGACCAAAAACATTCTCGTGATTCAATAAAAAGTGGACTAGATAATAATGGATGGAGCCAAGTAGAAGTGATTAGAGTAGAGGGACTCGCTGATGATTTAGATGGTACTCGAAAAATAATTGCTAGAATACTAAGTTTATGGTCAGGTGAAACTGGTGGCCCTTACGAGGAAGATTGACATGTATACAGGTATTGTTGCAGGTACTGCACCAGTTGTAGAGATTAAAAATGGTGAAATTATACGCAGTTTCACTATTGATCTAAATGGATTTTTAGAAGATTTACAAATTGGAGCGAGCGTAGCTCTAGATGGAGTATGTATGACTGTTGTTTCAATAGAAGATAATCTTGTTAGGTTTGATGCTATTGAAGAGACTCTGAGTCGTACGACTCTGGAGAATCTAGAGGTAGGTTCATTGGTTAACATAGAAAGATCTTTGAAAATGGGCGATGAACTAGGGGGGCATATGATTTCTGGACACGTATGGATGACTGCAAGAATCATTTCTAGAGAAGAACGGGGAGAAGGTACTAATTTTCTGATTGAAAACCCATCTGAAGCAAGTCCGTATATACTTGAGAAGGGGTTTATCTCAATAGATGGTATGTCTTTGACTATCGGTAAAGTAACTGAGGAGAATTTCTCACTACACATTATCCCTGAAACATTGAGAATTACAACAATTAGCGATAAGAAAGCAGGTGATTACGTGAATATAGAAATTGATTCTAGAACACAAGCGGTAGTCGATACAATTCGAAGAAGTATGGAAGTGAAGAAATGAAAATTGCAGCAATTTGTGGTTCATTCCATAAAAAAGAAATACAAAAAATGTTGGAATATGCAGAAAATCAAGCAGATTCTAGAAATTCTGAGATATCCGAGATAGTATGGGTCCCAGGGTCAATGGAGATGCCTTTAGCTCTAGAACGTCTTCTGAAAAGAAAGGATATAGATGCTGCGATTACTCTAGGGATTATAGAACTTGGAGAAACACAGCATGGTTTAGTTATGGGACAAGCAGTTACTAGAGCAATTATTGATTTACAAATAAAGCATAACAAGCCAATTGGATTGGGGATTATTGGCCCTGGTGCTGAATATCACCATATAGAGCCAAGATTAGAACCACATGCTAGAGCCGCAGTTGAAGCAGTAATTACAATGTTGGAGTAACTTACTTCTCTCTCCGAGCTCTCAAAGTAAATGACATCGGAATAGGGACTATTTCTTCTTTGAATTTCCAATAATTCGGTTGAGAATATTCTAAGAAACCTTCCCATGGTTCAAAAAAAGATTCTTCTCTTTCATTCATCATTTCGATATTAAAGCCATTATTTATAAGAGAATTCATAATTTCTCCAAATCCATGTCCCCAACAATGACTTTTTCTAATCCCAGTCTTAGCATCTTTATCGGCATAGCTACCTTGATCATGGAATGTCACAGGTTTCTTTGAAAACATATTGTAGTGTATTTTCAGTTCTTTTTCACTCCCTGTACCTACTACTTCCATTAGATCCGAAAAAGGATGGCATTCTTCGAGATATAGTACACCACCTGGTTTAACTAATTGTGCACAAATCGACGCCCATTCATCAAGATTAGGAAGCCAACATAATGCTCCTCTTCCAGTATATATAATATCGAATTTTTCTCCCTTTAATGCTGCAACTGCATCCTTAACATGACTTACAACAAATTTTGCTTCAGGGAAATCTAAAATCTCAGCAAAACGTCTTGCTTCGTTAATTGCTTGTTTGGAAAAATCAAGGCCAGTTACAATTGCACCCTCTCGTGCCCAAGACAAGGTATCGGTACCAATATGACATTGAAGATGTAATAGAGATTTACCCTTTACTGGCCCTAACTCTTCTATTTCCCAAGGTGCGATTTTTGATTCACCCGCTAACCATTGCTCTATCCTGTAGAATTCTGACCCCGACCCTTGAGCATGCATATTTGCTATAGCATCCCATGATTCTAAGTTCTCATTAATTTCTACCTCAAAATTTCTCGGGCCACTAATATTATTAGAATTCATGATTGTATCCTAGAGGGAAGTAGTGAATAGTGTTGTGCTAAAGTTAATGTTCAAAGCATTCCTATCATTCCGAGAGTCATGACTGATGAAGTGCGCAATGTGATAATCATAGGCTCCGGACCTGCAGGCTATACTGCTGGTTTATACTCAGCCAGGGCTTTGTTAGAGCCATTGATGTTTGCAGGATATATGTCAGGAGGCCAATTAATGCTAACTTCAGACATAGAAAATTTCCCAGGATACCCTGATGGAATAGGTGGTCCCGAGATGATGATTCAGTTGAGAGAACAGGCTGAAAAGTTTGGACTAGAAGTCCAAGATAAAAATGTGGAGAAAGTAGACTTCTCAGAACAACCATTCAAAATTTGGGTAGAAGGAGAACTATTTTTGACGAAATCTGTTATTATTTGTACGGGTGCTGAATCTATATGGCTAGGAGCAGAAGGAGAAGAAGAGCAGAAAGGAAGAGGAATCAGTACATGCGCAACATGCGATGGGGCATTTTTCAGAGAAGAAGAAGTATTGGTAATAGGAGGAGGAGATTCTGCTATGGAAGAAGCAACATTTTTGACTAGATTTGCTAGTAAAGTCACCTTATTGCATAGAAGAGATGTTTTTAGAGCATCTAAAGTAATGTACGAAAGAGCATTGAATAATCCAAAAATTGAGATTAGGCCATTTAGATCTGTAAAAAGTTGGCTTTCCGATGATGCAGGACTAAGTGGCGCTGTTCTTGAAGACCCAAGAGATGGAAGTATCGAAGAAATCTCATGCACAGGAGCATTCATAGCTATAGGACATAAACCGATTACTGATTTCTTAGAGGAGCAAGTTGAAACTGATGATTCAGGTTATATTTTGGCAAAAGCGCATACTATGACAAGCGTACCTGGAGTATTTGCCGCGGGAGATGTTGTCGACACAAGGTATCGACAAGCAATTACTGCTGCAGGGATGGGATGTCAGGCAGCAATAGATACAGAAAAATGGCTTGAAGATCAGCATTGAGGGTAAAGATGCAAGACAAAAATACTACTTCGAATCAGACTACTGATGGAAGTTTAACGTCAGAACAGAAAGCGAGATATGCTAGGCACCTAATGCTACCACAAGTAGGTGAAAGTGGACAAGAGAAAATAAATTCAACCTCTGTTTTAGTTGTTGGAGCCGGCGGTTTAGGTTCTCCTGTACTGATGTATTTAGCAGCAGCAGGAATTGGTAGAATAGGAATAGTTGATGATGATTTTGTCGATATTACAAATTTGCAACGTCAAATAATACATTCAACATCATCCGTTGGAGAATTAAAAGTTAATTCCGCTAAGAAAAGAATTAATCAAATAAACCCCAGTATCAAAGTTGAAGTTTTCAACTATAGGTTAGAAGTTAAAAATATCGAGAATATAATCAAAAATTATGATATTATTGTTGATGGAACGGATAACTTCGCAACACGATATACAATAAATGACTGTTGTGAAATATTAGGAAAACCTTGGGTTTTTGGAAGTATACATAGATTCGAAGGTCAGGTTTCAGTGTTTAATCTGGAAGGAAGTCCGAATTATAGAGATTTATTTCCAAAGGCACCTCCCCCTGAATTAGCACCCAATTGTGCAGAGGCAGGAGTACTAGGGGTACTACCGGGAATTGTAGGTTCATTCCAAGCGAATGAAGTATTAAAAATCGCATTGGGTATTGGAGATACTCTGGATCATGAATTATTATTAATAGATGCACTAACAATGAACATTAGAAAACTTAGTTATAGTGCTGATAAAAAAAGAAAAAGAATAACTCAGCTTTCTGAGGAAGCGATATCTTGTTCGGTGAGTCAGGATGAGCAACAATCATTAGATTCCTCACAAATCGGAGAATATATGGAAGAAATTCAACCGTCGGATTATGTGGAAAAACTGAAACAGGGCTGGGATCCATTTTTCTTAGATGTAAGAGGTGAAGCAGAGGAGAAAATAGTTACTCTTCCAAATACTAATCTCCGAATCACACATACAGAAATACCCTCTAGAATTGGAGAAATACCAACTGATAGAGATATCGTAGTTTACTGTAGAAGTGGTACGAGGTCGGCAATGGTAGTTAAGTTTCTTAGAATGTCAGGTAAGTATTCCAATAATCTATACAATCTATCAGGTGGTATTCACTTGTGGTCAAAAACAGTAGATTCAAGTATACCTAAGTATTAATTCAAACCACCTACGTAATTGTGGTTTAAATTTTTTCAGTGTGCTTTTTAATTGTGGTATTTATGTATTAATCGTAGTTTATATTGACTAAATGTGGTATTTTTACTCAATTAAGGTACAAAAATTAGCAGTCTATCTTTTAATTAAGGTAAAAAGTTGTTTTTAGAGATTTTTAAAACCCTCTAATACCACAATTAATCAATAAATACCACATTTGTATCTTGGGAAGCGATTACTTGTAGTACTTAGATGGATTCCGAGCGTATATGACTATAGCACGACAGGGGATTTGGCTGTGCCCAGAATGCAATAATCATGAAGTGTGGAAAACCAGAGACGAAGAAACAAAACAAATAGATAGGAAATGCAGTCATTGCAATAAAAGAGCGAGAGTCACACTAGACCGTTCAGATACTGGCAAAGGCCGGAAAAGAAATTTTCAGATTTGGGAAAGAGATTTGTCGATAAGTTTCAAAGAGATCATAGAAGAAGCGAGAAGAAGGAATAGAAATTATTCTAGAGAAATAAATACCTCCATCATTAACCCACTCACAAAAGAAAAATCTAGCCAAGAAGAGCTCCCCCCAATATGGGGAGCCAAATGGAAACCGAAGAAACCACTAGCCTTTACAAAAAAAATGAGTGAAATTCGAGCACGTAAAGAAATTTTACGTTTTGTTGCTGAAAGACATGACGGATACTTGGAATTTGTATTGAAAGAGTGGATGAATATGAACCCACCTTCTGAATTCAATGGAGATACGTTCCACAAATTCAGCATAATGTTTTGTGATAAAATATCCGATTCACTTAAAGAAAGACTATGGACACCTGATTTAGCATTAATAGGCGATGATGAAATCATCCCTAGGAGGAAATCCGAATTATACTTAGGTAGAAGAAATATACGATTTTTAAGAGATTTGTCCCTATGTCTTAGAAGAATAGCATATTTATCTAGCGTGGATTTAGACACGCATTTACAATGGCAAAGATGGATGACAAGAACTAGAGCTATTGATGAACACTTAAAGGACCTTTTTACAAATGGGATAAGTACTCCAGATGGAGGGACGTTCGGAGGCAAAGGATTCAGATCTACATGGCAAGAAGGAATTGTGGGTTGTGCAACATCCCTAACAAGAGCTATCGACTTACCTGTCGAAGAAAAATTTCGTGCAGATATAATTGCCCCGATGATTAGAGATGTAGGTTTAGCGCTTGCAGTCGGTCAAACTCCACTGGAAATATTTGCGGCTCAAATGGGTAAATCAGGGTCATATATGGATGGCGGCAATTTAGATTCAGGCGGACGCGATTTACATATCGGAAATTGGGAGAAAGGAGTCCTACCTCCTACAGCACCTCTTCCAATAGCCAGTGCGACTGCCACCGGAGTTGCTTTAGCAGCTAATTTACTAGATATTAACCGATTTCATTTGGCACCTGTCGGAGAAGGCACCAGCAGCAATGGAGAATTTTGGGAAGCTATGAATTTAGCAGGAGCAAGAGGTTTACCAATAGCATTCATGATTCAAAATAATCAAATAGCCCTAGATACATTTACGGTGGGGCAATCAGGGGCCGAAACCTTTGGAGACAAAGGCTATGCTATGGGAATTCCTTCATGGTCTATTGATGGATCGGACCCCTTACAATTTCATGCTTCGACTGCAACATCCAGAGAGTATGCTCTCGATGGAGGGGGCGCCACATTAATACATGTAGAAACAATGAGAGGTTGCGGTCACGCACATCATCATGATGACCTGTATCTAGGATCAGTAACTGGGAACCCTCCTGGTTACGTAGGAAGAGACTTATTGACATATTGGGCAGAAAAGGACCCTTTACCAACACATAGAAAATATTGTATCTCACTAGGCGCTAATGAAAAACAATTAGCGATGATGGAAAAAGAAGAACAGTACTATGTCGATAACGCAAGGGAAGAAATGGAAATGATGCCTTGGCCAGAAGGAAATACTGTGACACAAGGAGTGACTTCTAGGCACAATGCAGACTCACACTCTCAACAATATGACCGTTTTGAGAAAACAGATAAGAGCGCGGCACCCGGGCCACTGAAAGATGGTGAATTGTCAATAGAATTTTCCAATGCGCCCAACTCATCTACATACAGTAGGGCCATCCAGAATGCAATGGTGGTTTTAGCAGAAAAATATGGAGATCAGATTGTTTTCATGGGAGAAGACATGGAAGTTGCTGGAGCATTTGGTATGAATATACCACTGAAAGCTAAAGGGCATTCCGATAAATTACTCGATATGCCACTATCAGAATCAATAATCATTCATTCCGCTACAGGTGCTGCTCTAGGAGGTATGAGGCCAGTTGCAGAAATCCAATTCGGAGGGTTCGCAGCATTAGCTATGAATGCGCTAGTAAATAATGCCGCGCAATTACGATGGAGATGGGGAGCTGAAGTTCCTTTAACTGTAAGAATCCCTCTAGGCGCTAAAATTAGAAGTGGGCCATTCCATGCGAATATGATTGAATCTTGGTTCATGAACGACCCCGGTTTGACTATAGTTTTCCCAAGTAATCCACAAGACGCATATGATCTATTAATTGAGTCTCATGAAATGAATGACCCCGTAGTTTTCCTCGAACACTTGGGATTATACGGGCTCGGAGGAGGCAAAACAGGTTGGGGTGAATCAATCAATCAAGTAATCGATACTGAATCGGTGAAGAAGAGATTAGAGAAAAATGAGACGTCGATAGGTAAAGCGAAGATTATCAGAGGCGGCAGTGATTTAACGATTCTAACTTGGGGGGCCATGACACATATTGCTCTAAAGACTGCTGAAATTTTAAGTAGAGAAAATATTGAAATTGAAATCGTTGATTTGAGAACAATACTGCCATTTGATAGCACCACTTGCATAGAATCAGTTTTGAGAACAAAGAAAATGATTGTGCTTCAAGAGTCACAATATACTGGAGGTTTAGGGCATACCGTAAGCAGCAGAGTAATGGAAGAAACTTTTTGGGATATGGAATCCCCACCTATAGTCATAGGAGCACTAGATACGCCTGTTCCGTTTTCGCCAACACTAGAAGACCATACAATACCAACCGTAGAACTTGTAGCAAGGCATGTAAGAAGAATGTGTAGATAATTAAAAAGTAGGAGTGATTAAATGTTTAATTTCATATTAAATTTACCAGACTTAATACTTGTATTATTAGGATTCATTCTCCTTATATCGGGTGGAGAAAGCGTAGTCCAGGGAGCTATTACTCTGGCTAGAAAAATCAACGTATCTCCTTTATTGATTGGTTTTACCATAGTTGCAGTTGGGACATCGCTACCAGAATTAGCCGTCACAATCAAAGCAGTAAGTAGTAACAGCGAAGAACTTGTAGACTTAGCAGTGGGCGGTGTTTTAGGTTCAAACGTTGCTAACATAATGCTTGTACTAGGGACTGCAGCAATGCTAGGAGCTTGTGATGAGCCGGGATTAGGGATTAAAAAAGATGCAATTGCAGTAATGGTTGCTTCTGCAATTCTGCTAATTACAGTAATGCAAGGAGAGATTAGTGGATTAATTGGAACTCTAATGTTACTATCGCTGATATTTTATTACATCTATTCTTATAATTATTCTAAGAAATTAGGATTAGAAGAGGAAATTGACGAAACGTGGATTGGTGAAAACATGATATTAGCAATTATAATTACAGTCATTGGTGGAATTATGATATTCTTAGGCGCGGAATTCTTGATTGAAGGAGCAACTGGTGTAGCGAATTCAATGGGGATTTCTGAAACTATAGTTGGATTGAGCGTGATTGCCTTAGGGACATCATTGCCAGAATTAGCAGTGACAATAATTGCTGCCGTGAGAGGGCATGAAGGAGTAGCAATTGGTAATGTATTAGGATCAAATGTCATCAACATATTAGGGATTTTAGGAGTTTCTTCCGCTTATGCTGGAGGGATAGATATCTCAAATGAATTCTTAGGAAGAGATATTTGGGTAGTTTTAATCACATCTGGACTTATTGCTGCAATGTTACTTGGTGAAAGAAGAATTGGGAAAAGAATGGGGGCAACTATGGTCGCTGGTTACCTTTTTTACATGATACTTCTTTATACAATATGAAATTGATAAGAGGCGAACTGCTAAGTCTGAATGCTTCTTGCGGGTATCATGGTTAACTTTGAATTGAGTGATGAGCAACTCATGTTGCAAGAAATGGCACGTGATTTTGCTAATGAAGAAATTAAGCCAAATGCTGCATCCTGGGATCGCGATAGTATTTTCCCTAGAGAGGCTATATCTAAGGCTAATGAATTAGGATTATTGACTCTCAAAATACCTGAAAAATACGGTGGAGGAGGAATGGGGTCTTTTGAAGAAGTAATTGTTCTCGAAGAATTAGGTTGCGGTGACCCAGGCTTTGCTACTGCATCTGGTAGTTCAATGCTAGCATCTTATCCAATAATTACAGGAGGTACTGAAGAGCAGAAAGAAAAGTATCTTCGAATGGTTACTGAGGGTAAAATTGCCGCATATTGTGTTACCGAACCTGGAGCTGGAAGCGATGTCCAGGCAATTAAAACTGAAGCAGTCAGACAGGGAGATGAATACATCATCAATGGACAAAAAATGTGGATTACAGGTGCTGGATATGCAGACTGGTTTTTCGTATTAGCTTACACAAATAAAGAAGCTGGATATAAGGGGATGAGTGGCTTCATTGTTGAGGCGGACCTAGATGGTGTTGAATTAGGTAAGAAAGAAGAAAATATGGGTCAACGCTGTTCTGACACGCGGTCTGTCACATTCAATAATGTTAGAGTCCCTGTTGAAAATTTAATAGGAGGTAAAGAAAATGATGGTTGGATGAATGCCATGAAGGCTTTTGATTTATCAAGACCAAGTATTGCATCTCATGCAGTGGGGAATGCAAGAGGAGCAATGGAAGAAGCGATTGATTACGCAAGCGAAAGAAACGCATTCAATAAGCCCATTATTAGACATCAAGCCATTTCATTCATGATAGCCGATATGGCAACAAAAATAGAAGCCGCAAGGATGCTGGTCTGGAAGGCGGCTTTGAAAGCTGATTCTGGGAAAAAAAATACTCTAGATGCCGCCCATGCAAAACGATTCTCGGCAGATATGGCTATGGAAATTACTACAGATGCGGTACAAATATTCGGGGGATATGGGTACTCTGAAGAATATCCGGTTGCTAGAAGAATGAGAGGAGCAAAAGTAGTACAAATATTTGAAGGGTCAAGCCAAATTCAAAGATTAATTATAAGCAGAGAAATGCTACAAGACATTTAGCAACATACAGAATAAAGAAATCAAATAACCGTTTGATTCAAGTCTAAGTTCTTTGACGGATGTATGTGAATATGCGCAATAGGGTTGGTTTGTTGAAGAGATTAACTGCAATAATGATTCTGGGATTAATGATACTTCCAGTACTATCTAGTGCTGTACCATTACAAAATGATAAATTAGTTCATAATCAAGTAGATGAGGTCCTTTGGTGGGAAAACACGAATATGGACGAAAATAATGATTACATACATGATGCTATATGGATAGCAGCTGAGAACAATGGATATGAGTATTTAGATGAAAATAACATGATAAGTGTGATTGTAGATTTTGACCATACCCCTACTATTGAAGACGAATTAATGCTTGAAGAAAATGTACTCTTTGAAGTTCAATTCAGATATTGGCTTATCAATAGTATTGCAGGTAAAGTAAATATAAATTTAATTCCAACAATTATTGAATTACCAGGAGTTGTTTTCGTAGAACTTGATGGCCGACTAGAAATACAAATGAACGATGTTAATGAAGTTCATGATGTGACTCAAGTGTGGGAAGAGACAGGGTATACTGGGGCAGGAAGCGTAGTAGCAATAATTGATACAGGTATAGACAGTGATCATGTAGGTTTAGACGATATTGATGATTCAAACTACACTAATGACACAAAAGTAATTGCATTTTACGATGCAGTTAATTATCCTGAATTGACAAATGGCACTGAAATTAAAGCATATGATGACCAAGGACATGGAACACATTGTGCTGGAATAACTGCTGGTACAGGAGCACCTGATTTCCAATATAAGGGTGTAGCTCCTAAGGCACAATTAGTTGGAGTGAAGGTACTAGATTCTGGAGGTTCTGGTTCATTCGCAACTGTGATGGCTGGCATGGAGTGGACTGTTGAGAAAAGACATGTATTCAATATACGTGCAGCAAGTATGAGCCTCGGTGGCCCAGGAGCTATTGAGTGGACCTCGTCAGAAGAAGAATCAGTTAATAGAATGGGTAATGAGATGATGAGAGAAGGTGTAGCACTTTTTATTGCGGCAGGAAATAGTGCTTTTAGTGCACAGATAGGTACCCCCGGTTCTGCTGAAGATGTAATTACAGTCGGTGCTCTTGATAAGAATACTGCAATAGCGGTTTACTCAAGCCAAGGACCGACTGAAGAAGGGAGAGTAAAACCAAACATAGCATTTGTCGGAAGTAGTGTCATGGCACCTGATTTTAACACAGGTGATGGTTATACAAGTAAGTCAGGAACAAGTATGGCAACACCTGGTGCTGCTGGATTAGCTGCATTAATGTATCAAGCAAACCCCGACTTATCTCCATTTGATATTAGAAATATCATGCAAGAAACTGCAACTTATCGAAGATGCGACTACATGTTTGCAAATGAGCCCTGTGTTGAAGACAATATTCCTAAAAATAGGCAAAACAACGTTTACGGACATGGTCATGTAAATTCGGTACCTTCAGTCATGGAAGCAGCGAACAAAGTTTATGAATTATCTTTGACACTAAATATTACTCTTGCTAGCGATTATGACATGGACAACAGAGTTTTCCTAAATCAAGATGAAGTAGTTCAGTTTAATGTTGAAGGAGGAGCTACAAGAGTCCAATGGAGAACATGGGATATGAGAGATAATTGGATGGACCTCGCTGGTTTTGATGCCGATGATACGACATTCACTGTAACTCATTCATTACTCGTAGATAGATTACAATACCTACCTAATAACACTGTAGAAGGAGATCAGGTACTATTAGTTAGAGCAATTACAAATGAAAAATCGTCAACTAACTTAGCGGTCGACATACACATCATAGGAGACGAAAAAATAAGCTCAGAAGATAGTTCTTCGAGTAATAATGCAATATTAATTGGAATACTATCTGTTTTAGTATTAATTTTATTTGCGGGTTTAACTATCGCAACTATGAAACTAAAAGAAACTGGATTCTGGGAAGATGAAGAATATGAAGATTTTTCTTCTTTTGATAACTTAGTAAAACATAAAGAAGAAGCCCTTGATAATCCTGATGAAAGTAGTGATTAATTTGCTATTAAAAAATGCAATAATACTTGCAGCAGGTGCTAGTGAAAGATTAGGTCAACCCAAAGCACTAGTTGAGATAAATGGAGAAACTCTTACTCAAATAATAATTAAAAAATTGAAAAAGCATAATCTAAATATAACCATAGTTACTCGCTCAAATTTAGAACAAGATATGAAATCTTTTGGTGAGAAAGTTGTTATTAATCCAACGCCTGAAAATGGTAGAACGGGAAGCATTCAATGTGGACTAAAAGAAATTAAAGGTCAAAGATGTATAATTGTACCAATCGATAGACCCGGTTTCTCAGACATGACTCTCGAACGTTTAATCAAATCAGAAACTACTACATGCCCCAGTAAAAATGGGAAAGGAGGACATCCCGTGACTTTGACAAAAGAAGATTGTGATAGAATTTTATCAAGTAAATCTTCAACTCCATTAAGAGATTTAATTAATCCATTGAAAATAGAAGTAGATGACGAATATTTACATTTGAATATTGATTTCCCAGAAGACATAAATATACTAAAAAATATGATGAAATAATCAGATTATTGTAAATTACGCTAGCGAAATCAAGAAGAGTAGTACCTTTTCACAGGTTCATGTCTGTCTCAGTCCTAGCATGGTCTTTGTCACAGATCAAGCTTGGAAAAAGAGTTGCTATAGCCACGGTAATCTCTGCTAAAGGAAGTGTCCCGGGAAAACCAGGAGCGAAACTAGCAATCACTTCTGATAACCAAACTTTTGGAACTGTGGGGGGTGCTGGTTTAGAATTAAGAATTCAAAATAATTTGGAGAATTTATTAACGAAAGACTCGGGATTAAGTCGTAAAGAAGGTGGCTCGATAGAGATATTTCAGTTATACAAAGATGCGAAGGGAAAAGAAGTGACAGCCCTTGACAGCCTATGTGGAGGACAGGTGACTGTGAGTATGGAAGTGATTGAGCCGGTACCGCACATATTGATTGCAGGCGGAGGGCATGTAGGAAGATGTGTCGCACTAGTAGCCGATTCATTAGGGTGGGATTATTCAATATTTGATGTGAGAAGAGAATATTCTAATCCTGAAAAATATCCCTTCGCAGTAGATACTATTTCGGCAAGCGTGGAAGATTTTCTTAATTCAGAAAATAATGAATCAATACAACGTTTCTCTGATATTCTATTACTGGGCCATGATTGGTCTGTAGATCAAGAACTTTTATTGAGGTCTCTTAAAATTAGAGGCGAACAAATGAGACCTAGGATTGGTGCAATCGGTTCAACATCGAAATGGAAGGCTTTCAAAAAAGCCGCAATGAGTCATGGTGTTAATGAAGAATGGTTCAATTCAGCAAGATGCCCCATAGGAATAGACATAGGTGCTGAAACACCGGAAGAAATTGGATTAGCTGTGTGTGCAGAAATATTACTACTAGAGAAAAAAGCATAGATACGGAGAACTGAAAAAGAAGTTATCTCTCGGTCATATAATGAAGAATCTGACTGTGGCTCTTGTGTTAGTAATGACACTAGCATCATTTAGTGGATGTTTGGCTAACGAAGTTGAAAAAGACGACATTATTGAAACAGAAAATGACTTTAGAACTTATTCGGTCGTCGCACCAGTTGATACTGGAATTAATGTATATCATGACCATTTCAGAACAAATGAAACGTATCCACAATGGCTTTTAGAAGGATTAGGAGTAACAATGACCTGTGAACTAACATTTGTAGGAAATTGGCAAGAAAGATATGATGCAGATAAGGAGTCATGTTGGGACATCATAAATTCGACCGACATCGTATATTTCCCAGGTACAAAAATAATAGGTACTACACCAGACGATGAAACAGATATACCGATACTTGATGACCCCTCAGATGGGCATGGTTCAGCAGTTACTGGGGCTGTGTTAAATGCGAATCCGGATGCTATAATATTCTTTGTCGAAGGATTCAGTGATGCTGCAGTACTGGCTGCAGCAAATCAACCATTGGTTGACATAATAACGACAAGTTTCGGACCTATTGGTTCAATACCTGTGCCGGGTATCGAAGATGCAACAAAGATTGCAGTAGTGCAAGAAAAGAAGATTCATACTGGCGCTGCTGATAATTCCCCGTCTCCAGCAGTTCAAGATTCTACAGCAGGCCCACCTTGGAGCATAGGAGTCTCAGGATATGCTGAAGAAGGCGATGATCAGAAAGAAACTATGAGCGGTTCATATCCCGATATAGCAGCAGATTGGACCCAAGTATTGCCAAATCATGATGACATTGACGGTTATCATGAAACTAGTGGCACCTCTTTTGCGACTCCAAGAACTGCAGGGCTTCTATCAAAAATTATCCAACAACTTAGAACTGAATCAGAAGATTACTCCTCAGGTGCTAGCCCGGACACAAGAGGTGGTTTCTTAGTAAATGGAAACGAACTAAATATATCACAAGCACAAATTAGAGATGCTCTGAATCTTTCCGCTTGGTACCCCTCATTCAGCACATGGGACCCATTGTCGGGAACAACACCTGTATCTCCAGTAGCCCCTTGTACACAACTTGGATGGGGTGTAGTTAACGAATCAAATGTGCAGCCAATTATAAATCATCTTAATGGGATGATTACGCAACCTAACAGACCTTCTGATGTGACCACATGTATGGAAACAAATCAACAAATTAGAGAATCATACTGGAATTAGCAGTATCGGCGGATTCAATAAGACAAGGGCACTGCACGCTGTTATGCGTAAGGTCATTCTAAGATGGAAGACTAGTTCTTTACGTGGTTCAAAAGAAATTTCAAGTATTTTAGAAATTTGTGAAAGAATAGAAATTTTAGGCCATCTTTCAATTACTGACAAAGGAGTAACTCAGTTAGCTGAAGTCAAATTGAAAGAAGGGAAAAAGATTGAAGAACTCAATGATTTAGAAAATTTCGAAGTTATCGAAATCCATGAAGAAAATGAAGATGGTGTTTTAGTTAGTCTTTTCTGCAATCATAACTTAGCCGTTACTGCAATAGAATTATCCAATATTCACATCCATCCACCTTATGGTATTTCTGAAAAAGAGGGTATGGAGATGAGAATTTCGGGACTATCAAACTCAGTTAGAAGATTTATTCAACTAATTAGAATTGTTTTACCCCCAGATAATATTTCTGTACAAACATTTCAGAAAGAAAATAATGATAACGTATGGAAAACAATCCTTACGGAAAGGCAAGTGGAAGTTTTATCTCATGCTATAAGGAAGGGGTTCTATAGTATGGATAGAAATGTAACGCTAAAACAACTTGCAGATGAGATGCAAATGGCTAGAAGCACATATGGCGAACATATACGAAGAGCAGAAGTTGAAATAATGAATAAAATATTCAATGATTTGAGCTAAGTCAGAAAGTCTTGGACCGAATACTAAAATGGCAAACCCTTTTGGTGACGTTGTTAGCATGAGTGTCATACGTCTTCCAATGCTCCCTGGGTCTGAAAAAATACCCTGGGAAGCAACCATAAATGGCAAACTAATTTCCAAACCAATTGAGAGCAATGCTGTACTTCTTGATGTTTTAAGAGATCAAGTTGGAACCCTTGGTGTAAAAAGAGGATGCGACATGGGGACTTGTGGTTGTTGTTCGATATTAGTTAACGGAAAACCAAAACTATCATGCCTTGTTCTAGCTCAAGAAGTCAGCGACTGTGAGATTACAACCGTTGAAGGATTAGCAGACGGTCATCACCTACATCCTATTCAAGAAATGTTTGGAGAATATGGTGGAAGTCAATGTGGATTCTGTACTCCAGGATTTTTAGTAGTAATTTCTGCTCTATTAAATGAAAACCCATCCCCTAATGATTCCGAAATTAAAAATGCAATTGAGGGAAATCTGTGCAGATGTACAGGTTATCAACAAATTGTTGATTCAGTCAGAGCAGCAAGCGAATTATTAAACTCAGGGCAAAATATCAATAATTCTACAGAACCTAAGAGTAATCCTAATCCTGGATTTGATGAATGAGGGCTTTTTATGACCAAAAAGGAAAAAAAAGAGATGGTTGGATACAGACAACAACCAGGTAAAATCTCTTTTTCTAGACCTGGTTCCGGTGGGAAAAGTCCCTTCAGCGAAGCTCGGGATGAGGAAATGATTCCTGAGAGTCAAGGGGGGAAAAAAGAGCAACCTTGGGGCGATCATAAACATGATAAATTGATTACAGGAAGAATAGTTGGTAAACCAACCTCACTTGTCGATAGTAAATGGAAAGTCACTGGTAGAGCAAAGTATGGTGATGATATAAGATTACCAAATGAATTAATAGGTAAAATAGTAAGGTCACCCCACCATTATGCAAGAGTATTGTCTATTGATTTATCTAAAGCATTAGAATTACCTGGCGTGGTATCTATAGCAACAGGAGATGATGCAAGCAACAAGTTTGGCGTTCTTCCGGTAACTAAGGACGAGCATGCTATGGCAGTAGAGAGAGTAAGACATATCGGAGATTTAGTCGCTTGTGTCGCCGCAGAAGATGAGGCTACAGCTTTGGAAGCAGTTCGACTAATTAATGTAGAATATGAAGTTTTAGAATCGATACATGATATGAAAGATGGCCTGAAAGACTCAAAAGACCCTATCCATGATAGAGGCGAATACCATATTGGTGAAGCAAATGTTCAAAAAAGAGTTTTTCAAGAGTTTGGAAATATAGAATCTATGCAAGAAAATGCAGTTGTCAGTCATAAAAATAATTGGTTTTTCAATGGAGTAAATCATGCTGCTACTGAACCACATGCAGTAGTTGCTGATTGGGACCCGTCCGGTAGATTGACACTATACACGCCGCAACAAGTACCTCACTATGTACACAGAGCATTAGCAGATGTACTAGAGATACCAATGCATCAGATAAATGTACATAGAACATTTGTAGGAGGGGGGTTCGGAGGGAAATCTGACCCATTCCCACATGAAATGTGTGCTTCAATATTAGCTAGAAAGTCAGGTAGGCCGGTACGAATTACATTTGATCGAGAAGAAGTATATTGGATAAATCGTGGAAGACACCCATCTCATATCGAAATGAATCTGCATGCCGATAAACAAGGAAGACTCTGCGGCATTGAGACTGACGCCCTTATTGATGGAGGAGCATTTGCCTCTTTTGGTCATGTCACCACTTACTACAATGGAGTACTGCACACTGCACCTTATGAAATAGGAGCATTCCATTACACAGGAGCGAGAGTTTGGACTAACAAACCGGCAAGTGGAGCAATGAGAGGCCATGGAGCTGTAAACTCTAGGTGTGCAGTTGAGGTTGGAATAGACGACCTGTCTGAAAAACTACAAGTAGATCCGATTTCATTTAGACTGGCAAACCTGCTCCCACCAAATTCTGCTACGATAACTGGTTTTAGAGTAACAAGCATAGGTATGAGAGAATGTTTAGAACGAGTAATGAAAGAGTCAGGCTGGAAAGATAAATTTAGAAAAATGCCATTAGGTCATGGAATAGGTATAGGATGTGGTTTCTTTATTTCGGGAAGTGGATTGCCTATACATTGGGACCCAAATAAATTCCCTCACGCAACTGTACATCTGAAAATTGATATGGATGGAGGAGTAACCGTCCATACAGGTGCTGCAGATATTGGACAAGGGTCAGATACTGTAGTAGCTCAGTCTGTTGCAGAAGTACTTGGATTACCTCTTGATATGATTAGAATAAAATCTAGAGAGACCGATACATCCCCCGTAGATCTAGGTTCATATTCTTCTAGAGTTACTTTCATGAATGCCAATGCGGCAATATCAGCAGCAATGAAAATCAGAGAAGATTTACTGAATGCGACTTCAGAAATTACAGATGCACCAGTAGAAAAATTAGTAATCGGCGATAGAAGAATTTTCAGAAAGGATGACCCAGCGGTAGGAGTATCATACCTCGAAGCATTGCATAAAGCACAAGAAGAGAGAGGAGCATTGGTCGCATCGGGAGCGTATAGGACCCCACCAATGGGACGGGCGCATAAGGGTGCAGCAGCAGGTTTAGCACCCGCTTATTCATTCTCTGCATATGTTGCAGAAGTGAAAGTTGATGTAGAGACTGGGCAAACAAAAGTTGAGAAAGTGTGGGCAGCACATGATTGTGGTAAAGCATTGAATCCACTCGCAGTTAAGGGGCAAATAATTGGTTCTTGCCATATGGGTATGGGTCAGGTTCTATCTGAAGAAATGCGATATGGCAGAACTGGAAATTTAATGAATACTGATCTTCTAGATTATAAGATTCCAAGCATACATGAAATGCCAGAAGTGACGCCAATAATTGTGGAATCAAATGACCCAGAAGGGCCTTTTGGAGCCAAAGAAGCCGGTGAAGGGCCACTTTTACCAATCTTACCAGCAGTTTGTAATGCAGTTTATGACGCCATAGGCGTCAGAAGTAATGAACTACCTATAACTCCCGATAGGCTATACAGAGACATTGAGAAAAAATGTAGAGAATTGAAAATCGATGACCCTACTGATTTACCGTCACCTCGTTTAGAAATTTCAGAATTACAAGATATCCTAGAGAAAAGAGCAGACCAGCATTCTATAAGAGACAGAGAAAGGAGACTGAAATCCGATATCAAACCTTACCATAACGGCGCGTTATTTGGAATGGATCCAACAATCCCTCCGGATGAGGTTGATGAATCTTGGAGAGTCACTGTAATTCCATCAAAAGAATATCTGGAAAAACCTCGTTTAGCAGGAAGTGCATGGTTACACACTGAAAGAAGGAAAAGAGGTGAATAAAATGAAAATGCCTCCATTTAAGTTGCATATGCCAACTAGTATAGATGAAGCAATAGAAATTGCTAAACAGATGCACTCCAAAGAAGAAGAATTTGATTGGGTTGCAGGAGGTACTGATTTGCTTCCGAACTATAAATGGCATCTAAATTCAAAGAAAAATGTAATTTCATTGGCTAAAATTTCGCAATTAACTGAACTATCCAAAACACATATTGGAGCAATGGTGAGATTACAAGATTTAGCTGATTCAGAATTAACTCATCCTGTCCTAGCAAAATCTGCTAATTCAATAGCTAGTATCATGATTAGACGTTCAGGAACAGTAGGTGGAAATATTTGTTTAGATACTCGCTGTTACTGGTATAATCAAACAGAAGATTGGAGAGAATCAATAGAATGGTGCCATAAATGCGATTGTGGAACAGGAGCAGATTGTAGAGTTATACCCAATCAAAATACATTATGTGTGGCTACGTATCAAGCAGATTTGGCGCCGGTATTAATGTGCATGGGAGCCAGAGTACACTTGATATCTATATCAGGGAAGAGAGAGATGTTATTGAACGACTTCTTTGAATTAGATGGAATGAAGAAGAATAAATTATTACCTGGAGAATTACTAACTCATATAACCATACCAAAAGAAACTCTGCAATGGGAAGGAGATTATCAAAAATTAAGGCAACGAGAATCTTGGGATTTCCCAGAAGCAGGCGTTGCAGTTCTTTGGAAAAAAGAAGGTGAAAAGCTCAAGCAATTAAGAGTAGCAACCACTGGTCTAGAATCAATACCTGGATATCATGAGGATATCTCTTCTGAACTAGTAAAAGACTGGAATGGAAATGAGAGTATCAAAATTCTATCTGAACAAATCAGAAAAGCGGTGAAACCAGTGCAAAATACATGGTATACCCCATCTTATAGAAGAAAAATGGTGAAGGTATTAACAAAGAGAGCCTGTAAGGGCCTATTAGGTGAGTAAGATGAAGAAATTTGTTTATTTTGTTGTATTTACGTTTTTATTTTCCAATTCTGCCATGCTTACATATGCACAGGAACCAGAGTTAGGAAATTGGGAGTTGGGGATAAAATATATTGCAGACGATGAGGGGAAAGCATTTGTTCTAAATGAAAATGGAGAACGAGTGATACAATTCTATGTCCATAATACTCAAATGTTTGAAGTTGAAATCAGTTTTGAATATGAATTGCCTTTTGAAGGACTTGCTGATGGTCCAGAATCAGAAAAAATACAGGCAGGAGACAATGAAACATTCAACCTTATCATAGAAGATATAGATGTTTTCAATTTTGCAGCTATGTCTAAGGGTGAAATGAAAATTACAGCGACTTTAGTATCGAGAGCAGGGATTGCAGTAATTATTCCTGAAAATCAAGAGGCGGTGGCAGATATTGAAATTCCAACAATACATTCTATCACAGTAGACATAGCAGATCCTGCAGGGGCAATGAACGCAGGAACTGATATGATTCTAAGAGTTACTGTTACCAATAATGGGAACATAAAAGATAAAGTTGGTGAAATTGATTTGTCAGATAATTGTCCATTAATGACATTAGATAATGGATTGGACAAGTTACTTGTAACAGATCTTGAGACGGATCAATCAACAAATGCTGACTTGAAAATAACTGCATCGGATAGTCACCCAAGGAAAAATTGTAAATTAGAGATTACAATATTTTCTAACGGAGCAATGAATGCTGGGGATTCAAAAATATCAGAAGATGAAACTTCGATTACAGTAGAACCCCCACTTGCTAAACCAGTAGACAATCAAAATGATGATGATGAAGAAAACAGTGTTTCAGAAGTAGTAGATTCTAGTCTTCCGGCTTCAGGAATAGGTGCGATTCTACTATCTTCAATCATGGCTCTATTTTATGCTGAGATAAATAGTAAAAAAAGATATAATTAATCTAAAAAAAGAGTTGCGGCGGCAGTGCTAAAAATACACTTTAGATAATGCAAACGAGTTATTGACCTGAACTAACGGCAGCAACATATAACTGTCATTCATTAGTGGGTTGAGTTACTGTCAGCGTTTGCTATGTTCTATATCAAATAAAATGGATTGATTAATGTGTCTGAAGAAAAAGAAAATAATCTTGATTTCAATACAGTAGTGATAGGCTCTATCGCTGTAACTGTTGTACTTCTTTTACTCGCACCAATGATTATGGTTATTGGAAAAGACACCTCATATTCAGCCTATGAATCGGATGATTTAGCACAACTTAGTGAGATGAGAGCTGACATGTCAGATCCAACGGGACTACCTGATAGTTACTTCATTGCAAACACAATGTCAACTCCAATGCTAGTCAATGATTGGAAAGATCCTCATCGGACAATGTTAGTTATTGTTTCTCCCGAGAAACCAATAGACGAAACTGCAGCAGATGCAATCTATGATTTTGTAACTGAGAAAGGTGGGAAGGTGATAGTTGCAGCAGATAATACTAATGCAAATAGGCTGGCTTCAAAATTCGGGATATCATATTTTGATTCACCATTATTAGATCAAAATCAGCATTGGTTAGAATATAATGAAGATGGTTCAACAGCACTACCTGTATGGCAGAATGTTTGGAGCGTTGCAAGTGTCGAAAACGACGTCAATGAAATGGAAGCAGGTGCTGCCAGGAAAGGTTGTTCAGAATTTCAAATCTCAAATAATGACCCTAGGTCATGTAGAATTCCAGTCATGTTCCGTTCCCCTACTGGAATAAGGTTTGAACCGACATCAGAAGATTTACCACAACAGAATCCAAATAGTCAGAGACAAGTCAGTGTTCTCGCATCAGCATCCTCATCTGCATTCATAGATATCGTAGGAGATGGAGATTCTAGTAATGCTGAAAATCCCGCGCCTGGAGATTTGTCGTTAATGATACGTGTGGATTATCCTAATGTCCCAGTCTACGACAAGGTGACAGGAAAGGGTGGATTGAATGACTTAGAGGAAATAAGAGTCACAGGCAGTATTGTGTTCGTTTCTGATGACGAAGCATTTTCAAATAGACTATGGGATATATCTACTGCTGCAGAAACTGGGATGAGAAGTTCTTGTGAAGGAATTGTAGAATCAAAATGTTGGATGAATGAAATTAATGATAACAATGACTGGAATGGCAATAGCGTATATTTCCAGATGCTAATACATTCAATGATGGAATTTGATAATACTCAACTTTCTAGCCAAATTAGACAAGATACTAGCAATTTCCAAATTGTTTTCGATGAAAGCAGGCACGTAACGGGTACTATTTCTGCACCATTCGTAGCTGCCATGTCCACAGTTGTATTGCTTACATCCAATACATTCCTTAAATGGCTCGTAGTTCTCAATGTAGGTTTACTACTACTAGTTTCAATGATGGTTATACCACAGAAAGAAAATTGGAGACACGTATTTGATTTGACTAGATTTAATCAAAGGCCAAATAAGTTAGATTCAAGCACATACAAATTAAGAGTCAAGCAGGCATTATTTACTAAAGTTAGAGTACATCATGACCTGACCCGTGACCAAATGGCTTCAAAACCACCAGCAGAAGTCCAAGCAATGATAGGCGACCCTAGGCTAGTCGAACTAGCCTACAGCCAAACACGTACATACTCACCCCAAGAACTAAGGCAACTTATGGTAGCAATTAGGAAATGGGGTAAGAATTAGAAAATTGGAGAGATGAAAAATGAACGCAACACCACCAGCAGAAAAACCAGCAGCACCGCAAGCAGACGCGGTCAGTCAGGGATATGCAAAGAAAGCCGAAACCGTTCGTGGAACTAAGAAAATGAGTGACAAACTCGAAGCTGTAGGGGCGATCGCAGAAGCGATTAGCCTAGAGGTTCAGAAAGTTATCATTGGAAAGGCCCATGTAATTGACAATGTTATGGTTAACATTTTATCTAACGGTAATCTTCTATTCGAAGATTACCCAGGACTTGCAAAAACACTGATGACCAACACTTTCGCAGACGCATTAGGATGTGATTTCAAGCGTGTACAGTTTACGCCTGATTTGCTTCCAGCAGATATCACTGGAACAAATATCTATGATGCAAAGAAAGGAGAATTTAGTTTCAAACCAGGACCTATCTTCTGTAACCTACTTCTGTCAGACGAAATAAATAGAGCACCTCCAAAGACACAGGCTGCTTTACTGGAAGCGATGCAAGAAAAGCAAGTAACTATTGGTGTAATTACTCACAAACTACCATCACCATTCTTGACAATGGCTACACAGAATCCAGTAGAACAAGAAGGAACTTATCCTCTACCTGAAGCTCAATTAGACCGTTTCATGTTCAAGATGTCTGTAGGATATCCTGACAGAGCGGATGAAGATGAGATTCTAAGAAGAAGAATTGAAAGAAAGAAAGACGCAGTTGAAGTTGACGTAATTACCGACCCCGCTAGAGTTGTTGCTATGCAACAAGCAATTGAGGATGTTTACGTAGACCCGGCAGTAAGAATGTACATGGTAGAAATTGTATCTAGAACTAGAGAAGACCCGCGTGTATTAGTTGGTTCTTCACCTCGTGGTTCTCAAGCATTACTGAAGACAAGTCGTGCTGCAGCTGCTATGCGCGGAAGAGATTTCGTCACACCCGATGATGTGAAGGCTGTAGCTACATTAGCAGTTTCACACAGACTAATTTTGAAACCAGAACATCAAATAAAAGGTCTTGAGACTGATCAAGTTGTTGCAGATATCCTCAGGCAAGTCCCTGTTCCAACGGTTTGAATAGAATACAGATCTAAGGAGGTTTGCTTATGGCATGGAGTAGAAAATCAGCGATGTTCGCTTCTTTAGCGATAGCTTTGTATCTTCTCGGCCTAGTTTTACGCAACCAGCAGTTAGTAACAGTAGCTGTAGTTCTTCTTTCCTTCCTTACATGGGCAGCATTCCGAACTACAAATGCTGATGTCTCATCATCCGGTAGAAGAATGGATGAAGAAGTGGACTCAGGTGGTGTAGCACTACAAAATCTCGTAGCATTAAGGAGACTTTCTTCAGCACGTGTCTTCGAAGACGGTGAAGTCGATGTATCTATTAGAATCCAGAATAAATCAAACCTCTCCAAGGTTCTGGAAGTTAGAGATCGTGTACCTGAAGTAATGAGAATAAAGAAAGGAGCAAACTATGTTTTAATGGAATTAGGACCTCAAAGAGAAACAGAAATTGCATATACTATTGAAGCCCCATTAAGAGGATTTTATACTATAGGTCCTGTATGTATCAGGATACAAGATACATTTGGACTGTTCCATAATGAAAGAGAAATACACTTGTACGATGATTTTCTTGTATTTCCAAAAATGGAAGATATTAAAGATGCACTGATTAAAAGTCGGGTACCAAAAATATTTACTGGTGCAGTAAATATTAGAAACCCTGGAGAAGGTTCAAATTTCTATAACCTTAGAGAATATGTACCAGGAGATGCTATGAAGAAAGTCAACTGGAAAGCTACAGCCCGTTCTGGTGGGAAATTAATGGTAAACGAGTTTGAAAGAGATGCGGTTAGCGACATCATATTATTAGTAGATAGTAGATCAGTTTCTGAAACAGGCCCGGTAAGTCGGAATTCATTAGTTTACAGTACAAGAGCAGCAGCAAGTCTTGCACAATATTTCCTCTCAAGAAGAGATTCAGTAGGATTAGTTGTTTACGGCGATGAAATTGTTTCAGTTGACAGAGATACTGGTAAAAAGCAATTATATGTTATTTTAACAAAACTAGCAGGGGCAATGGCTAAAGGAAATACTCCACTTAAAGTCGTCACAAATAGAATTATGCCGCACATAAATAGAGGTAGCCCGATTATTATTCTGAGCCCATTAGAAGATGATCCAACAATAATTGAAGCGGTTAGAGACCTAAGGTCAAGAAACTTTGATGTCACTATATTGTCGCCAAGTAGTTTACAATTCGAATTTGATGCAAGAAGATTAGATAGGACTGGTTATGAATTACTCAAAACAGAAAGGGATATCCTAATGAGCGAGTTAAGAGGACTAGGAGCTAATGTAATGGATTGGGAACCAGATATGCTACTAAATACAGCTTTGTCTGGGGCGAGAGGATTTTGAGGAGTTGATTAATTGGTAGAACAAAAATCAGATACTGCTCATTTGTATGATGGAAAAACTATCAGGTCATCAGCACCTAGCAGAAAAAAAGCTGCAGGGAAGATGAAAGGTAGTAGTGAAATTCCTAAAGATGCAATTCCAGAAGTGCATGTACCTTCAGTTATTGAGTCATTCTTTGGAGGACCAATTGTAACTAGAACTAAATTCCTACCTCCCGATAGAGTAGTTCAAACTCTACAAATGTCAGCAGCAATTATTCTAACATTGTTATGTATTGTTACATTTACAGTTACACCAGTTTCTGGTACAGCATGGTTCTGGCTGAGTGACCTCATGGAAATACCCATCATGGGAGTAGCAATACACCTCTTACTAATAGGAATAGGATTCATTGGAGGAATGTATGGGATCTTTCAAAGAGATCAACGTGCAATATTGATATCTTATGTAGTTCTAATATTAGTTACAATTCGATTCGCGGGAAGTAAAGTTGAATTCGGGATTGACCTGTTACCAGATGGTGAGATTTCACAAAAATTGCTCTTAATATCTTATGCAATTTTCCTTGTTATGTACATTGAACTAACTAGTGGAATCATACGTTTCTCTATGCTAGACAAGTCTATTAGAACAGGCGAAGTTTATGTCATGAATGTCAAGAAAATAACATCTCAATATTACAGATCATTATTAATTACTCCAATAGTAGCGGGATTAGTTGCTTTGGTCACATTAATGATTAATCTAATTATTCCATCAATAGTTGGATTACTAGGCAGTGATGCTGCTGCAGATAGATTAGCAGAAAGTGTAGAATTAACTTCAGTTTATGGTGTAGCTTTAGGAACTGCAGTTGTTTTTATGATTGTTGCATCTGCATTTGCAGTGAATCTACCAGTAAGGTTAGCTCAAATGAGAGAAAATGGTAGTAAATAAAAAATCTACTCGATATATCCGCCAATAAGTCCTAAGTCCGCCATAACTAATATCGCTACAGATTCGACTACTGGCACAGCTCTTGGTCCTAAAACGGGATCATGACGACCAAGAACCCGAAGTGGTCTCTGTTCACCACTTGGTAGATGTAGCGTAGATTGTTCTCTAGCAAGGCTACTCGGTGGTTTGAAGTGAACAACAACTCTGACTGCAGCACTAGTTGAACGTCCACCTAATGAACCATCAGCATTTCCAGATTTAGAACCTGCTAAAGAAAACTCATCATCTTCTAGTACCCATGCATCATTATTCTCAGAACCTCTCATTTTAGAGGTCTCAAATCCATGAGAAAACTCAATAGCTCTGGCGCCAGGTATGGCCATCATACCTCTAGCTAATGCTGGCTCAATACCATCGAACCATGGTTCTCCAACTCCAATAGGTAATCCCTCAATCAATAACTCTACAGATGAACCTATAGAGTCAAGATCACGTCTTACATTCTCTAATAATTCAGACATTTTAACAACTGCATCTGGATCTCTACAATTCAAACGAGACATATCAGTACCATTATCTAAAGGAGATGATCTATCTAATTGGAATAAAGGCTTAGAACAAATCTCCCCAACACTGGCTAGATGGGCATTACAACTCCAACCCACTGAATCTAGTAAACTACGCGCTTGACTACCTGCAGCAACAAGTCCGAATGTCAATCTTGCAGATTGTGCCCCACCCCCTCTCAAATCACTTACACCTTCTGACCTTACATGTTCAACCATATCTGCGTGACCAGGTCTGGGATGATCTGGAAGAAATGAATAGTCTTTCGAACGTATATCCGAGTTGTGAGTCAGTAGAAGTATTGGCCAACCGGTAGCAATACCCTCATGAACACCAGACATTATCTCACATTTGTCGATTTCTGCTCTCGATGAAAGTCCTTTCCTACCAGGTTTTCTTCTGTCTATGAATTCAATTAATGCGTCGTTGTTGATAGGTGTTCCCGCTGGTAATCCCTCTAATAACGCACCAACACATCGTCCGTGACTTTCTCCAAAAAGAGTCACTCGAAGTCGGTCTCCTAATTTCATACTCATTTAATCATCTCCGCTAAATCAGATTCCTGAAAACTACTCTCGATAATTTCATATTGAGTTCTACTAAGAACTTCTTCAATTAATGCTTTGTCTTGTTTAAAACAAACAACTGAGATAGCAGGGCCAGAACCAGTTATTGCTGCTGAAAGAGCTCCGTTCGCTATGACATTATTGCAAATCCTGAGAGCCTCATCATCATCTGTCGCTGCAGCAACTGCCATACCATTTGCTGACATAGCGTGAAAAACTGAACCATTTGATAGAGAACTTAATGAACGTTCAAAAATTGTTAATTGGTCGTTAAATTTTTGAGAATTAATTTCATTCGAACGCTTCCCTCTAAGTATAATAAATACACAATAGTCTTCCTTTATTTCGCCTTCTATTAGAATAGAATATTTGGCAGGTTGAGATGGATCTACTAATTTCCAACCCGGAGAAATAGATGCCCATGAATCATCCATACTACCGGTTACAGTACAGCCGGCATGTCGTTGTGAAGAAACGGACAAATCGATTATTTCAGATTCATTCAATCCAGTCCATGTGGCGATATTTAACGCTTTAATTGCGGCACAAGAAATTGCTGAACTAGACTTAAGTCCCTGTCCCATTGGTACATTAGATACTATTTGCCATCCAAAATTATCAGGTAAAGGAAGACCAGCTTCGCTCCATATTATTTCAACTGAATCTAACAATGAATGTAAATCCTCTTTAACATCTTGAGGCTCAGATACTAACCTGACTAAAACTTTCAAATCAATACCTATTGAACAACCTTTACCTAATCCTAGAGCATGGAGAACAGAAATTGCGGCGTTGGCTTCAGCCTCTGCGAGTACTTTCATTTTTCTCTCATCTCCCCGTCAAGCGCATTACCTATATGTCTCATTTGATTATCATTACGTACTATGATTTCATCTCCAATTTCTAAATTAGTAACAGAAATTATACTTCCTGAGGCATTAACAAGTCTTACGGTTTCTGCTTGTTGTAACATTATCTGGCCTTCATTACCTGACATAGATCTAAAACGTATTATCAAAAATGGCCTTCTTTCTATTTTTAGTCTACCAATGATAGATTTCCTAAATATACCAGAATGAGAAATAACTGATACCTCATCACCTGCTGATAATTCTGAAAGATATTTAGTTGAACCATCGGACATCAAAACGTAAGAATGAATTGAACCAGCATTTACTCTAAATGGCCTAGATGGGACATATTCTGACTCTATTGTTTCTCCATGAACTAAAGCCAGAGACGACGAATTGGACCCAATCACCATACCTTCACCAATTTTTAAACGCTCTATTAAATCAATACATACTCTTTCCCCGACCCCACTAGAATTTATTGATAATATTGTTGCAATTGATAAGTCGACAATAGGTTTAGAATATTTATCAGTAGATTTTTTACTAGAAATTATCAATTCTGCTTCTTTCCATATTTCTTCATTTTGAGAAGGTAGTAGCAAAGCATCAACTCCGTGTTCAAGAGCGAATGCAGCGCCATTAAGATCGACAACGTTATTTATTGATACTGCGATTTTTGTTCCACTACCCGAGGAATGTGAGATTAAATTCTCCAAAGGAATCATTGTCCAATCAGAACATCTAACAAGAATCCAAGGAATCATTCCAATAAGCGATATTGCTTCCTTCTGTGATGATGCATCATCAAGATTAATTTCCGCGACATCAGAATCAGAACCTTTCCAAATACGAGAACAAGATTCGCGAAGAGATTCTGTACCTGAATCTTGCCAAAGTTCCACAGACTCACCTTTCGATTAACTTTGAAGCTTCATTAGCAGTTAAGCCATCATGAACTATTGCCCTAAGAGCACGAATACAAGATTCGGGATTCCCTGAACCAAATACTTGACGACCAATACAAACACCTGAGCCACCTGCCAAAATTGCAGATTCTACGATTTCTAATAAATCAATAAATGAAATCCCTCTTGGTCCACCTGAAATAAGAACTGGTATAGGGACTGCTTGACATACTAATTTGAATGAATCAATGTCGCCTGTCCAAGGAACCTTGACTACATCACATCCCAATTCCCAGGCGACTCTTGCTGCATGCGCCGCACCTCTAGTAGTATCATCTTCAGCAATCTTCAGATTGGGGCCTCTTGGGTATATCATCCCTAATGTAGGGAGACCTAGGGGTAAAGCCTCACTTGTCAACATCCCCATATCTTCAATCATCTCTGGCTCATTCTCATCACCAAGATTTATCTGAGCAGAAACACCGTTAGCACCTCGAATCAGACATTCTTCTGCATTTGCCACTTTTACTTTATACTGGTCTCTCGAACCTGCGTTCACGGTAGAAACTGATACATGACAAATGAAATTACTCCATCCTGTTGTCTCAATAAAGTAGCTCAGAGCGCCTTTCTGTAAAACTATGGCATCTGCACCACCAGAGATACAAGATGATATTACTTCATCCATTCGTTCTAGACCTTTCTCAGGATATCCTGAGATACCATGATCCATAGGCACCCATACGCCTTTACCACCTGGAAGAATTCGAGCAAGACGGTCTACAAGCCCTTCTCTCATGAATTACCGCCTGCTATCTTACTCTTGAAAGGTATCGTATAGAAATAACAGACAATTCATACAAAAAATATGCCTTAAATGTCCAAATCTACGATAAGAGGCGCATGATCAGAGACTACAAGACCTCCTTCTCTCAAAACTTTAGCAGACTTGAAAATCTTTAATGCTGCTCCATTAGCAAGAGCATAATCAATCCTCCAGCCTCTATTCAAAGCTCTAGCTTGTCCTCTATTAGACCACCAAGAATATGGTCCCTTAACTTCGCCAACATCTATTCTAAGTAAGTCATGCCAACCAGTAGATAAGAATCTAGTAAACCATTCACGCTCATGAATAAGGAAACCAGAAGTATTTTTATTGCCTGAAGGATTCCAAATGTCATTTTCAGTGTGTGCAATATTAAGATCACCGCAAAGTAAAACTGGTTCATCTAAATGTATAAATTTCTTAGACCAAATTAATAAATCTTCTAACCACTGATCTTTGAATTTCTGTCTTTCGATATTAGCCCCGCCATTTGGAAGATAAATATTGATACAGTGAAGATTACCGTGTTTTGTATGAAGTACTCTTCCTTCAGAGTCATCGAGGTCAACATTAGTAGAAATACCGCGCCCTTCTTCAGAAATTCCTACTCTTGACCAAGTTGAGACACCTGAATATCCTTTTTTCTCAGCGGGGTGCCAAATAATTTCATGGCCACCTATTGGTTGCCAGTTTTTTGGCATCTGTTCAGGTAAAGCCCTTACTTCTTGAAATAGCCAAACATCACTATCTATTTTATTAATAAAATCATCAAGTCCTTTACGATGTGCGGCTCTGATACCATTTAGATTCCAAGTTACAATCCTCATCATATGCGCCTCATTGAGATAGGTCTTTTACTTTCTCTACCAAATCCATACGCCTTAATCTCCAAACTCCAAATGGAGTCATTGCTACTGCAATAAGAACCACTCCTGACATCAACTGCCAGGCGACGCTTGGGATAATGGTAACAGGCACTATAAACTGCCAGGATGAAAATGATGCTGCTAAGCCTACTGCTCCAGCATAGGCAAACAGAACACCAACAATACCCCCGATGACACCAATAAGAAGACTCTCAAACAGAAGCATCAGACCAAGACTACGTGTTGAAGCTCCTAATACTCGTAATGTTGCCAATTCAAAATCACGTTCTGCAACATTCATAATCATCGTGTTGAACATTACCACTATAGTGAACAGGAGTCCAAGATACATCATGCCCTGGAAGATTTGGGTTTGTTGATCAAGTAAACTGTTAATGCCATCGAGAAGAGTTTGGCGCTCTACGATACCAGTAGAAGCCTTACCTAAATCGGAATTAACCTCTACTCCTTCTGGTAGCTGAAGGTAAATGGAAGTTGCATTAACACCTAGGATTTCACTTAAATCACCACGTAGAAAATACATAGTTCTGGCGAGCTCAGAACTTGATACCCCCACAATTTCAACATCCTGTTGAACGCCATTAATACCCACAGTTTGTTGTTCTCCAACACTCCATCCTAGAAATCCCATACTGCCTTCATCCATAATTACTTCAGGTAACACTCCGTTGGTATTTGGGAAATCCCCCTCAATAACTGAGATTGGGCGCATTCCACTTTGGAAAGAATCAAGACCTACAATATTGAATAAACGCTCAATATTTTCAGAATCAGCAACTGAACCAAGAGGCATTTCAATAATAATTTCGTAATTGGCTGAGTTATTTTCTGCCCAATCTAAAACGGGACCTTCGGCATCAGACATAATGTATACTTGGACATCCCATATCTGATCATCCTCAAGGCTACCAACCATAGTTTCTTGCAGCCCTGCACCCATCATTTGAACCGAACCAAAGAGCATCAGAGAAATTCCAACTGCTACAAACGTCATCATCAATCTAATGGGTTTACGAACACTTGATCGGATTGAAAGTCCAAGTGTTGTTGGCATCCATGAAGTAAGTTTACGGAGTTTGTTAGAACCTACACGCATTTCATTTTGCCCACTTAATACTTCTAATGGATCAAGACGACTCGCTTTCAATGCAGGAAATACCCCGGAAAGAAACACAACTAACATGGTTGAACAGAGAACAGAAAAATAGATTGAAGACGGAACTGTTCTCTCAACAATTGGTAGACCAACAAGGTCTTGATAGAAATCTAACATTACATTCATCCCCCAAGATCCAGCCAACGCTCCTAAAGCACAGCCGATTCCTCCAATGGCCAAAGGAGCAAAAAGATAGCCGATCATAAGCGATGAGCGTTCGACGCCAAGAGTACGTAATACCGCGATTTCTCTAGATTGACTTTGTACCAAACGTTGCAGGCTCAAAACAATGGTAATGGCTGCAATTGAGGCAATCATCACGGTGAAAGGAAATGTTGTTCTCTCGGCACCAGCTAAATCTTGTCGCATAATTTCTACCGGTTCATTTTGACCTCGGTCTCTAATTCGTGCATCCAATTCGGTAGCATTGAGTGATGTTGTGACTAGCGCCTTCACCGCATCGATTTCTGAACCTTCATACTCTTGAGTGTCTGGTAAGTCATACGAAGGTGTGCCTTCGACATCCAAAACAATCGTATTGCTAGCGCCTATCGCATTACCGGTAAGTCTAGCCATTCCAGTATCAGAAAGATAGCCGACAACGTATTCACCAGATTCAGGAGGAAATAATGAACCTTCAGGAGCCATAAGAACATGCAATGGGTGATAACCTACTCCTACGAGAGTAAAATCTACAGTTGCATTTCCTGCCCCTATGCTGATGATATCTCCAAGACTGAGGTTTAGAGCATCAGTGACGTGAGCGTCTATGACAATTTCATCGGCAGCAACTGCTGTGCGACCTTCCGAATTACCCTCAGGCATCCATACGCGGTCAGCATTGGCATCAGCAGGTATTCCATACCAAAGAGAATTAATGATACGTTCGCCATCTTCGTTACTGTGAAACATCGCTCCCTGAGTAACGGTTCGACCCTCACATGAATCTAGAGAGAATGAGGTTACGGTGTTTGATTCCCAATTTGAGAATAAGGAGTCGCAGAAAGCATTGACTTGTTCTGGTGTCCAGATTACACTTCTATTATCGATCCAAATATCTGCAAGATTAGTACCTCGATCATCATCTGCTTGCATTGTTTCATACATGCCGCCAAGATTGTGCGCATAGCCGCCAAAGGTGATTCCAGCAAAAACACCAACAAACACCATCAAGACAACAGCAATAAGACGGGTTTTTGTACGCCAAAGACTGCGTGTCAAGCGTTTATTCAGTAGATTCGACATCAAACAGACCTCCAATCAGACTCCATCATGTAAACTATCTATCTTTTCATCAGAGATGATTTTACCACTATCAATTCGAATGACTCTTGTAGCATACTTAACTAGACCTTCATCATGAGTAACAAAAACAGAAGTAATATTTTCTTGTTTACACGCATCTACTAAAGCCTCCATGACTTTGTTTGAAGTTTCAGTATCTAAGTTACCAGTCAATTCGTCTCCAAGTAAGAGCGTTGGTCTCTTTGCTATACTACGAGCGATAGCAACACGCTGTTGTTGACCTCCACTAATCTCTCCAGGGAAACGATTGATTTCAGCTTCTAGGCCGACAAGTTTCAACAATTCCTTCGCACGAGAGGAATCTTTGTTACCTGCTAATTCCTGAATCAATAATATATTTTCAAGAACTGTGAGATCTTGAAGTAAATTAAAAAATTGGAACACGTAACCAATATTCTGCCTTCTAAACGATGTCATCTTCTCGGAATTATTACGTGGAACTTCGACGTGAAGGAATTTATATTTCCCACTAGTAGGACTGTCAAGTGCAGAAAGGCAATTCAAGAGTGTAGTTTTTCCTGATCCAGACGGACCTAGAAGGATGATACGCTCACCTTCATGAATCTCAAAACTCACGCCATCGAGGGCTTTGACTACACCTGCTGGAGTTTTGTAGTGACGTTCTAAGTTTTCCATTTGCAATAATTTATTCAAAATTTCACCTTCATTTAGACATTAGAATTACTTGATGTTGCAAAAAATGCCATAGACTCCCTAAATAATTCTTCTCTTCTTCTTCTTTTATTTCTTCTGAGATGGAGATATGTAAAGACAAAAGCAAGTAAAATTAAGAATGGAATGAATGTTTGAGCGTGGTATCTTTCCATAAATTCGATAATTCCTCTAGCAGTATATGCCCAAGTTATTGAAGCTGCTGAGCCGCCAACTAAACAGGCCAGTAGAACCCTTCTGAAACGCATTCTAGCTACCAAACCTAACATAGCGCCTACTAATACACCACTAGCCATGAATGGAATCCAAACAAATACAATCAATCCCCAGAACCCATATTTATCTATTCTAGATCTATTTGAGTGGGCAACATATTCAACCGAAGATAGAATATCTCCCATAAACGGATTCTGAAGCAATACTCCAGTTAATCCTGCTTGTTTAGCAACCATAGCCTCGCCCACTAGGTCATCTTGATTAGATCCTAATTCAACTCTTCCCGCTAGTGCTCTATCTGAAAGAGTTGCTTTCTCGTTTCTAGCGCTAATTATCAATTCACGAGGTCCTAAGTTCTTAGCAAGCACTTCGCTTAGATAGTCGGTCAAATCTTCTTGCATATCCACAAATGACTTTCGATAGAAGAAATATGAGAAACGCATAATAGGAGTATATATCACTCTAATTAATACAGACTCATCATCAACAATTATAGCAGAACCATAGTCAATTAAATTGTTCGTCTTAAACCATTTATTCAGAAAATGGATAGTTTCATCTTCTAATTTGCCATTTGCGCTGAGACCTGAGAAAAACGAGCTATAATCTTCTGATAAGATACTTCTCTCAGAACCAATGATTGAAAGATTACTCGAAAGTATAAATTCAGGGTTCTGATTAAGATTAATACCATCAAGAGAAATAGATTTTATTTGTAATGGCCTCATTTCACCAAAAACTGCAAATTCTTCTAATAAATCTCTGGTAAAAGCAGCACGGATATCTGTTGCTTGACCAATAGTTTTATTTGTTGTATTATAAGGAATTATGACGTCAATTGATATCGCTCTTTCTTGCATTTTCATTTCTTCAAATTTTATCGTTATTCTCTGATCGTTTTCAGATTTCCGTAAAGTCCTTTCAATAAGTCTGCGCAGTTGTTTATCAGTCAACAAATCATCAGTATCTCGATGATACATACGATGCATTAAAGGATATTGAACACATAAGAAAAATATAGACATACCCAAAGAAATGAATGCCATCCACCATGCAGGCACGCTCGCACTGCCTCCAGTAAGCATTGCTGTTTCTCTACCACCTGCCCATTCAGCGGCCATCAAAATCCATCCCCAACCACCAAGTATTTCCATTGTAAAACAAGCTCTAGGATCAGGGTCTGAAATATAGATTGACGAATGAGTTGTTACTTCTAAATCTACTATCTTTTCATTTCCGACCATCTTAAGTTTTTCAGAGACTTCTGAGAATGTTGTTGAATTAGTAACCGAAAGTTCACTATCGTAATCTCCTTGGTAGAAACTAACGATTAATAAAAAATCACCAGGGTTAATTTCGTCACTTAAGGTAAATGAAATATCAATATCGCCTTGACCACTTTGATAATAGACTTCACCAATATCTGATTCATTTAAATCAGTGAATCTAACGACTAATACTGAAGATTTTTCATCTCGGGCATTATGAGTTTCAACAAAAATTTCGAGATGTTCTGAATAAATCTGATACCATAATTCGCCTTGCATGTCACGACATTCTCCCCCTGTATCAAGAGGAGTTTTAGACAGTGTCTGATCAATTAATATTGAATCTCCAGCAAACATCCCTGAAGAAAGCAAGGTCACTCCCCCGAAGAACACAATTCCAGCAATTACTCCGAAAATTAAAACAACATCGTCAAATGTTTTAGGGAACTTCTTATCTTTATCTGTTCGCCTCAACCTTATTCTATCAAGTTCTCTGTCGAGACTATCTTTTTCAACTGAATTATCTGTTTCTGACGAATCATTGAATTCCACCAATGAGGCGTCCTCGACAGACATATTACCTCATGAGAAGGAGGGGGACATTAAGTCAACGGTATGAAGTTAGAAGATATAAAAAACCAAATCAACTAATTCATGTTTTAAAAGTGGTGCAGGGGACAGGATTTGAACCTGCGAAGCACTACGCACTGGGACCTAAACCCAGCCCCTTTGACCACTCGGGTACCCCTGCTTGGTTCTGCGGGAGAGCATTTGAGTCAAGAATGCAACGGATGGCGTCTCTTCATACCCAAGGGGTCTTAACGGGGAGTTAAAGCGACTGAAATGGAGTGGCACTATGGCTCGCATAGGTATAATCGGTTTGGGGAATTGGGGAACAGCACTTGCGAAAGTATGGTGTGAAGACGGACATAATGTAATGGGGTGGACCATTGAACATGAAGTATATGAGTCAATAATGACTGAAAATATCAATAAAAAATATTTACCCCATACAAAAATTCCAGAATTACAGGCTACTATGCAAATTGAAGATATCACTACAGAATGTGAGATTATTGTCTTAGCAGTGCCTAGTGGTATAATTCTAGGAGTTGTTGATCAAATAATTCCATATTTACGACCATCACATTTACTAATAGATTTAGCCAAAGGATTAGCCCCTGAAGAAGAAGGAGGTTCAGGAATAATATCTAAAGCAATCACAAAAAGGTTAGAAGATGCAAAGAAATCTAATCCGTTAGTTGTAATGACCGGCCCTACAATTGCCCCGGAGGTTGCAAGAGGTGTAATGACGACTGCTCTAGTTGCTTGTCATGATCGATCTATTGCAGAAAGAATAGCTGGAAGACTTTCTACCAATACATTAGTACTAACACCTGCCGATGATCCTGAGGGTGCAGAATTATGGGGGGCATTCAAAAATACTGTTGCACTTGCTTGCGGGCTAGTTGATGGCCTTAGGAATAGCATAGGAGGAGACAATCTGAAGGCAGCATTAGTTCTAGCTGGGTTCAGTGAAGGAATTAGGCTATTGAATGCAATGGGAGCAGAACCCACAACTGCATTCGGGCCTGCAGGACTAGGAGATCTATATGTCACTGCAACTAGCCCAAGAAGTCGAAACAGAACTTTAGGTGAAATGTTGGGCTATGGGAAATCATTAGAAGAAGCTCTAGATGAAATGCATATGGTTGCTGAAGGCGTTAGAGCGACGAGAATGTTCGTAAAAATAGCTCCGAAATTAGACGTAGAAATTCCTTTCCTAACATCGCTTAGTCAACTCTTAGATGGTGAAATACCAGTTGAAGACGCTGTACGTAAAATGGTAGCTTCATATCAGCATTAATTAGAAAATCGGATAAATAATTTGATAATTATTTTAGATTTTTAATCATTCCAGAAGGTAGAATGACACTCAACCATGTTGGTTTAGGTAAATCACCTTCTTCAGTAAAAAATGAACGCGCAAATATAGAAATTAAGTCAATAATTAATACCACTATAAAAATAATAATCAAATAAGCAATTACTTTGTCATATTGTAAGAATTTTAGATAGAGATTAATGTAGTAACCAATACCTCCTGCACCTACAATACCTATTACAGTACCATGTCTGAAATTATACTCGAACATGAAAATTGCTTGCGATATAAGATCATTTGCTGATTCGGGAATAACTACATGAAGAGCGGTTTCAAATCTTGAAAGGCCCATCGCTTCTGATGCGTATAAAGGAGTTTTATTCATTCCTTCTATGGCCTCATACTGAAGTTTACCCAAGTAACCAATTGTATAAACAGTCATAGCGAGAACACCAGATAAAGGACCAAAACCAACTAATATCACGAAAAATATAGCCCAAATTATACTGGGTAAACTTCTGAATGCGGCTAGAATAAATCTAGAACTATATGATAACCACCAGGGGTTAAGATTACGCGCAGCAAGGAGAGATATTGGAAGAGATAATATCATACCAAAAACGGTTGAAACAAACGCTATCTTAATCGTTTCAAGTAGTCCAATCCAAGCAGTAGAACATGTGAAATCAAATAACGGATATGCAGTACAAACAGGATATGCTTGAGGTTCTATGACACTCCAGTCAGGAGGCCACAATGATTCATTGATAAAAATAAATAGATTATCGATACTTCCAGATAATCGGCCCCAGTCATCAATCATCCCGTTAAAGATCCAAAAAGAAAACAAAAGAACTAACACAGGAAATGATTTCAGCATCAGACCAGAAGATTTAGAGAATAATTCGTCAAAACTCATATTTTCACCTCCATAGCAGTTGCCTCTGTAATGAATGGATTAACACGGCCATCATCAATGACCAGTAATCTATCTGCCATGGATTTCGCTCGAGAAATATCGTGTTCGACAACTAATAATGCGGCTCCACTTTTCCGGACATAATCCGTCACCTCTTTTAATACCATATTCATAGTTTCTTCATCTAATTCACTTAGAAATTCATCAGCCATTATCAAAGATGGTTTTTGTGCAAGAGTCCTAGCTGTAGCAACCCTTCGTTGCTGACCGCCAGAAAGTCTTCTTATAGGCTCATTTAACTTATCTGAGAGACCCATTGAATCAATAGATTCCAAGGCATGCTTTTTAGCTAATGAGGATGGTAAAAGTGACCAAAATGATTTGTTGTGTCCAGCATTAGCCCCAATCATCACATTATGCATAACACTAGTATGTCGAATAAGACCGAGTCGCTGAGGAACATAACCTAGTACACCTTTACCGGGCTTGAAAGGACTTACCTGCCCACATACCTCTAATTTCCCCGATATTGGACGGATTAAACCTGCAATTGTACGCAGAAGAGTAGTCTTACCCACTCCAGATGGGCCCGCAATAGCTACTATCTCTCCAGGATAAACTTCTAAGTTAGGAATTTTAACTAACGGTTCAGCTGCTTTGTAACCAATCTCAACATCTATTAGCCTTATTATTGGGCTCTTATGAGATTCGACTTCTTCCAAAACATCAGTCATAATCCAGTCACCACTGTTCAGAAGCAAGTTTAGGGGCGACTAAACCATTATTTGGTATTGCCGGGAGATAAATGATGAAGCCTACCTCCCAGCAATTATATTTTTATTACTCTTCAATTTCAAACTTATCATTATAGTAAGATGAAATACCTGGAATATTACTGATCAATTCAGAATAACTACCTAAATGATCTTGAGATGTTACTCTTACTAAGCCAGGAGTATTTAGGATATTAGCCAAAATCTCAGAGCCACAAGTATTTCTTTGGGATTCTTCATCAATTACGTGCACTGAAATATCATAACAGCCAGTGAATGTACTTCCCATAGCGGTATAATTTTCAACATATGTTTCATAATTCAAAGACATTAATGAGTTTAATATTGCAGTCCTAGTTTGGACATCTAAACTACTTGGATTATACATTATTGGGTGACTAGGTGCTTGTCCAAATGAGTCGAGTGCAACATACTGGTTTCTATCAAGACACCATTCTTCATTATCATTGATATCTTCATTATCACAGTAAGAATCTACAGTACTATCCTTAGCAAAAGCCACATCTCCTGAACCATCCGATAGGCATTTGACAGCCCCTGAATAACCATAGTAAGGAGTTCCTGAATCAGGAATTGAGGCATTTGGACTAAAGAAATTATAGATTGTGCTTCTTAATGAATCAATATCATTCTCATCGCCTATTACCGGAGCATAATTATTTCCAATTAGGTAGCCCATCGGTAGAAGCATACCTGCGGATTTTAACCACCCTGTATGACATGAATTTTTACCTTCAAGAAGAGCAAATGGATCTGTTTCTGGGTCATCATCGAGATGTGCCGCGGCCATCTCGCTATCCGCTCTAACCCATGCATGAGCATTGTAATGAGTACGGCCATCCGATTTTTGATCAGCTGCCATTACTGCTAACCCATATTCTTTCCAACCAACCCATGCTGCGCCACCATCCATGAATGCAATATCTGCATTTCCAAATCTTAATGCTTCAATAATTGCCCCTTCTGAATCTACACTGTATAATTCAACAGGGACGCTCAGAACTTCCGATAAATAGTCAGCTAAGATTTGAGGATTTTCATCAATATTTTCATAATCTGCCTTAACCTCATATGCTATTCTAACTTTTTCTATAGTCGGAGAAACCGTCCCATTTATTGTAAATTTATCGTTGTAATATGCAGATATACCTGGGATATTAGAAATCAATGATGAATAACTAGTCAAATGTTCCTCCGCATTTGTTGCGATGATACCCGGAGTATTGAGTACATTTTCTAATATAATACTGGCCTCTTGATTTTCACTCATACCAACAAGAACTTCAGTTATTTGAAGTAAGAGATCTGAATCCATTAATTCAGGATTATACATGACTGGGTGACTAGGAGATTTACCAAAGGCAGGAAGTGCTACATATTCATCTCTCGAAAGACACCAATCACTATTTTCTTCTGACAACTCATTGCCACAAAACGAATCAACAGTGCTGTCTTTAGCAAATGCAACATCTCCTGTACCATCAGAAAGACACTTTATAGCTCCTTCATACCCATAATATGGAGTGCCTGAATCAGGTATTGATGCGTTCTCATTAAAATATTCGAAGATCGTATTTCTTATAGTTTCAACATCATTTGGATCGCCAATAACATTTGCATAACCATGACCAATTAAGAATCCCATCGGAAGAAGCATACCTGCTGATTTGAGCCATCCAGTATGGCAAGAAGTCTTTCCTGAAAGAAGGGCGAAAGGATCAGTGTAGGGGTTTTCATCCAAATGTGCCTCTGCCATTGCACTGTCAGCTCTTACCCAAGCATGGGCATTGTAGTACGTCCTTCCATCACTTTTCTGATCAGCTCCTAGAGCATCAAGACCATACTGCTGCCAGCCGACCCAAGCAGCACCACTATCCATTAAAGCAATGTCTGCATTGCCAAATCTTAGTGCCTCAATCATAGCACCTTCTGAGTCTACGCTGTATAGTGATACATCATAATTTAGTTGTTCAGACAGGTAATCTGCTAATTGCTGTGGATTTTCATCAATATTTTCGTAATCTGATTGTATTTCATAGGCTATTACTAAACTACCTTGTTTTTCTTCATCATTATTCAAGCACCCAGCTAAAGTAGTTGTCAAGAAAAGCAATGAGATTAAGCAAGTTATCATTTTATTTATATTCATTTTATTATCACCTGATATTATTTTTAGGGCTACCTAAACTTCCGACGAAGGTAGTCTATATTAATTTTAGGACACCCTAAACTGTAAAACATGAAGGCGATACAATCATGTTGTCATGTTAGAGTCGGGAGACTGTGGGGCCTATGTCATACAAGCAACTATTACCTCTGATAGCAATTTTCATGATGATTTCTGTGATGATTCCTTTTGATCAACAAAAAATACCTCTGGAAAATGAAAGTTTGACTTTGAATCAATTAGGAGGCGGAGGCGGAAGTATAGAAGATAGGTGTAGCTCTATTACTTTCGAAGATATCCTACCCTATACTCATGCACATTTTGACATTGTGGTCGATGACGACTGGGATTCAGCAGAGGTGGAAGCGAGAGCATGGATAAATGGAAGCAGTGTTGATTTGTTGAGAGAAAAACTTGATTCATATTTGGAAGAGTTGTATCCTAGTGGAGGAGATGGTTGGATTTCAACTGATGAAAAATCTGCAGTTGAGGCTGTTGCCTCAGAATGCATAGAATATGCAATGACTCGAATAGGATTGAGAGAGTCTTCTCCTCACAGGGGAGGCGTGGGGTTAGATTGGAAGAATGCTACTTGGCAAGATAATGGCGTCATAATAGAAGAGTGGAATTTAGTACCTTCTAATCATGCAGATATAAGAGATTGTACTGCTATAGGATCCAGTAATGGTTGTGAAGAAGTCCCTGTTTATCCCAATTCAGAAAGAGATTGTAATATCTTAATTGAAACTTCTGAGGGAGTAGATGAATGTAGACTTGAACTATGGATGAATGCTACGATGGTTATACCTAATATGGCCCAAGGAGAGGAATTTACTCTCGCATTTAATGCGTCCAATATGACCAATGCTGTTCTAGATTTTACATTCCCTAGCAGTCCAGATTTAAGATTAGATATGTGGGAAGAATGCGAAGGAAGAGATGTTGAATTCGAGCCTATGACTCATGAAGATGCTCCATTAAGAGGGACATGCGTAGGAGACGGCTCATCTACATATACATTTGAAAATAATGGGAATGAAAATAACAAGTATACTCTTTCCCCCCATAGAAGTAGAGATATTTGGCCTAGTGGAGAAGATATTTTTGCGGATTTTACAATTGCACCGGTACCAATTGATGAACCACCAGTTTGGACTGAAAATGCACCTCTCGATGAATCATGGTTTCCTTCATTAGAAAGTGGAGAAATAGTATGGGCTGAGTGGGAGAGTGTTTCGTCATGGTTTACCGATGAAAAACCACTTACTCAATTAGAGATAAATTGTGAAGCTGATGATTCAGCGAATATATTCCAAAGACCTGATAAATCATTTTCAGGAATTGTGCCTAGTGAGGGAGTCGTGAGCGTTACTTGTGAGGCAATTGATATTTCAGGACAGAGTTCCGGGAATAGAACATGGCATCTTGGAATTCCAATTTCAGTATCAACGACTTCAAATATTCTTCAAAGTCCACACCCGATAAATGTTGAATTGAATCAGGGATGGCCTGAATTAAATTTAGATTATAGTTTCACACAAACTCAAAATATTAATGCCGCTACAATAGATACAACTACAATAATGTCTGAGGCAATATTAATGGTCGAATCAACTGGAATAAATCCGGGCCTAGTTAATCTATGGATTGGAGTTTATGGTGAAAATATATATTCAATAGATAAGATATTTTATCTAAACATTATGAAAGAAAGTTCACCACCTCTGATTACTGTATCCGAATATGGTTGGGAAGTAGATACTTGGAAGGCTCAAGGACAATTTAGCGACCCAGATGGAGAAGAAGTCGTATTTTCATTATCCATCGATAATCTATCTGCTGGCAGTATATCAGTTTCAGGAGATTCCTGGAGTACTCCAATAATAAATTTCGGATTATGGGATGAAGGTGTCCATGAAGTGAAAGTTATTGCTTGCGATATTTCAATGAAATGTAACGAAGTTGTTATGATGGTAAATAATTCACATTTGTTCGAAGATAAAACTCCTCTTCCCGTTGAAAACTCTAAGGAAACTGGTTTTTTACCTGGGTCGAGTATTGTTTTGACTATTTTAGCTCTAACTATCGGTCTCATATACTCAACCCGACGCGAATGAACTATGAGTTTCTCCGGGAGTGTCAGTCAACCATCTCATGAGGGGGGGTTGTTGGTATCTTTCGAGGGTAGAGCTCCTGGACTGTATACAGGTATCAGAATTGTTGGTGGGAAATTCCTCGGAAGGGTTGATTCAGTAATTGGATCAGTAAATGGTGCATTCATTCATATCAAACCACTAGCAGAAGGTGTAGTTGCAGAAAATGCTGTGGGTTCACCTGTTGAAATTGCACCAAGAGATAGAAGGCCACGTGATGGTAGAAAAGGAAATAATCGAGGAAGAGATAATAATCGAGGTGGAAATGATAGACGAAGTTTCGATAGAGACATCCATATGAAACCGGGCGATTGGCGTTGCCCAAAATGTAAAAATCACAACTATGCGAATAAACAATTCTGTAATCGATCTACTTGTAATGAAAAGAAACCAAGTGGAAGTAATAATTCTTATCAAGGAAGAGATAATAATCGAGGAAGAGATAATAATCGAGGAAGAGATAATAATCGAGGAAGAGATAATAATGATGATTCTAATATCAAACCCGGTGACTGGATCTGTCCAAAATGTAAAAATCATAACTATGCGAGTAAAAATTTCTGTAATCGCTCAAGTTGCGACGTCAGAAAACCAGGAGGACCTGAAAGTTCCAGAGGTAGTAGAAATACACAGGCTAGGGCAAGAAGGCCAGATAGAAAATCTACTGAAAGACGAGGGAATAGTAATTCATCTAGAAGACAGACAAGTCGTCAAAGTTCATCGAGTTCTGGGAATAGCAGAAGAAGAGATAATAACAGAAGTGGGAATAAGTTCAATTCAAGAAGATAATTCCTATTTACTAGACGTCCTTCTACCCGAGGCTTAATTTCTTAGAACTAGTACCGCTGTTTATGGCGAAGGACCCAGAAACGATTTGGCTCGATGCCTTAGATTCAAGAGAAAAGGGAGATATTGACTCTGCTATTGAACTTGCTAAAGATGTAGTGCATGCGAATGAAGAACATACTGATGCTTGGATGGCAATAGCTACCTGGTCACTACCTCCTCCCTCTAGGGGAAAACAAATACAACCTACTCTTGTACAATCTGCTAAAGCAATGGCTGCTTTGAGAAAAGTTGTATTATATGATCCAAAAAATGTTGAAGCATGGAAAATAGGTGGCTGGATATTAGTAGATAATCTGGGTATGCTTGAAGATGCCCTTCAATGGTGGGATGAATATAGGCATGAATTCCCCAAAGATGTCACCCCGGTAATAGAACAAATTTCAATACTAGTTAGATTTGGATTATACGAAGAATGTGGTAGAAAATTATCAGAATTATTCAGTGGAGATTTAGATGAACTTTCTAGTCAGCAGGCTGTAAGAATTGATGGTGTCAAGAGAATGGTTGAAAGAGCCGCCAATATGGAAAAGGAAGAAATTTTCAAACCTCAAGAACCTACACATCCAAGATGGGATGTAATTGAAAAAATGAAAAAGGTTAAGCCATTGAGTTCAACTTTCTGGTTAATTGCTTTCATAGCCCCTGTTGTATTTATTTTCGGCAGCATATCTATGACATTTTTAGGAGGGAGCATTCCTGGTTTCATACTTGTTTTCTTAATGATTCTCGGGGCTTTTGGTTTCTTAACAAGGGCATCGATGGGACTCTTACAAAGAAGGAACCGGCATGCATTAGATGTAGATCGTGCCATTGATTATGAAACTTCATCTGGGAAAATATGTATCCCTGAATCAATAAGAGGAAGTATTGTATATAATTCAATGATTAAAAATCGTAGCCCAGCAGTTATCCAGAGACTAGATCTTCTAATTGAAGCGGATGAAAAGATGAATTCTAAATTTATACTGAAAATCCCTCTGTGGGATTTAGAGGATGAATAGAATAATTATTTTAGGTTCCAGCGCTGTAATCTGTAGAATAATTTACTTGCTCATCGGTTAATTCATCTATTGTAATTCCAGTAGTAGATAGTTTCAATGCCGCTAATTCACGATCTTGCTCGGTTGTGATATCATAGACTGAGTTAGAATATGATTCACCCTCTTTAGCTAACCTGCAAAGTGCTAGGAATTGATTTGCAAAGGACATGTCCATAACCTCGCTGGGATGCCCTTCGGCTGCAGCCAAATTCACTAAACGCCCTCGCGCAAGTAAATGAATTGTTCTTCCATCACTCAAAGTAAATGCTTCATTATTTTCACGAATTGTAAAAACTTCTACTGCTCTTTCTTCTAATTCGGGAATATTTATTTCACAATCATAGTGCCCAGTATTACTAACAATTGCACCGTCTTTCATTGAATCTATATGTCGACCGATTATCACGTCTTTCATTCCAGTTGCTGTGCAAAATATATCTCCAATAGATGCTGCATCATCCATTTTCATTACTCTAAAACCGTCCATTATTGCTTTTAATGCACAAATTGGATCTATTTCTGTAATCACTACATTAGCACCCAATCCTCGTGCCCTATTAGCAAGACCACGGCCACAATGGCCATATCCAGCAACTACGAACACTTTGCCTGCAAGAAGAACACTTGTTGACCTTACTATACCGTCAATAGTTGACTGTCCGGTTCCATGTACATTATCAAAATCCCATTTAGTCTCAGCATCATTAACTGCTATTACAGGATACAATAATTCACCAGCATCTGCCATTGCCCGAAGTCGGTGAACACCTGTTGTAGTTTCCTCAGTACCACCAATAATCCCTTCAGATAAATCAGGGTATTTACTATGTACCCTGTAAATTAAGTCAGCGCCATCATCAAGTGTCAGAGTCGGTTTGAAATCTAAAGTACGATCAATACATTCGTAAAAACCATCGTTACTTTGACCATACCAGGCATGAACCCCATAACCTTCTCTTGCTAACCAAGCAGCCACGTCATCTTGTGTTGAAAGAGGGTTACAACCAGACCAAGAAACTTCTGCGCCAGCAGCAACTATGGTTTCAATTAATATCGCTGTTTCTTTAGTTACGTGAAGACAGCCAGAAACCCTCTGACCAGAAAGAGGTTTGTCAATCTCAGCTTGCTTCCTGAGAGCCGCTAAAGCGGGCATTCTACTCCTTGCCCATGCAACTCTTTTTTCACCAGCGTCTGCCAAAGAAAGATTTGCAACTGTATAAGGTCCTGATGTATCCATAAATCTAAGGCGTTCGCAACTGGTTATTCAAGGTACGTTTTAACGCACCCGTATAATTTCATATGCGTTAATTTCCGCCCTTTTGTTGGGCATAGTACGATGCATAGTATTGCTCAGCATACTGTCGGGCTGTCTGCTCATCATAACCAGATGCAACCATCTGTTGGACATAAGCTTCCACTGGATCCATCTGCTCGACACCACCAAACTGCTCTACTGTATCGTTATCAGCATCTTTACCGCCTCTTCCTCTAGCTACAAGAGTTACTCCAACTATAGCTAAAACAGCAATTAAACCACCTATTCCTATGAATAGTGGATTAATACCACCTGACTCAGTACTACCACAACCTGATGAAGCAGGATCAAGAACACAGGCATCTTTAGGAAGTAAATTGATGACTATTTGTTCAGTTAATACATATCTACTTCCATCACCCTCAGTGATTCTAAAGTAAAGAGTGGCACTGACACCGCTAATTGAATAAAGTTCAGATATATCTAAAGTCATTGAGAATCCATCTCCATCACCTAAATTATCAGATACATTATACTTACCAATAGATTTTTGGGTTATTTTCTGAGTAGGGGTATAATCCAAAATTAATGGATCTAATGATACTTCAATCATTACGTCACTATTTTCAGCACCACCGACCATATTACCTACAATTGTAACATCATCAGAAGACTGAGAGTCACTAGGCCTTGGTGAAGTGAATGCCCATACAGGTTGAACATCGCCATCATCTTCTCCTACTATTATGAAATACATACGATATTTATTTTGAGTCTGTTTACCTGCTTTATCATATACAATTAACTCCACACGGACATCTTTCTCAATTGTTGAACTAGTAGTGATGTTTCTGAAGGTATAACTCCATTCATCGGTTACTGCAGCAGGATTCTGCCAAACGTGCTGTTCATCATTAAATTCTCCAACTGGCATATCATTGATTACTCTCCATTCGTATAGAGCAATACCTGATTCACCCTGAGGCGCGTCAGGATCAGTACTATTCTCTCCAGTAAATTGGATTGTTGTCTCTCCTGTTTCTGATAGCCTAACTCTGTATACTGGCCAATCCACGCCTGCTATTGGCTTAGTACCTGCAGGGGTTATGAATTCTGAAGTTAAAGGGTCATGAATAATTGTTGCAGCTGATATCGGATAAAAATCATCTGCAAGCGTATCATTTGTAATTAGACGGATATATGTGATTCTAGTGTGACCTGCATCATCATGAAGATATAGTGTCAACAACCATTCAGCACCAATTCGGCAAGGTTCATCTACGCCAGTCGCACAGAATGAACCCATAGTTGGTATCGAAGGATTCATCTGATTAGTATGGCTTACCAGACCAGAATCAAGAACTTCTCCATCCCAACCAGTGACAGAATCATTATTTCCAGATTCTAAATCCCAATCCGCAGTTAGGCCGGGGATAGTAGATTGATAATTAAATTCTAAATCTGCATTACTCTTGATATATTTATCACGGTATGCGGCAGTAGTAGGATTAATATCTACTGATTCACCATTAATTATCAAATCGAAATCTGTACCAGCAATTCCAAAATCAATAGGGTATGGAGTTAGATGATATGAAAGCATATTAGAAAGGAGAGGAATATTCTCTCCACCAAAAGATTCAGATACACTAGGATTTTCAACGTCAATGGTTGTAACAATCAAACCACCAGCTCCTTTGTTACAAAGAGACATTAGAGAATGTCCTTGATCTGTATCTCTAAGCAATGTGTGGAAAGTACCTCCTGTAACGCTGATTCGACCGCCACAAGTTGCAGGTATCTGATTCGCCTGTACTTGGGATGCTACGTCTATTCCTGCTGTTGCAACGTAATTGCCAGCATGAATTCCAGAAAATGTCACTTTATCTATACCTAATAATATAGGGTGATAGGGGTCATCAATTGAAAGATCTTCATAATTAATTCGATTATCTGTAGAGAAATTATATTGATTTCTATCTTTAATAGCCATGTCGAAAATCAACCTACCTGGGTCATACTCATTTTGATATGGACCTAAGTGCATTTGCACTGTACCTCCATTAACCATGAAATTTTCTAGAACGTCAACAACGCTCAGGCCATCACTATCTCTAGTTGTATCCATTATCTCATAATAATCACCATAAACTACGTTATAATCAGTTTGCCAAGGAAGTAATACCTTATTGTAATGTTCAATCCAATCTGGTGTCGCATACGTATCCCAATCTCCGACTCTCAATTGAGTATAGGTCAGATTCATAGCATCAAGATCTTTCTTCACTTGTTGAAGTCGATTTTGATCGGTTGGATTAGATAATATTGCCACATCTATTTGGTCATAAAATTCTATCTCGAAGAATCTTTCATTACCTGAACTATTACCATCATCTGTGAAAGTAGCAAAGAAACTAATATTGTACTTATGAGAATCGTACCAATTCGAATAAGGTGCGGTCCAATTAGCCCATGACCTCTCATGAGGAACTAAGTCAAAAGGTCCATTATCTGAATTTTCTTCAAAGACTGTTTGTCCAGTTTCTAAATCCACGATTTTCATAGTCAATTGATATTCTGCTTCTATTACTCCATTCAATAATGGAAGGACAAAGTCATGAGAAGAGGCCCCATAGGCTCCTTGTTGATCTTTATTTGTAGAGTAAACACAAGCATAAGTTATGTCAGTAGTACAATCTAATATATCTGGTTGCATCAGAGTAATATCTGCACTAGCTATGCTAAACATTATTGTAGTAAAGTTGTTTGCAGGAGTAACTTCAGATTGGTTATACCATTTATCTAAAGGATCAGTATTATCAAATAGAGTCTTGACGTCAATACGATAAATACCACTTTGGAAATCATGATTTCCAACTGTAACTAGTTGTTTTTCGGATGCATCCATACCATTAACGTCAACTGTATAGATTCCATCATCCTCGAAAGTAAATTCTTCAATTCTAATGTTATCTATAGCGAATCCAGCTGAGCCAGCATTACCATTGACTCCATCATCATTGGATAAAAATCTCCAAGTTAAAGTGACATCTGATCCTGAAAGCGAAGTGCATTCTTCTTGCCATTCAAAGGTATTTTCGCTAGTCTGATTTTGTAAGAATATATTTGACATATCTACAGTTACCGACTTAACAATTTGCTCAGAATCAAACCAAACTACTGAATTTATTTTATCTGAGAAATCCCCGAAATATTCAACTTCGTCATATCCATTATTATCGAAATCTTCGCAAGCGTCAAAAGGACGTGGGCCATTTTCATTAAGATCTGTCCAACTACCGAATATTATGCCATTGAAATTTTCTCCATTCTTTGTCCATGAGACTTCTAATTGTGCAGCATCTCTAATTGCAAGAATATTGCCATTACTATCTTTCAGGTAGTCACCTTCTGCATAGTAGTCGAATGTCAAATAGGTGAAATCCGCACCATCTGCTCCAACTGGGATATCTTCGATAGTTAGGGTTTCATTCCAATTATCGCCATAACCAGTATCGGGATGGCCTAGCCAATAGGCATGATTATTGAATACTCCTTGATTTTGTGGTAGCATACCATTAGAACCGCCTGAGTCATCAATACGGCTACCATTTTCATTCCCATCATCAGTCCATATTTGATCAGCAGAGTTACCGAAAGAAAAGTCTTCTATTGCAACTAAATCAGGTAGTGCGTTACGAACTCTGGCTTCAAGTTGGAAATCGGTAATGGTGTTACCATAATTCTGAACCTTGACATTAATATCTCTAGTTCCAGATGCATATCTGACTCCATTTTCTAAGTCAACCCATGGCTCTTCAGCCACACCTGGATCGTAAAGATTGTCAACAGTTAGTTGGAATTTCACTTCATCATTTGTTGCATCAGCATTTTGGAAACCAGAAGGGTTTTCCAGAGTTGTAGAAATATAGTATGTCTTATTATCTACGAAATCGGAGGTTAATGAAACATCACGTGAAGCACCTGCGCCAAGATTTGTAAATGATATCTCTTGACTTACTACTTCTTCAGTTCCGAAAGTAACATCTCTCTTCCTGATAGAAATATTATCAAATGCAAAACCATCTAAACCCGTATCATAAGATGCACCGTCTGGTCCAACTGAACCCATAAGACCACTTCTAAATCTAAATCTTATATCGATTACTTGACCCGCGTAAGGAGTCAAATCAATTGAATTAATTTTCTCTTGGTCAGGAGATTCTGAGCCATCCTCTGTGAAATTTATCCAACCGGTTAGGGTCTCAGTAGAAACATCGCCATTGTAAGTATTGTATTCTGGGTCTACTCCCTGATATAGAAGACGGAAATAACGATCATTATCCCATCCTCCAGCAAAGAATACTTGTTCCCAACCGCTTCCATCACTCCATACTTCGACACTGCATGAATCTTCATACAGCCAACGTTCAACAACATCAAACTGTTCGGCAAGATAGAGTTGGAAGAAAGAAGCACTGCACATTGCCCACATGTCAAGGTAAGCAGCATCCGCTCCTGTCAAGTCAACATTTTGAAGAATTACTGCTTCGTCTTGATGATTATAATATCCTGAATCTGATTCGTTCTGACCATTCTCATAATCGAGTCCAGCCCAATAATAGTTTGTAGGGTTAGCGTCTGCTTCCCAAGCTGATGCATTTCCATTTGAGTCAGTTTCTACATGCCAAGATGAGTCTCCTTCTTCAAATTCTCCCGTATAAGAGAACTTTTCCCAAGCACATGAGTTACAACCAGATGTATCCTCATTACCATCGAAATCATTAGCATATACTACTGTATCTACACCACCCAATACTTCTTTGACTTCTAGGTTAACATCCACACTTCCTGAAATTGGGTTTAATCCTGTATTTTTAATTGTGACATTGACATATCTGTTTCCTTCTCCAAGTTGAGCAGCCCCTGTTGCAGGATTATATGATGCAGGCGCTACAGAAACATCTGTGATACCCACGTCTTCATTATCAAGAGATAATACAGAGAGGAAATCACCTGCACCAGGCCAACCTTGAGTATCTAGCCACATCGCGTTATTGGCAAATCGGTAAGCATAATCGCGTTGCCCTATCACAATTTCGAATGCACTGTTTTCGCCTCCTTGTAATTGACCTGGTTGAGCCATAGTAGGCCGTCTTCCAACATCAAAAGAAAGCCCTGGAAGGTACCCATTACCATTAGGGTTACCAAGAAGTATCTCCACTGAATTAATTTCTCTCAAGTTATCAAGAAGAAGGAAAGTCTGATTCTGAGACGTAGAATCTTGAATTCTTGTTAAGGTTAACTCAGTAGGGACAAAGAAATCATATATACCGTCTTGATTAATATCTTCTATTGTGATAGATGCACCTTTGAAATCGCCTAGATAAGCGTAATTTTGGGTGGTCCAAGAGGACCCAGAACCATAGGCATATGAAACATTGCCAGTCAAACCATCTATAGCTGCAATCAGGTCGATTTCTCCATTCCCATCGGTATCCTTGATATCTATGCCATACAGTGGTTCATTGTGCTCAGCATCTAATTTGAACTCATGAACTCCTTGAGCACCAGGGGTTAGTGGGTTTGGGTATTGGCCTTGGAGACAGTCATACTCTAGTACAGTCATATTGTCATAATGTCCTACTGAAGTCCCAACTCCTGTGTTAAAAGGAGGAGTTCTAAGTAACCAAATATCAAGATCTTCACAATCTCCAATACCGCCACCACCAGGGAATCCCCCCCCAGTTACGGTTTCGCCATAATGACCAAGCATCATGTCAGTGTAAAGACCGGTTGTAAGAGGCACTGCAAGCGTTTGTTGGGCAGTTAGTAAAGTTGGATCAGGTCCTTTGTAAATCTGAATATACTGATTTGTAGCAGTATTATCCCTAACTACCATGACTATATCTGCATTACCGTCACCATCAATATCTGCCACCTCCATGTCAGATAGGTATGGATTTGAGACCGTAATTTCAGAATCACTCCAACTATTTACTCTCTCGCTGCAGTCTCCCCAAAGAATAGTTAGGTTACCTGGACGAACGAATGACTCTCCTACAAATCTAATATTTTGCTGATAATAAACTAAATCGTTTACTCCATCACCATCGATATCAGCGACTTCAACACGAGTTCCATCTGCAGTATCGACGAATCCAGCTCTTCGTGAATCATTATTCGATATGAATACGTCTTGTCTATCTGCAAAACCGCCAGAACCATCATTGTAAAGGACTGTAATGAATAATCCCATAGTACTAGCAGATGCAATATCATTATCTCCATCACAGTCAAGATCCCCTATAGAAATGTAAGAGGGATCTCTTTGCACAGCGTATTGTGTTATGTGAGATGCAGAAACTGCAGGTACCAATGATACAAAAAGAGAACTCACAAACAAAAAGACGAGTAGGAGGGCTTTCCGACTCTTCGCGGATTGATTATTCGTATTGTTCTGGTTATACAACATACTCCTTCGGAGTTTCATTCCATTCTTAGCACTTATCACCTCGTGATTATACAGCACAGAGGAATGATATAAACAAATTATGATGGAACACTTCACAAGAAAATAGGAATTGTGTTTGAAAACACGAAAAAAAGACGATTTTTTTTATTTGGCCACTATATCTCTTGGTCATCGAGTTAATAGTTTGTCGAAATTATATTGAAGAACTGGAATCAAGTTTTAATGATTCGAGTTGTTCACCTAATTTCTGCCACAAGTTGTCTATTTCGATGCTACTCATAAATATCGAACATGGTTACCACATATATACGATGGTTTGAGATAAGGATACAATTATACTAGGATAATCATAAAGAAAATTAATTTCATTCTCATTAATTATTGAGACACTAACCAACTAGGATTCGGTGCATAATGAACCTCTGCACCCCCGTATATTAGTTCTAAGCGACCCATAATCCAAAGTCGATTTAAGAATAATTCTAATTCCGGCCCCTCTTTGTTTATTTTTTCACCAATAAGTTCCTCGATTGCACTAATTGGGAGCGATGTTTGACCATGTTGACGTACTACAAGAGTCAATACAATTTGTAACCAAGCTTCAGCCATAGGGTCTCCAGATAGATTATTCTTCAAAGGTTCGAGTTCATCTATAGATTCAAGAAATTCCCTAATATATTCTAACTGAGGTTCGGTTCTTGAAGGGCCATCTAAATCTGAAATTTCAGCTTTAATATCTAGATCGCCAATACGCCTTACTACTGCAGGAATACTGGTTGGATCTGGAGGCGGCCCGGGCAATTTATTCTCATCGCTCAGATTTTCTAAATCCTCTTCATCACCCATTGCAGGACTTAATTCGGGTTCATGACCGTGAACTAATCTAGCAGACAGAGGCTGTATGAAACCTACTCTACCTTGTAACCCTAATTCATCACGTATAGAATTTACAACATCATATTCACCTTCAATAAGAACATCTATCTCGCTTTCAGACGAACGAAAACGGAATCTGACTTTACCTCTCATCTGCATAAGTTATCCCCCGCTACATCCCTCATAGATAAAAAATCATGTTTCAAAATTACTCTTTGGCCAAATTACGTAACACCGTTTGTAATATCCCGCCATTGTTATAATAATCAACCTCGACAGGAGTATCTAAACGAATCACTGCACTGAAGTTTATCAATTCCCCATTAGTTTTTCTAGCTTCAATATCTATAGTTGAAAGAGGTATAAGTTCACCATCAGAAGGTATATTGAAACTTTCAGTCCCATCTAATCCAAGAGTTTCTGCATCCTGACCCTCAATGAAAGTCAGAGGAAGAACTCCCATGCCAACTAAATTGGAACGGTGAATACGTTCGAAAGAAGTTGCAATCACCGCCTTAACCCCTAGTAATAGAGTTCCTTTTGCAGCCCAATCCCTACTGCTGCCAGTACCATATTGAGAGCCGGCTAAAACTATCAAATCAGTTCCAGAAGACTGATATCTCTGGCTCGCCTCAAAAATTGAAGTCACGTCACCTGTAGGGAAGTGAGTCGTCCAACCCCCTTCAGTTCCTTCCGCTACCTGATTCTTAATTCGAATATTCGCGAAAGTTCCTCTCATCATAACTTCATGATTACCCCTACGGCTACCAAATGAATTGAAATCTTTTGGATTAACACCATTATCTACCAGATATTTACCAGCAGGGCCATGATGAGGGAAAGCCCCTGCAGGAGATATGTGATCTGTAGTAACTGAGTCACCAAGTTTCAATAATACTCGAGCATTTTCAATTGGTTCGATTGGAGAAGGTTCAGCCTCTATTCCTTCAAAGAAGGAAGGAAGGCGAACATAAGTAGAATCATTATCCCACGGATACAAAGCAGAAGGCTTGGTGGGAATTGAGTCCCATCTTGGTTCTTCTAAAACATCAGAGTACCTTTTCCTAAACATTTCTGGAGTTAAAGATTCAAGCAACGTTGCACGTATCTCTTCATCAGTAGGCCAAATATCTGAGAGCATCACAGGTGAATCTTCAGAAGTATATCCTATTGGATCGTTTTGTAAATCAATATCCAATGTCCCAGCTAAAGCATAGGCAACTACTAATGGAGGACTTGCTAAGTAGTTCGCTTTGATTTTCTGATGTATACGTCCTTCAAAATTACGATTTCCCGAAAGAACACTGCCTACAATAAGATTTGATTCATCGATTGCAGCTTCAATATCTTCATCAAGTGGGCCGGAATTACCTATACAAGTTGTACATCCATAACCAACTACGTTAAACCCTAAAGCGGATAAATCTTCAGTCAATCCTGCCGCATCAAAATACTCTGTCACTACCCGACTCCCGGGAGCTAAACTAGGCCTTACCCAAGGTTTAATCTCAAGACCTTTGAGTCTAGCATTTCTTGCCAAAAGTCCTGCCGCTAACATAACACTAGGATTACTAGTATTCGTACAACTCGTTATCGCTGCAATTACAATATCTCCATGTTTTAGTTCAACTTCACGGTCTTCTATGTAAGATGAATCATCATTTTTACTCTGCTCGACACCATGACCTTGGTGGCCAGAAGGGGAATTAAGAGTTTCAAGCCAATGTCTTTTCATATCCGACAAGTTAACTCGGTCTTGAGGTCTTTTAGGCCCTGCTAGGGCTGGTTCAACTGTACTCAAATCTAGAGAAATGGATGAAGTGAATTTAGGCACAGGAGTGTCTTTCGTGTGAAATAAACCTTGAGCAGTCATATATCTCCTTACATCTTCAATATGTGAATCATCTCTACCTGAAAGATGCATATAATCAAGAGTCGTTTGATCAACCGGGAAAAACCCACATGTCGCCCCATATTCGGGAGCCATATTAGCAATAGTTGCTCTATCAGGAAGGCTGAGGTTGGCCATACCTGAACCATAAAACTCTACAAATTTTGAGACCACTCCATGGTTCCTAAGCATCTCCACTATTCTCAAAGTCATATCAGTAGCAGTTACTCCCGGATTTAGCGCTCCTTTTAGTTCGAAACCTACTACTTCTGGTAAGAGCATGTAGATTGGCTGCCCGAGCATCACTGCTTCGGCTTCTATTCCACCAACACCCCAACCTAAAACTCCAAGACCATTAATCATGGTAGTATGAGAATCAGTACCAACAAGAGAATCTGGAATCCATAAATCATTTTCTAAACGTGCTACGCTTGCAATCCATTCAAGATTGACTTGATGAACTATTCCTCGACCTGGTGGTACCGCACGGAAATTATCAAGACTCATTTGTCCCCATTTGAGAAATTTATACCTCTCCATATTACGTTTATATTCAATTTCGAGATTACGCTCTCGGGCATCGGGAAATAAACCTGAAATATCAACTTGAACTGAATGATCAATGACCAAATCAACTGGAACCTGTGGATTTACCTTTTCTGGATCTCCACCTAGTTCAACCATTGCATCCCTCAATGCTGCGATGTCAACGACCGCTGGTACACCTGTAAAATCTTGAAGAATTACCCTACTAGGATTGAATGGTATTTCTTCCGGATTCATTGTAGGCGACCAAGATGCTATTCTTCTAACATCATCTTTTGTCACAAGAAAGCCATCACATTTTCTTAGTGCTGATTCTAATAGTATCCTAATAGTGAAGGGTAGTTCATTTAGATGGCAAAGACCCTGGCTTTCAAGCTCCTTAATAGACATGAATGAGCCCTTATCTCCAGAATGTGTGTCAAATTCGGACCTCGCAGAGAACAAATCATTAGTTGACATGATAACAGCCGCTAAGATGCAGCACAAAAATATGTCCAATCAATTATTTCAAATAAATCCTGAAATCAAGCTGAAATAACTACTGATAAAAGGCGAACTTCGTATACAGGTCTATCGCTGTCTCCTGTTTCTACATTGCTGATGTCAGTTACTGAACTCAGTCCACTTGAAACTTGACCAAATACTGTGTGAACGCCGTCAAGATGACTAGGATTACTATCTTCTGGAACGATGAAGAATTGGCTTCCACCAGTATTCTCAGCGTTAGTTTTCGCCATAGATAGGGCCCCTGGGACATGATTCCGGCCATTATTCGCTTCATCACCTACTGTCCAAGAGGTCTGAGGACAAGCACTAGAACTATCTTCTGATTCACCATTGCAGTAGCCATACCAATTATGTGCATAACCACCCGAACCAGTTCCTGATTCAAAATCTCCACCCTGTATCATAAAATTATCAATGATTCTATGGAATATGGTTGCATCATAATTACCACTTCTGGAATGATCTGCAAAGTTCTCAACATGATTTGGAGCGTCTTCGGAATATAAATCAATGACAATAGTGGCTGTAGTCCTAGAATTCTCGTCTAATCCATTTGGAACATAGGATATTTGCATTGTAGCCTGAGATGCCGAACTGGGAGAGTCCGCAGCATAATCAGCAATAACTTTCACAGAAGAAAGCAGTAATAAAATTGCCACTAAACCTACGAGTAAGCCCATTGGAGTAGGGCTACCATTATCCAATATTTGGAAACTTTGTCCAATTGAAATTCCTTCTTGGTCCATTATCGATGTGAGTTTACCTCTCTCCCGTAAAGTTTCTTTCGATTTAGGATCTAATTTTAGAGCATTAGAATAATTCTTGTAAGCACGCTTTAAATTCGCCTTCCGAGAAGGCGCATCAAGGTCTGCTTTAATCACGTAAATATTACCAGCTAAGGAAAGTGTTTTGGCTCTCTGTACAGCGTCTTCACATGAATCCCATGCTAATGAACGGAGTGTGCTTAATGCCGCATCTGGATCATTACTTTTTATGAGTTCATTTTCTGCTTTATCCCATGCATTCTGGAGTTTTTCGGAAACAGGCATGATGCTTCGGACAACAATCTAATAAAAAACCGCAACGGATGCTATCAAGTCAAAAATTTCGGATTGTTGAACGGGAATGCATAAGACCCGTTCCCTACGGCAGTTGATTCACGCAAGCACCTATGGGGCTACGAAACCAATGGAGAATGTGAAGTAATGGCCATCAGAGTTAATGATTTTACAATTAATATAGCAACAGCAAACGGCACTGGTTCTCAATCGGCGAACTTAATCATTTTACACTCGATGTATGAGATGGGAGTGCCAGTTAGTGGAAAGAATCTATTCCCAAGTAATATCTCCGGATTACCTACTTGGTTCATAATTAGAGCTAGTGATGCGGGTTATCAAGCACCAGGAGATCACACACATATCCAAGTAATGATGAATAAAGATACTTGGGAAAAGGATTTGAATAATACTGAACCAGGTGCTGTAATTATTTATAATCAAGATGTAAAGTTACCAGTTGAAAGAGATGATTGTGTAGTTCTTCCAATGCCAATGACAAAGATGGCTAGGTCAATTAGCCCAAAAATGGCCAAACTTATGGCAAACATGTACTATGTTGGAGCAATAGCGCACATATTAAAAATTGATCAGGGAGCAATTGAAGCCGCTGTTTCTAATCAATTCGGAGGGAAAGAAAAAGCAATAGAATGGAATTTACAGGCTATTGCTCAAGGAAAAGCGTATGCTGAAGAAAATTGGGATTATGAATCTGAATATATGGCAGAAGCAAGAAATAAAGACCCAAATACATTCCTGATAGAAGGAAATGAGGCAACCGCTCTAGGTGCAATATATGGTGGAATTAACATGCTCTCTTGGTATCCAATTACACCTTCATCATCAGTAGCAGAATCAATAATTAGTTGGATACCAAAGTTACGCGAAGCGGAAGATGGAGGGGCCACTTGCGCAGTAGTGCAAGCAGAAGACGAATTAGCAGCTGCCGGAATGGTACTAGGCGCAGGATGGGCTGGAGGCAGAGGAATGACCTGTACAAGTGGCCCGGGAATTTCTTTAATGTCTGAATTTATCGGACTATTCTACTTCTCAGAAGTCCCCGGAGTAATTTGGGACGTTAACAGAGTTGGCCCATCTACTGGACTACCAACAAGAACACAGCAGGGAGATTTATCTATGCTTTATGAAGCAAGTCATGGAGATACACAACATATTGTATTAATTCCAGGAACTGTTGATGAATGTTTTGAATTTGGTTGGAGAGCTTTTGATTATGCAGATAGATTCCAAACTATGGTTTTTGGATTTGGAGATTTAGATTTAGGTATGAATAGATGGTCAACAGCTGGTTTCGAATATCCAGACATACCAATGGATAGAGGTAAGGTAATTAGAAGTCAGGAGCAAATGGATGCTATTGCTAACTATGGCCGTTACAGAGATGTCGATGGTGATGGAATAGCATATAGGACTCTACCAGGAAGTGGTTTGGACCCTATTCTTTACAGAGGCACTGGACATGATGAAGATGGTATCTATTCAGAGGACCCTCAAGTGTATCATTCCACTATGGAGAGGTTGAAAAGGAAAATTGATGGTGCTAGGGATCTACTTCCTGCACCTATCATCAGACAAGAGAAGGAGAAAAGTGTAGGAATCATATTCTATGGTTCTATGGAAAATACAATCGTAGAAATTGATGACATGTTAGAAGAAACTGGACTTTCAGTGAGTACATGCCGTGTTCGTGCTCTACCTTATCACTCAGATGTTGAGGCATTTATCGAGGCACATGATAACATCGTAGTTCTAGAAATTAATCGCGATGGCCAATTATTTGGCATATTGAGAAAAGAGTTACCAGTGCAATTACTTACGAAAATACAAAGTGTTGCATACAGCGATGGATTGCCACCAAGGGCAAGAGTTTATGCTGATTTAATTCTTGAAACTATGAAAGAGGTGAAATTATGAGCATTTTAAAATTAAATGTGATAGACTTAGAAAAATCAGAATATAAGGGTGGGAAATCATCACTATGCCCCGGTTGCGGGCATGACCAGATTTCAAATGTGATTATCCAAGCGGCTTGGGAAAATGGAATAAAACCTGAAGGAATAGCCAAAATGAGCGGAATTGGTTGTTCTTCAAAAACTCCTGCATATTTCCTAGGCAAGAGCCATGGATTCAATACAGTCCATGGAAGGATGCCTTCGGTTACAACAGGTGCAAATATGGTGAATAAAGATCTATCATTTTTAGCAGTTTCAGGGGACGGGGATACAGCCAGTATAGGAATTGGACAATTCATTCATGCTATTCGTAGAAATTTGGACATGGTTTATATTATCGAAAATAATGGAGTTTATGGATTGACAAAAGGCCAGTATAGTGCAACTGTTGAAAAAGGTTCGAAAAAGAAAAAAGGTACAATGAATGAACAATCACCAATTGATTTGTGCGCTATGGCAGTTAATTTAGGTTGTAGCTTTGTTGCAAGATCATTTTCAGGAAGTAAAAAGCAGTTGACTGCGTTACTAAGGGCTGCTATGAGCCATAAGGGAATGGCAATTATCGATGTTATTTCCCCATGTGTTACCTTCGCTAATAACGATGAATCTTACAAATCATATAATTATGTTAAAGAGAATGATGAAGTGTTGCATATAGTAGATTATATCGCACATTTCTCCCCTATTGAAGCAGTGGAAGTACCTGCAGGAGAGTTCAAAGAAATAAAATTATTCGATGGTTCGACATTAAGACTTGAGACAGTGGGTAACGAGCATGACCCCACCGACCCAGTAGAAGCTCTAAGAGCCATACACGATGCTGATAAAGAAAGTAGGCATGTAACTGGCCTACTTTACTATAATCCTGACAAAAAAACAGCTACCGAAACACTAGGACTGACAAATACGCCTCTGATGGCTCTACCAGAATCAGAACTAAGACCTAGTAAACAGAGTCTGGAAGAATTAAATGAGGGTTTTAGAACTAATTGAGAATTTACTTTTAGTATCGGTTTTCTTGAAATAGAGATGCCGTCTCGGATACACAATAGTCCCTTAGTGTAGTGGTCCATCATGTGGGGTTCTGGATCCCACGACCCTGGTTCGAATCCGGGAGGGACTACCAAAATAAATCGTCTTGCAGGCAATATAACTAATATCTTCCAGTGTATAGAATAAACATGGAAGTTGGAGGCGCTTGTACTGTTACAGAATGTAATGGACGAGTCATGTATGGAAGCGAATATTGCTATAAACATAGTAAAACTGAAACCCCCTCTGTTAATATGGAAAATAAGGAAAATATCGGAACAAATCCAGAATGGATCAAAAAAGGAGGGCTTTATCACAAATTAGAGGCCAATAACAAAGAAGAAAAATCTGATCAGAAAAATAATTCGAATAATCCACTTCTTGTTGGTATAATTTCTGTGATTTTTGGAATGTTATTATTTCTTAGTGGTACTTCAGGAAGATTTGATTCTTCTGATGCAATTGACGACATATTATGTGGTTGTTGTTGTATGAGCCTAGGCATTATTGTAATCATAATTACCATAGTTAGAAATGGTATCCAAAAGATGAACTAGGCATCTGTAATCAAAAATCTAGAGAACGATTTAGTATCTGAGATACCCAACTTAACATCATTATTATCATGAACCAACCCAGTGCTATTTTCCCCCAAGGTTTAGATTCTTTTATTGGAGGAAAAGGGTCAATACCTGCATCTATAGCTGCTGCAATGATTTCTAATTCTTCTTCAATAGTTTCGGGCTTTTTCATATCATCACACTCAAGGTTCAGTAGTAGGGTCCCAGCCCGAAATATAGAATTCTTCAAGCAAATTAAATTCTTTTTCAAAACCAGATATATCAAAATTCAATGATTGCAAATTTTCTATTATTCTATCTGGATTACTCGATTTAGGAATTGTTATTGCACCCGTGTCATAAACCCACTTTATTGCGGCTTGAGCAGAAGTACAGCCTATCGAATTGGCTATTTTCTCTATATTAACATCATTTACTTTTTGCCCTCTTGCTAATGGAGAATATCCCATTGGAATCGCACCAATATCGAGTGTAGCCTTTCTCAACTCAGGCCTTTGTAACCAAGGATGGATTTCTATTTGATTAACTGAAGGCAAAATTGTCGCGTAATCACGCATGGCTAGAAGATGTGCCTCCCCATAGTTAGAAACGCCGATTGCACGTGTTAAACCAATTTTCATACATTCTTCCATTGCATTCCATACATCTCCTCGAGAAGAAACATCTTCTGGAGGTGCATGAACAAGATAAAGGTCAATATAATCAAGACCTAAAAGTGCTAAACTCTCACGACATCTCTGCAGTGTTTCATCATATCCTGTCGCATGCGCTCTTCGTAATTTAGTAACTATAAAGATCTCTTCCCGAGGAATACTAGATTCACGAATAGCTTCACCAACCGCTTCTTCGTTACCATAAGCAGTTGCAGTATCAATTAATCTATATCCTTGATTAAGTGCATTTATAACAGATAATTTACATTCATTTTTATCCATCTGCCATACTCCTAAACCGAATCTTGGCATTACTATTTCAAAAAGTTTTGAACCATCTTCAGTATCGGTATGACCTATCGTCACACTATCTATCATGATAATCGGTTCACGTACTAAACTTGAGTCATTCGACGTGTTGGTTTGAAATCATTGACCTTCTCGAGAGTGCATGGGCGAGTTGCCGGAAGGCGTGGAATTACCACTGGCTAGTGTAGCAATACCAAGGCCCTCTGCATCTCTAATTATTAGTAGAAATAATTTTGGAAAAGAAGAGATATTATTGTGCCATCGTGTATCAGAAGTTCCAGCTTTCCCTGATTTCTGGGCATTTCCTGGAGGGGGAGTTAGCAGGGTTGACAGAAAGGTAGCAGAGCAAAATCCAGATTGGTTGTCTCATACTGAGGACCCAATTTCGACTATTACTTTACTAAGAGAATTAGTTGAAGAAGTTGGTTTCGCTCCGGATGGTGATGGATCACTAGAATTAGTGGATGAAAACATACAAAATAGTGTTTGTGAAGATAAAAATGCATGGAGTAGTTTCGTTAAACAAAATTTACTCAAGATTGAAAATTTTAACTCACAAATCGTTGCTGAACGTACTATGCCTCCCTTAGCTCCTGTTCGATTCACAAATACTTTCCATCATTTGTCGATAGGAGACTCTAAGATTGAGCCGCGATTTCCAAGGGGATTATCTGAATTTGACGATTATAAGTGGTGGCAGCCTGAAGAATTACTAAATTGTTGGTTAAAACACGAAGTAAGATTACCGCCTCCACAAGTCACTCTAACTAGAGACATCGTTCGAGCAATTAATACACGTGGAAATTTAATTTCAGCGTTTGAAAGGTTATCTGAGAATCCATCAAAAGGGTACCATATCTTAGAATTTGCACCTGGAGTAGAATGTTTACCCTTACCAACTCAAACGTTACCTCCTGCAACACATACTAATTGTTACGTTTTAGGAGTCTCTGGAGGAGAAAGAATAATTGTAGATCCTGCTGCAAAGAGTAAAGACGCACTAGATATATTGAGGAATAAGGTCAGAGAAATAGAAAGTACAGGAAGCGAAATCATTGCTACAATATTTACCCATAAACATCCTGACCATATTGGTGACTTGGAGAATATCTCAAAGATATATCAAGCACCCATATGGACGAGTAAAGAAACATTCAAAATGATTCCTAAATGTGAATCAGATAGAATCCTGAAAGAAGGAGATGATTTCAAATTAACCGGAAAGGGAGAATCGGTATCTTGGAGCATAATAGAGACTCATGGACATTGCCCAGGGCATATCTGTTTAGTAGGAGATGCAGGCATTATTAGCGGAGATAATGTGACTGTAATTGGAACTATTCTAGTACCATCAAGTGATGGAGATATGAATCAATACTTAGAAGGATTAGAAAGAATCAAAAACCTGAATCCACCATTATTATTCCCAGGACATGGTCCATTTTCAGCAAACCCTCAGAGATTACTAAACAGATATATTACTCACAGAAATGAAAGGCACATGTTAGTATATAATGCTGTAAAAAATAATAATAAAGAGTTAGAATCGATTGCTAAAAAATCGTATGAAGATACTCCAGATGCACATCCAGCCTTACTAATCGATCAAACATTATCGCATCTTAAAGGGCATATTAAATCAGAGAATATTAGAGAAGAAGGTGGGCGATATTACATAAATTAACGATATAGGGTTAAACTTTAGGTCAATATTGAATAAGTAAGCATTACTAGAAGGGGTATAAAATAGGAGATTTTACAATGCCAGACGATAGATGGTGGGATAATGGAAAATCAGAAAAGGAAGAGCTTGGTTCTAAAGAAGAAGTAGAAGAAATGATGAACCATACTGAAATGATGAACATCAAAAGAGAAGAAGAAATGGCGCAAGCACAGCATGAATTCAATATGAATAAGATAAATCAAGAAATGCTTGAAACAAAAGCTGGAAACCCTACTCCTGCAACGATAAATCAAGGCGCTGTGATGAATCAAACAAAGAAAGAAGGCCCATTTAGTTGGATGACTGATGATCCAGGATATCTTTTTGTAGCAATTATTGTTTCTTTAGGACTTGTAGGATCAATTGTTGCTTCAATATTGACACCAGATGTTGATGAAATTTGGGGGACGGCTGATGGTACCGTTTTAGAAGGTACTGAATGGTGGGAGTGGGAAATAGAGGAAGAAGAAGAAGATTGTCTATACGATGAATATTACGATGAATACTACGACTGTATATATACATACTATTACACATATGATTGTGGAGCAGATGTCATCTATAATTACTCGGTATTAGGAACAGAATACATTGGCGAAGAATTTGATTGGTTCCTAGGAAATTGGGACGATTATTGTTTAGAAATTGTTGAGAATGAGACATTACCATTGGGTCACCCGGTCACGGTTTGGTACAAGCTTGATGATAATGGAATTAGTCAAATGGAAACACCCAATGATGATGGTGCACTTTTTGCATTCCTTGGACTGTGTTGCTTACTCCCCATTTTGCTAAGTTTACTGTTCTTTATGTATTTTGAAGGGAATAATGACCAATATGAAAGTTCGGGAACTAACGGCAGTAATGAGGTACATCATTACCACCATGGTGGAGGAATAATGGGGGGAGTGTATTATGGAAGCCCATGGTATAGGAGACCATGGTTTCATCGTCGAAGAAGTAGAAGGAGGGTAAGAATCTCAAGCGGCAGTCGTCGCTCAGGTGGTGGCAGTCGTCGCTCAGGTGGTGGCAGTCGTCGCTCAGGTGGTGGCAGTCGTCGCTCAGGTGGTGGCAGTCGTCGCTGAGGTGGTGGCGGAAGAAGGTCTCGTTGATTCCTGAATTTTACGGAAGTGGAAAAATGGAGAAACATTGGGAGGGAATTCCCAAACTCCCAAATTGCGAAGGTAAAGAAGATTGGATTAAAGTCTCAGAAAATGTTTCATTGAGAGTCTTTATTTGGGAACCAATTGATCATTCTCTTAGAAAGTTATCACCTATAATCATGGTTCCAGGGTGGGGTTCGGTTTTCGAGGGATGGAGGCCTTTAATCACAGAATGGGTTGGGAAAAGACCAATGATATATATTGAAACAAGAGAAAAATCAAGTGCTATTTTTGAAACCAAGATGGAAAAAAAGGATTTTAATATGTGCAATTTCACCAATGACATTGCAGAAATAATAAGGATTCTCGATTTAAAAGATGATTTACACTTCTTCTCATCATCCCTAGGCTCTACAATACTAATCGATGGTATGCAATCGGGTGTATTACGTGGGAAAAGTTCAATCTTTTTAGCTCCAAATAAAAAATTTAAGTTTCCACTATGGGCTAAAATATTGATTAAAATGCCCTTCCCAAATTTTACATTAAAATGGCTGATTAAAGCAGCAGTATGGGGCGTAGAAAGAAAAGTGAAAGAAGAAGGGCAAAAAATTCGTTATCGAAGAACACTATTGTCTCAAAATTTCGAAAGGATACGATTTTCTGCGAGGTATTTGATGAAATATACATTACCAGATAATTTATCAAATATAATTATTCCATGTGCAATAATAACCGCAGATTCAGATAAATTACATGGTCTAAAAGATATAGAGGACATTGCAGATAGAATTCCTAATTCAAAGATAATACAAGTTCCATCTAATCAATATGCACATGAGGCTGATTTTCTCAAAGAGATTGAAGATTTTCATGAATCTATATAATTACAGCACATAAGCCAAAGCGATTGCCTGATGAAGGATGGCTCTTACCGGATAATGAGATACATGCGTGAACAGGCCTCATCTTTTGACGTGGCACGTATTGTGCGTGAGCTTTCGAAGATGATCGGTGCAAGAGCAAGGAAAGCGTATCAACCGCATTATGAACAGGTAGTAATACGATTGAATCCCAAAGGTTCACCATCTTCTGATTTAGTAATAGTTAGTGGAAGAAGGCTATATCTTTCCCAACGGGATAGACCTATGCCATCACAACCATCACAATTTGCAATGGTACTTAGAAAACATCTCAATAATTCAAGATTGATAGAAGTGGAACAATTAGGATTTGATAGAATTATTTCTCTGACTTTTGAACATGGAAGTGGAAAATTAAAGCTAATAATAGAACTATTCAGAGATGGTAATGTATTACTTCTGGATAACGAAGACGTAATTATTCAACCATTAACGCATGCTAATTATGCCAGTAGAACACTGAAAAGAGGTGTCAAATATGTTTCACCACCACCGGCTATAGATCCTCGAGAAATTGATAGAGAAAAACTAAACCAACTACTTGATGGAAGTAATGATGATTTGATTAGAACATTAGCAGCAAGAGGTAATCTTGGAAGAATATATGGGAGCGCTATTTGTGCTTCGGCAGAATTAGATGAGAAACTAAATGCTAAGGAACTTGATGATAATCAAAGAGAAAAATTAGATAGTTCGATAAAGAAGTTGCTAAATGAACTTGCTGAGAATCAAAACAGTAGAATGTGGTTTAGCAATAATGAGACTCTTAAATTATGGAATAATTCTATAGATACATCTGATAAAGATAGTGCAGCAGAGGGCATTACAGAAATAGCACCTATAGATTTAAGATATTTAGAGTATGATTTGTCTATTGAAATACCCTCTCTATGTTATGGCTATGATTCTGTATTTGGCCCTCATGATGCCTCAGCATTTATTCGAAGGGAAGAGGAAAAACTTGTCAGTATTGGACAGGATGAAGGAGAAAAAAAAGCAAAATTAGAGAGAAGAGCGGATCAACAAAGAAATGCGATAGGGAGATTCCTATCACAAGCAGCTATTAGTCAAGAATTAGGTAAAGCAATGCAAGAAAATTGGACGCATCTAGAACATATAATGAAAGAATTTAATGAACAAATATCTAAATTAACATGGCAAGAAGTTGCAGAAAAATCTAGAGAAGTGCCTTGGATCGATAGACTAAATCCAAAGAAAGGAACTTTTGTAGCATTTCTTCCAGATGAAGAAGGAGAACCCGGTTCAAGTGTTACTCTCCATGCCAATAAATCAGTACATCAAAATGCACAAAGATATTTTCAAGAGGCAAGAACCTTGAAAGATAAATCCAAAGGCGCAGAAAAAGCACTAATGGATACTGAAAATTCTAAATCAAGGCAAGAAAAGAAGAGAGCAAAAGATGTTGCAGCTGGAAGAGTTAAAGGAATTCAGAGAAGTAAGAAGTTTTGGTTTGAAAAATATAGATGGGCTATTCTTGAAGGAGGGCATATACTTGTTGGAGGCAGAGATGCTAGAGGGAATGACACAATAGTACGGAAACATCTCAATTCAAATGATATTTATGTTCATGCGGATTTACATGGTGCGCCTTCTTGTTCACTGAAGTTAAAAGATGGATTCATTCCATTAACAGGCATCACAAATCTACCAGAAGGAGTTGTTTCATTACAAATTGCTCAGAACTTAGGAGAAGGAGTAGAAGATGCAAGGGGTCTAAATGAAAAAATACTCGCTCAGGCGGCTCAAATAGCAGTTTGTTGGTCCAGAGCTTGGGGGTCAGGGGGAGCAGCAGCAACTGCCTTCCATGTTAGACCAAGTCAGGTTTCCAAACAAACCGAAAGTGGAGAATCACTTGGTAGAGGAAGTTTCGTTGTAAGGGGAAAACGCACCTGGCATAGAGATCTACCATTAGAATTGGGAATGGGTATAGGGGTAATTAACGGAGTTCCATTACCAATCTGTGGAACTATTGAAACAATTTCAGATATGTTCGAAAAATGGATCAAAATTAGCCCAGGTCGGGAAAAGAAAGAATCAATAGCGAATAAAATATCTAAGGCTTCAGGACTTACTCAAGATGATGTTTTAGCATCTTTACCTCCTGGCGGATGTACGATAGAAGACTATGGGATCATGAAGAAGACCTAGTGAAAAGATACCATTCAGGGGCAGTTATCGCGTACAATGCTGCATCAACATATGCACCATAAAGTAATTCTCTATCCTTTATTATCCCCTCAAGCCTCATACCTAAATTTTCTGCAACTTTACGGCTAGCATGATTTTCAACAGCTGCTTCAATGACAAAACGATGAATTTGGTTATTCAAAATTAAATTATTAATCAAAGATTTGCAACAACGATTTACTATGCCTTTACCGACTTTATCTTCAGAGATCCAATATCCTAATCCGCATGATTTATTGTCCCAATCAATCCAATTAATACTAATAGTGCCGACTAAATCATTTTTTTCTCTTATCAACCAAACACCTGAACTTCCTTGGATACGATCTTTTTGAGAAATTTCGATAAAATCAAGTTCATCCTTTACGGATAAATTTGTATCAAGCCAAGGTAGCCATTCTCTGAGATATTTTCTGTTATCATCTACTAATGAGAATAATTCTACAGCATCCTCAGAGGTTGGAACAATAATTGATAATTCATCATCAACAATAATTATTGGGGATAATATAAATCCTAATTTATCATGGTTATTATTGATTCCAGAAGAATCAGACATAGAGGTGCCTAGCGGCTTTATTATTTGAATTTCCCCGATTAATTGAACTTTTATAACAAAAATCGGAACGGTCGAGACAGTAATGATTCAAGAGTGAAACGCTATCGGACGACCATGAGTGGCCAGAATTGGACTTATGGAAATTATTTACAATTAGAGGAATTACTAAGCCTTCAGGGTGAAGAAAGAGGCATCTCATCTGATGAAATGCATTTTATTATTGTTCACCAGACTTTCGAATTATGGTTCAAGCAAATAATTAGAGAATTGTCTGAGGTTAGAAATCTACTCTCTCAAGAACAAGTTCCAGAGAAAGATATCCCAAGAGCAGTTGAGCACTTAGGAAGAACTACTGAAATTTTCAAGTTGATGGGGGCTCAGTGGGGTGTTATGGAAACCCTAACTCCACAAGGTTTCCTATCATTTCGAGATGGTTTAGGTTCGGCTTCGGGGTTTGAATCTTTTCAAATGAGGAAATTCGAGATACTTTTAGGACTAAAAAATGAAGACAGATTATTTGGAATGGATCCGATTGATACATTTAGAAAATTGGCAGGTAATAGTGATAATGATGCTGCCATACTTTCAGATTTAGAACAAATGGCATCAAATCCATCATTAGAAGAATCATTAATGAAGTGGATTTCAAGAACTCCAATAATGGGTTCTATTTATGCATCAGAGAATGATATCGAATCCGTTCAAAAATATGTTAATTCGCATTTAGCTGCTCACAAATCAATGGGAGAGTCGGCAGCAGAAAGAATGTCAGGATACGGGGTCTCAGATATAGAAAAGGCAAAAGCAAGATTTAATTCAGCACACGAAAGTGCTATCTCATTTCTCATGCCTGAAGGAGAACTTAGTAGAGCGAGAGCAAGTTTGTTGTTTATAGAATCATATAGAGAATTACCACTTTTAGCTTGGCCAAGAAAACTTATTGATGCAGTTGCAGAATTGGAAGAGTCTATGGTGAAATGGAGACATTCGCATGCAAGAATGGTAGAGCGAATCATGGGTAGACGTATTGGGACTGGTGGGACCAGTGGGGTAGATTATCTAGACAAAACTTCTCAATACAGAGTTTTCAAAGACCTATGGGCTGTTCGAACTATCCTAGTAAAATCAGACTCACGACCTGATTTGATAAATCCTAGTTTCTATGGTTTTAACTCCGATAATGTATCATAATAACTAGTTTGCTAATAGCACTATTCAAGACCATAACCTCACTCGAAGAGTTATGTCTAAAGCGGTGATATGTGCTTATGCACGGACACCTCAAGGTAAATTCAGAGGAGCCCTATCGAATTATTCGGCTACAGAACTCGGTTCTAAAGTAGTAAAGAATCTGATGGAAAGAGTGAATTTAGATCCTGAAAGCGGTATAGTCGATCAAGTATATATGGGACAGGTTTTACAAGCTGGTTCTGGACAAGCACCTGCTAGACAAGTTGCAATAAATGCAGGTTTACCATATTCAACACCATGTACTACAATCAACAAAGTTTGTGGCTCTAGCCTCAAGGCAGTTATGATTGCAGCAAGTGATATAATCTCAGGACATGCTAATGTAGTAATAGCTGGAGGCATGGAATCAATGAGTAATGCTCCATATTTCATCCAAAATGTAAACAAAGGAGATAATATTGAATTTAAGTCTCTGAAATCAATAATGACACATGATGGCTTGACAGATGCCTTTGACGGAACGACAATGGGTATGACAGGAGAAATTGTTTCTTCTGAGTTTAATCTTTCTAGAGAACAATCGGATGCATATGCTGTACGTTCACATGCATTAGCAAATGCTGCATGGGAAAATGGTTGGTTAACAAATGAAGTAATTGAAATGGATGAACTTAGTTGTGATCAAGGCATTAGGCCAGGGACAAACATGGATACTTTGACTAAATTAAATGCAGTATTCAAAGAAAATGGACACGTGACAGCAGGTAATGCTAGTCAAGTATCAGATGGAGCATCCGCAGTTCTAGTTTGTTCAGAGAAAATAGCTAAGCAAAAGGGATGGCCTATATTAGTTGAAATCTTGGACTATACTACATCAGGAGTTGAACCAAAAAGAGTTATGGTAGCGCCTGTATCTGCTGTAGAAAATATTCTTCAGAAAAATAATTTAGATATTATGGACATAGATATTATAGAACATAATGAGGCTTTTGCAGCGGCATCTGTGGCTGTACAAATGGCTCTTAAAGTCCCTGAAGATAGATTCAATGTCCATGGAGGAGCAGTTGCCGTAGGGCACCCACTAGGAGCTACTGGAACACGCTGTCTAATGACCACAATTAATGCATTAGAAAGAACTAATGGGAAAAAAGGAATTGTAACGATTTGCCTCGGTGGAGGTAATGCAGTAGCCATGTTAGTAGAAAGAAAAAAATAGTATTTTTCTATAATTAACGACTCTAAGGCATCATTTAATCAGTCAATGCCCTTATGTGGGGGTCGCTGGCCGTTCTACATCATGGTCAAGCCAGCAAGAGCACATACCCGCTTTGAAAAAGCACGAATTATTGGCGCTAGAGCACTACAAATTAGTATGGGAGCACCTTTGTTCGTATCAGAAGACGAATTAAGAGATGAATTTTCTGGAGAATTAATCCAACTTTATGGCGTAGATGATGCCAAAGAAAGAGTTGTACTTGACCCTATGAAAATTGCTACTCTCGAATATATAAAACACCGAATACCAATTGATGTTGAACCTCATCTTGATGAATAAAACAAGAATATATCTATGACAATTAGGTCGTGAGATAGTGGGATTCGAAAGAGTCAATATTAGCAAGCTAACTGCTGCGATTATTGGGTTAACAATAATTGTAATAGCAGCAGGTGGAGTAATCCGAATTTATGATGCTGGAGAATCTTGTCCTGACTGGCCGACATGTTTCGGAACATGGGGGTTTGATGTATCAGAAGAAGATCAGCAAGAATGGTTTGAAGAGAATCCTGATGAGATAGACTCCAGGGGTTCTTGGCATACTTATACATCGTTCCAAATCTTCACAGAATGGATTCATAGGCTCTTAGCAGGAACTCTATTAGGACCATTAGTATTATTGAACTGGTGGATAATAAGGAAAGATGAAGAATTGTTAGGAGAGGTAGAACTGGCATCTTTAGTGTCTGTTATTCTAATATTATGGCAAGGTTTCCTGGGATATGTAACTGTAAGAATGGATAACCTACACTGGAGTGTAGCACTTCACTTAAGTTCAGCATTATTATTTTTAATGTCTCTAATATGGATTTGGTTAACAACGGTTAGAGACAAAGAAGAGGTCCCTCCGTGGATTACGTTCGACCCTATATTAGCCAAAAAATGGAAGAATCGTGTAGTTTTACTTTCATTAGGAACTTTTGTTAGTTTATTTGTAGGAGTTTTTGTTTCTACTACCCCTGGTGCAAATCAAGGATGCGGAGTATTGGGTTTTCCGAATTCTTGGCCTCTATGTAATAGTTCATTATTAGAAAAAATTACAGATTACGAAGCACAATCACAAATTATTCATAGAATAATAGTTGGTTTAGTAGGCTTAATTCTTGTTTTCACATGTTATATTATTTGGAAAGAAAGTAGAGATGAAGAATATGGTTCATTACTATGTAAGTGGGTTTGGTCAGCTACAATTCTATACTTACTGAATATGGGGTTGGGAGGATTATATGTCCTTTCTGCTAAATTAGAAGGATTTGAAATAACATATTTCGAGTTGCTATCGTTGGTACATCTCATGATTGGATCTTTGACATTTATCATATTAACAACTCTATTATTAGCAGTTAACAGAGTCACACTCTTTGAGAAAAAATATCTAGTACCTGATAATAGCAGTCAATGAGTTTCAAAGACTAGTGACAGTAGGAGCCATTATGTCAGAGACAAGGGCATTAGGAAATACTCTCTTTTCTTTGACAAAACCAAGAGTTGTTGTACTATTGCAGATAACAGCAATGTGCGCTATACTCAGCCACGATTTAATAGAATTAAATACAGTAAATGCCAAAACTTTAGAGAATATGTTTATTGTATTTATTGGAGGATATTTAACCGCGGGGGGAGCCAATTGCATCAATATGTGGTATGATAGAGATATTGACCCAATTATGAATAGAACGTCGAAAAGACCTCTATCAGTTGGAGAAATATCCCCTAAGGCTGCGTTAACATATGGAATTATAATATCAATAATTGGAACTGTTTGGCTATTAGAAATGGCTAATCAAGTAGCTGCATTTTGGGCACTATTTAGCATACTTTTTTATGTATTCATATACACAATCTGGTTGAAAAGATCAAGTACACAAAATATTGTCATAGGTGGAATTGCAGGTTCAACTCCGCCAGTAATAGGATGGTGTGCTGCAGAAGGAAATTTAGAAATCTCAGTTAGTTCATTCCAAGAATTCATAAATTCAATTTTTGAAATTGGAGGTTATATGCCATGGTTTATGTTTCTATTGATTTTCTTATGGACCCCCCCTCATTTTTGGGCTTTAGCACTATATCGTTCCGAAGAATATGAAAAAGTAGGTGTTCCAATGTTGCCTAACGTTAAGGGTAAAAAAAGAACTTTAGTGGAAATGAAAATTTATGCGATAATCTTGATATTATTGTCATTAACCGCTCCTTTAAGCTATCAAAATATAGATTCTTGGAATGAAATTAATTTCAATATTAATAACTCATTAATTATCTTAAACACGATGTCACTAAGTATTTGGTACGGATTGACTGTTTGGAAAATTGATGTAATGGAAGAATATGATGAAAATGATAGAATGCCATCGGCATCACATTCATTCTTTATATCTCTAAGTTATCTGGCATTTATGTTCATTGCCCTAGTATTATCAAGTATAGGATTTGAAGGATCTTTGATAAGTCTGATGATTATAGTAATTCTAATATCACGTAATATGAAAAGTAAAAAGTAATTTTAAAAATCAAAGAACTTGAATAAAGAAGAATTAGAATCCGATGGATTCAAACACCTAGTAGTTCGTCCACGAATCGTAAGAACGGAGGTATCAGAGATGAAGGAATCAGAACTAATCTATGATTGGAATACCATAGACTATGAAATCAAAAGAATTTCATCTCAACATCCACACGATGTTTGGTTCGATGATGAAACCTTGAGAGATGGTTTACAAAGCCCTAGTGCAAGGAATCCTACTATCAAACAAAAAATAGAATTAATTGATTATATGGAAAAATTAGGTATTCAAAAAGTAGATTTGGGGCTACCTGGAGCAGGACCATTTCACATAGAACATATTGATTCAATGCTATCACACATGACTGAAAATTCCTATGATTTAAGGCCAGGATGTGCTGTTAGAACAGTAGTTAGTGATATTGAACCATTAGTCAACCTTCAAGCAAAATATGAAACACAGATACAGGCAAGTGCTTTCCTTGGAACTAGCCCTATACGCCAGTATACAGAAGGATGGAATATGCAACGAATAATCTCAACAGCAGAAAAAGCAGTAACTTTCGCAGTAGACAATGATATTCCCGTAATGTTTGTTACTGAAGATACTACAAGGAGTAAACCTGAAGAAATTAAGGAAGTTTACACTCGCGCTATTGAATTAGGAGCAGATAGAATTTGTATATGTGACACATGTGGACATGTAACTCCAAACGGAGTCAAGAAATTATTAGCATTCATTCAAGAGGAAGTAATACCCGATTCTGGAGTAAAACGTAGAGACATCGAGGTGAATTGGCATGGGCATCAGGACAGAGGGCTTGGAGTAGCAAATAACTTAGCAGCAGTAGAAGCGGGTGCCGACGTAATACATGGTACGGCATTAGGAGTTGGGGAAAGAGCAGGTAATGCACCATTAGATCAGACGTTAGTCAATCTGAGTTTAATGGGTGTGATAAAAAATGATTTGACTTCACTTAACGAGTATATGCAAAAAGCTCACGAATATATTGAAGTTGCTCTACCAAGAAACTATCCCGTATTTGGTAAAGATGCATTTGAGACAGGTACTGGAGTACACGCCAGTGCGGTTGTTAAGGCGATGAAAAAAGGAGACGATTGGCTTGCAGATAGAATATATTCAGGAGTACCTGCACAAGATTACGGATTAGAACAGGTTATTCGAATAGGACATATGAGTGGACGCTCGAATATTACTTGGTGGTTAAGTAAAAATAATTATCAAATAACTGATGATTTAGTAGCATATCTATTTGATATTGCAAAAAAACAAAGAAGGCTAATGGAAGATGCAGAAGTACACATGGCAATCTCTGAATGGAAAAATCTATGATTATTGTTAATGCATAAATCACGAATACCTAAAACCTCATTGAACGCGACAGGGGTATGCGTTCAGCAGTATTCGCCTTCTTGATTTTATTTTTGGCCCCCTTTTCTGGTTTTGTTGCGGCAGATTCAGATATTAATCTAGAAATTGAAGAGGACATAGAATTAATGATTCCTACATATTCTATCGCAGTACAATTAGCGTTTGAAAGAGTCTCGGATTTAGACCAGTATAGCATAGAGGAGATTAAGGATACGAAACAATGGTTAATAGTAACAGGAAATGATATTGAAACCCAGAAATCATTTCTTTCAATACCTACTGAAATTGAAATGGCACCGGTGTTAAATGGAGCGTATATCTGGACTTTTAAATCGTCATCAAATATAGTTGAGATACTGGAAGAAATCTATCAAAATAAAGATATTGAATCATTTTCGCCACTTGTTGCTAAACAACAAATTACAAAGAGCATACCTAATGATGAAGATTTTGATGACCAATGGCACCTCAAGAATACTGGACAGACCTCAGGGCTATCAGGTGAAGACGCAAACGTCACTTCAGTATGGAATTCCTATACAGGGAATGGTATAATAATCAGTGTAGTAGATGATGGCTTGGATAAAGATCATCCAGATATTTCACCGAATTATTCACCCACTCATTCTTATGATTGGTGCAATAGTGATTCCGATCCAACACCAACTAGTAATAATGGCCATGGAACTGCTGCCGGAGGAGTTGCTGCGGCAGCTGGAAATAATACAATACACGTATCAGGAGCGGCTTATGACGCAACTCTAGGTGGATCGACATTAATCGCCTGTTGGTCTCCAGATTCAATGGAAGCAAATGCTCTTTCATTCCTAAATAATGAAATTGACATCTATACAAACTCATGGGGACCAAGTGATAATGGACAAACACTATCTGCTCCAGGTCCGTTAATGCTTGCAGCATTTGAAGATGATGCATATCAAGGCAGAAATGGATTAGGGAATATCATTACATGGGCTGCAGGAAATGGCCTCACAAGTAATGATAATGCAAATTATGATGGTTGGGCTAATAGTAGGTTTACAATTGCTGTATCTGCAATTACTCATTATGGGGAGCAATCCTATTATTCTGAACCTGGAGCCAATATATTAGTTGCAGCACATTCGAATGGAGATGGTGAGGCAATAACAACTACAGATATACACGATGATCCGGATATATCATCAGATGATGCAGGATATGACAATGGGAATGTTACCAACTCATTTGGAGGGACATCTAGTGCCACACCTTTGGCAGCAGGAGTAATAGCACTGATTTTAGAATCAAATGAAAATCTAACATGGAGAGATTTACAACATATTTTAGTTAATAGTGCGAGAAAAAATGACCCTAATGATTCGAGTTGGGAGATTAATAGTGCTGGACATGATGTTTCTCATAAATATGGATTTGGAGCTATAGATGCCGGAGCTGCTGTTTCTTTAGCTGAGAACTGGACAAATGTAGATCCCGAGATAAATCAAACATTTGGACCCTTCAATCCTTCTTTCTCTATTCCTACTTCAAGTAATAGTTGGAGCGAATTTGATCTACAAATTAATGAAGACGTTAGTTTGGAAAGCATAGACATTATAGTAGATATTGACCATTCAAATAGAGGTGACTTGGATATTGTTTTGGAGTCTCCTAATGGAACACAATCATGGCTAGCGGAAGAACATAGCGATGGAGGAAATGACTATTCTAACTGGTTGTTCAATACAGTCCATCACTGGGATGAAAGTAGCCTAGGAATGTGGACTTTGAAGATAAGAGATACGACTGCTGGTACTTCAGGTACTTTGAATTCTTGGCAGATTATTACACACGGTATGGATATAGATCTCGATCATGATGATGATGGAATATCTGATGAAAATGAAACTCTAGTTTGGGGAACTGATCCTTACAATGCAGATACTGATAACGACGGGATAAACGATTATGATGAAATATTTGTTTACATGACAAATCCTACACTAGAGGATTCTGATTCTGATGGACTTACAGATTCATCAGAAATCTCAGTATATTTAACGAATCCAAACAATGACGATACTGATGTCGATGGACTTACAGATGGTGCAGAAATTAATTTGTGGCAAAGTAACCCCCTAGTCTATGATGCAGATAATGATTCTGATTTTTATTATCATTTCAATGACTGTGATGATCAGAATGCTAATATAAATCCAGGAAAACCCGAGAAATTAAATGGATTTGATGATAATTGTGATAACTTTATCGATGAAGGATTCAATTTTACCGATAGAGATAATGATGGATTAAAAGATTGGCCAGAATTTCATATACACAATACAGATTATAGAAATTCAGATACAGATGGAGATGGTATAAAAGATGGCCCTGAAGTTAATGTATACGCCGTTCAGGGAGCAAATCCGTTAATTTTTGATGAAGATTCTGATTCTGATGGATGGTATTGGTTCGAAGATTGTGATGATGAAAATATTTACCGATCACCAGGGTTAAACGAAGTATTAGATGCAATTGATAATGATTGTGACGAAGAAATTGATGAAGATTTCATAGATTTAGATTCAGATTCAGATGGATTATCTGATTATGAAGAATATTATAATACTTCTACAAATCCTAATGATGGAGATACAGATAATGATGGACTTTCTGATGGAATAGAGGTAAATACATACGCTGAACTAGGAGCGAATCCACTGATATTCGACGAAGATAATGATGCCGATGGATCTTACTGGTTCCAAGATTGTGCAGATGATGACAATGAACGTGCGCCATCTTTACTTGAAGAATTAGATGGCAAAGATAATGACTGTGATGAAGAAATTGATGAAGACTACAAAACTATTGATTCTGATGAAGATGGTCTTTCGGACTATGAGGAATATAATGTCATAAATTCTAATCATTATGATGAAGACACAGATGGTGATGGAATAGATGACGGAACAGAAGTCTTAGTAAAGACATCAAACCCACTAATATTTAATTTCGATAATGATAATGATGACTTCTATGATTTTGAAGATTGTAATGATTTAGTAGCAGAAATATACCCTGAGGCAACCGAAATATGGAACGGAATAGATGATGATTGTAATGATTTAGTAGATGACAATTTAAAGAGGCAGAATCTTGTACTAACAATACCACAAACACAGATTATCCATTCTTGGGATGCAGTCAATGACACTCTAGTATTTGGCCTAAATAATATACCCACACAGGTGAATACAGAAATAACATGGAAAATTGGAAACTATGATCTAAAAGAAAATATATCTAATCAAGGTACTAGGCTAGATATCAATTCATTAGAGTGTGGGAAAAATAAGGATAATCTGACTATGCTTTTGTGCGGAAATGGAACTAGTAATCAACAAATTAAAGCGACGATTGTAGATTCTGGATTTACTACAGAATTTGTATGGGATATTGATATGATTGTTTGGATACCCCCTCCTACATTCACAGAGATTCTATTATCATTTTTTACCAGCAGTATAGGATTGGTATTTATTTCGAGCATAGTACTTGCAATAGCAGCAATAGGGTTATTTGTCAATTTCAGAATATCTAGGAAAAATGAATTAGAAGAAGCATATGCAGCTTACAATATCCCATCTGTAAAATTTGACTATACCCCTGATTACTCTAAGACCGTATTACCTTCGGCTCCAGATTTGCCATCATTAGAATCGAGAATCAATATTCAATCATCAGAAATAGAATTGCCTGACTTACCTGCAACAATACCTGTTATTCAGTTGCCAAGTAAGATAATTGAAGAAGAAGACATTGTTGAATTGGTAGATATACCATCCAGAATCATAGATTAAGATTCTTCTTCTAGGGATGAAATGTCGTTATGGCCCCATTCAGCATCGGGGCTACCTCCTGACCATTCTCCTTCAATAGCGATATCTTCGACGTCATCGTCTTCTCTCCAAGGTGGTTCACCATCAGAACCACTGATAATCAAACATCCTTCAGCATCAAGTCTTTTTTGTAATGTTTTAATTCCACTCTTCATAGGTAGAAGATGACCTATTGGGGTGCCTGCGGTAACAAAAGGATGTGTTGCAGTACAGATTAATAGACCCCTGTTAGGAGATAATACATCATGACTAATTCCAGGCCTCTCTGGGTCTGTAATAGTAGCTACTACTTCGCCCTCATCAACAAAACTACCTGCAGGAGCTAGAATATCCAATAATCCCCCCTGATCTGACCTAATCCATGCTGAACCAGAAGCTAAGATTCGGAAGTATGGTCTGTTAGGATAACCAGGTATCATCCTCAAGCCTCTAAGGACATTTAATATTCCATAAATAGCAACTTGAACAGATTCTGGATCTGCTTCATTAGAGCCACCGCCTTCGTATGTTATACAACCAATTCCTGATTTATTTGCTGCTCTTCTGAGAGAACCTTTAGGCCCTTCATTATCCAGAATTGTTTCAATACCAAATGACCTTGCTATCCGATTACTCTCAGGATGCGCAAGGTTCGCTCTGATTTGAGGCATATTAGTTCGACCTGGTGCCGCGGTGTGTAAATCAATGATATGGTCTGAAGTCCGGACTATAGATTCCCATATCCGATTAGCAACTCGAGAAGTAGTATTACTTTCATCGTTACCTGGGAAATTCCTATTCAAATCGCGACCATCAGGGAACTTACGACTCTGTCTGCGGTATCCAGGAATATTGACAATAGGTATTATCCGAATGGTTCCTGACATCATAGATGGGTCTATATCTTGTCCTTCTCCAATAAAATTCGGTCCACAAAGATAAGTTAGAGCTAAGGGGCCTACAAGCTCATTGCCATGAACTGCTCCTAAAATTGTCACTACAGGGCCCGGCCTTGAGCCATGGATAATTGTCACAGGAATAGGCCAGGATTCCCCAATTTCTACATCTAATAAACTGAAATCAAGTTTTCTTATCGAGGCTGGCTTTATTCTTTTACGATCAAATAGATGAGTTTTAGAGCCTATCCCTCTAGCCCATTTTTTTGGAGAAGAAGATTTGCCCTCTAACGCTTTTTCTATCTCTTTACGTCGTTTTTGAGGCAATTGGTTTGCGACCTTTAACGGTCTATGACGTCGTCTTTTCATCCGTGGTGCTGGTGACCTTTTGACAGGCACAGCGGGCAATTTTTCTTCATCCTCTGTTGGAGACAACAATTGCCGGAGAAGGTTCTTGAATTAAGATAGTCTGATGAGGAATTATGGAATCATTCAATTCCTTTAACCACTTGTGAATCATCATGAGGGATGTTAAACAACTATCGGTCCAAGAAAAATATGCTCCAAATAGTATTTGTTTTGGTTGTGGCCCAGCTAATGAAAAAGGTCTACAAATTAGATCTTTTAGAACGGATAATGGCTTAGAAATGATATTTGAAACAAAAAAAGAGCATCAAGCATTTCCCGGAATTATTAATGGTGGAATTATTAGTACATTATTAGATTGTCACGGAAACTGGGCAGCCACTATGGCATTAATGGATGAGAATGAGGATGAAAATCCACCTTGTACTGTGACTGCGACATTTAGTTTGAAACTTAGAAGACCTACTCCGATAAATACTAAATTAGAAATTAATGCAAATATAATAGATATCTCTAAAGATAGAGCTAATGTAAAAATGACTTTGGTTGCAGATGGTAAAATATGTGCGACTGGTAAAGGATTATTTGTAGCAGTTAAAGAAGACCATCCCGCATATCATAGATGGAACTGACTCACGGCATCCTTTAGAACGGCCGATTGTAAGAATGTTTGTGGCGCACTCTGGCGAGGACTCGGAAATGAGTATTGAAGAGCTGGGTCTTTCTCCAAATTTAGTTGATTTATTAAAAAATAAATGGGGAATAAAAGAACTATATCCCCCACAAAAGAAGGCTCTACCCGCTGCTCTTTCAGGAAAGAACATAATGTTGACAATACCTACTGCAAGTGGCAAATCTCTTGTTGCTCATCTTACCATCGCTCACAGGCTAAAGAATGATTTAGAGATGCAGAAGGCACTGTATGTAGTCCCTCTAAAAGCTCTAGCTACTGAAAAATATAATGAATTAAAGGAAGTTGCTGAAGTAGTTGGATTGAAAGTCGGTATTGCAATTGGTGATAGAAATAGCCATAATAACTCGATTGATGATTCAGACATTCTAGTTTGTACTAGTGAAAAATTAGATTCATTACTTAGAAATCGTTCTGAAATAATTTCTAAAATAGGCATAGTTGTGAGCGACGAATTTCATTTATTGCATGATCCGGGAAGAGGCCCTACACTGGAAGTTCTAATTTCGAGGATCCGCCATAAGAGACCTAGTGCTCAGATTATTGCTTTATCTGCAACAGTTGGAAATTGTGAAGAATTAGCGAAATGGTTGGATGCAGAACTTATACAATCAGAATGGAGACCTGTGACATTACATTCGGGAACTATTACTGATTTACAAGTGAAGGTACATCGAATAGATGGGAAGGGAAATGATGAATGGCCAGAACCTAGGATTATAGAAGGAAATAGTGGCAAGAACTTACAGGCAGCATTAGATGATACAATAAAAGAAAATGGTCAATTGTTAATATTTGTGAATTCTAGGATAGGTGCACAAAAAGAGGCAAGAGAATTATCTAAACATATTACTAAAAAAATTAAAAAGGGTGAGTTTTCTATTGACGAAGATCAAATAAAAGAACTAGAAAACTTTGCTGAATCATTAACCCAGAGGGAAGATAGTTCTGCTTTAGTAAAAAAATTAGCTGATGCGGTAAAAGGAGGCGTTGCTTTTCATCATGCAGGTTTAACCACCGATCAAAGAAGTAAGATTGAAGAAAAATTTAAGAACGGAGAATTATATTGTATTGTAGCAACACCAACCTTAGCTCAAGGAGTTAATTTACCGGCTAGAAGAGTAGTAATTAGGGATGTGAAGAGATGGAATACATCTGCTGGAAGAAATATGCCAATGCCAATAATGGAAATTAGACAAATGCTAGGCAGAGCTGGTAGACCAAAGTATGATCAAAAAGGAGATGCTTGGATAGTATCAAAAAATATTGATGAAGAACTTAAATTTGTAGAACATTTTTTGCTTAGTGAACCAGAAGAAATAATATCTAAATTAGCTAATCCTAATGCTCATAGCGCTGAAGAAGACCCTGCACTATTGACACATATTCTTTCATTGATTGCAACTAGTGACATGAATGACAGAAATTCATTAGGTCGATTCTTCAGTAAAACATTTCTTTCGACTCATATGGAAGCAGAGGCATTAGAAAATCAAATCGATAGAGTGATAAAATGGCTTTTTGAGAATGAAATGATAATTAAAGAAGGAGAATCCGATGACGTGAGGGAAAGAATTATTTTAGATGAAACTACAAAATCATCGGAAGAAGATTGGGATGACGAAATTCCATCTTGGGCAAGTTCCGCATCAAATGTTGATGGTGTAGAAATTAATGATAAAGAGAACAAATACAGCTCTGAGATTACTCCAAGGAAAGGACCTCCAATATTTGGATTCAAAAAGGCAAGTAACTATCAAGTTGAAGAGGTTGAAAAACCTGATTCACAGAGTATGGTTTACTCAGCAACACCATTAGGTTTGAGAGTTTCAAGATTGTATCTAAATCCAATTTCAGGTAAAATTATTAGAGAAGGATTGGTTAATGCAATGAATATCTTAACTGGTATTGATGAGCAAAAACAGATTTCTCCATTTAGCTTATTGCACTTAGTAACATGTACTCCAGATTTCATACCATTATGGCCACAAAAGAAAGATTTAGAGAAAATTCAAGACGCTATATTCGGTCATGAAAGAGAATTACTTACTAATAGCGTTGATTTAGATGATGAAAGGAGGATGAAGGGAGTTTTAGTATTGCAATCTTGGATTGAAGAACTTAGTATAAGCGATTTGGAAGAAGAATGGAATGTTCAACCTGGCGACCTGAGAAGTAGAGTAGATTTAGCAGAATGGCTATTGTATTCTACAAGGACAATTTTAATGGACGACATAGAATTAAAGAATATGGATAGGGATTCTCATCGTGTTCTATTTGAAGCAATAGATGAAATTCATAGAAGAGTTAGATATGGTTGTAAATCAGATTTATTGGCTCTAATATCTCTCAAAGGAATTGGAAGAGTAAGAGCTAGAGAAATGGTAAATCTATTAGGAGTTACAAACGTGAATGATATAGCTTCTTTGACGGAAAATGATAAAATGAAGCTTTCAGAATTAAGAGGTTGGAGTATGAAACTTGTAAATAACACTGTGAAAAACGCGTTACGGGTAGCTAAACGAGTAAAATGACCAGTATCCTTCTTCAATTAGAGCCCATCGCAGCATATATACATGCATGAGCAGATTCCTTGGTTCCCAGCTTGGGGAATAAGATTCAAAGATGAAATTAAGAATACTAATGAGATTCTGTCAATGTTCAACGAATTAAAAACAGATAATCGTTGGTTGCTTCTGGCATTCGATGTCGCGGCCAGCGAAAGACATTTGTGGACTGCATGGTACTCAACAAAAAGGAATCAAAAAAATGGGAAGATGGTTGCAAATAGTGTGGATGCTGAATTTATTAGATTGATAGCTGGAACACATCAGGTAAAAATTGCATTCAATAACGCAGGAATACGTAAAGGAGATGAATCATCCTGGATTATCAGACTACCAGAATCAGATATAGGAAATGGAATTGATGAAGTTTATATTAATCGAGATTCATATAATGACCATGATTCAGAAGCCAGTCTCTTAATTGAAAAGATGGGAGGGGAATTAATCAGTCAAAGGCCAATTGCTACTTTGAAAGGGCTAATGAGAATTGATTATGATAAGGAAGTCAATGAGACTCAATCATTAGAAGAATGTTTCATTTTACATCTTGTTTCCTCAAAAATATAATTGTAGAAGAAAAACTCAGAGGGGCAAACTGATATGCGAGGGCTATGAGCAACGGATAGGGATAATATGGCGAAATACTACGGTTATAGGAATTGTTCACATTGTGAAATCGAGTGCACCCCTGGGAACTATCTTGATTATAGCGGAAAAAGATACTGTACCGCCTGTTGGATCCAGCATGAGAATCCAGACCATCCTGATTTAGATGCTATAAGAGAAAAAGTACAACATGCAGTTACTGTTTGGAAACTTGCTAAATATTCTCGTGATGAGTATCATCTTCCAGTTGGCCCTAAATCAATCAATAAGAGGTGAGAATAGTTGACTTTCATACCTGATGACTTTGATGCGTCAAAATGGGAAAACATAGAGCCATATGTCAACGATTTATTAGAAAGAAAATTAAGTTGCTCTGATTGTTTAGAGGGCCTTATCTCTGATTCATCGAATTTAGCAGAACATATCTCAGAAACAGGAGCGCTTCTTTACATAAATATGACATGTGATACTGAAGACGAGGAAAAGAGGAATGAGTTTCTAAGTTTTGTAGAGAATATAAGGCCTAAACTTTCAAAATTTTCTGATGAATTAAATCGTAGAATAGTAGATCATGAATCAATTGGAGATTTACCTTCTAGATATGACCTAATGATTAGAGGAATAAAATCAGATATTGAAATTTTTAGAGAAGAAAATATACCTTTAGGAGTTGAACAGACTAAATTAGTAACAAAGGCTCAAGGAATAACTGGTGCGATGACAGTTGATTTTGATGGAGAAGAGAGAACTTTTCCAGAGATGAGAGGATTTTTAGAATCAAATGATCGAATACAGAGAGAACGCGCTTGGAAATCCATGGTTAAAAGATGGATGGAAAATTCTGAAGAATTATCAGATATTTTTGATGATTTGATCTCAATTAGACATAAAATAGCATTAAATTCTGGATTTAAATCATACACAAATTATATGTTTAGAGCAATGCATAGATTCGATTATACAGTAGAAGATTGTCTGACATTCCATAAATCAATTGAAGAAGTTTGTATGCCAATTGTAAAGAAAATAAATTCAGAAAGAAAAAACTCATTTGATTTGAAAATATTGTCCCCCTGGGATGTAAATGAAAAATCAGGTAGTGGCCCAGATATAGCTGGAAAAAATCCATTAAAACCTTTTGATAATGTAGATGAAATGGTTACGAAATTATCAGAACTATTCCATAACATGTCAAATGACTTAGGGACTAAATTCGATAAATTAGTTGAAATGGATACCTTAGATCTAGAAACTAGGAAAGGAAAAGCACCCGGAGGATACCAGTACTACTTAGAAAAAAGTAGAATTCCATTTATTTTTATGAATGCTGCAGGTTTACAAGGTGATTTAGAAACTATGATTCATGAATCAGGACATGCATTTCACTCTCTTTATTGTGGCCACTTAGACTTGATTGACGAAAGAGACTATCCTATTGAATTCGCAGAAGTTGCATCAATGTCAATGGAATTATTAACACAACCAAACTGGAATATCTTTTATGAAAATAAAGAAGATGCTAATAGAGCAAAAATTAGCCATCTTGAAGGTGTAGTATTTTTATTGCCATGGATCGCTACGATTGATGCATTCCAACATTGGATCTATGCTAACCCAGGACATACAAGAGAAGAAAGAAAAATACAATGGATCTCACTAAGAGAAAGATTTGGGTCAGTAATGAACTGGGATGACCATGAAGATTTCAGAGAGCTATCCTGGCAACAACAAGGGCACCTATTTGGAGTGCCATTTTACTATGTAGAATATGGTATCGCGCAGTTAGGGGCACTACAATTATGGCAAACACACCGGAAAAACCCCGAAAAGGCCCTGAAAGATTATTCAAATGCCATGGGATTAGGAAATACGAGGACATTACCTGATTTATTCGCAGCAGCAGAACTAAAGTTAGGCTTTGATGAAAAGCATCTACAATCATTAATTGGTGAAGTAGAAATCGCAATGTCTGAAATTAAAAATTAGTCGGACAAGCTGGGATTTGAGAGATTAATCCTTCAAACCCTCAGCTGTCACGGTAAAGACCGCTTCGCCTTCAGGAAGATTAGGGCTATCAATTAAACGTGCTATACGCCTACCACCCTTAGATTTCCTCAGATAAAGTCGGAATGTACTTGCGTGACCTACTATATGTCCACCTATCGCTTTTGTTGGATCTCCCCATAAAGCAGCAGGGTTAGACATAACTTGATTAGTAACTAATATCAAAGCATTTTGGACATCAGAAAGTTGTTTTAATTCTTTCAAATGACGATTTAATTTTTGTTGTCTTGAAGCAAGCATTCCCCGGCCTACATACTCTGCTCGAAAATGACTTGTTAATGAATCTACAATGACTAGTTTTACATCTATAGACTTCGACATTCTTTTTATTTCATCTACTAATAGCATCTGATGTGCAGAATTGTATGCTCTTGCTACATGGATTCGATCCAATGCATCTTGAGGAGACATACCAACTGCCTCGGCCATCTGTGCGATTCTCTCTGGACGGAAAGTATCCTCAGTATCGATGTAGAAAACCTCTCCATTAAGTCCCCCTTGAGACAATGGTAATATTGTGTTAACTGCTAATTGATGACCTATTTGTGTTTTACCACTACCAAATTCTCCGAATACTTCACAAATTGACTGCGTTTCAAACCCACCACCTAATAATTCATCTATGGATGCAGTTCCAGAAGTTAATTTCTGGACTGTTTTACGTCTTTCAAGTAGTGCATTACCACTAATAAAACCGCCAATATTTGCTAATTTCTTAGCAGCTTGTATTATTTTTGACGATACTGCTTCCCCAAGTTCTGCTTGCTCAGCAAGCTCCATTGGGCTCATTACAGCTATAGCTAATAATTCTTCAAATCCTGCTTCTCTAAGTTTTTCTGCTGTAGCAGGACCAACTCCTGGGAGGTCTTCTATAGTCATCTCTGGCTCATCTATATCAATTGTTATTTCATCTTCGTCCATATTCTCACTCGCTGTTTTCTTTGCCATCTAATCACCTTGTTATGGTACTGCGGGATATTAGAAGGTATATGAATAAATGAAAGACCCCTGTCGATAATTGAAAGTGAAAAAAAAAACTATTGCCTCTTAGTAGCCTTTTTTTTCACTTTAAGTTTTAATTTAGTTTTGGTATCGAGTGGTGGATTTGAACCACCGGTCTCCGGGTTATGAGCCCGACGAGATAACCTGACTACTCCAACTCGATAGATGGCGCTGACGACTTACTTATTTGAATACGTCTAGAAAGATTTTTCCACATCAACGTATGATAACAGTCATGGGGTGTCAGTTAACCCGCCATTACTGAGACACCATGGGAAATGGATTGGTAATACAAAATACGATGATGGTTCTCCCGCATGGAATTGTAGAAGGGGACCTTCGAGTCACTAATGGTTTAATCGAAACTATTGCACCTCAAGGAGGGATACAACCAGAAATTGGAGAACTTGTTATTGATGGTACCGGACTGCATCTATTGCCTGGTGCAATAGATCCACATGTTCATTTTAGAGACCCAGGGCATCCTGAAAAAGAAGATTTGGAGAGTGGTAGCCGAGCAGCGGCCGCTGGAGGGATTACTTCATTCCTAGATATGCCTAATACATCACCAAATGCTACTAATCGAGCAGCATTAGAAGCAAAGATTGCCTCTGCTGCTAACAAGGCAGTCACACACCATGGTTTCTTTATTGGAGCAACAACAAATAATGTCACTGATTTACAAAGTATAGAAGGAATGGATGGTGTCTGTGGAATCAAGATTTTTATGGGTAGTAGCACAGGAGATTTACTGGTACATGAGCAAAAGCATTTAGAAGATATTTTTGCAAATACAGGAGGTATTATTGCAACACATGCAGAAGATGAAAATCGACTACAGTCCAGAATTCCAGAATTTAAACATCGAACTGATATTGCTGCTCATGCAGAATATCGGGATATTGAATGTGCACTTTTAGCGACAAAACGTGCCTCGGCTTTGGCAAAAGATCACGACCATCGTTTGCATATTGTTCACCTAACAAGTGGAGCTGAAGCAGACTGGTTAGCCTCAAATAAAGGAGATTTAATCACAACTGAAGTCTGCACGCAACATCTTACTTTTGACCAAAATGATGTCGAAGAACTAGGTGTTCGGGCACTAATGAACCCTCCAATTCGTTATTCAGAGGATAAAGAAAAATTATGGGAACGCCTCAAAGACGGAACTATTGATTGCATTGTCACAGACCATGCACCACATACACTGGCATCAAAATCAGTTGGGTTTCCAAAAGCTCCAGCAGGAATGCCAGGAGTTGAAACTTCTCTTCCATTGATGCTTACACATGCAATGGATGGAAAATGTACAGTATCCGATGTTGTACGCTGGATGTGCGCAGGTCCAGCCAAGGTCTACGGCATTAAAAATAAGGGGTCTTTAATTGAAGGATTTGACGGAGATCTAACCTTGGTTGACCTAGAAACTAGTAGAATAATACAAGACTCAGATACATGGACGAGAGTTGGTTGGACCCCCTATGCAGGACGTTCTTTGACTGGATGGCCGATGTATACTATCGTGGATGGAAAAGTTGTTCATTCACGAGTAAAGAATGGAGAACTGAGAGGAAATATAGTTGCAACCCCGGGTAGTGCAGGTAGGCCTCTAATTTTTGAATAGTCAATCTTCGCAATCTACTACGACGTTTGAGGAGCGTCTTCCTCTGATTCACCATCTACTTCTTCTTGTTGATGAACATAATAATCCTCAGAATGGTGACCAGGTATATCTAATTCGACCTGAATCGACATATCATCAATTTTGTGAACAGACGCTCCTAATGCTGAGAATGAATAAATAAATTCACCCATAAAAATTGAGCGGCGAATACTAGTTTGAGAACCATACCAAGAGTTACTATCATCGACGTTATAGTAATCAGAATGATTTGCAGTACCATGTAAAGACAAAGATTCGTTTACAATATCTACATTTATCATTTTAAGCATAGATACATATTCATAGCTGTAAGTATACAAGCCATCATTGTTCACCATATTGTATCTGTAGGTAGAAAGCGGTACAGCTAACATTTCTTCAGGACCCCAATATGTGAATGCTTTATGCTCATAACTTGCTTCTGACCAAGACCAAGACCACCCGCAGGACCTGATATCCTCACAATTCTCGTCGACATAACCTGGAGATAATACCTCGACGTCAGAAAGTACAGGATTAGAGGGGTCACTTACATCAAACAATGAAACCTGAGTTGTTGACCAATCAAGACCTATTCCTTCATCACCTGGACCAATTCCTATGGTAAGTAAGTGATCTCCATCGACAGGATGGATGTAAGTAGAAACACCAGGAATCTCTAACTCTCCAAGAACTTGAGGTTCTAATGGATTTGATAAATCGAGTACCCAAAGAGGGTCTACATTCTCAAAGGTGACCAAATATCCTCTGTCGCCAACAAATCTTGCACTCCAAATTGTTTCATTGGGTGCAATGTCTTCGATAATACCTACTTGAACTAAAGAGTCATCTGACTGTTGAAGAATCGTTACCTGATTTGTAGGTCCGGTAAAAATAGGATCTCCATTCTCATCTATTTCTCCTTCTAACCACCACCGGCCCCACGAATCGGAAGTAGATGCTATCCTTATAGAGCCTTGAAACTCACTCATTGAAAACTGATCCTGAACAGTGCCAGAAACGCGACCTGAACCTATGTAAGAGGTAGAATTACTATCTGATATGTCAAATGCATGGATATTGGTTGAATCTTCGAAACCATCATTTCTCCAGAACCACCACCAATCAGCCGTTGGTTCAGCTAACAAAAGAGTATTCCCAGAAGAATAAACATGAGCCCATCTAGAAGTTATGTGATCTACTTCAAACTCAACTACTTCTTCGAACATTTTCATTGTTATTATTGTAGTTAAACCTCGAACTGTTGTTTCGGGGCTCGCCGAAAACTCACTACAATCATCTGAAATAAGTGATGTTTTAACGTATGGGGATTCGCTCTCAGATGTGCTCTCATACATTTGTGGGATGAAATCATCAAGTGTAAGTGACTGAATAACAGCGTTGTTAGAGTTAATTGTTTCCAATAAGGACTGATTCCAGATATTCATTTGTTCATATCTATCTTCTATTTGATAGTAGTTATTAGGAAGACTTACCCATGATTGAATACCTTGGAAATATGTGTATAAGTGAGTTACTGAACGTACTGTACCATCAACTAGTCTAGCAGTATGATAATTACCCTCGATTAGTAATTCTTTTTCTATTACAGGATTCAACTTATCACTAATATCAACAATAGTATACATCACAAGACTCTCATAACGAATGTAAGTATTTGTTTTTGGTTCTCCATCTCCATTAAAGTAAGTGTAGCTTTCTTCATGCCCCATAACGTCTAGTAAAGGATGACCGAAGGGGAGGTTCCAGTAATTGATACTGGAGGTAATAACAATCCTATTACCTTCAAGCATCATTTGCATGGGAGAGCCTATCATTGTAGTATTAGATAAAAGATTGAGTTCCCCAAATTCAGGAACTCCCATAATTAGTAACTTGTCTCCATTAATCATGTAAATATAATGACCATCTGTTTTTATGAAATCCGCTTCATCAACTCCTGATTCTTGATTATTTGTTCCCGAATAATCACCTGTTCTATCATCGCTATTCGCAGAAGTAGCCGAAAGATCCCCCTCTGCACTTTCGGCCAACGCTATATCATCTCCACCACGCCACATATCGTCTACATACATATTCGGAGTCCAATGATAATATGATTGCTGATCTAATTGAACTAACATTTCATCGTATACTGATTGCTTGAGATCTGATAATAAGTCACTACATTGCTGGTAACTAACTAATTGAGGACTACCAAAAATACGCTCAGATAAATCCAATTGAGGATATTCATCATCAATTGATATTATAGTGTCATCAATACCTTCATTTATGTCGTCAATCACTCCAAGGCAGCCTGAAGATAATAAGATAAATAATACAAAAATAGTTGATTGAGGGCTCTTCATCATAACTAACCCAACGGGCCGGTTATTATGAATAAGTTGGTATATTGACTTTACAATTATTATATAAAATAATGGTTTATAGTCGAAAAACTGAGATTTCCATCTACCGTTGCCGGATTGTCCTCATCAGATTCATCATCTGTCATGGCAGTCGATGTTTCAACGGCTTCATCTGCTTGATCGGAGCCGAGGCTTTGTGTGCCCGCTAAAAAAATTAGCGCCGCAATTTGTATGTCCAATTCCTGATCCATCAGATTCTTATTTAGGAGATATCTACTTAATAGAAGGGCTCTTTTGAGTCATTGATGCATCAGGAAATTAGTTAATTGTTGAAAGAGTATGATGAACTTAAAGCATCATTACCTGAATCAGTAAGAATCCATTTAGGTCTTCTTGATTTTGAAGCGGCATCAATATAATCTGATTGTTTAAGATCAGAGATATGATAGCTCATTAACTGACGGGAAATTGAAAGTTTTTTGCTAATCTCTGAATTGGAAAGGCCTATTTTTCCTGAATTTGATAAAACTTCGAGTATTGCTAATCTAGTGCCCATAACAGGATTACGTATGGAATTTAATTTCGATTTAGAAATTTCTGAAACCGCATATCTTCTGAGTTTTCCATCTTTCCAAGAAATTATCTTGCCATTGCTTTCGAGTACTTGTAAATGATAAGCAGTCACTCCATTAGCTAAACCTAAAGAGTCCCTCAATGCAGAAAAATGTATGCCTGCATTAGCCTCAAGATATCCGAGCAAGCGACCTCTTGAAAGAAGATCATTACGGTTTTTACTCTTAGATATTAATGGTGTTAATAAAGAAACTAATACTGTGATTTTGAAAACTTCAGAGAATAATGAGCCTAAAATAAGAGATGAAAGGCCTCCAGCACCCAGAATTATTAATTCATTCGATCTATCAGTAGAACTCTTTGGGCCTGTTTCTTCTATGTAATTTCCCTCTAATGAGGCGTCATCTGCATCGGCCATCATTTCCGGTTCTAATCTATCATTAGATTTTATTTGCATCTCCTCAGAATCAGAATTACTAAAATTCATTATACTACCTGAAATCAAACAAGTTATTGCAAAAAGAGAGAAGATGCGAACTGCTAAAACACCTCTCATATACTTCCCGCTGTATAATCACATATGATAGACTTGGTTAATTGTTTTGACATTTGGAGTCGTCGTGTTGAAGAAGTGAGGCTCTTGTGTGGGGACGAAAATAGATGAGCGGAGAGTTGGATGGAAACTTTGGAGATTCAGATAGTTATGCTGAATCGATGTTGACTTCGGCACGCTCTGTGATACATACATGTCTACAAATACGTCCTTTTGAACCAGTGTTAATCGTTACTGACCCTGAAAGTTCAGTAATTGGTAGAGCGTTGTATGAAGCGGCTGCAGAAGTAACTGACAGGACTCTAATGATGATGATGCCTACATCTCACAAAAGAGGAAGTGAACCTCCAGACTATGTCGCCGAATTAATGAGAAAACAGGATGTTGTTATATTGGCCACGAAAAGCTCACTAACTCATACAAAGGCTAGAATAAATGCTTCAAGAACTGGAAGAACTAGAATCATTTCAATGCCTGGAATAAATGAAATTATGTTTTCTAGTGGAGGAATGACTGCTGATTATAATGCTCTACAAAAAGAGCTATCAGGATTAACTTCAATATTTCGAAGGAAAAGAGACGTTAGGGTCACATCAGCCGAAGGAACTGATATCACATTCAGTATAGGTGCCAAATGGAGGACTGATGATAATGGAATTTGTAATCGACCAGGACAAGTAATGAATTTACCATCGGGCCGCGTATTTGTATATCCAAAAGAGGAATCCATGAATGGACAAATTGTTATAGATGGATCATGGGAAGGAAATATACTAGATGAAAAAATAATTATGAAAGTAGAAAATGGAGTAGTAGTGGAAATCTCAGAGGGAGAAATCTCAGAGCGAATAAATCTAGCATTCGAGGAGATTAGTAAGCCTCTAAATAAATCTAAATCCGCAATTGTGAAGACTGTAGCAGAATTCGGCTTTGGAATGAACTCAAGAGCAAAGATAGTTGGTAATTTACTAGAAGACCAAGTAGTACGAGGTGCAGCACATTTTGTCTTTGGAGACAACTCAGCTTTTGGTGGAAAAAATAATATTGGGATACAAATGAGAGGAGTTATTTTGAGACCAACTATCGAACTACAAGATGTTGATTTGGTTAAAGATGGGAAAATAATTGCTAAAAGGAAGTGAAAAATTGAGAGCCTTTCTTTGGTGCAATGGTGATATACCAACTTCAGAGATGATAAACTCATTAGGAGATTTAACACCTTTATTTGGAGTAGATGGAGGGACTAAAAAAGCAGAATCATATGGTTTTTTGGTTGAAGAAACGTTAGGCGACTTAGATTCAATAAAAGAATATGAATCAAAATCAGAAATGAATAAATTAAATGATGATTCTTGCAGTGATCTAACTAAGACAATATTAGAACTGTCAAAAAGAGGATATACAGTATTTGACATATTAGGAATTGATGGCGGTTCTCCGGGGCATATCTTAGGCATATGGGGGACAATGGTTGAATCTCCCTTACAATTAGAAATAAGATTACATCATAATAATGCAACCTCATATCGAATTACACCTAAAAATAATGAGTTTCAGATAAATCTTGAAAAAAATCAGTTATTCTCTGTCTATGCATTAACCGGATGTGAAAAAATTAGTGTTAAAGGTGCTCAATGGGAACTAGATAATGATTTACTAAATTTGTCTACAAGAGGGCTTCACAATAGAGCAAATGGAGGAATTTTGTCCATTAAAGGTGACGGAATAATAGCACTAATAATTGAACATTAATTTATTCTTCTTCATGGTATGGTTTTGGATTCTGAGAAAGTAGCAATGCTATCGGTCTTGTACGAGGATCGCTCTCTAATGCTATTTTCATAATTACAGCAAGAGGAACACCAAGAACTGCCCCCATTATCCCCCAAGCCCATCCCCAAAATGAAACTAAGATTAGGAGAACTATGGGCGACATATCAAGACGTTGTCCAGATAACTGTGGCTCTACGAATGCACCCCATGCTTGTTGATTCGCAATCAATAATCCAATCATAATAAGAGCGACCGAGGGCTCCAGTAATATCAAAGCCAAAATCCCAGGAGGAATCATAGAAATTAGAGCCCCAATATAGGGTATAAAATCAAGGAAAAATGTGATCGAGGCCCAAAGAAACCACCCCGGGATAGCTAAATATTTGAGTATGATTGCAGCAATAATCGCTTGACCTAGAGCGACTGTAGCTCGTGTAATAACGTAAGTATTAATCCCTGCACCAGAGTTAGATGCTATCTTTTTGAAACGCGCTAATTCATCAGGATAAGCAGCCTTAATTCGATTTGGAAGTGTCTCTGCCTCAAGTATAATAAACAAAAGAAATATGAAAATTGTTACAGCACTAGCAGTAAAACCAGCGATGGAACCGACAAAGTTTGTTGCGAAATTTGTAATAACATCAATACTAACTAATTCCTCTAATCCGGATGTATCAATAGTTTGACCAAAAATCTCAGTATTTTCCAGACGTGACATTTTCTCTGAAAATGCTTCAGTTATCCGATCCTGTGTTGAAGCCTCGGTAAATTCAGTTAGATTAGAATAAAGTACCTGTGAAGCTAGAAATATTATGACACCAATGATTGTTATTAATCCGCCATAAGCGAGAAGAGGATGCCCAAATCTCTGTTCTAACCAATTGGCAGGAGGTCGTATCAATAAGAAAAGAAGTGTAGCAATAACAAGAGGTTGGATTACCACTTTCAAATGTATAATTGCAAGTATGGAAATGAGTAAAATCACCATAATATCAGATACCGTGCTGACTGGAATACCTCTGAAGGCTCTTGTAGATGTCATGTGCTTCCCCAACCCTGCGAGGAGTTTTGATTGATGAAGGGTTTCCCGACAATAGATTAAATTCTATTATATATTTTGATAAAATAATCCGCATCAATCTCATATGTAAATCTATTAATGACTCTTTTACGACCCTCAAGTCCTTTCTTGTAGAGTAATTCTCTATGTTTAATTTCTTCAAGAATAGTAGAAGCCATTGAATCAATATCACCCATAGTAAATAGGGCACCAACTGTAGAATCAACCATTTCAGGTAACGGGCCATGATTAACCGTTACAACAGGAGTACCTGACGACATTGATTCTAGAGGAATTAATCCTTGACCCTCATAGTATGATGGATAAATTGTTAGATCGGCATTCCTAAATAATGAAGCTAATTCTAAGAATGACATACTTGATTCAATAAAAACTGATGACGATAATCCTAGTTTATTCGCCTGTTTTAAGAGACGCCCTCTCAGATGACCTCTTCCAACTATTACTAATTTAGAATTTGGCGCCTCAGAGTTAACTATTGCAAATGCTTTCAATAGAGAACCATACCCTTTTCTAGCCGCTAAACGGCCTACTGCTAATAGTAAAGTGCTTTCTTCAGTACATCCAAAACGTCCTCTCAAATCATTATCAACTGACTCAGTAGGATAAAACATCTCTGTATCTACACCCCAATGGATAACTTCACAATCCCAATTTTCAGGGACTGAATAACGTGTTAAAAAATCCATTTTAGTTGCTTCGGAGTTTGCAACGCATACATCAGAGTTAACCACTGCTGCATTCTCATATCCAGCGTATCTTTTTGCGGTCAATAAAATTGCCAAATCATTTGGATTAGCCCAAACAGCCGCCTCTTTCTGTTTTGCAGCAGTAACTAATCCGTCTTTCTCACCAAGCCAAGAACCATGTAAAGAAGAAACAATAGGTGCAATATTTTTTTTACAATAATCAAACTGTTTTGTGTTCCAAGATATCATTGGGCAATGTAAGTGTACTATATCGATAGGATTTGTCAAATTTAATTTCTTCAAAGCACGAAGTGCCGAACGACCATAAGAACGTGTGAATTCCATTGGTAATTTTAGCCACCCTACTGAAATTACTTCTATACCTTCAACCTCTGGAATATTCTTACCTCCGCCATTTCGTGTAATAATAGTCACTTGATGGCCTCGAGATACTAGAGCAGATGATAGGTGAAATACAGTCGAACCCATACCACCCCAACGAGGGGGATATTCAGCAGATAACATGGCGATGTGCATACTGTACCATGCCTGCGTTGAGTTAACCGGTTTTCAAGAGATTGGACACAGGATACGTATCAGTTTGATTCAAAGAGTTAACAATGGTCGCCTAAACGAGAAATATGACAGAGGCGCTACCAGTACATGTCACCGTAGTTATACCTACAAGAAACGAAGAAGCAGCAATAGTAGATACTATTCGCTCTGTACCTAGAGATGGATGGTGTGAAAAATTAGATTTTCTAATCATAGATGGAAATTCAACAGACAAGACTAGAGAATTAGCTGAAGAAGAAGGAGCAACCGTTTATCTTGAGCCACGTAAGGGTTATGGTAGAGCTTACAAAACTGGATTTGCTATGGCTCCAGGAGAGATTATAGTAACAATGGATGCAGATTGTACATACCCTGGAGAAGAAGTTCCATCTTTAGTTCAGAAATTAGTGGAAGAAAATCTACAATGGATTTCTTGTGACCGGCTAAAACGGGCCGAAGAAGGTTCGATGCCGGGGCTTCATGGGTTTGGAAATTGGGTATTATCAACAACAGCAACAATTCTTTATTGGTATGGGATACATGATTCACAAAGTGGGATGTGGGTATTTAGAAAATCAATATTTGATAATGAAAAAGTAAGGCCAAAACATGATGGAATGCCACTATCACAAGAATTTAAGATACGAGCACGTAAATATCTAGGTAAGAAAAATACTGCTGAAGTAAGTGTTCCTTATCGGCCAAGAGTTGGAGAAGCAGAGATTAATACTTGGGGAGATGGTTTACTAAATCTTAGATTCTTATTTACGCACAGATTAGGTTTAACTCAGCAAAAAACTCCTTGGGGACCTGAATAAAAGTAAATTATTCATTGAATTCATCATCTAATTCTCTAGGGTCAAATGTTGACCATGATTCAATCATTTCGAGATCTTTAGCTAATTCTTTACGACGATTTAGTGAATATAATATTCCTATAGCTAGGAATAATGTGATCATGAATGCTAACAATGGTAAGCCTCCAGATAGGAACCAAGAAATTATATTGCTATTTTCTTCTGATTTAATGGGTAATTGTCCAAATAGTATTGGGCTGACTACTTCACCGTCTATTGCCCATACCTCAACTTGAGCAATACTACCATCACTGACTAGTAGGGCAGTCTGTATACTCCATATGTCATCACCTGCTATTGAATCTCCTCCTAATCCATCATCTCTTAATTCAAATTCTTGCTCAACCGCACCTGCTTTAAATTTACAAAAGACCATTTGAGTTGTCCCATCTAAATCATCTAATCTAACAGTAACAAAAATTGGATTACTCTCACCGAACTTTAGATTATTAGGATTAATCGATAAATCATAAAGAATCGGAGAGCTAGAACCTATGGTCAGATTAATTGAAGTTACATCGGATTCACCTCTTGAATCTTTGACTAGAAGATTAATTTGTACTAGACCAGGAGGGAATGATACAGTAATTTCTTCCTTATCACCAATTTCGGTACCATCTCCTAAACTCCATTGATAAAGAATAATATCATTATCATAATCAAATGAGGTTGAGGCGTTTAGAATTATTTCTCTACCTGGAGGGATATATTGACCATCAGAATAATCTCTAATTCCAGCAGTGGGGCCTGTCTCAAAAACGGTTAATTGTTGAGTATAGTTAGATGTCCTTCCAGTTGAGTCAGTTAAAACGAATGATAAATCATGAAGTCCTGCTGGGAGATAATCATTATACCAATATTCGTTAGTCTTATTCTCAAGTATTGGTTGAGACATTAGACCCGAATATAGGGAAACTGTAAATTCATCGCCATCAGGGTCGAATGAATCTCTGAAATCAAATAATACAGGTAAATTAGAATAAACCTCAATTCCGTCATTGGGAGAACTGAGAATCAAAACAGGTGCTGATTGCTCGACAGAAATTGTTGTTGAGAAAGAGGCAGTTCCACCATCCCCATCATCAATATGGAGAGATATTACATGATTGCCTTCTGGTAATCGAGACTTGAATTTCCACTCACTGCCTATTGGCTCAGATAGTAAATCGCTTTGCCATAACACACTTACTAGGTCTTTACTAGAATCAGAAAAATAGTTGCAGATAATTCCGGTACTATTATCTAAATCAGAACAAGCTATATCCCAATCACCAGAGCCAGTTGCATCAAATGATATCAAATGACCCGAGTTAGTAGAATAATTCTCAATAGGATATGAAATCAAAGCAACTGGAGGAGAGTTTTCTACAATTAAATCTACTACGGCAGTTGTCCATTGACCCGCATGATTAGGCAGGTCATCACTAGCATACATCGTAATTTCGTGATTTCCTTTGGAAATCATACCTGACCATTCTAATGAATCAAGAGGAGTAATGCCTGAATGTAATAGTCCATCAATATCACTCCAAAATTCAAATTTTATCTCGTCGCCCTCTGGATCAATGGTATTGTGACCGTCGATAAGTAAAATATCTTGAGATCTTACACCTGTTCTTGTAATCTCAATAAGAGCAGTTGGTAATTCGTTAAACAACTCTACATTAAATGTCCAAGTTACAGGCGAATGTACACCATCAGTAGCATAGACAGTTACTGTAAATTGATTTGGTGCAAGTGGAAATGTTTTGTTAATTTGCCCCGGACAATCAGAAAGAAATAATTCAGTATCATTATAAGAGGTTTTTATCCAACAAGTTAATTCATCATTTTCAGGATCATTTGTTCCAGTTAAATCAATATTGACTGATGCTGTTTTTCCTAGATAAAGAGTACCCCAAGCCGAAATATCTGGAGTAGTATCTACTGTAAGCAATGGAGGATTATTTGACAGTTCAATAGAACGCTGCTCTGAAGCACAGTTATTCGACAAATCACAAATTTCAAGAGTGATTTGATGAATTCCATCTGAAAGACATTGGATTAAATTATTAGCAATAATAATTGAATTATTATCGTTAAATTCACATGAACTAGTTATATCTCCATCAATATTACTCGACCAAGAATAGGTCATTAATTCGTTATCTAAATCCCATGAGAGACTGGCATCAAAAATAACTTCAGAACCACTGGCATAAACCTCATCTGGACTGGGTAATAACCACACAACAATAGGTGGTTGATTCGATATTTCCAAAGTACAGGTTACAACTTTGTTTGAATCTAATTCAAAGGGTTCGGAGTCATTATGCACTGAATCATAATCGCATCCTGTGTGGACATTATTTACATCAGACCACCCATTTATAGGAGTCCATTTTTTACCAATAAATGGACCGAGAATATCAACGCCTTCGTATGGTAATATATCAAAATACTCAGATTCATACTGGTCGAAAGTAAGGTTCACAGAAGAAAAGGGAATATGATTGAAATATTGATTAACCACATGAGTTTCTACATACCACATCTCATCAATAATATTATCTACAGATTCAAATGTAGGTGCATCCATCATAGATGATGAAATCCATCTCAAATGGCTACTAGATTTCATCAAGAAATAATTAGAATTATTTGAATTAGATAGGAAAAATGAATTAGACATATTTACAACACTAGAATCAAGACTTGGGGGGGAATTACATTGAAAACCGATATTATTCGCCAATAGCTCTGAGTGATCTACTAAATCAAGACAAGAATTTGTGTTCTGAGAATTGATTGTACTATCATTAAAATAAGAATTAAGCGAACCTTTTGCATCCCAAAAGAATCCACTATTATTTCCATTAATTTGTAAATTAGAAATCTCAGCGTCGACATCATTTAATTCGATCGCATAATTATTAGAATCAGTTGAATTAGAATTAACCATCAAATTATTAAAAATTATATTACCGTTCTGAGAGAGACCTGAATTGTCCACACTGAGGGCAGGAGAATTAATCGGATCTATTATTGCTAAAGAATGCAGTTGTAAATCTATACTATTTTCAATAGTAACTCCATAATTATCATCAATGGATGTACAAATATAGCAAGATACATTCTTACCTCCGCTTACAACATCATTGGATTCATCAAAATAAAATCCAGAACCAAGATTTGCAGATAACGAACCTACTCCATTTCCTGAAGTCACAACATATTCTAACTCCACATTACTGGAATCTCTGATTGATACCCCATGGCCAGTATTATTCATACTAAGAATTGCATTAACATCGGGATGGAATTCTCGAAAATCTAGGCCACTTGCACCATTCTCAGTTATCTCCCAATTAGTTCCACGGACTCCACCTTTCCACATTAAAACCCCAGGGCCAGAGGAGTTCCTTACAACTAAATCATTGATAGTTGGAGGCCCAGAAATACCCCAATTCGAAGATCTCCAAAATAAACCAGCGCGATCATTCAAGGGGATTGAAAATCCATCACCGCCATTATTCAATAATGTCAAATTATTAACAACCATAGAAGAATCTATCATATAGGCTCTAAAACCAACTACTGGATTATCTTCAATTAAGCCACCTTCAATCTTAATACCACTAGTATTCACATCTAATGCTGCAATGCCAAGTCCGGGTGTCTTTGCATTATCACCGCCTGTACCTTTTATTACTAAATTATTGAAAATAGCATTCATTGGTAAATTAGAGAACTGGCTATGATTATATTGCTCAATCATTATGCCACGATATTGACTATCTTCAACTACTAGATTTGTAAATGTGGGTCTCGTATTCCACCCCTCTGTAATATGTCTAACATAAACACCATTATCAGAGCGTATTACATTCGAATTTGATACTAGAGGGAGAGAATCTTCAATCCAAATCCCAGCAGATATTGACGTAGTAGCACCACTAATATTGCTAATCTGTAAATTGGATACTATGCCCCCAGAATTACCCCAGTAATTCAAACCACGAGTAACAAGATTATTGATAACTGCGCCGTCAATGATTGGGCTAGAAAATGCACCGACTGAAATTCCAATGCCTTTTCTCCAGTTGGTGGTTAATGGAATATCTTGACCACCTCCTTCAATTACAATATTATTAATTCGGGGAGAGGCGGAATCGAACATATCAATTGCCACTAAATCTGCATTCTCCACTCTTAGGTTGTTAATTGTTGGATCACTTCCATAAATTGTAATTCCATACTCTGAATTTTTAATTGTCAGATTATCAATCTTCGAACCTAAACCATCACTTGAAGAATTAAAAATAATACCATCATGGTCCCCTATAATTGAATTCAATATGACTGGGGATGCAGAAGTTCCTTCGACTGTTATCCTTCCAGCGACTAGTATATCTTTATCATCTCCTAGATTAATTATTGTACCTTCCTCAATAATTAAAATATCTCCGCTTTCAACAGTATAACCATCTACTAAATTTACTGTCCCGCTCCATACTGAAGTAGTCTTGGAATAACCTGCAATGGAACTGATAGGTACTAAAGCAATCGTTGATAAAAGGAAGATCGAAACTAGGATGATTGCATGCCTTCGATGACGACGATGACTGTCAGGCATGGTATAACGGCTCTGCGATAACATATATCAGTGGTGGGTAAATGAGTATGTTAGTAATCGATAACAAACGAGGCATAATAAGTGTAACTGATGCCGTCCTAAATTGGAGACAATCAGATAATGAGTACCGCTTTCGTTTTATTCAAGTGCCAACCTCAAAGAGAGCTAGAAGTTTATCTTGCATTATTAGAAATTGATAGTGTGACTGAGACTCATGTAGCATATGGAGAATATGATCTAGTAGCAAGAATTGATTTCGAAGATGAAAAAGAAATGGCAAAAACATTAGTTGGAAATATGCGATCTATTCCTGGAGTTCAGAAAACTGAGACATTAATAGCAGTGGAGGCATAATAATGGCAGTCGGATTTATTCTAATAACCACTGAACCAGGGTATGAAATTAAAGTTCGAGAAGAAGTAAGCAACATAAAGTGTGTTAAAGGACAATGGATTGTATTTGGAAATCACGATTTATTCGTTAAGGTTGAAGCCGAAGATGAATCTGAATTAACAAAATGTATTGTACAAGAAATTAGGTCAGTTAAAGGAATCTATGAAACAAGAACATTAATTGGTGCTGAAATTTGATTAAAGCGACCTCGTTAATTCGTCAAGTAATTCATTAGCTGCTAAAGTGCATTCAGCACTACGGAATCTATGAATTGATTCTTGCCAACAAGAGAGCCTTAAATTAGAATCCAAAACGCCTCTCCAGTACCAGCATTGAGCATTTATTCTTCGATATGCAGCCAGATCGTCCCTTAATGGATTGTTAAATAAGTCGTCATGTAATTCTTGTACCCAAACTGGATGATTACCCCTAGTTTTTTCAAGTACTGCATGAATAAGACTAATTTTCTTCAATGGATCAGGACAATTATCAATAAATAATCGTATAGATTCTAATGAGGAATCTAATAATTCTGATGTGTTTGAGATTGTTAATCGAGTTCGTAAATCCAAGGCTACGAGAGTTTCATCATCTTCTGACATTATAATTTCTAACTCTGACCTAGATTGAGATGCTAAACTTAGATCAGAAATCTGTAAAGCTATCGCATGTTTCAATAAGTTTAATGAAAGTTCGGCAGTATTTCTATCTCTATCAGAAATATCTATTAAAATTATATTATTAATTTCTGATAGAATTTCATTTGCCAAAGATTTACTTAATGGGCCTGGTAATCTATCATCATATTTCCTAACTAGTACAGACACCTGAAATCTTATTTTATCTAAATTAGACAATTGATTTATTGCCTGATTCTCTAACTCAGATGCCGATTCAACATCCCCTCTAATTCTGGATAAACGTGCCATAAGTAGTTGTTTCTTAGGACTTATTTCTACATCAGACAAATGTTCCTCAGCAATATCATATTCCGCCCTCTCAAAGGCTAAATCTACAGCCTGCATTCGAAAATCGGCATCTTCAGAAAAACGTAAAGCTTCATCAATTATTAGTGCAGCAGAAGCAGTATTTTCTTGAGATATCTGTGATATTTTATCAATTAACCATTCTTTTTCAAAATTCTGAGATTTAACCCGATGATATGATTCCATCCATTGAGCCCTGGGGCCATTTTTCAATGACCAATTGTTTGCTGCAGTATTGTGAAGATTTTTCATTTGATTTTCGGGCCAAAATAATCTACGTACATTTCTAATTAAATGATGTGGCTCAAATTTCTTATTATGCCATCTAAGAATTGCAGATTCATCAAGTTCAAATATTCCCTCGGGATTTAATAATTCGTCAACATCTAGTGGATTCGGGCTAATACTTAGTTCATCCAATGTTGAAATTCCATGACTGCTTAATTTTTCAATTACTGTGGACTCAATAAATTGTTGAACCGCTTCTACTTCTTCTGGCAACTTACTTTCTGGGTTCCAAAGATGTAAGGCTAGAGGATGTCCACCCAACGATTTGACTATTTGATTAGCCTTTTCTTCAGTGATATCTTCTGGAAGTAAATATCGACCATCTTTTTCTGATATACCGGACAAACGAAAATCGGAATATCCTTCAATTAAAGAGAAAGGATTAGGAGATCGAATAATAACTAAAATTGAAGCCTTAATTCCTTTTAATTCATATAATAAATCTTCCAGATTACTGATATGTCTATTATGAATCTCTTGAATCTCATCAATCACTAAGAGATTTTTGTTTTTATCTAACTGTGAAATAATTGCTAGTTTATCTCGTGGGGGGTTACCCCCTAACCATTGTTTAGAAATATCATAAACATCTGTATTCGAATAACAAGTGGCCCAACGAACATTCCAACCTTTATTGAATACCTCATCAACTACCCCTCTGGCTAAACTTGTTTTACCAATTCCTGGTAAACCACTTAAGAAAATATTTTCTCCATTTATAATTAATCCTAGTAAATCTTGAACTTTCTCATCTCTGCCAAATAATTTTGTAAAATTCGGTATCGAACCATATCCTTTTCCAGTTCTTGATAGAGATTCAAATTCAAATGATTCTGCTTTAGTTCGACCATTGATTGTAATATGCACTACTGTGCGTTTCCGGGAACCCCCCCCGGTAACATGAGCGGTTCGATTAAACACAAAACCTTGTTCTACGAGCCTATTGAGAGGTTTATGGAGGCTTGATCTAACTAAACCGAGTGACTCGGCAAGACCGGGTAGTGAAAGACTCCGAGGGACATCCCAACTTTTCTCAAAATCTTGAGAAAACTCAGAAAGTCGAGAAAGAATACGCCTCTCAGTGTCACTGAGCATGGTACTCGTACAGGTCTAGGGTTCATGGGTATTCACCTCCGCCGCATCAAATAGTTATGGCGCTCGAGAGTGGAGATTTGGACCTCCCCGCTAATCCGGGGGTTTATCTTTTCAAGCAAAAAGATGGAAGAGTATTATACGTAGGTAAGGCAAATAATCTCAAAGAAAGAGTTCGATCATACTTTTCTAGAACTCCTGATAGGAAAATGATACCAACACTGGTTGATAAATCTAATAAAATAGATTTTATAGTGACACAAAATCCTGCTGAAGCACTCGTTTTGGAAAGAGAATTAATACGGAAACATAAACCAAGATATAATTCAATGCTCAAGGATGATAAATCGTTCCCATATATCTGCTTAACAAATGAAGAATTCCCTCGTATAATCTATACTAGATTCCCATCTGATGATTCCATAAGGTGGGGCCCCTTTCCTGACGCGGGTGCTGCTAAAAGAGTAATACAGCTTATTAGAAGATATTTTGGTATAAGAGATGAAGATTGTAGGGGGAAAGACGGTTGTCTAGCGATGCATATTGGTTTATGCAGAGGGCCTTGTTTTGACCCCGAAGGATATGAAAAATTAGTTAATGCTGCTAAAGGAGTATTGAATGGGAATGCAGGAAAATTAATTATAGATTTGAATAAAGAAATGGAGAACTATTCAATAACTTTAGATTATGAAAATGCTGCAAAAACTAGAGATTTAATATCATCAGTCCAGATAATTATTTCTCAACAAATTATTAATTCTAGATTTTACCAAGATTGCGATGCAGTGGGTTTCGCATATCTAAATGACTTAGCAGTAGTAGTAATACTTCATGCCAAGGATGGAAGAATACAGGGAGAAGTAAACTATCCATTGATTCATCGAGGAGATATTAGTGAATCTGTTTCACTAGTTCTTTCGGAACATTATTCAGATAGAAAGCCCCCTAAAGTAATACTTTTGCCTACACCAATTACAAATGTTATGCAACAATGGCTTGAGAATAGAAGAGGAACTAAAGTGGATGTAAGAATTCCAGTTAGGGGAGAGTTGGCAAAGTTACAGAAAATGGCAGAAAGAAATGCAGACATTCAACTTGTAAGACATAAGAATAAACGTTCAGGAAACTTAGAAAAGATTGCGGCTGATGATGGAGCGAAATTATTACAATTGGATTCATTGGATTATATTGTATGCTTTGATATGGCCCAAATCCAAGGTTCTGAGAGAGTAGGTGCATCTATTGTTCTCAGGAAGGGTAGGCCATCGAAAAAGGAGTATAGGACATATCGTGTGAAGACAGATGTATTAGATGATCTTAGAATGATGTCTGAAGTCGTTGAAAGATGGAGTAAAAGACAGGAGGAATGGCCAAATCTATTGTTATTAGATGGAGGGAAAACACATTTAGATACTATTCATAAAACCTTAGAACAAAATGGGATAGATGGTATGTTTCCAGTAGCAGCATTAGCAAAAAAAGAAGAAACAATATTTCGTAAAGGAAAAGAGCCTTTGATTTTAGATAGAAAAGGTAGAGTTCTAATTCATTCAAGAGATGAAGCACATCGATTTGTAAATAAATATCACAGGAAAAGGAGAGGGAAATCTGCACTGAAAAATCCGTTAGAAGACATAGATGGTTTAGGAGCGAAGAAGATACAGGCACTATTGATACATTTTGGCGGATATAAAAAAATAAAATTTGCATCTATTGAAGAACTAAGAAAAGTCCCCGGAATAGGGAAAGAAATGGCTGAAAAGATCTATTCAAAATTAGTTTAAGTAATTGGCTCGTCTAAATCATCATATTTTTCGAATTCATTGTCATCAAAAAATGACTCTTCAACCATTACAACAGGGGAATCCATAGCACCAAATTCAGCAACAGCAACTTCCTCGGTGAGTTGACTTTCTTCAAGTTCTTGTAATATCATTTTCTGCTTACGTTTTTCTTTACGATTTCTTAACAATCGAACCATTAATACGCCCAATAAAGATGAGTAAATTATCAGATGTGGCATTAATTCTATGAATATAAACTTCCAACTATACTCAATATTATAAGTTATGATATCTGAATTTTTTTTACAGTTATTCCACGATTCAGAATCAGGACAAATAGGAGTCAAATAAGTCAATACCTGTCGACCATTTGTCTCAGTAATATTTCCCAATCCACTAGAACTCTCAAATGAGGTCAACCGTAATTCATCTGGCATATGAATTATTATTAATGCCGAGGAACGAATAGTCCCGAATATTGTGTGTTCCATTATAGGAAATATTTGTTGTTGCATTTGAGATTTTTCAAAAGTAAGGCCGTAATCACTAGTAATAGGGCTACCAAACGGCCATTCAAAAAAATTCATAAAAATTGAATTAACATGTGAACGATGAACGTCTAAATTAATTTCATTATTTTTAGAGGCGATGCTCATTTCTGCATTTCTAATAGAAGCTGAGAAATTAATAGGATTCAAATCAGAGGGGGATACCGTATCGGGAATTTCATATATTTCTGATTCAGCAAAAAATGGTGTTGACTGTATATCAATATTTAATTCATATTCTCCGAATCCTAAGTCAATAGGGAAATTTGAAAACACATTTTCTTCAGATATTATGGGGAATAGCGAATTAAGATCGCTGGCAAATTTATCCATTCCTGAATTAGAAATAATTAAATTAATCTCATGACCATTTCCAAAATCTATTGGTGCAGTAATATCAGAACCACCTAAAAGTCCCGCTTCGGATATATTCGTAGATGTTCTTCGATCGCCAACCGCTATAGCTCTACGAATAAGATCTGATGGTATGGGTTCTAATTCAATACCATCCTGCCCTAAATCAATATTTACCCTATGAATTGACAAGGTTAATTGTGCTTCAAAGTTAATATTTATTTCTCCACTTAATTCATTAATTGCGATACTATTCAGGAAAACTTCGGCTGTAGATGTGATACATGTAATCTGCTTAGATGAACATAATAAATCACTTGAAGTGTCTTCACAAGGGTTAGAGGTTAGACAAATTGGGTGCTGCCAATCGAAATTTCTAGTTCCTTCGAAACCAATTTTAGATATCTCTTGAGAATTAAAAGAAGATTGAATCTCTAGAGTAGAACGGCCTCCTTTTGTAGATTTAATCCATTCTGGGAGAAATAGTTCCAAATTAATATTAGTATTAGGAAAATCAGTGGGGATTATATTCTGTAACCAATTAGGATTATTGTTAAACTCGACCTCTATGATACTCATGGCGGCAGCTAAATCTTCATCATTTATTATTGAAAAATCAAGCGTAGAGACATCCCCTAAACTAGAATCTAACATGTTTTCAATTATTTCTGAAATTCTTACTTGAACCGGTTGAGAGCTTGATTGGATATAAATCGGGTAATTTCCAGACATTGCTTCGACACCATCTAGGCAATATCTAACCTCCAATGGTTCGTCACAAGTTTGGCCGGAGATATGTCGGAAATCTAATCCACCGTTTTGGTCAGGTGGAGTGAAATTAGGTTCAATAAACTGAATATCAGAACCAAATAATTCTGAAAGTGCTGAAGAAATTTCTTCAATTGGAATTCCGTCAAGAAGACTAGAAAAATCTTCATCTAATTCATTATTTATCATTCTAATACCGTCTGAAGTGATAAATGGAAGATTCATATTGCCATCATCAAATTCAATTAACCAATCATTCAAGGTATCAGAATCAAGATGATGAACAGATAATTCCATTATGATTTCTGTATTTAAAGAATCTCTGGCATCAATCAAGATATCAATAGTCAAGGCAGGCTGATCATTAGGAATTGACAACACAGAAAGTTGATCGCGATTCTTTATTCTAGTAGTAAGGTTTAATGAAATACTAGATTCTATAGATTCTGGTTGAGTATTATCAAGAGATAGATGACCATAAGACTGAGGAGGTTGATTGGGATAATTCTGAGTAAATAATAAGCCAGGACTTTCGACTTGGTATACTGTAGAATAATCAGGAGGGTAAACTGTTAACTCAACATAATGCCCAGCTATTGCTTTAGCATTGAATGAAGAACTGATATCCCCCCCCATAAGCAATAAACCTCTCATCATTCTATCTATATCGCCAGTATCTTCATTGAGCCCTATTTTAGAAGGACTAAGAACTAAGACAAAAACACCTCTAAAACAAATAGGGGGATTGAATGGATCGTTAGAAAAACCATTAACTTCATCGATGGAATCTAGAGATTTAGTGTATGCACATTGAACATCATTCTCTGAAGAAAAATCAATACTAGATATTGTATTAAGAATTGAATCTTCAGTATAATCAAAATTGTCTTCGACATATTCTCTCATATTTGCCTGTATTAAGGATAACATTCTTTCTTCTACTGATATACCATTTCTCTGTAAATCAAGATAGTTTCGAATAAAATCTGCCGGTATACCATCTTCAATGGTACTATCCCCCTCGAGATTTAGATCTTCTAAATTCAAGTCTTGACGTGAAAGTTCGTGTATTGCTGTAGATATCGTTAGTGATACCGTTTCAGCATCATCCACATTAACTGTAATTGAAGACTTAATCCATTCATCTGTAGACGAGCCATCTAAACTAGATTGGTAGTCATCACAAACTCCCTCAATACTATTCCATGTTGAACAAATATCATTTGTTACTTCGGGCTCACCAGGAGGAGGTGATGCCAAAGAAACGGGGCAGATTAACAACAAAACTAGTAACACCACTAGACGTTGCATATTATTATCCAAAAACTCATCTACCATAAGTCTGAATCCATCCTGCATCTCGGATAGTATGAATGAGTGCACCTAAGCCCCACTTGCGACTTCGTAAAATGATTGAATCATATCTCATTTCAGAAGGTAAAGATTCAGAAAATATATCTTTACTAATTGATAATATTCCTAAGAGATGGGAAAAATTCTCAGACATCGTGTTACTACCTAACTCATCCTTCAGAGGAGATTACTGGGAGGAGATAATTTCCGAAAAATTTTGGATATCTATATGTAATGTTTTAGAGGTTAAAAGATTGGCAAGATTAGGAGAAATTGTAGGAGACAAACGTGAATCAACAGTGGAAATATTAGTTGGAGATAATGACTGGGTTATTAGGAAAGAAAGTGGAATTAACTATGGTTATCCTTTGACTAAATGTATGTTTTCTTCTGGTAATATAAACGAACGACGAAGGATGGGAGAAATCGTTTCTAAAAATGAGATTATTGTTGATTTATTTTCTGGTATTGGATATTATACGTTGCCAATTTTAGTAAAAAGTAAAGTAAAGCATGTCTATTCATGTGAATGGAATATAAATGCAATAAATGCTTTGAAATTTAACCTAAAAGAGAATAAAGTAGAGAATCGATGTACCATTTATGAGGGGGATAACCGGAAAACTACTGGGGACTTATCTAATATTGCAGATAGAGTATTATTGGGCCTCCTACCTACAGCAGAGAAATCATATGATATCGCTTTAAATTGTCTGAAACAAAGTGGAGGAGTTCTCCATCTACACGGACTAGCACCAGCTAATAATCATCAAGAATTAGTTGATAATACTACTAAACTCCTAGAAAGTTTAGATTACGACTACAGGGTCAAAAATGTCACCATCAATAAAATCAAATCATATGCTCCTCATTGGGATCATTTAGTCTTAGATATTGAAATTAAAAAAAAATAATCTTAACTTTACAAGCATTATGATAATTTGCTATTGCCTATTCGCAGTACCAATGGATGAGGTCTTGGATGCCGAAATTGTCGAAGAAAACCTATTTTCTTTAATTCCAAAATATCCTTCTTTTTTATGGGTGAAAATTGAATCATTAGTTTTGAAAAATAAAAAGTTAATGATTTTGATGTCTACTATTCTAGTTACAAGTATAATTGTTAGTTCTACGATTTGGTCCGCTGCGGGCCCTGGAGGTTTTAGTAAATCTGATTATGAATGGTGGGAAACACCAGTAAATGAACGATATAATATGGAATTAAATATGACAGGCTGGAGAAGTCAACTTCCAGTTGAGGGATTATACTCATGGACGGGACCAACAGAATACTATGTAGAAGTTGATTTGCCGATTTCAGAACAAGACGTTGGGTATCCTGGACCTGCTCTAATGCATGTTTCATTATGGATGCCAGATGTTCCGAATGGGACAAAAGTTCCCGTAATAGCAACTGTACATCCTTACTATGATTTTGGGGGAGAGGGAGTTTTAGGGGATGACTCTAATCCTAATACGATGCCTGATGCAGGTGTTGGTTTGTGGGTACTAGAAGAATTTGTACCTCATGGTTATGCTCTTGCACAAATTTCAACATTTGGTACCGGTAAATCAACTCATTGTCAAGATGTAAAAGGACTTGGTGAACAAATTGGGATTCAAGAAGCAGTTCATTGGCTCGGAGAACAAGAATGGTCGAATGGTAATGTGGGACTAATGGGTAAATCCTATGCAGGAACTACAAATTGGGAAGCCGCACAGAATCCTTCGGAGCACCTCAAAACTATTGTGCCAATATCTGGATCGATTGGCGTGCAACAAATGTTCTATCGAAATGGTTCTAGTGAAGCTAGAGCTATGCTGTATGATGTACTTTATGAAGGAGCAACTACTGATGCTACAAGCGATGATATGAGGTTCTGTACAGATGATGCCATCGGCCCTCTGAGTCCATTCACTACTTGGTTGGGCGCTGGTCTAGGAGGAGACGAATGGAATGACTATTGGGATGAAAGATACCACTTACAAGATGTCATAGATAATTACAATGGGAGTGTATACATTGTTTGGGGGTTACAAGATTGGAATGTTGACCCATACCATGCATTTCCAACTCATCAACTATTGAAAGATGCTGGGATTAATGTTCGAACGATTTCTGGTCAATGGGGACATAACTATCCCGATCAACCGAGCGTACATGAAGGATTGGAATCAGGATATGGGGCTGAAGCATTTCCAAGTGTAACAAGAATGGATTGGGCAGTTGAGTTATTTCCATGGTTTGAATATTATCTAAAAGATATAGGGGAAGAACCAGAATCATACGTTCAGGTACAACGAAATGATGGAAACTGGCATATTGAAGAAACATGGCCGGCAGAAGATACTGTAAATATTCAATATGCGATTGCAGATTGGGATGGAGGCATGTCAGGGACTGTTAATTCTCAACAGTCGATGACTATTACCAGTCAACCTTTAACTGAAGATACGCATATATCTGGATTACCCACATTACATATTGATGCAAGGACAAATACTTGTAATGGCGGGCAATTATTTGTAACAATGTTTGATGGCACTTCGGGATTGAGATTAGGGCATGCAACTATGGATGTAAGGTATAGAGATGGGGGATATGATGCAAAGCCAACTTCTCCTATGACAAGTTATAGGATGCTAATGGAATTCAATCCGATGGACGTTATTATCCCTGAAGGACATACAATTCAACTGGTGGTAACTGAAACCGGAGAGGACTATTTACCATCACCATGCGCCACTCTGGGAATGACAATATTTGCAGGCTATCAAGTCCTAACACTGCCCACTCTAGATCGTCCGAACGATCATAAAAATTGGTTCAATGTTCCTGCTTGGTGGGAAGAATAATTGGTATATTTTCCAACTTCCCTAGACATTCTTTATGAAAATAATTGCTACGAAATTTCCGAGTACTTTTCCTCACAATAAAACCACACTTAGAACAAGTCCATGCCCACTTAGACTTACTATCTTGTAACTCTCGAGTTAATTTCTTTCCAATAATATTCATTTCTTTCTTATTAGGCCATAAATTTTCAATAATACGAAACTCTCTATTGTGAGTGAAGTTTCCGAGACAATGAATATATTCATGGAAAAGAACAAATTCAGCATAATCAAGATATTTTTCTTGAAATAAGTTACGATTTAGACGTACTCTACAATTGTTAATACTAATCCTCTTAGATTTATCTAAATTAGTTGTAAGGCCATGGCGAGAAACTGAATTTTTAGAGAGATAGGATAGTTCTATTCTTGATAAATTAGACAACTCGATATCGCTAAAGATTCCATTACCTGAATTATCAGAAAAACATCTCATTTTAGAAATAACTATTTCCCGTAATTGATGAAAATCTGGAACTAGGTATTGTTCCATAGTAATTTCTCATCTATTATTCTTTGATAAAAATATGCTCTCTATAGTAAGAAAGTTCGTTAATACTGCCACGAATATCTCCTAGTGCTCTATGGCCAGAATTATTCTTCCACTTAGGTAATTCAGGATACCATCTTCTTACTAATTCTTTGACACTAGTAACATCGACACTACGATAATGAAAAAATGAGTGAAGGGTTGGCATGTATCTCCTTAGAAAACGTCGATCTTGACCAATGGTGTTACCACACAAAGGCGGTACACCAGCTAAGCAATGTAGCTGCAAAAATTCAAGAGTGGCGAATTCTGCATCACTCATACTAGTTTCGGAATCTCTAACTCGTTTTATCAAACCATTCTCTGTATGATGAGAAACATTCCACTCATCCATTTTAGCTAAATCCTCTTCCGATACAGAAATCGCGAAACTAGGTCCCTCTGCTACTATAGAAAGATCTGCTTCAGTAACAATGGTTGCAATCTCAATGATTGTATTTTCATAAGGATCTAATCCGGTCATTTCAAGATCAATCCATACCAGCCGGTCTTCAACCATGATGCTCGCGAGAACACTTCAGTCTTATGAGTTATGATTGAGCATCATTATGATAATGAATGAGTTGTGCGGAGGTCTATGAGTGGTGTAGGATATATACAGATACTCAAAAATAATCACTCTTTTCGTCGTTTATTTATAGCACAAGAATTGTCCTATATTGGAGATTGGTTCACTGTTATTGCACTATTCATATTAGCAGGAGAAGCAAGTGATAATTCACCTCTAGCCATAGCCGGAGTTTTAGCAACAAGGAGTTTTTCATTGGCTGCAATGACTCCTTTTACAGGTATGTTAGCTGATCGTTACTCTCGTAAAGGGCTGATGATTTGTTCTGATTTAGCAGCTTTTATTGTTTTGGCTATAGTATTGCAATTTGATTTGTTATATACTGATAATAAACTGTTATCAGTATATTTTCTAGCAGTTGCAATGGTGGCGGCTAAATCTATTTTCGATCCTGCACAATACGCCTATTTACCAAATATTTGTAATGATGATGAACTACTAACTGCTAATGCCCTAGGGTCTGGTGGCTGGTCAATTGCATTAGGTGTAGGAGCTTCTATAGGTGGTTTGACGATTGCAGAATATGGTATAACAGTCGCATTATGGATAGACGCACTAACATTCCTTAGTTCAGCAATTTGTATCATGACGCTTCCTTTTGGCGGTCCTGATACAAGTGAACGTGAAAATATGACTCCGAAAGTTGTTACCAAGGATATTACTGATGGTTGGAAATATATTCTTCAAAATCCAGAAGTTAGAAGATTAGTAATCGCTAAGGCGCTGTGGTCTTCAGGAGGAGGAGCACAAATCTTTCTCTTGATAATGATAGGGATAGAGGCTGACTTTGGAGATATTGCGGCAGGAATAGGTATTCTATTCATGGCCAGAGGATTTGGTTCAGGATTCGGCCCTATGGCGGGAAGACCATTGATGAGAAATAAACTACTAAGACCATACTTGATAGGTTTAGCAGTAGGAATCTCTGGAATATTTTATATCATCATTTCATTGATGCTACCATATGGTTGGAATAATTTACTACTGGTTATGGTATTTATATCACATGCATCCAGCGGTTTCAATTGGGTTCAATCAACAACCTTGACTCAAGAACGTTCTGGAGATGAATGGAGGGGGAGAGTCGCGGGTGCAGATTTCCTCGCACTAACTCTTATGATGGGTATTTCTGCGATAACAGCAGGTTTTATTCTTGAAAATGAATTCCTTCAATTAAGAGAAGTAATAGCTTTGTCTGCTCTTATTCAAATTATTATGGGTATAGGATGGATTGTATTGGCTTCTCCTAAAGAGAAAGTTATATTTAATTTAGAAGATCCTGTGCTCAACCTATAAATCGTTGAAGTGCAACTAAGACAACGATAGGTGCTATTGAAAAAATAATATCTCTCATTAATGATCGAGAAGAGGCTTGAACCTGTTTTGTAATACGTTCTCTAATTTCTGTATCAATTTTTTCAATCATTCCTGAGGCAGGATCTTTAGCCTTAATTAGAACTTCTTCAAGCATATCAACACCCTTGTCAAGAAGATTGGTGATAATATCTTGTAATGGATTCGTTTTTTCCGGCTTATGAACTCCATCGGTATCTTCTGAGATATCAATAACCTCCCTCCAAGGACGAGGTATTGTAAACTCATCAACAGTTTTGAGAAATTCACGGCCAATTACAGCGCCCTCGACAATAGCTTTAGCGGTAGTCAAATTATACTTTGCAATTGTTTGAATATTTTTACGTGAACGAGTTACCTTACCAAAATCTACAACTAACCAAATTATACCTGCTAAGATCAATAAGAATATTCCGAAATCAGGAGTCTCTTCCCAACTTTTCCATCCAATGTCGCCATTTATAACTAATCTAGCGGTTAATGCAATTAAAGCAGGTAAAATGAATGAAAGAATCTCATTCATAACAATCTTCCAAAAGCCATCGACTGGTAATTTCTTCAATCTACCTAGGAACCATTTCACATGTTGAGTTCTATCTCCTGGTGGAGCATATGTATTAACTAAATCAATCAATGGAGGGGCAATGAGAATTAAGCGTAATAAAAATGGAATAATTAGAAGCAATAAATATGCTTCCCAGGGAGACTCAGGAGGGAGGCTAGGGAAATATATTGCATCCGACATAATACTGACTGATACACCGTCTACCATGAATGTCACCCCTTCACTATCTAGATATTCTAGATAGCGTATCTGCCTGATTCGACGCTGTTCTGAGGAATAATATTGCTAAAATTGCCGAAGTTATGAAAGCC